>Ga0116223_10003124_pt1 | contig 15134 bp, 11 predicted proteins | sample Sb_taG_3_FD_90092 | JGI IMG/M metagenome (GOLD analysis project Ga0116223, IMG submission 90092) | Peat soil microbial communities from Weissenstadt, Germany - Sb_50d_a_PC metaG | ecosystem: Environmental > Terrestrial > Soil > Wetlands > Peat | place: Germany: Weissenstadt | collected 2010-09-21 | reverse complement strand
TGTGGCTCTCGTCCGTGCCGGCCCCGATAGCCGCCCCGATCTTCCACGTGCCGCCGCGGTCGTCACTGTAGGCATTGCGCGAGGACACCACGCCATCGGCATGCCGCACCACCATGGGAACCAGGTAGCGGCCCCGGCTGGCTGTGGCAACGCTGGCTATAGCAAAGCTGGTTTGAATCTGCGTGGCCGAAGAAGCGAACATCGCCTGCCACTCAGGTTCCTTCACCTGGGGAGTGAGATCTCGCGGCTCCGACCACGTGATGCCGTCGTCATCGCTGTGCATGGCGTGCCACTGAAAGGTGCCGTGGCCGGTGCGCGCACCCGCCCGCGCGGTGCCGAACCCGATCCCCGGGCCGCCGAAAGAGTGAAAGCACCAGACCCTCCCGCTGTTCCGGTCGAGCAGCAGCGAAGCGTCGCCCACTCCTCCCTGCTCCACGCTGCGCACCGTAATTGCCGGCGACCAGGTCTTTCCCAGGTCGCGGCTGCGGCGCGCCATCAGCGAGATGCGCGCCGGCAGGTCGGATGCGCTGTCGTGCCGCGCATCCACAACCGCGAGCAGCGTGCCTTTACGCGTTTCCACCAGCGCGGGGATGCGGTAAGTATGCACCCCACCGTCGCCCTGGTGAAATAGATCCACCTGTTCGAAGAGCGCTGGCTCTCGACCCCGCAACGCCGGTGCGGCGGCCAGAAACAGGGCGGATCTTCGGGTGATCGCGTTCATGGAATCTGTCTCCGGAATAGAACCGCCGCATCTCCGAGCAGTTCCTCCAGCCACGGAGTCAGTGGATACGGATGACCGCGATAGGCTCGAAATCCCTCGCCGTACGGCACCCCCGCGAGTTGTCCGCGCTCCCGTGTCCAGCGTTCCATTTGGTCCAGGTAGTCGTCGGTCCCGTGATGCTGCTCGAGCCACCGCCGCTGACTGGCGTGTTGCGCGAGCATCTCGCGTTTGCGGGCGAACGTCCCGGCAACATTGACGATGAAATCCGGCTCGACGAGTTGTCCTTCCCGATCGCGCCCAGCCAGCGGGTCCATAAAGTAAAGATGCGGGATCCGGTCGAGAATCGGCGCCGGAGCCTCCGCGTGAGTCCGGTAGTTCGGCGCAGGCGCTCCGAAACAGGCATCGCGAACCAGCGCGCTGGCGGCCTCGTGATCGCAAAGATAATCGACCGGGGCAGCCGTCAGCACCAACTCCGGCCTGGTCTTGCGCAAGATTTCCGTAACGCAGCGGCGCGACGGATGGTCGTTGAAAATCGTCAGGTCGCGCATCTCGACGCAGAGGTACTTCGCGCCGATGAGCGCCGCGGCATTCGCCGCTTCACGCCGCCGCACTGCAGCTATCTCCTCGGGACCCAGTTCCGCGGAGCCGCAGTCCCCGGGTGTCATCGTGGCGATGGTGATTTCGTGGCCGCGGTCCGCCAGAAGCGCCAGCGTGCCGCCGGCCAGGAACTCCGCGTCATCGGGGTGCGCGTGGATTGCGAGGATTCGTGCCATCAGGCGTCGAGGTTAGCGCAATTCGGGCGCGCGCGCATCCAGTATAATGAGCGTGATGGAAGATAAACCGGTGACGATGAAAGAGTTGCTCGAAGCTCTAGCTAGGCGTGTTCAAGTCCGAGTTCAAAGCTGAACTGAAGGCTGAGCTCGGGGTTGAATTTCGGGCCGAATTCCGGCAAGCCGTCGCCGCCGGCAAGTCGGAGTCCCCGGCCGCATTCCGAGAGGCTCGCGCCGACACTAAGCCGGAACTCAGGATCAGAGAGGACCCGGACGACCGCGCTGAAATCAGGGCCACCTACAGGCAAATCATGCGGGAAGGGTGGGCCGAGCTGCTTAGGGTGTTGAACACTGGCCGGGAGGAACACCTTCGCGAGGCGGCCCGAATCGAAGCGGAATTGCTCATCCGTCCCTCCGCTGCATCTTAGCATCCCCTATTGCATTCCCATAGGAATTGTGCCACCCTAATATGGGAGTCCCATAGGAAGCCTCATGCGGCAGATCCGCGCCTTCTTTGCCCGTCTTTGCGGGCTCGTCCGCAAGAGATCCTGGGAAAGCGATCTCGACGCCGAGCTCGCCAGCCACCTCCAACTGCACGTGGAAGACAACCTCCGCGCCGGAATGAATCCCCTGGAGGCCCGCCGTGACGCGCTCCTGAAACTCGGCGGCCTGGAGCAGGCCAAGGAAACCTACCGCGACCGCCGCAGCCTGCCCTTCCTCGAAACCCTGTTTCAGGACCTGGCCTATGCGGCCCGCGCCCTGCGCAAGAACCCCGGGTTCACCGCCGTCTCGGTGGCCACCCTGGCTCTCGGAATCGGCGCCAACGCCGGGATCTTCAGCGTCATTCACGCGGCCTTGCTCAAGCCGGTCCCGTTCCCCGATCCCGATCGCGTCATGGTGCTCTACGAGCGCGACGTGATGGAAGTGGGCAGCGGCGTTGGCGTCGTGTCGCTTGCCAATTTCCTCGACGTGCAGGCGCAGAGCCGCAGCTTCACCGCCATGGCGGCGGCGCGGCAGCATTCCTTCAACCTGGGAGGTGATGGCGGCCGGCTGCTTCCTGAGCGCATCGAGGGCGCCATCTGCTCCTGGGGTCTCTTCCCCACCCTGGCCGTCGCACCCCTGATCGGCCGCCCATTCACCGCCGCAGACGACCGGCCGGGCGCGCGCCACACGGCGGTGATCAGCTACGGTCTGTGGCAGCGCCGGTTCGGCGGCGCCGCCGACATTCTCCAGCGCCAGGTCCGCCTGGATAGCGAAGCTTACGAAATCGCCGGCGTGATGCCGCGCGGCTTTGCGTATCCCTACCGTGGCGTCGACGTATGGGTTCCCGTGCAGCAATCGCTGAGCACGGAAGTCATCCACAGCCGCGGCGCCCACCAGTTCTACGTAGTGGCGCGCCTGCGCCCCGGCATCCGCCGGGAGCGGGCCAGGGACGAAGCCAACGCCATCATGCACCGCATCTGGCTCGACAATCCGGGCGCCCTGGTCGGCCGCGGCGCGGCCCTCGTGCCGTTGGCCGATGTGGCCACGCGGCGCAGCCGTCCGGCACTCGAGGTCCTGTTCGGCGCGGTGGGCTGCCTGCTCCTGATCGCCTGCGTCAATATCGCCAATCTCCTGCTGGCCCGCGGATCGCAGCGTCGCCGCGAGTTGGCGATCCGCATGGCGGTGGGCGCCGGGCGCACGCGCCTCTTCCGCCAGTTGCTCACCGAAAGCGTTCTGCTCTCGGTCGCGGGCGCCGCGGTGGGGCTGCTCCTGGCCTACGGCTTGACCGCCGCGCTGGCCGCGCGTGCCCCGGCCCTGTTGAACGTCGGCGATATCGACACCAGCTCCGAGATCGCGCTCAACGGCTGGGTTTTTCTGTTCACCGCCGCGGTGGCGCTGGTGGCCGGTGCGGCGACCGGATTCGTTCCCGCGTGGCAGGCGGCGCGCTCGCAGGTGACTGACGGCTTGAAGGAGGGCGGGCGCGCGGCGACGCCCGGCCAGCCACAGGGCCGCTTCCGTGCGGCGCTGGTCACGGTCGAGGTCGCCCTTTCGGTCATGCTTCTGGTGGCCGCGGGGCTGCTGGTTCGCAGCTTCGCCGAGTTGCGCCGCGTGGATCCCGGCATGCGCATCGACCACGTGCTGACCGCCGGGCTCTCCCTACCCGAGGCGCGCTACGGCAAGCGCCAGGAGATCTCCGTGTTCGCGCAGCAGTTGGAGGAGCGCCTGCGATCGCTGCCCGGCGTGCGCTCCGTGGGCCTGGTCAACTGCCTGCCGGTGGGAGGCTATTGCGGCGATAACGCCTTCTCCATCGAGGGCCGTCCTCTTCCGCCCGGCCAGTTCTTCCTGGCGCTCGACCGCTCGGCGACTCCTGGCTACTTCGCCACCGCCGGCATTCCTCTGCTGAGCGGCCGCATCTTCACGCCGCAGGATGGCCGTGGCTTCGACGAGGCCCATCCGCGCGAAAGCTCCGTGATCGTCAGCGACGCCATGGCCAAAAAGTTCTGGCCGAAGGGCGACGCTCTCGGCCAGCGTCTTTTCTTCGGCGACGATCCCAAAGAGCCGCGCTACCGCGTGATCGGCACCGTGGGAGACGTCCTGCTCGGCCTCGACGACCATCCGCGAGCCACCATGTACTTTCCGCTGCTCGAAGGCGGGCGCACGGACTTCTACGCGGTGTTGCGCACCGCCGGCGATCCGGCCGTTCTCGCTCCCACCGTGCGCCGCGAGATCGGCGCGATCGATACTGACCTGCCGGCCTTTCGCATCCGCACCATGGAAGATCTGCTCGACCAATCGGCGGGCCAGCGCCAGTTCACCGTCTTGCTGTTGACGTCGTTTGCAGCGCTCGCCCTGCTGCTCGCCGCGGTTGAATTGTACGGCGTGCTCTCCTATTCCGTGGCGCAGCGGACCAACGAAATCGGCATTCGCCTGGCGTTGGGCGCCGGACAGTCCCAGGTGCGCCGGCAAGTTCTGGCGGAGGGCCTGCGCCCCGCGGCCGTCGGGGTGGTGTTGGGAATGGTGGGGGCCATCGCCGCCGCGCGCATGTTGAGGACCCTGCTGTTCGGCATAGGCCCCGGCGACCTCCCGACCTACGTGGCGGTCCCGCTCCTGCTCCTCGGAATCGGGGCGCTTGCCTGCGCGGTCCCCGCCTGGCGGGCGTCCCGCGTGGACCCGGCCGTTGCGCTTCGAGGCGCTTGACTTGGCGGTTGGCAACGTGCATGCTTGCTAACCGGGCCTCGGAAAACCATCGTCCGATGCTATCACGCAAGCGGCGTGAAGGGGGCCAGCCTGCGCAGAACCTCGGGCGAGAGATTGCGGCCGCACAGAACGATGACCACATTCTGGCCTTCGTAGCGGCGCGCTTCCCTACAAAATGCGGCCACCGCGACCCCCGCCGCTCCCTCGATGAGCCAGTGCTCGGTCTCCAGGACCAGGCGCATGGCATCGAGTATCTCGGCTTCCGAGACGAGCACGCTGCGGTCGATCGCGCCGCGGCAGATGTCCAGCGTGATCGATCCCGGCTCCATGCCGCCGGACGTGCTTTCGGAGAGCGTGGGCTGCTCGGCGACGTCCACGACGTGGCCCGCCTGTAAGCACTGGTGGAGCACGGGGGAATTCTCAGGCCAGCATCCCACGATCTCGGTTTCGGGCGAGACCGATTTCAGATAAGCGCCAATTCCGCCGATGAGTCCGCCGCCGCCCACCGCCACGAAGACCGCATCGATGCGCGGAAGCTGGCGGTGCAGCTCGACCCCGATGGTGCCCTGCCCCGCGACGACATCGGTGTCGTTATAGGGCGAGATGAAGACTCTGCCGGATTCTTCGGCGGCGCGGCGCGCGGCCATCTCGGCGGTGAGCGGATCGTCTCCCGCGCAGCGAATGCGCGCCCCGTACCGCTCGATGCGTTGCGCCTTCGCCGGTGAAACTTGCGACGAGACGTAGACCTCGGCCGCGATGCCCCGCGCCCGTGCGGCGGCCGCGACACCCAGGCCGTGATTGCCGTTGGAGGCGGCGATCAAGCCGGCCGCCGCCTGTTCCGCAGTCAGCAGGGCGACCTTGTGGGAGGCGCCGCGAAACTTGAACGAGCCGGTGTGCTGCAGGTGCTCGAGCTTGAGAAAGACGCGGGCGCCGCTGCCGGCTCCGAGCGAGTCGGATTCCTCCAGCGGCGTTTCGCGCACGATGGGCCGGATGCGTTGCCAGGCGGCGAGGATGGCGGCGTTGGTCAAGTCTTCAGTTTATCGTTTGCCAATCCGCTATCGCCACGTCCTGCCCCACTCACGGGGCCACGTTGGGGCCGCTGGTGGAGGCAAAATTGTTGGCGATCCGCGTCGCCGCGGCGAGAGTGAGCGTTCCCAGGTCGTAGATGCCGCCTCCAATTCCTTCCCCGCGGCCGCCGGCGGCCGCGCTCCCGCCATGGCCGCCTAACGCCGCGTTAAAGACGACCGCGCTCGCTCCGAGAGTGAGCGTCGACGAACTCGAACCGAACAATCCACCGCCCAATCCGCTGCCGCCCGTACCGCCGCAGCCCAGGACGACGCAACCCCCGCCGATCACTGAATTTCCGCTCACGCCGCCTCCATCGAGGACCAACACGGAGCCGTCCACCACCAAGACCGCGCCTCCGGCCCCAAACCCTCCGCCGCCGAGCACGAGCCCGCCGCCGGTCGCATTGTTCCCTGCCAGCACACTATTCTGTATGTTCAGGATCGCCCCGCCTGTCTGCGCTATGCCACCGCCACCACCCAGGCCGCCCGAACCATTCGTGCCTCCAGCGCCGCCGCGCGCGATGTTGCCGAGCACCGAGGTCGTGGAAAGGGTGGCCTGCCCGCCGGACGCGATTCCACCGCCGAGAGACAGCCCGCCTGAATCGCCGTTTCCACCCGGCCCTCCCAGGGCTTGGTTCGAAACGAGGGTTACTCCGGCCACGGTGAGCGTCCCGGACGAGTTGAAGATGCCACCGCCAAGACCGGATCCGCCCGCCCCGCCGCCACCGCCGCCCAAGGCTTGGTTTTGGTAGAGAGTCGAGGCCACGAGACTCACCGGGCCGGCCAGGTTGAAAATTCCTCCGCCCGCGCCGGCTCCTTGCAGATCGAGCGCCCCACCCAGAAATCCTGGCGCGTTCGGGTCGAGTATCACGCTACTGACGCCGGGACCTCCGGCGCCAACGGCCTGATTCCCGACAAGCCCGCCGCCATCTATCGTCAGCGTGCCCGCACCGACGTAGATGCCGCCGCCGGCTCCCAAGCCGGGGTTAGCGCCGGCGGTGCCCACCGTGCCTATGGCGCGGTTGTGCGCCACCACGACTCCATTCAGAGTCAGCGCGGCGCCGGAGACATAGATGCCTCCGCCCAGACCGGGGTGTCCGCCGCCCCCGCCCGCAAGCCCATGCTCGATGGTGAGCGCCTTGATGACGACGGTGATTGGAGCGGGGGCGGCGCCCTCGATATCGAACACACGCGCGGCGTCGTTGCCGTTGATGGCCAGCTCCAGGGCGCCGGGTCCATCGATCTCAACGCTGTCGAGAATGGTCAGTTCTCCGGTGCTCAAGCGGATGGTTCCGTGCAGGCCGGCCGCGAAAGTGATCACGTCCGCGCCCGGATTCGCGTTCGCGTTCAGGATGGCCTGCCGCAGCGAACCGGGACCGGCGTCCTCGAGATTCGTGACGATGAACGTGGATGGGGATGGCCCCGGCTGCGCCTGGACCAAAAGAGCGGCGCCTGTGAAGATCGCCAGGATGAAGCGATGCATGCTGCCTCCTTTCGCCTCACACAAGTTTACGGTGTGGGGGTCTTGCTCGGATGCTGCTGTGTGTTCCGCTGGTGCGAGACAGTACCACTCATGATTCCAACTTGTATTTGGTGGATGCCAGCACGTAGAGGCGGCGCCACAAGAGGCGATTGATGGTGACGACCAAGGCCGCCATCGTCACCGTAGCACCGAGCAACAGCGAGAAGTTGCTGCTGTCGGTGGCGCGGCTGATTACGGCGCCGAGGCCGGTGGTGGAAATGGTCTGGCCGTGGAAATGGAAATACTCGGCGACGATGCTGGCATTCCACGCGCCGCCGGACGCGGTGACGAAACCGGTGAGCAGGTAAGGGAAGATTGCGGGCAGAAAGAGGCGGCGCCAATGTTCCACGCGGCTCAGACGGAAGACGTCGCAGACCTCTTTCAGATCGGTGGGAATGGAGCTCGCGCCGGCGATGATGTTGAAGAGCAGGTACCACTGCGTGCCGAGCAGCAGCAGGACGATGGAGCCGATGCCGATGCCGCCGCCCACGCGGATGAGAAAGAGCAGCACGATGGGGAACAGGGCCGTAGCCGGCACGGATGCCGCTATCTGGGCGATGGGCTGCGTGATCGCGGAGAGCTTGGGCCGCAGGCCGATGTACACACCCACCGGGATGGTCCAGAGGCCGGCCAGCACCAGGGTCAGCTCGACGCGCAGGAAAGTGGCGCCGGTGCCGAGCAGTATGGCGCGGAAATCGGGGAGCGTAAGCCGGCCGAGCTCGATCAGCATCTGGACCACGGCGTAGAGCAGGCCGAGAAGCGCGGCGATCCCCAGGATCCACGCGGCCGGGAACTTGCGCGCGACGCGATTGGGCCGGGGCGCCAGGTGCCGCCGCGCGAAGAACAGACCAAGCGCTTCGCGCGCGGGCGTCACGGTGATGGCCGCCGCGGTGGAGAGAAACTTCGAGCGGCGGAGCAGATCGAGAATCGGTGAGCGCGGCACCTGAAGCGCCTCCACCTGTTCCATCTTGAACTTCTGGCTCCAGGCGATGATGGGGCGCCAGATGAGCTGGTCCATCATCACGATCACCAGGACCATGGTGGACACTCCCCAGAGGATGGCGCGGGTGTCGCCCGCATTGGCCGCGGTCTGCAGGTACGAGCCCAGGCCGGGCAGGCGCAGGTCGCGGTTTCCCAGCACGAACATCTCGCAGGCCATCAGGAAAAACCAGCCGCCGGCCACCGACATCATGGAGTTCCACACCAGGCCGATGGCGGAGTACGGCAACTCGAGCTGCACGAAGCGCTGCCACCAGCTCAGGCGATAGACTTGAGCGGCCTCCAGCAATTCGCGCGGAATGTTCTTCATGGAGGAGTAGACGCTGAACGTCATGTTCCACACCTGGCCGGTGAAGATCAGGACGATGGACCCGAGCTCCACACCCAGTTGCCTGGTAGGGATGAGGGCGACCATGGCGACCATCACGGGGGGCAGGAAGCTGAGAACCGGGATGGATTGCAAGGTATCGAGCAGCGGAATCAGGAACCGCTCGGCGCGGGCGTTGTGCGCGGCCACATATCCGTAGATCAGGGTGACGATCAGGCTGAGGAAGTAGGCCACGGTGATGCGCGCGAGCGAGAAGAGCGCGTACTTGGGCAGGGCGCCCGGCTGGAGGTGAATCACGGGTTGGGTATTGACCGGCCCGGTCCAGTAGCGGGTCAGGGACAACAGGGCATAGAACAGCGCGATCACGGCGAGGATGATGGGCAGGTCGCGCAGCAGCCCGGTTAGCGGTTTTTCCTGTTTGGGGGCCATCAGTGGTCCCGCGCGCCGACGCCGAGCTCGTCCAGCGACAGGCGGTCGCTGTCGGCATGGTAGGTGAACAGGTCGGCGTAGCGGCCCCAGTTCAGAGCGGTCTCGATCTGGCGTTGGACTTCGGCATCGGGGAAATGTTCGCGCAGAAGGTCGCGGAAGAACTCGAGCGACATGGTGTGGTCCGACTTGTTGGCGAGCGCGCTGTGCATCTGCTGCAGCAGGGTGACGTGGCTGAGCGCGGCGTCGCGGAAGAGGCGCTTGCGGGTCGAGATATCGGCCTCGGCGAAGGCCTTTCCTTCGGGCGTGATCTCGACATCGCCCTTGTCGGATTTGGCGAAGGCCAGGAGCACGGCGGCCTCCACGATGGGAAGCAGATCGTCGACTTAGAGGTGCAGCTCATCGGCGATGCGGTAGAGGTCCTCCTTGCCGCCGCGATCGCCGAGCAGCTCGAGCAATCCCGCGATGGTGCCGCGGCGGGCGTGCGGCAGCACCTGGTAAGGCACTTTGGTTTCGCCGGGAACCGGCGGGCCGGCTTCGAGCTGGGGCTGGGTCATCAACTTGTAGATGTAGTCGACGTAGAGCAGGAACTCGGCGGAATTGCGCTCTCGGGGCTGCGCGAGAGGGACGCGGAAATCGGCGCGGATTTTGGCGGGGTTGCGCCCCAGGACGATGATGCGGTCCGCCAGGAGCACGGCTTCCTCGATGTTGTGGGTGACCAGGAAAATGCTGCGCGTGGGAATTTTCTTGCCCAGCCACAACTCCAGCAGCTCACCGCGAAGGTTCTCGGCGGTGAGCACATCGAGGGCCGAGAAGGGCTCGTCCATGAAGAGGATTTCGGGCTCGACGGCGAGGGCGCGCGCGAATCCGACGCGCTGCTTCATGCCGCCGGAAAGCTCCTTGGGGTAGGCGTTTTCGAAACCGGTCAACCCCACGGAGGCCAGCGACTGGATGGCGCGGCGGTGGCGCTCGGGGTGCTCCATGGCTCGGGCCACGAGCGGGACCTCCACGTTTTCCAGCACGGTGAGCCAGGGGAACAGGGCGAAGCTCTGGAACACGATGGCGACGTTGGGAGCGCATTCGGCCACCGGTTTACCGTGCCAGAGAACCTCGCCGGCGGAGGTGGGCGCGAGGCCCGTGAGCATGCGCAGCAGCGTGGACTTGCCGGAACCGGAAGGGCCCAGGAGCGCGATGATGATGCCGGGCTCGACGGCCAGGTCGGTGGGAGCGATGACTTGAATGGAAGTGCCGTCGGGCCGCTGGAAGCGCTTTTCGATGTGGCGGGCCTCGATGATGGGCGCTTCCAAAGGGGCGTGGGGAATGGCCGGGGCGGCGAGTTCCGGGGCGGCTGCTGCGGCGGCGTCGTGAGGCGTCTGCAATTCATTCATCAGGCGCTGCCAGGCTTCGGCGGGCAGCTCGTCGATGAACTGCATGCGCGCGGCGGGGCTCATTTTGTCGACGATGGCATTCAGCTCGTCGACGGGGCGCGAATGCAGCAGGACATAGGTGTGGTAGTAGGGGAAGATGCCGGCCAGAGTAGCGGCGAACTCGACCGGCATCTGGCGGAACAGGACCTCCTGATCTTCGAAAGGGATGCTCATGAATAGGTCCGCGGCTACCTGGGGGTCGAGGCGTTCGAGTTGCGTGAGGGCGCGGTCCCAGTTCCCCTGGGAGAGGGAGGCGCGAAGCTTGTCGGCGGCCGGGGGGTTCATGGAATACCAAACCGTACCACAGCATGCGCAGCCCAGGCAAAAGCTGCGCAGCAGCGGGCAAAGATCACCCACCCCGGCGCGGGCCTGGTGTTCCTGGTGTATGCTGTATAGCGATGCCGATTGAGTCAAGACAGACGGAAGGCCGGATCGCGGTAATCACGATTTCCGGCAGACTGGTTTTCGGACGCGAAGCGGAGCGCCTGGAATCGGTCGTAACCGATTTACTGAAGAACGGGCAGACGAGGTTTGTGTTCGACGTCTCCACCCTGGAGTACGTCGATAGCTCCGGCATCGGCACCATTGTGTCGTGTCTGACGCAGATCAAGAAGGCCGGGGCCGATCTGCGGGTGGCCGGGGCCAGCCCGAGAATCAAGAGGTTGTTCACCATGACGGGGGTGGATAAACTCCTGACGCTCTACGCCTCGGTGGCCGAAGCGACTGCCTGAGATGAGTTAGATTCCTCACGCTGGCCCGCGCGGTGCATGGGTTGCGGTAGGAGGTAACTCATGAAGACCAGGTTCCTGGCCGGATGGATTGGCCTGGGTGTGCTGGTGGCGCCGCTGGTGTACGGCGAGACACCGAAGAAGCAGCCCGCCATGAGCGAGGATATGCGGCGCGCGATTGCCTTTGAGCGGTACAAGGATCTGGCCGCGGCGCGGCAGGCCCGTAAAGAGGCGATTCATCCGAGCGTGACGTACTCCAATGCCAACCGCAGTGTGGATGAGCCGGAGCAGGGCCAGAAGGTGAAGGATCCGGGCCCGGCGGTGAAGAAGGATAAGTAGCGCGCGGACAAACCGCTTGCTGACGGGGTGCCCTCAGGGCCCGGCTCCGATCGGAGCCACGACCGTAAGGGAGTGGTTAGCACCACATCTAGTGGTCGCGTTCGGTGACAAGTTCCGTTACGGTCAGCAGGGCGCGCTGATAGGGGGACTCGGGGAACTCGAACATGATCTGGCGGGCCTTGTCGGTGAAGGACTGGGCACGGTCTTTGACGCGCTGGATGCCGCGATACTGTTCGAGCAGCGCCAGGATGCGAGCGAAGGGCACCTCGTCGTAATTGCGCTGATCGAGTATTTTTTCCACGAGCCGGCGCTCGGCGGGCGCGGCGCGTTCCAGCGCGTAAACCAGCGGCAGGGTCACCTTGCCTTCGCGGAGATCGTTGCCCACGGGCTTGCCGAGGACCTTCTCCCGCGACGTGAAGTCCAGCATGTCATCGATCAACTGGAAGGCCATGCCGAGATTCCAGGCGTACTCGGAGAGCTTTTCCTGGGTGTGCTGATCGGCCCCGGCAGCGAGGGCTCCGAGGCGCGCGCACACGGAGAACAGGCACGCGGTCTTGCGATCCACGAGCTCCATGCAGTCGGCCTCGCTGACGTCGATGCGGCCGATGCGCTCGAGCTGCAGAAGCTCGCCCTCGACCATCATCTGGGTGAGGCCGATGAGCAGCTCCAGAATGGGAAAGCTATGCTCGCGGAGGGCGATCTGGAAGGCCTGCATGTAAAGCCAGTCGCCCGCCAGCACGCATGTGTGATTGCCCCACTTTACGTTGGTCGAGGGACGGCCGCGGCGGGTCTCGGCGGCGTCAATCACGTCGTCATGCACCAGGGTGGCGGCGTGGATCAGTTCGACTACCGCGCCCAGTTGGATGGCGGTCGAGCGCGCGTTTCCTTCCGGCGCGGCCAGCCTGGAGGAGAGCAACAGCAAGGCCGGGCGAAGGCGCTTGCCGCCGCTCGACTGGAGATACTGGCCGATGGCGGTAACCGCGTCCACCGACGCCACCGACTCGACGGAGATCTTCTTTTCGACCTGCTCCAGGTCGTCCTGGATGAGGTCGAAGATCTCGCGGGCGGTGAGGGCCTGCCTCAGCTTGCCTAAATTCATGTAAGTTAACCAGTTTACCAGTAGCGCGGGGGTTCGTGCTGTGGCGCGAGGCCAACGCTTGACGCGGAGGCGCGGAGGAACGGAGACAAGCGCGGAGAAAATAAAGAGAGAGACCTGAGAAAACAGAGGAAGCGGAGAAGAGGGTGGAGGAGTTGGTCAGGGTGAAATGGGCAGGCCGCAGAGGCGCTCGAAATTGCGGGTGGTCAGGGCGGCGATTTCTTCGGGTGTGCGGCCGCGGAGGTCGGCCAGGCGGCGAGCGGTCTCCAGGATGAAGGCTGGTTCGTTGCGTTTGCCGCGATGCGGGACGGGGGCCAGGTAGGGGCAATCGGTCTCGACGAGCAGGCGGTCGTCGGGGGTGATGCGCGCGGACTGGCGCACCGCTTCCGCTTTGGGGAAGGTCAGGACGCCGCCGAAGCTCAGGTGAAAGCCGAGGTCGAGCGCTTGGCGCGCTTGTTGTTCGTCGCCGGTGAAACAATGCATGATGCCTGCCCCATGGTGGGTGCGCAGCAGGGCGATGGTGTCGGACCAGGCTTCGCGCGTGTGGATCACGATGGGCTTGCCGGTTTGGGCGGCGATTTGCAATTGCCGCTCGAATACCTGGCGCTGTACCTCGCGCGGCGAGAAATCGTAGTGGTAGTCGAGGCCGATTTCACCGATGGCCAGCACCTTCGGATGTGCGGCCAGCTCCTGCAAACGTACGAAGGTATCGGGCACGGCTTTGGAGGCATCGTGCGGATGGACCCCGATGGTGGCGAAGATGAAGGGATAGCGGTCGGCGAGGCGGATAGCAGTCTCGAGATCGGGCGGGCCATTGCCCGTGCCGATGGCCATCATGCGCTCGACTCCCGCGGCGAGCGCGCGCTCGATCACTTGCTCGCGGTCGGGGTCGAACTTGGAATCGTCCAGGTGGCAGTGAGAATCGGTCAGCCTCACTTGAGGCGCGCTCCCACCGGGATGTCTTCGTGGAATCCGGCCAGCACGGGCTTGCCATCGGCCACCGATGCGGCTACGATCATGCCGTTGGACATGATGCCCTTCAGCTTGCGCGGCTGGAGGTTGACGACGATCACCACTTTGCGGTTCACCAGCTCCGATGGGGTGTAGGCTTCGGCGATGCCGGCCACCAGGGTGCGCGGCTCGGGCTCGCCGATATCGACCGTGATGTGCATCAGCTTGTCGGAGCCTTTGACGCGCTCGGCGGTGAGGACCAGGCCGACCCGCATGTCGACTTTGAGGAAGTCATCGATGGTGATTTTGGCGGGCTCGGCCGGAGCCGCCGCAGGCTCGGGGGGTTTCTTGCCGAGGAGCGCCGCCTGGTAGGCGGTTTCCTGCTCTTCGAGCGCGCGCATGTTGGCAACAGCCTCCTTGAGCTCGAGGCGCGGGAATACGCCGGAGACTTCGCCAATGGCCTGGCCGGGTTTCAGGCCGCCCCATTCGAGGGCGTCGAAGCGGACGGATTCGATGGGATCGGGCATGCCGAGCTGCGCCCAGATTTTCGGCGTCGATTGCGGCAGCACGGGATAGAGCAGGGCCGTCGCGATGCGGAGCGCCTCGGCGGCGGAATAGAGGGTGGTGTTCAACTGCTCCTGCGCGCTGCTGGTGGTAAGGTCGCGCGCCAACTTCCAGGGGGCCCACTGCACGATGTACTTGTCGACCGCGGAAATCAGCGCCCACACGGCTTCGAGGCCTTTGGAAAACTCGAAGCGCTCGAAGGCATCCTGGCAGGCCTGGATGGTATCGTTGGCCAGCGCCGCGATCTCCGGATCGGAGTTTTGCGGGATCACGCCGCCACGATACTGATTGATCATGGTCAGCGTGCGGCTGGCGAGGTTGCCCAGTCCGTTGGCGAGGTCGGAATTGTAGCGGCCCACCAAGGCGTCGTAGCTGAAGCTGCCATCCTGGCCGAAGACCACTTCACGCAGCAGGAAATAGCGCAGCGCGTCGGCGCCCATCACCTTACGAATGGGCTCCGGCCGCACGATATTGCCGCGCGATTTGCTCATTTTGCTCTCTTCGAACAGCAGATGTCCGTGAGCGAAAATGCGTTTGGGCAATTCGAGGCCAGCCGCCATCAGGAAGGACGGCCAGAAGACCGCATGGAAGCGCACGATCTCCTTGCCGATGAGATGCAGGTCCGCGGGCCAGAGCCCTTCCCCATCTACAGCGCTCATGTACGTGGTGAGGGCATCGAACCAAACGTAGAACACGTGCGGCACCTCGCCTTCCACGGGAATTCCCAACTTGATGTTGGAGCGCGTGATCGAAAGATCGTTGAGGCCCTGGCGTACAAAAGACATCACTTCGTTGCGGCGCGTTTCGGGCTGAATGAAATCGGGCTGCGACTCGTAGAGTTCCAGGAGCTTTCCGCCAAACGCCGAAAGCTTGAAGAAGAAATTCTCCTCGGTGATGGTTTCGGTGGGCCGGCCGCAATCGGGGCACGGGTCGCCGGGCTTGGCGTCGTTGACGTAGAGATTGTCGAAGATGCAGTACTGGCCGGTGTAGGAGCCTTTGTAGATGAAGCCGTTGTC
>Ga0116223_10003122_pt1 | contig 15136 bp, 15 predicted proteins | sample Sb_taG_3_FD_90092 | JGI IMG/M metagenome (GOLD analysis project Ga0116223, IMG submission 90092) | Peat soil microbial communities from Weissenstadt, Germany - Sb_50d_a_PC metaG | ecosystem: Environmental > Terrestrial > Soil > Wetlands > Peat | place: Germany: Weissenstadt | collected 2010-09-21 | reverse complement strand
TTGACGGCACGACACCCGATAAAGCCTACTTCACGCCGCTGCCCATCCGCTTGGCAGCCTAACCCCGGCAGACGCTCCACTTATCGATGCGGAAAATCTGTTCAGACACCCGGGGCCAGCTCTCTCCTCCAAAGCGACTTGAAGCTGAATGAATGGTTGTTTGATAGCGTAACGGTGGGCGACACCGGGGAAGTAAATTACGGCACAGATACAACAACTGGCCCATTTAAGCAGAATGTTCTCTCTCACGAAGTAAAATTCGAAATCCTGTCCAGCGGGAACGCGACGCCTGGATGGAAGCTCACAAGAGTTTCGATCAACCAAACCGGTACGTTTCTATCCGCCAGTCGAGACAGAACGAACGACTTAATAATCACTTTTGGCCCAACCAGCACCACACAAGTTCAGAAAGTGGTGAATGGCAAGGAGAAGCTGGTGGCGGTCACGGGGCCTTCGGAACAAGCAGCATATTCTCACCTATCGTCTGAGATAGGAGTTGCGGTTTCAGACGGGATTAAGGGTGCTCTGCAGCCATGAGCTAGAGACCGTCACCTTTGAGATTACGGGAGTTGTTCCATGGCAAGAAAAACAATTAAAAAGGCGGCTACTAAGAAGCGCGCCAAGGTGGCACGGGCGCCCTACAAATGCGAAACGACGCTAGAGAACAACGTATGTCTCAAGTTCTATTGGAACCCGACAGAGCAGAGATATAACCTCCCCCCCGGGGGCGAGAGGGTGGCTTGCAGCGATTGTAAGTATTTTTTTTATGGCTCCGAGCCGAGGTAACGCTGAAACTCTACCTCCTCTAACCCATCTCGCACCCGCTCTAGTGGATTGACTCTAACTTTTCTTTCCCTCGTTTGACAGCCGCGGGCACGCGTTTTGGATCGGCGGTCCAGACGAAGGGCTTGGGATCGGAGTTGGTTTCTGCGACGAAGCGGTTGATCGCGGCCTGAAGATCGGCGACGGATCGCTGAACATCAGTTGAACGCGGCCTCCCTCAGCATGAGAGGTACCCCGTTGTGCCTCGCAGGCAATGCGGCGTGTTAGACAATTTTGTGCTATTCCATTGAACTCAGTTGGGATGTTAGACAGTTCTAATGAGCTAACTCATTGATGAAGCATACTAAAAAGCAGTCTCTTAATCGGCGGGTCCACGGTTCGAGCCCGTGTGCGCCCACCATTAAACCAAAGATTTAGCTTCTAATTGCAGGACTGTGCAGGCGAACATCGGCGCAGGGGTAATTCTGGGGGTAACAGGATGACCGCGTCTGGCGCTCTCACGCTGATTGGCGGTATTACGCCCGCAGATCCTTCTTCACGTAAGCGACCTGCCGCTCAGCGCCGCTTCCATAAGGCTGTCTTGGGTGACGTCATTCCTGATGGGGACATAGCCGCACTTCTCAAGGCGGAAGAGGATCACGCGGCGGTTTCGCGATCCTTGAGATATTTTAGGATCTCGCTGCCCACGGCCTGGTTAACAATTTTTTTGGGATTGCCACGACTGCGGGTGGGCAAATTGCAACGTCCATGAGAAAGGAGAGGACCATGCGAGCGGTGACGGCAAAGGTCGTAGGTCCACACGACGGCAAGGCAGGGTTCCTGGGAACCATCGGGGTACGCTTCATGATCGACGGTGCGGAGGCGGGCGAGCGTTTCTCGCTGGTGGAGCACCCGATGTCGGCACGGGCGCTTGCCGCGCCAATCCATAGGCACACGCGCGAGGATGAATATACTTACATTCTCGAAGGCAGTGTCGGAGCATTGCTAGGAGATGCGGTGGTGATCGGCACACCCGGCGACCTGATCTTCAAGCCCCGCAACCAATGGCATACGTTCTGGAATGCCGGAGACGAGCCAGCACGGATCCTCGAGATCATCTCACCTGCAGGCTTCGAGAATTTCTTTCGTGAACTCGTCGATCTTGGCGGCGTGACCAAGACCGAGCCGCGGGTGTTGACCGAGCTTTCCGCGCGTTACGGGATGGAGATGGACCCGAGCAGCATTCCACAGCTTGTTGAGCGCTTTGGCCTGCGGTTTCCGGGAGAGCCAATCCAGTAGATTGCTGCTCGCTCCGCCGCGGGGATGACGTCGCCCATGGACGACGCGCCGGGCCGGTCAAGGCCAGCGTAGCCGCCGAATGCCGCGAAGATGTTGAGAGACCGCAGCCACTGTCCCAGGCGCCGGATCATTTCCGCTCTCCGACGCTTGACCGTGTGCAATCCGCATCGAGCATGGCCAGCGCACCTCTCGCACTTGTTTCCGCGATGACGGTCAGGCGGCGTTCGCACTCCTCTGGCCGAGGACACCGGCGAGTGCTGCGCCAAACAGCAGCTTCGAGGTGAGCGTCACCCAGGCCGGCAAAAGCGCAGAGAAGATCGGGTTGAGGATGGGCAGGACCAGCATGAAATTCACGCTCCAGATCAGCCCCAATATGCCGAGGCAAATCGGGAGAAGGGCGCCTGATCGCTGCAGGATGGCGCTCGTCAAGGGCCGCACGAGAAGGAGACCGAGGACTGCGGACAGACCAAAGTGGATCGCAAGCCCGAGGGCCGGCCCAGCCGGCATCTGCAGAACGCCCGGGAAGACTGTGTCAGCGACGCGGCGAGCGACGTCGAATCCGCTCGTGCCGCTCGCCCCGGAATAGAGTCCGATCCAAACCACCTCCGCCAGGCCGCCGGCGAGCCCCGCGAGGACGCCGGTCAGAGCCAGCGGGCGCGTTGCGGCGATGGACAAAGGCGCGAAGCTGCGGTTCGTAAGCATCTTCACTTCGGCTTGTGCGATTCTGGACATCTTGATTCCCTATCCTCTTCGTCAGAATTGGCTCGTTCCTGCCGCCAAGGACATCGACCAGGCGAAAGGATTGACGCGGTTACTGCCTCGGCCCGATGGGCGCGAGCTCGTGGGCGCGCGTCGCGAAGGATGCGACGATGTCGGCGACGGCGATCGGCAGAACCTGGTCCACGACCCGCTGCAGCAACTGGGAGCGTAACGCCACTGCGGCTACAACGCTGACCCGGCAGCCGGCATCGGGTATCCGCTCGAACAACCACGACAGCTCGAAGCGGCGGAACGATGGCTCCTCCGCGGTCACGTCGATCCGCCTGGGGCGGAGCAAGATTGTCTTCGAAACAAATCTAAAGCGAAGCGGACCCAGACCCAGAATCTGGTCCGTGAAGTAAACGTTCGCGTCGCGCCTCAGAATCCGTGCCGCGATCCACCATTTCAGAAACTCGGGATAACGTTCGACATCGGCGGCGAGATCGAACAGCGGCTCGGGCTGAAAATCGCGCAACACGCAATCCACCCCCTGGCCCGACCGGCAGTCACCCGGCGATGGAACGACGACCGACTCGATGCGGCGTCTAATGTCCTTCCGGTCTTCAACCGTGGCTCAGTCTCCCCCGTCTGCTTGGCGAAGCTGCGTGATCCGACATTCCCCAGATGAACTCTGGAAGCGCTAAACGATAGCAGACGGCGGGGTTCCCCGGAAGTCACAGGCGGGGGTGCGCCGTGCTTCCGACGTTTCAGCCGCCCCGAACGAGGTCCGATCCGGCGATCTGGCCATTCTTTGGCATTCGGACACACTTCTCCCGTCGCGATGATGCATCCGGCCCCTTCCGTTCCTACGCTGGAGCCGCTTAGTCGAACGCCATAGCCCCCTTGGCCGGGTCCTGAGCATTAAGGGACTTCCACAGTTCGGAATGGGAGTGCATCGTGAAACGGCTGAATCCTTCATCATCATCATCTTGACGATCTGGGTCGGTCGGAACTTGGGCTTCTCCACTTCTTTGAGCAATACACGGTTGATCTCAGCTGCCTCCGCCGAATCCGGTTTGATGAATTCGACCGCGAGATCCGCGCTGCTGGTGCGATTCGCCGTTTTCCGCGCAAATGCTATCCGATAGGCGATGTTAGACAGTTCTAACGAGCTAACTCGTTGATGAAGCACTCTAACTAGCAGCCTCTTAATCAGCGGGTCCACGGTTCGAGCCCGTGTGCGCCCACCATCGAAGTCGATGAACGTCCGGCTTTCTGCTATGCTCGCGTCCGCCTGAACCAGGGAGGATTCCATGGCCATCAACGCTCGCCATCGCGACAAGAATGGGGAAATTGGCCGCAAGCATGGAAATACGCGGATCAAGACGCTGAGGAAGATCTACGGCACCAACTTCGCGCCTGGTTTCTCGCTGGACGACACGCTGGCAAGCGTGCTTGCCCAGCTGGATGAGCCGTCGCTCTCGCATCTGGTGCGTGACCACGAAGCCGGCAAGCTGCACGAAAAGATCGCGCAGCACGCGTAAAACGTCCTGCGGTCACCCGTGCCGATCGCCATCTGAAGATCGCTTTCTATGACGATCCGCAGCTTCGGAGCCTGAAGATCGGCGTGCAGATGGTCGGCAATGACGCGATAAACACGCCGCCGGCGCACGCGCTCGCGCGGCGCGGCATCATCGACAACGCCCGCGGCTACATGTTCTACGGCGACTACACGAAACCCAATCCGCCGGCCGTCATCGTCGATGCGGTGGACAACGGCGACATTGATGTGGCCGTCGTGTGGAGACCGCTGGCCGGCTATTTCGCTGACGGGGCGGCCCGTCCAGATGGTCGCGGTCCAGGCGAACACCGCAACCGCGCTCGGAATGACAAACGCGCGGCGCTTCAGGTCTGGCGCGATTTGCGCGCCGCGTAAGGATTCTCGCTCGTCTTCGTCGACAGGCGGATCGGCACGCCCGCGAGATCGAAATTCTCCCGCAGCCCATTCACGAGAAAGCGCCGATAACTCTCGGGCAGATGTTCGAGCTGATTGCCGAAGATCACGAAATAGGGCGGCCGCGCGCGCAATTGCGTGATGTAGCGGATCTTGATGCGCCGGCCGGCGACTGCCGGGGGCGGTGTTGCCTCGAGCGCAGCCGCAAGCCAGCGATTGAGCCGCGAGGTCGCGATCCTTTTGTTCCAGGTCCGATGCACTTCGAAGATCGCTTCCATCAGGGCTGCAATCCCCTCCCCCGTCGCGCCAGACACGGGCAGCACCGGCGTGCCCTTGGCCTGCGGCAAGAGCCTCGCCGCTTCCTCGCGCAACTGCGCGAGCCTGCCTCTCTCTTCGACGAGGTCCCATTTGTTCAGCGCGATGACGAGCGCCCTGCCCTCGCGCAGGACGAGATCGGCGAGCGTCAGATCCTGCTTTTCAAACGGTGCGGCCGCGTCGATCAGCAGCACCACGACTTCGGCGAACTTCGCTGCCCGCAAAGCATCGGCAGCGGCCAGCTTTTCGAGCTTCTCATCGACGCGGGCCCGCTTGCGCAGTCCGGCCGTGTCGAACATCTTCAATGTGCGGCCGTGCCAATCGAGATCGACGCCGATGGCATCGCGAGTGATCCCGGCCTCCGGCCCGGTCAGCAATCTTTCCTCACCGAGAATGCGATTGAGCAAGGTCGACTTGCCGACATTGGGACGCCCGACGAAGGCGATCCGCAGCGGCTTCGTCGGATCGAGCTCGGAGCCGTCTTCGTCATCAGCGATCGGCTCTGCCTCGGCAGCGTCCGCCATGTCCTCGGCACCGGGCGCGGTCGCCTCGGGCAAGGCTTCGCACAAGGCCGCATAAAGGTCGGCAAAGCCCTCGCCGTGCTCGGCCGAGAGCGGAATGGGATCGCCGAGCCCGAGATCGAAGGCTTCGCGCGCGCCCTCCTCGCCGGCTCGCCCTTCCGCTTTGTTGGCGAGGAGGATCAGCGGCTTGCCGGAGCGGCGCAGGAGATTGGCGAAGAATCGGTCATCGGAAGTTATGCCGGCGCGGGCATCGACCACGAAGAAGATCGCGTCCGCCTCGGCGACCGCCGCTTCGGTCTGCGCACGCATCCGGCCGACGAGCGTGTCTGCGCCGCCCGCCTCGAGCCCCGCCGTGTCGATGACCGCGAAGCTGAGATCGCCGACCCGTCCCACCCCTTCGCGCCGATCGCGTGTGACGCCCGGCAGATTGTCGACGAGTGCCAGCTTCTTGCCGACAAGCCGATTGAAGAGGGTCGATTTGCCGACGTTCGGACGCCCGACGATGGCAATCTTGAACATCGCTATTTCGGCAATGTGCCGGCTTGGACCAGACCGAGAAAAGCTTCGGCTCGGCCACGCAAGGCCGGCGGCGCCTGCGGATCGGCGGCGACCTCCTCCAGCCAGCGGCCGGCGGCGTCGAAGTCGCCGAGCTTGAAAGCGGCCAAGGCGAGAAGCTCACGATAGAAGCTTCCATAGGCCTGGTTGGGCCCGGCGAACGGCGCATATTGCGCCTCGAATTGCTTCGGATCTTCGCTGTCGATGCGCAGATAGGCGGCGCGCAGCCGCGCCACGTCCTGATAGGTCGGATCGAGCGCCGGATCGGCGGCAAGCGCGTCATAGGCCCTGATCGCCGCCGCAGGATCATTTGTGGCGAGCGCGTCGGCGGCTGCAAGCCGCGCCAGCGTCGCGTAACCGCGCGGCCCGTCCTGGGCGAGAGAGTCGAGGGCGGCGATCGCTTCGGCCGGTTTGCCGTCATGCAGCAATTGCAGCGCGCTCTCGTAACGAGCCCCCGCCGATTCCGCCTTCTGCAGACGGAAATGTTCGTTGACCCGCCAAGCGCCTGTTATGGCAACGACGATGAGCGCCGCGCCGATGATCCAGTTCTGATATTTTTTCCAAAGCTTGATCGCCTGGTCGCGGCGAACGTCTTCGTCGACTTCACGGAAAAAATCGGTCATCTGCTTCTCACGGGCGGCTTTTTCTGGTTCGCGGCCAGTCCGTTAGCATGGACCGGCGCGAAATGCGACCTTTTCGCGAAATCGCCGAAACTCAGTCGCCGGTTCGGTTTGCGGAGCGGCCGCCGGCGCCGCGGGCCTTCACGGTGGCCGTGCGCAGTGACATAGCAACAGCCGCTTGCTTCGCATTCATGAATATTTGGAAAGCCGACACGTTTTCTCGACGCAAGGGAGGCTGCCATGACAACGAAGGTGGACCTGCGCACTGTCGATCTCTCGGCCTATCCGGACCTTGTCGTCATTTATCTCGGAATGCGGGTGCGCACGTTGCCCGGCATCAAGACCCTGCTCCGGCTCGGCCCGCAAATCGACAAGGCGGGGGCGCAACGCCCCGAGGGTCTCTTACATTTCGAGGACAATATCATCTTTCAGATCTACCCTCTGCACATCGGGATGCGCTGGTATTGGCGAGACTTCGAGTCGATGGAGCGGTGGACGCGCTCCGAGCCGCACGGACAATGGTGGTCGGATTTTCTGCGCGATTCCGGCGGCACGGGATTCTGGCACGAGGTCTATATGATGCGCGGCAAAATGGAAGGCGTCTATGCCGACATGAACCAACCGCTTTGCGGCTTTCAGGGCTTTGCGCCGATATTGCCTGCGCGCGGAGCCATGTTCTCGGCACGCCAGCGGCTCGAGATAGCGGGCGAGACCCCGGCGCAGCCAGAAGGATACGCGGAGAAAGATCTAGATTGATCCAGGCAGCGAGCTAAGACGCGGGTGCAATGGAGCTGACGGCTCGGATGGTCGAGCGTGGCACATAAGCCCCGCGTCCGGATCGGCGTCGGCGGCTGGACCTACGAGGCTTGGCGTAACGGCTCTATCCCCCCGGTCTCACGCAGAAACGTGAGCTCGAATATATGAGCCGCAAGCTCACCTCGATCGAGATCAACGGCACCTATTATCGTTCGCAGAAGGTGCGCCACGCCAATTTCAAGACGCCGGACTTCGTCTCGCTCGCCCGCGCGTGCGGCGTCGCCGTCGCCATCGCAGGCGATTCGGACTATCCGCAGATCGCCGACATCAGCGCGGACTTCGTCTATGCACGCATCATGGGAACGAGCGAACCGCTGGGCTATTCCGAAGCGGCGCTCGACCTTTGGGCCGATCGCGCGCGAACCTGGGCGAAGGGCGGCATGCCTGAAGGACTTGAGACCATGACAAAGCAGCCCGATGGTAAATCCGGACGGGATGTCTTCCTCTATGTGATCAGCGGCTTCAAAGCACGCAATCCGCAGGCCGCCATGGCGCTGATCGAGCGGATTGGGCTTCGGTCGCGTTCGTGACACCGCATATCCTTCCCCTGAAAGGGAAGGTGGCAGCGGAGCGCAGCGACGCTGCCGGATGGGGACCCCACCCGGCCGCCATTAGCCCGTCGCTTGCGACGGGCGTCGCAAGCGACGCCCTAATGGCGGCCACCCCCTCCGGGGAGGGACCACAAATTTGAAAGCAAGAGCCGGAGTGCGCGGCGCCGATCAGACCATTACCTATGATGACAAGTCACATGAAGAACAAAGAAATGAACCTTGTCATCGCTAAGCCGGCCGCCAACAAGCCAGCCATGCCGACGCCGATCCAACAGGACCCGCGCTGGATCGCCGTCACCAGCCGCGATCCGGCTTTCGACGGCGCCTTCGTCTATTCCGTGAAGACCACCGGCATCTATTGCCGCCCGACCTGTGCGTCGCGCCTGCCGAATCCGCAGAACGTTGCCTTTCACGCGACCTGGGCGGACGCCGAGCGGGCGGGCTTCCGGCCCTGCCGGCGTTGCCGGCCGAATGAAGCCTCGCGCGGCGCGCAACATGCCGCTCTCGTCGCCGCGGCGTGCCGGACGATCGCCTCATCCGAGGAGCCTCCGCGCTTGGACGCGCTCGCCGCGGCGGCCGGCATGAGCTCGTTCCACTTTCACCGCGTGTTCAAATCAGTCACGGGCCTCACCCCGAAAGCGTTTCGCGACGCGCATCGCGCCAAACGTATCCGCGATCAACTCAGCGAAGCAAAGAGCAGCGTGACGGACGCGATCTATGATGCGGGCTTCAACTCCAATAGCCGGTTCTACGAAACCTCCAACGAGGTTCTCGGCATGACCCCGACCGCGTTCCGCGAGGGCGGTGCCGACGCCGACATCAAATTCGCCATCGGCGAGTGTTCGCTCGGCTCCATTCTCGTCGCCCGCAGCGACAAAGGCGTCTGCGCCATTACGCTCGGCGACGACCCAGAAAGACTTGCGCACGATCTTCAAGATCGCTTTCCGAAGGCCAATCTGATCGGCGGCGACGCCGCATTCGAAGCGCTTGTCGCACGCGTGGTCGGCTTTGTCGAAGCGCCCCAGCTCGGCCTCGATCTGCCGCTCGACATTCGCGGCACGGCCTTCCAGCAAAGAGTCTGGCAGGCGCTGCGCGAGATCCCTGCCGGCGAGACCGCGAGCTATGCCGAGATCGCCCGGCATATCGGCGCGCCCCGATCGGCTCGCGCCGTCGCCCGCGCCTGCGCACACAACAATATCGCCGTGGCGATCCCCTGCCATCGCGTCGTGCGTAACGGCGGCGCGCTCTCCGGCTATCGCTGGGGCGTCGCGCGCAAACGCGCCCTGCTCGACAAGGAGCGCGAGGGATGAGGCCGCGAGGACCTCACATGTCGAGCACGATCCGGTAGCGGGCCTTGCCGGCGCGCAGATGATCGAGCGCCTCGTTCACTTTCAGGATCGGGAAATGTTCGTTCTGCGGCAGGATGTGATGCCGGGCGGCGAACTCCAGCATTTTCGCGATCGTCACCGGCGGCCCGCTCGGCGTGCCGGACACGTCGCGCTGCTTTGTGATGAGGTCCATGACGGAGATAGGCACAGGCTCCAGGACCGCGCCGAGGAAGTGCAGCCGGCCCTTCGGCCGCAGACTGGCTATCATCGCTTTCCAATCGAGCGGCACGGGCACGGTGACAAGCACGAGGTCGAGCGTGGCGGCGATCGCGGCAAGCTGATTTGAATCGCGGCTATTCACCACGTGATGCGCGCCGAACGAACGCGCCTCATTGGCCTTCCCCTCGGTCGAGGTAAAGGCGGTGACTTCGCAGCCCCAGGCGGCGGCGAATTTGAGCGCCAGATGGCCGAGACCGCCGATGCCCACGACGCCGACGCGCTGCGTTGCCTTGATCCCATAGACGTAAAGCGGGGCGAAGACGGTGACGCCGCCGCAGAGCAGCGGGCCGGCCTCCTTGGCGTCGAGATCATCAGGGATTGGGATCGCCCAAGGCCATTGCGCCCGCACACGGTCGGCAAAGCCGCCGCGATGGCCGAGGATGGTAGTCATGCTCTCCGGGCAGAGGTTCTGGTTGCCCGACAGGCATTGCTCGCAGTGCAGGCAACTGCCGCAGGCCCAGCCGACGCCGACGCGCTGGCCGACCTTCAGGCCCCTCGCTTCGGAGCCGAGCGCGACAATACGGCCGACGACCTCGTGGCCAGGCACGACCGGATAATTCGATATGCCCCATTCATTGTCGATGACCGACAGGTCGGAATGGCAGATGCCGCAGGTCTCGACCGCGACCTCGACCTCGTCCGGTTTCAGAGGACCGGGATCGTAGTCAAAGGGCTCGAGCCTCTGTTTCGGCGCTTTCGCCGCCCAGGCCTGGATCATCGTCATGCTCCCATCTGCATCCATGGATTGTACTCTCGGCCCCGTCGGAGCGCGAGCAGCTCCATATCCTCCCGGCGAGACGGCGAGCGGAGGCCGTGGTGGCAAAGATGCTGGCGATCCGATGCCTGTCTTTGCGCCGCCGCGCCCACGTCAAGGGCAGCGCGATGAGGCGGCCCGAATGACGGCCTCGACGCAATTGCTTGCCGCCGGTCACCCGTCTACGCTAGAGGGGTCGGCTGCACTGCCGCGGCAGGACCCCGGCCAGGACAATCCGGATCATCGCCTGTGACCATCTCTGCCGCCATTCACCACGTCACCCGTTATCGCTATGACCATCCGGTCGGCTTCGGGCCGCAGACCATCCGACTGCGCCCCGCGCCGCATTGCCGCACCAAGGTCGCGAGCTACGCACTCAAGGTGGAGCCTGCCGAACATTTCATCAATTGGCAGCAGGACCCGCACGGCAATTGGCTAGCTCGTCTCGTGTTCCCGGAGAAGGCGAGCGAGCTGAAGATCGAAGTCGACCTCACCGTCCATCTCGCCGTCTTCAATCCGTTCGACTTTTTCATCGAGCCCTACGCCGAGCATGTTCCCTTCGCCTACGATCCGGACCTGAAAGCCGATCTCGCGCCCTATCTCGAGGTTGAGCCACTCGGGCCGCGGCTCGCGGCCTATCTGGCGAGCCTCCCGAAAGGCCCGATGCAGACGGTCAATTTCCTCGTCGAGGTCAACATGAAGCTGCACCAGGCGGTGCGCTACGTGATCCGGATGGAGCCGGGCGTGCAAAGCCCGGAGGAAACGCTGGCTCTCGGCTCCGGCTCGTGCCGCGACTCGGCATGGACGCTCGTTCAGCTCCTGCGCCATCTCGGCCTCGCCGCCCGGTTCGTCTCCGGCTATCTCATCCAACTGCGCGCCGATATCGACCCGCTCGAAGGGCCGAAGGGCACCCAGCACGACTTCACGGATCTGCACGCCTGGGCGGAAGTCTATGTACCCGGTGCCGGCTGGATCGGCATGGACCCGACCTCCGGTCTGTTCTGCGGCGAAGGCCACATCCCGCTCTGTGCGACGCCGCACTATCGCTCCGCCGTGCCGATCTCGGGCGCCGTCGAGCCGGCGCATGTCGACTTCAGCTTCGACATGCAGGTGACGCGCGTCGCCGAGGCGCCGCGTATCACGTTACCATTTTCCGACGATGCTTGGATGAAGCTCGACGCGCTCGGCGAGCGCATCGATGCCGACCTCATTGCGCATGACGTGCGGCTGACTATGGGCGGCGAGCCGACCTTCGTCTCCGTCGACGATTTCGAGGCCGAGGAGTGGAACACGGCGGCAGTCGGTCCGACGAAGCGCACGCGCGCCGACGATCTGATCCGCCGGCTCAGGGCCCGCTTCGCGCCGGGCGGCATGCTGCACTACGGACAGGGCAAATGGTATCCCGGCGAGACTCTTCCGCGTTGGGCCTTCGCGCTCTACTGGCGCAAGGATGGCAAGCCGATCTGGAAAGACCCGGCTCTCATCGCCGCCGTCCCTCCGACGCGGACAGCCGAAGAGATGCGCTCCGAGCCTCGCGACGAAGCCACCGCCGAGATGTTGCGCGGGCGGGCGGAGATGCTCGTCGCGGGGATCGCGGCGCGGCTCGGGATCGAGAACGACTGCATCCTTCCGGCCTACGAGGATCCGACGACTTGGCTCATCAAGGAAGGCAATTTGCCGGACAACACCGACTCGCTCGACCCGAAGATCGAGGATGCCGAAGAGCGCAACCGCATGATCCGCACCTTTGCCCGCGGTTTGACGACGCCGTCAGGCTACGTGCTGCCGGTACAACGCTGGAATGCGAATGCGGAGGCGCGCTGGACCAGCGAGAGATGGAAGCTCAGGCGCGGGCGGCTGTTTCTCGTGGCGGGCGATTCGCCCGTCGGCTACCGGCTCCCGCTTTCGTCTCTGCCCTGGGTGCCACCGTCCGCCTATCCGTTCATCGTGGCGCAAGACCCGCTCGAAGAACGCGGCGCCTTGCCGGACCCGGCCGAGATCGCCCAACGATTTGAGCGCGGTCCGCCCAGCATCGCGCGGCAGGAACGGGTCGAACAGCACATCATCGAAGGGGCGGTGCGCACGGCGCTCTCGGTGGAGCCGCGCGACGGAATCCTCTGCGTGTTCATGCCGCCGGTCGAGACCCTTGAAGATTATCTCGACCTCCTCGCCTCGGTGGAGGCCGCGGCGGTGGCGCAGTGCATGCCCGTTCATATCGAGGGCTATCCGCCGCCCTTCGATCCACGCCTCGCCGTCATCAAGGTCACGCCCGATCCGGGCGTGATCGAGGTTAATGTGCATCCGGCCGCCAATTGGCGGGCGGCCGTCGCGACGACCAAGGGCCTCTACGAAGACGCGCGCCATGCGCGGCTTGGCGCCGACAAGTTCATGACCGACGGACGCCACACCGGCACCGGCGGCGGCAACCACATCGTCCTCGGCGGCCCGAGCCCGGCCGACTCGCCTTTCCTGCGCCGACCCGACATCCTGAAGAGTCTGGTGCTCTACTGGCAGCGTCACCCCGCGCTTTCGTATCTGTTCTCCGGCCTTTTCATCGGCCCGACGAGCCAGGCGCCGCGCATCGACGAAGCGAGGCACGACCAGCTCTACGAACTCGAGATCGCGCTCGCCAGCGTGCCGAAGCACGACCAGCACGCGCCGCTGTGGATCGTCGACCGCCTCTTCCGCAATCTCCTGGTCGATTCCACCGGCAACACGCATCGTTCGGAGATCTGCATCGACAAGCTCTATTCGCCGGACGGCCCGACCGGGCGCCTCGGCCTCGTCGAGTTCCGCTCCTTCGAGATGCCGCCGGATGCGCGCATGAGCCTCGCCCAGCAACTGCTGCTGCGCGGCCTCCTCGCCTGGTTCTGGCGCGAGCCGCTGGAGGGGAATTTCGTGCGCTGGGGGACCGCCCTGCACGACCGCTTCATGCTGCCGCACTTCGTCTGGCAGGATTTTCTGGAGGTGCTCGCCGATCTCGGCCGCGCCGGCTATCCGTTCGATCCCGTCTGGTTCGAGGCGCAGCGCGAGTTCCGCTTTCCCATCTGCGGCGCGGTCGAACCTGGCGGAGTGCGGCTCGAACTGCGCCAGGCGCTCGAACCTTGGCACGTCCTCGGCGAGGAAGGGGCAATCGGAGGCACGGTGCGCTATGTCGATTCCTCCGTCGAGCGACTGCAGGTGAAGGCCGACGGGCTCATCGAAGGCCGCCACGTGGTCGCCTGCAATGGTCGCCGCTTGCCGATGACCCCAACCGGCACCTTCGGCGAGGCGGTGGCCGGTGTGCGCTACAAGGCCTGGAAACCAGCGCGTGGGTTGCATCCGACCCTCCCCGTGAACGCGCCCTTGATTTTCGATCTGATCGACATCTGGAGCGGCCGCTCGCTCGGTGGCTGCGTCTACCATGTCGCGCATCCGGGCGGCCGCACCTACGAGACCTTCCCGGTGAACAGCTACGAGGCCGAGGCGCGCCGCCTCGCCCGCTTCCAGGAGCATGGCTATACTCCGGGTGCGGTCGAAGTCCCGCGGGACGAACGTTCCGCCGACTTCCCGTTGACGCTCGACCTACGCCGGCCATAGCGGGATGCGCCGCCTCCCGCACGGGCGTTTGCGAAGAAAGATGCGCGCCTCTCGGCGGCGGAGAGCAGAGGACGCGTGAAGAACGCCCTCAGGCGCCGCTATATGGCGCCAGCGCAAAGCGCGTGATTGAGCGCTCGCCTGTGTCGCCGACCGTAGAGCTACCGCTTACCGGCCAAGTGCGAACTGAACGGCTCGCCGCGCGTTGGTGATCGGCAGGACCAAGACGAGCATGAGAGATGTGCCGCCGGCGGCCATAGAAGGGACGCGCATTTGTTCACGCGCGCTCGTGAGCCTCGGCCTGATGGCTTTCGCTTGCACCTCTGCTATCGCGGAGCAAGTCCCCTTGCCGGCACGCCCGCCTGATCTGGCGGCGCCGGCACCTGACACGACGCCTTCTCAGCCTAACGCCGACGATAATGACGCGCTCCGCGCCCAAGTCCTGGCGATCCGCCACGTCATCGGCGAAGCGCTGCCGCCCATCACCGACAAGGGCGGCTGCGGGATAGAAGCGCCGTTGCGGCTCGACGCCATCATGCTGGCGGATGGCGCGAAGGTGACGCTGTCGCCGCCCGTGGTCATGCGCGCGTCGCTGGCCTCGGCCGTCGCCGATTGGGTGCGCGACGATCTCGCGCCCGCAGTCGCCAAGGGGGATCAGCTCGCGAGCATCGAAGGGACTGGTGGATATCAGTGCCGCAGCCGCGACAGCATTGCCGGCGCGAAGCTGAGCGAACATGCGATCGGCAATGCGCTTGATCTTCACGCGCTCCGCACGGAGCAGGGGAAGCTTTTCGTCATCGCTCCGTCGAAGGACGACTCCGATGACGTCCGATCCTTTCGGGCGCTGATGAAAAAGACGGCTTGTGTTCGCTTCTCCACGGTGCTCGGCCCAGGTGCCGACCTCTATCACCAGGAGCATCTCCACATCGATCTCGCGGTGCGCCGCAACGGCATGCATTTATGCCAATGGACCGTGCAGGATGGGGCAGCGGAGGTCGGGGCGACGACAAAGCCTTGAGAGCCCGGCTCAAAGTCCGATCCGTGGCACGCTGCTTGCCAGTGTACGCAACTCGTCCAGCACCAACGTTACATCGACATCGCGAGGCT
>Ga0116223_10003120_pt1 | contig 15141 bp, 9 predicted proteins | sample Sb_taG_3_FD_90092 | JGI IMG/M metagenome (GOLD analysis project Ga0116223, IMG submission 90092) | Peat soil microbial communities from Weissenstadt, Germany - Sb_50d_a_PC metaG | ecosystem: Environmental > Terrestrial > Soil > Wetlands > Peat | place: Germany: Weissenstadt | collected 2010-09-21 | reverse complement strand
GCACCAGCACCAGCATGTCGCCGTAACGAAGCGGGCGCCGATCGCCGGCCCTGCCGGTCATGGTGCCGCTCTCGACCAGGCGCCTGATCTCGGCCTGGATGCGCCTGGCGAGCCGGACTTCGGGAGAGGTCACCGACACGGCATCGAACGGCGCGCGCCAACCCTCGATGTCCTGCTTTCCGTCCGGAAGCTGCAATTCCCAGAAATCGATCAGGCTCGGCCCGGCATCGGCAAGGGAGTTGTGGACCGGATAGGTATTCTCGGCGTGGATGCTGCCGTAGATGATTTCCTCGCGAAAGACATGGTCGACCGATTGCAGGATCGCCGCACCCGACCGAAACGAATAGGTAAAGGACACCGGGTCGAATTTCAGCCCGGCCGCTTCGAATTTCGTCTTCAGCTCCCGACGGCGCAGATCGAATTCATGCGGGGCCGCGCCCTGGAACGAAAAGATCGACTGCTTCTCGTCGCCGACCGCGAAGATCGTGCGGGTGACGCCGTCGCGCGCGCCTTCGCCGGAGGTGAATTCGGAAATAATGTGAGCGATGATGTCCCATTGCCGGGGGCTGGTATCCTGGGCTTCATCGATCAGCACGTGATCGACGCCGCGGTCGAGCTTGTAATGCACCCAGCCGGACGAGATGCGGTTCAGCATCAAAAGCGTCTTGTCGATCAGATCGTCGTAGTCGAGCAGGCCGCGCTCCTGCTTCTCGCGCCGGTAATGCGTGGCTGCTGCGGTCGCGATGTGCAGGAGCGCCTGGGTGCGGTCGCGGATTGTCACCGCGCGGCGCCGCTCGATCAGGGGGCCGAGGCGAACAACCTCGGCGTCGAACAAGCGTCCGATCGCCGGGTTATTATCGGAGAATCGCTTGGTCACCACGGTTTTGCGTGGCGTGCGCTCGTCGGTGAGGAACACGTCGAGATATTCGTCAACTTGCGTGCTGCCGGCGGAAGCAAGCGCCGCGCGCAGTCTGATGGCCTGGTCGGAATCAGACTTGCTGCCGGTGTCGAGCGCGGCGGCGATATCTTCCCATCCCGACCGCCGAAGATAGGGACCATCGACAATCTCGCGCTCGACATCTTCGATACGGTCGCCGGGATCGACGCCGAGCCCAGCGGACATCTGCGCGGCGGCGGCCTCGACGCTTCCCGCGGCATCGGTCCAGGCCATGAAGTGATCGCGGCTCAGGCATGCCTCGCGCACGACTTCCTTGAAGGTAACGTCGGCGGCGCTCGCCATCGCGATATTCAGCGCCCGGCCTGTGGCGCTGTCGGGATCGCGGGAGGCGTCGAGCAGCACCTTGAGATTGGCGCGCTCCATCATTTCATTCTGGTCGCGCTCGTCGAGCACGGCAAAGCGCGCCGGCACATTGGCCTCGAACGGGAATTGTTGCAGCAGCCGGGTGCAGAGCGCGTGGATGGTCTGCACTTTCAACCCGCCCGGCGTCTCCAGCGCGCAGGCGAAGAGCTTGCGGGCGGTCGTTCGAAGTTTTGGACTCGGGTGGGCTATTCCGGCCTCGATGATCGCGTTATCGAGCGCGTTGTCATCGAGCGTGACCCAATGGCCGAGGGTGGAAAACACCCGCTCCGCCATATTGGCCGCCGCCGCCTTGGTGAAGGTGACGCAAGGGATTTTCTCCGGCGGCACGCCCTCGAGCAGCAGCCGGATCACCCGCTGCACCAGGACATGGGTTTTGCCCGAGCCGGCATTGGCCGAGACGAAGGCCGAAGAGGCAGGGTCCGAAGCGCGCGCCTGTGTGGCACGCACGGCCTCGGGTATCTGGCGCGGCGCCTTCACCATTCCTCGATCCCCAGGCCGCCGGCCGCCGACCATTCCTTGATACGGGCGAGATCGTCGTAGCGGCCGTATCGGTTCGACCACATCGACAGATTAAGCGAGGTGTAAGGCTCGTTTTCATCTTCGAATTTTCGGATCAGCGCCTCGAGTTGCGCGCGTGCGTAGTGCGCGGCGTCATCGGGCGGCTGCGGGGTATCGTTGGGCTTGATCTTCAGCTCCAGCGGCTTTTCCTCGCCCGGCGGATTGTTGCCACTGAGACGGACATAGACGAGGGCGCTGACCGACGCGCCCGCTTGGATGTTGGCAAAGCCGCCTTCCCGCAAGATTGCGGCCTCCAGGGTGAGCTGCGGGGAGAGCCCCATCCGCACCTGTTTGCCGGTCGGAGGCTGCCCGGTCTTGTAGTCGAGGATGGCAAACGTGCCGTCGCGGCGCCGTTCGATCCGGTCCGCGCGCGCCGACAAGACAAAGGTGCGCTCATTGTCGAGCGGAATTGGAATCTCGCCCCGGATTTCGGCCGAGATGGCGGCGAGATTTCCGCGTCGCGCGGATTCCCAATTGGAGAACCAGGCGGCGATACGCAGGAAACGCGGCCACCACAGCGCCCTCGCTTCCGGGCGTTCCATCAACGGCGCAAAATATTTCTTGCCGATGCTGCGCAACGCGTCCGCGGGATCGTCGGGAAGTGTCGTGGCGAAGGTTTGGGTAAACTCGCCGATCGCATCGTGGATGGCCGAGCCGCGGTCGGCGGCCGACAGCGGCATGTCGACGGGATCGAGCGGGTCAAGCCGCAAGATATGTTTGGCGTAGATCGTATAGGGATCGCGCAGCCAGTCTTCGATTGCGGTCACCGACAATCTCAACGGCCGGACCGCGCGCGGCGGCTTTGGCGCGGGCTGTGCCATCGGTTCGACCTTGTCGGGGGTATCGAGATGACCCGCAAAGTGAACATACCGCGCGCCGGCCGACTTCGCGGCGCTCCACCGCACTTCGCCGGCGACCGCTTCCAGCCGATGCAGAAAGCGCGAGGCGACCGCGGGCGCACCGCCGACCTTCGCGGCATGGCTGAGAATGACTTCGTCCGCGCCGAGCAACTGGGCAAAGTCGTGCGCCGAGAGGCCGATGCGTCGCTCCGGCAAATCGAGGCCGAGCTCGTGGCGCATCGAACGGCTCAGCCATGGGTCGATCCGCGGCGCGGGTGGCCAGACGCCTTCGACCAGGCCGCCAATAATGACGCGGTCGGATTGCGTCAGCCGCGCTTCCAGCGGGCCGTATATTTTGAGATGAACGTTCACCCCTTCGGGTCGGCGCACCATGCGGTCGGCAAACGCGGTCTGGAAAACTTCCGGATAGTCCGAAAGCTGCACCGGCAATCCGCTTTGCGATCCGCCGCCGAGCAGCTCATCGAACGCCATGGCCAACGCCGTGCCTTGCGGACCTTCGAAGACCAGCGCCACGCCGTGCTCGTCGCGCGACAGTTCGATCAGGACGTTGCGATGGCGTTCCGCGAGTTCGGCGAAATCGCTCGGCTTTGTGGGATCGAGACCTTCGAGCGGCGCGAGCGCCTTTTGCAAAAGGATGATCAGCCGATTTGCATCGTCAAGTTCTCCATCTGTCAGCCTGGTTCGCGGCTCGGCGCTATGGAGCGAGGACGTTTCGCCTGCGCGCAGCTTTGCAAGTTCAAGGCGGAAGCGCGCAAGATCTTGCGCCAGCCCGCCACTTCCGGCTTGTGGCCGCGTGCCGCGCAGCAGCGCCCGTTCAAGCGCTTCCGCGGCCTTTTTGAAGGCGCCTTGGGCTGCGCCCAGCCGGCACAGCGGGTGCTTCACCAGCGCCAGCAACGTCGGAGGTTCGAGCTGCTTTGCGGTGGCTTCGGCGGCAAGACGCGCAAAGATTCCGGCCGGCGTGTCCATCAGCGCGTCGCCGCCGGAATCGTCATATGCCAGATTCCAGCGGCCAAGGGCAGCGATCACGCGCCGCGCCAGCGCGCGATCCGGCGTCACCAGCGCCGCCGACTTGTTGAGCTGTCGCGCCTCGCGCAGGGCGACCGCAATCGCCAGCGCTTCGGTCTCGGGATTATCCGCTTCTATCACCGCCAGATTGATCATGCCGAGCGTAATCTTTTCGGCGACGTCGGGCTCGGCGAGCCGCCGCTGCCATTGCGCGGTTGCGTTCGATGGCCGCATCGCTTCGGAAACCAGAACGTCGCGGCCGCGCGGCGCGGGTTTGGCCAGGATTTCGACGTCGTCGCGTTTGATCGCAAAGCGTTGCAGCAGTGCGTGCATCGCGTATTGCGGATGGTTCGATGAGGGAGCCGTCGTGAATTTACCCTGCGGGTCCCGGATGCCGCCGATGATCTGCCAGGCCTCGTCGTCGAGATCGGTATCGAGCCCCGGCAGCACGACCGCGCCTTGCGGCAGAGACGCAATCACATGCAGGAATTTTGCTGTGGCCGGCATCGATCCGGTCGAACCTGCCGCGATCACCGGGCCCGCGTGATGGGTGGCGAGGCGTTTGCCTTCCGCCTCGATCAAGAGATCGCGCCGCGCCGCCGGCTCGATTTTCTGTATCTCCTGAAGGTGAGCCGGCCAAGCCTGTCGCGCAATCTGCAGGAATTGAAGCGAATACTGCCAATATTTGTCGAGCTGATCCGGCACCAGCCCGTTCAGCGCGTCCCATCCGACGCCGCGGGTGACCATGTCGTCCATCAACCGCGCCAGGTCGGCGGCAAGTGCCAGCGTCGAGGCCGGCCCGCCCACCACTTGCGGCGCCAATACCGGTCGTTTCGCCCAGGCTGCGACGAGATTGGCAAGCGTCAGCCGGCGATCGAGTTCGCCGAGCTTCGGTGGAAGATCGAGAAAGGCCGCTCCACCATAGGACTCCGGATCTTCCGCGAAGGCCAATTCGTCTTCGTCGATGTCGCCGAGCGCGACGATGCGCGGCAGCAGCACGGCTTCCGCGTGGAGTTCCTCGAGAAAGATTTCCCGCACCAATCGTCCCGCGCGGCGGGTCGGCAAATAAAGCGTGGCTTCCGCCAGGCGTTCCGGATGGGCGCGGGCCTCAAAGCCATCGACCAGCCTGCCATCGACCAGCGCGGCGATGACGGTGCGCAAGAAAGGCGCTGATGCTGGAACGCTGAAAACGCGCATGGGCTTCCTGATTCGGGGTCAGGCTGCATCATGCCACGGGCGAATTTGGGGTGCGATTTTTTAGTTCATTGCCCGCCCATCACACCGGAAAAAAGCGGCCGTCAGCCCTCCTACTGTCATCACCCGCGAAGGCGGGTGATGGCAGTATTCCAGAGCACGAGCAGTGAAGATGAGAGGCCGCGGCGTACTGGATGCCCCGCCGGAGCCCGTCATCGGGCGCGCATTCGCGCGACCCGTTGGCGGGGCATGACGACCTGGTGTGCCCTACGCCACGCTTTCGAGAAACGCCTCTTCGGCCGCCTGCACCGCGTCGGGTGTTCCGACATGCATCCACATGCCGTCCAGCCGCAGGCCGAACAGCCGTTCCTGCTCATTGGCCGCATCGAATATTTTCGTCAGCGAGAATTCGCCTTTTGGGGCGCGAACGAACAGGGACGGCGACATGATCGCCGCGCCCGCATAGACGAAGGGCACCACCTGGTGCTCCCGGCGCTTGCGCAGCGCGCCGTCCGGCAGCATCGCATAATCGCCGCGGCCCTCGTAACCGATGCTGCTGGCGGTCGGTGCCATCAACAGGAGAATATCCATGCGCGCGGGATCGAATGTTTCGGCAAGCCTGGCGAGGTTCGGCCGTACGCCATCGATCCACAGCGTGTCGGCGTTGACATGGAAGAACGGCGCTTTGCCGAGCAAGGGCAGCGCCTTGACGACGCCACCGCCGGTGCCGAGCACCTGGCCACGCTCGTCGGAAATGGTCACGCGGGGCTTCGTGCGGCCTGCGACATGATCGATGATCTGGTCGGGCAAATAGTGGACGTTGACGATGGCTTCCTTCACGCCGGCATCGCCGAGCTTGTCGAGAACATGATCGAGCAAGGTGCGGCCTGCCACCTGTATCAGCGGCTTTGGCATCTGCTCGGTCAAGGGGCGCATACGCAGTCCGAGGCCGGCAGCGAGAACCATGGCTTTGGCGGGTTTGACGGACATTTTCAGAAATTTCTCGAGCCGTTAGTTCCCGGCCTATTCTGCATCAGAGGCAACTGGCCCCAGCGATCTAGAACAGGCGCAAATGATCAAGAGTACCGCAAATCATACCACGGCGATTCCGGTGGCGCAGCATTGGTTGACCGCCATAGTCGCGAGACATGACGGCGGTAAGACGGCGAAGGATTGAGGGTTCAAGCGTCGGCTGTGCGACGCGCCTTTTTCTTCTTGTCGCCGGTCTTGAGGAAGTTGACCCCGATCTGGTCGCCATTGACCCAGGCCAGCTCGCAGCGGCGGTAGGCCAGCCCGGTCGAGGACAGCAGCAGGAAGAATTCCTTCAGGTGCAACCCCTCGACAGAGCCCTCGATGGTGAGTTTGGCGCCGGTCTCCGAAATGTCTTCCATGGTGCAATCGCGCCGCCATGTGCCGTCGATGCCCATCATATGTGCTGCGAACCCGCGCTCGAAGATGACGCGCTCGCCCTTGCGCCGTTCTGTCACCATGTCTCGCTCCGCCCTCAAGCAGCCGTCCCCCCGCGCTCCAAGGCAGGGGTCCAACGCAGATTAGTGGAAAGGTAGCTAACAACCGGTAAATTACGGCTCCGGCGCAGGGACGTTGGCGGAATACCATTCACGAATGCTGCCAAGCGCCGGGTGTGCCAGCGAACGCGTCAGATAGGTCCAGATTCGCGGCTGATGGCGCAGATATTGCGGCTTGCCGTCGCGACGGTTGAGCCGTGCAAAGGTGCCGAGCAGCCGCGTGTTGCGCTGCGCCGACATGATCGCGTAGATCTCGGCGAAGCTGGCCGGATCGAACGTATTGTCCGCGGCATGTCTTGCCTTGATGTAGCGCGTCAGCAGCGCGAGTTCGAGCTGCTCAGGAACGTCGACCCGCGCATCCTGCAACAGCGAGACCAGGTCATAGGCGGCCGGACCCAAGACGGCATCCTGGAAGTCGATGATGCCGACTCTCGTAATTCCGGATCGTTCGCCGAGCCAGAGCAGGTTCGGGGAGTGGAAATCCCGCAGCGTCCAGGTTTTGGGGATTGCTGTGGCCTTTCCCAACAGATCGCGCCACTGCATGACGAATTCGGCGCGCAGATTGTTGGATGGCTCGATGCCGCGATCCGGCAGATACCATTCGAGCATCAATCCGATCTCGACCAGCATCGCGTCAACATCGAAGGTCGGGATCGCGTAAGTGGTTTGCGGCGCGAGCGGCAGGACTTCGGGCAATTTTTTCCAATGCAGGGCCGCCAGCATGTCGGCGGCGGTCTCGTAGCGTTCTGCGATCGGGCGCGGAGGGTCGCCTTCGACAAAGCTTTCGCTGCCGAAATCCTCGGTAATCAGGAATCCGGCGTCGAGATCGGCTTGATGAATGGCCGGCGCCGAGAAGCCTCGCTCGCGCAGACCATTGGCGATGGCGACGAACGGCTTGACATCCTCGGCCAGATGCACCGCCGCGCTGTAGGACTTGCCGTTATAGATCGCGGGCCCGTCGGGGCGGCGTGGCGAGTTCATAAGGATGACGCCGCCATCGTCGCGGATCAGCCGCGCATAGGATCGCGTCGAGGCATCGCCGGCCATGCGCTGGCGCTTGGCATCCGAAAAGCCGGCGCCGGCGAGAAATTGGCGTAGCGCCTCAAGCCTTGAGACTTGGGCGGCGGCTTTTCCGTAGCCGGTGATTTCAGCGGCGCGGGCGGTCGATCCGAGCGCCGGACGATGGTTTAGCGCGATGTCGATCCGGTCCGGCGGCAATGAAGCGGGCGCGCGCTCGGGCCACTCGATCAGCGTCACCACGCCTTCCGGCAAGGGCGACAGGCCGATCTCCTCAAGTTCGGTGGCATCGTTGATGCGGTAGAGATCGGCATGAATGAGAGGAAATGCCGGCAAATCGTAGCTTTGGGCCAGCGTGAAGGTCGGGCTGGGAACCTCGATCGAATCGTCGCCGGCGAGATAGCGGATCAGGGCGCGCGCCGCTGCCGTCTTGCCGGCGCCGAGATCGCCCGAGAACGTGATGACATCGCCGGGGCCGATCAGCAACGCGAGGTCGGCCATCAGATTCGCGGTTGCCGTCTCGTTTGCAAGCGCAAGCGAGAATGTCGCAAGCGCGCTCATTCCGCGGCGTTACGATGCGCGGCCTGATCGATCGGAAAGTCGCAGGTAACGGTCGTTCCCCTGTCGACGATCGAATCGACGCGCACCCTGCCCCCGTGCAGCTCGACGAATGATTTCACCAGCGGCAGGCCGAGCCCGGCGCCGCGGTGCCGCGACCCATTGGAATGACTCTCGAACCAGTCGAACACCTTGTCCTTGACGTCGGGTGGAATGCCGGGACCGAGATCGGTCACCGCAAATACCACATTGTGCTCGGTGCGCCTTGCGCTCAGCGTAATCGTGGAATCCTGGGGTGAAAATCCGACGGCATTGGCCAAGAGATTATAAAGCACCTGCACCACGCGGCTGCCGTCGGCGACGAAGCTTCCGATGTTGGGATCGACCTCGATCTTGAGCGCGATCCGGTCGCGGGCGAGCCGGTCCTGGATTCCTTCCGCGGCATTGTCGATGGTCTTGCGAATGTCGACCGGGCCGAGCTCAAGCGTCATCGCGCCGGCGTCGATAGAGGCGAGATCGAGGATATTGTTGATGAGGGCGAACAGCGAGTTGGTCGAGGTGGTGATGTAGTTGAGGTACTCGGCCTGCTTGGCCATCAGGGGACCTGTGGTCGGATCGTTCAGCAGGTGCGCGAATCCGATGATGGTGGTCAGGGGCGAGCGCAATTCATAGGAGACGTGGTGAACGAAATCGACCTTCATCTGGTCGGCCGTCTCCAGCGCCTCGTTGCGCTCGCGTAGCGCGCGCTCGACGTTTTCGGTGTCGGTGATGTCCTGGAACGTCAGCATGGTGGCGCCGTCGGGCAGCGGCATGGTCATGCAATCGAGCACGCTGCCGTCCTTGCGTTCGAGCTTCAGCGGAACCTCGACCCGGTTCTCGATTCGCGTGATCGCCTCGCGGATGGTGCGCCAGGTCGCGGTATCGTCGAACAGGGGCTTGCACCAGGTCTCCACGGTCTCGATATGCGGTTGTTCCCCCAGCGCCTCCGGCGACAGTTTCCACATCCTGGCAAAGGCCGGGTTGAACAGTTGCGCGCGGCCGTTGCTGCCGAACACCGCAACCGCTTCGGCGAGATTGTCGAGCGTTTCCCGCTGCACCCGGATCAGGCCGTCGAACCGGCGCGCCAGTTCGAGGCTTTCGGTGACGTCGTCGAACAGATAGGTGACGCCGCCTTCCGGATTTGGTGTGGTGACGACGCTCAACGCCCGGCCATCGGGCAGATACCAGGTGTCCTTTTCAGGCTCGACCGCGCGGTAGGCCTCGTGCAGCTTGGCTTTCCAGGCACGGAAATCCGGTTGCTCGGGAAGCTTGCGGGCGGCGCGCAGACGGTCGAGCACGCTCGAATCGTCGGGATTGCCGTCGAGAAAGGCGCGGTCGAGGTCCCACAGGCGGCGATAGGAATCGTTGTAGAAGGCGAGCCGCCGCTGGCCGTCGAATACCGCGACACCTGAGGACAATTGATCGAGCGTGCGGCGATGGGCTTCCGCCATCCGCACCAGCGCCGCGCTCAATGCCGTGGCCTCGGAAGCGTCGATGGCCATGCCGACGTTGCCGCCGCCGATATTGAGCGCATGCACGTCATAGAAGCGCCGCTCGCCGCCGACCACGATCGGCAGCCGGGCGGTGAAAGCGGCCTTGTCGTGTAACGCGCGTTCCATATCGCTGCGGTCGCTGCTGTCGAGCAGTTCCAGCTTGCGGTCGATCGCGTCAGTAACGCTGACGGCCTCGGTTGCCCGGGCGTAGGCGTTGTTGGCGTAGAGAAGGCCGCCGCCCGCGCGCTTGCTCCATATCGGCCAGGGCGCAGCCGCCGCAAAGCCGCGCAGCATTTCCGTCTCTTCCAATAGCGCTTTATGCCGGACATTCGTCTCGGCCAATTCGCGCCGCACGCCGGAAAGTTCGCGAATCCGGACAATGGCTTGGCCGCCGATGGCGCGCCCCATGGCCTCGACCGTGTGTCCACTGGAGGTGGTCAGGTTGAGCAGGAAACCCTCGCCGGTTTCGCGCAAGGCGTCGACCGCGTGATCCATCTGCAGCGCCGGCTCCGGCGGGAGCCAGGTTCCGAAGGCAAGAATGCGTTGCGGCGATTCCTGCAACGCGAGCAGCGAGGTATCGCCGCTGATTTGCGGACGATTGTCGCCGGCGGCCCAGGCAATCAGAATCTGCGGCTCGGCGAACAAGAGCGCACGGAAGCGGTCAGACTCATTTTGCAGGCTCTGGATTTCGGCGCGCAACCGCGCCTCGTTTCTTGCCGCGCGAAGGCGCGTGCGCATGAGCAGGATAGCCGCCACAACCGAAAAGCCCAGCAGCGACAGCGCCGTGGTCAGCGCCGCGATCTCCTGATGGTTCATGTCGATGAAAGTGGTGATGGTATGCAGTAGCGGCAGATCGCTGGCGTGGGCCGGGCGAATCGAGATCAGCTCGGCGGTGCCAAGGAAAGTTCCAAGGACAGCCAAGCCGTTGCGCGCCAGTGATGTGCACAACAGCAGGCTCTGACGCATTGCCGCGATCACGCCCGACATGGTTTGCCCCAAACCGCACGACTTTACGCCCGGCGAATCCCCCGCCGTGCGCGAATCGAGTGACAATATCCCCAACGGGAGTCGGCGGGTAAGAGTCCAGACCGTGAACGTGAATCGCATCGCCAAAATATGCGGGATTAAGTCCTCTCTTCCGCAATTTTTATGAGGATGGATCCGCTTCCTGGTGCGGCGTCAGCGGCCGGTCGACCCGAACCCGCCGCCGCCGCGGTCGGTCGCGGAAAGCGAAGCAGCCGGAAGGAGCTCTGCGCGGGTTAGGGGTGCAATCACCATCTGCGCGATACGCTCGCCGCGGCGGACCGGGAACGGCGCATCGCCGTGATTGATCAGGAGCACGCCGATTTCGCCGCGATAATCCGCATCCACCGTGCCCGGCGCGTTCAGCACGGTCACGCCATGCCTGGCCGCAAGTCCGGAGCGCGGGCGCAGCTGGGCCTCATAGCCCGGCGGCAGTGCGATCGTCAGGCCGGTCGGTATCAGCGCGTATTTTCCGGGGGCGAGGATCACCGGCGCTGCTTCCGGAACCGCGGCGAGCAGGTCGAGGCCCGCGGCAAGCGCGCTCTGATAGGTAGGTAACGCGAGGCCCTCGCCGTGGGGCAATTGCCGGACGTCGATTTTGATGACGGTGCTCAAGATCGCTTTCCCGTTTCCCTGGTCGCCGAAGTTCCCGCACTCACGGCCTCGGCGAGGCGCGCCACCAGGGCGCCGGCGACCTCCTCTTTGGTCATCACCGGCCATGATTCGATTTTAATCCCGGCGCCACTTCTGTCGCGGGTCAGCAAATGAACGGTGTTGCGGTCGCCGCCCATCACGCCCGTCGCCGGCGAGACATCATTGGCGACGATCCAGTCGCAGCCCTTGCGCGCCAGTTTTGCCTTGGCGTTTTCGATCAGATGTTCGGTCTCGGCGGCGAAACCGATCACCAGCGGAGGCCGATTGTCCCTGAGTTTGGAGATCGTCGCCAGAATGTCCGGATTTTCCACAAGCTGCAGCGGCGGCATGCCGGCCGAGGTCTTTTTCAGTTTCTGCGGCCCTTCGTTGGCGACGCGCCAGTCGGCAACGGCGGCGGCGAAGATGGCGATATCGACCGGAAGGGCGGCTTCCACCCGCTGCAGCATTTCGCGCGCCGATTCCACATGGATCACCGTAACGCCTGCTGGCCCTTCGAGATCGACCGGGCCCGAGATCAGGGTGACCTCGGCGCCGGCCGCCTGAGCCGCCGCGGCGATCGCATAACCCTGCTTGCCCGAGGAGCGGTTGGCGATATAGCGCACAGGGTCAATCGGCTCGTGGGTTGGCCCCGCGGTGATCAGGACGCGCTGGCCTGCCAGCGGCCGGGGCTGTGGCGGGCGCAGAAGGCGCTCGGCGGCGGCAGCTATTTCCAAAGGCTCCGCCATCCGGCCGATACCGGCCTCGCCGGCCTCCGCCATCTCGCCGGCATTGGGTCCGATCATGGCGATGCCGTCGCGTTGCAGCAGCGCGATATTGCGCTTTGTGGCGGCATTGTTCCACATCAGCGGGTTCATCGCCGGCGCCAGCAGAATCGGCCCGCTCGCCGCGAGCAGGATGGCGGTGGCGAGATCGTCGGCGGCGCCGTGCGTCATCTTGGCCATCAGATCGGCGGTCGCCGGCGCCACCACGATCAGGTCGCAGTCGCGCGCCAGGCGTATGTGGCCGGCATCGAATTCGCTCTCCGGATCGAACAAATCCGTATAGCAGCGCTGGTTCGACAGGGCGCTTGCGGTCAGCGGCGTGACAAAATGCTGCGCGGCCCTGGTTAGCACGCAGCGGACGTCAATCTGCCGCTCCTTCAGCCGCCGGATCAGGTCGAGCGCCTTATAGGCGGCGATGCCGCCGCCAATGATCAGGGTGACCCGTGCGAGGCCTGCGGCCACGCGGGAAGTCGGCTGTCCGGGCGCATATGGCGCCGGCTCCAGACGGGCAGGGGAAGCACCGGAAGGGCCATTCTGCGAGGCTTCTCGCAGGATCACCCTGACCTCGTCCTCGACGGAACGGCCGCTGCGGGCGGCGCGCAGCCGCAGCGCGTCCCGGATCGCGTCATCGAGCTTTCGGATGGTCAAGCTGGCCACGGGCTGGCTCCATCGGCGAATTTGATGGCAATGCTATCAATATCTTGATTGCAATGCAATCACAACTGCCGGATGGCAAACAGGATTCCGATAAAGGTCAGCGCAATGATCCAGAGCGCCAGCGCCCGCCAACGGCTCTTGCGGCCTTCGGTCCGCCCCATCGCGGCGATCGTCTCCGGCGACAGTGTCAGCCCTTCCCGCGTCATGGTTTCCAGTTGCTCAAGCACATTCACAGCCCGCGTGGCGAGTGCGGGCAGGCTGGCGACCACCCGGCCCAGTTCACCGGCGCCCAGCACCGCGCCCTGGATGCGTCCCAAAGGGCCGAGATTGCGCTCGATCCATTCGCGGACCACGGGGTCGGCGACCTTCCAGATGTCGAGCTTGGGATCGAAGCCGCGCGCGACGCCTTCAACCACCACCATGGTCTTTTGCAGCAAGATCAATTCGGGGCGGGTCCGCATGTCGAACAGGCCGGTGACCTCCAGGAGCAGCGTCAGCAGCTTCGCCATCGAGATTTCTTCGGCGGTGCGGTTGTGGATCGGCTCGCCGATGGCGCGGATCGCTTGCGCGAAATTCTCCACCGAGTGATGCGCCGGCACATAACCGGCCTCGAAATGGACTTCGGCAACACGGCGATAATCGCGGGTGATGAAGCCCAGAAGAATCTCGGCGAGGAAGCGCCGCTCCTTCAGCCCCAGCCGTCCCATGATGCCGAAGTCGACGGCGACGAGCCGGCCGGCGTCGTCGAGGAACAGATTGCCGGGGTGCATGTCGGCATGGAAGAATCCGTCGCGCAGCGCATGGCGCAGGAAACTCTGGATCACCTTGCGTCCGAGACCGGGCAAATCGACCTGCGACTGCTCGAGCCGGGCGTGATCGGAGAGCGCAATGCCGTCGATCCATTCCATGGTCAGGACGTTGTGCGTGGTCCGATCCCAATCGACCGTGGGCACGCGAAAGTCCGGATCGTCGCGGGTGTTCTCCGCCATTTCCGAAAGCGCCGCCGCTTCCAGCCGCAGGTCCATCTCCATCGCGACCGAGCGCGACATGGTATTGATGACCTCGACCAGCCGCAGCCGGCGTGCTTCCGCCGAATAGATCTCGGCCTGGTGCGCGACAAAGAAAAAATCCGCAAGGTCGCGGCGGAAACGCGCGGCTACATTGGGCCGCAGCACCTTTACCGCAACGGATGTGCGCAAGCCGTCGCGCTCGACTTCGCCGCGATGCACCTGGGCAATTGAGGCGGCGGCCACCGCGGGGCCGAAGCTTGCAAACGCCTGCGCGATGGGGCGTTCCAGCGAGGCTGCGATGACGGCTTCGGCCTCGCTTTGCGAAAAAGGCGGCAGCCGGTCCTGCAGGCTTTCCAGATCGCGCGCCATCATCACGCCGACCACGTCGGGCCTTGTGGCGAGAAACTGACCGAGCTTGAGATAGGCCGGCCCCAACCGCGTCAGCGCCCGCGACAGATGCGGACCGGACTTGGCGCCCGGACGCTCGATGATCCTCGCCAGGCGCAGGGCCAATTGTCCGGGCGGCGGCACCAATGACGGATCGACGACGCCAAACACGCCCTCGCGCGCGAACACGAACGCGGCGCGGGCAATCCGCGCGATGTGAGTCAGTGCGGAAATCACAAACGCCAGCCTGAATGCAATGCCACGATGCCGCCCGAGAAACTTTGCCAGCTGACGCGGGAAAAGCCGGCGGCGCGTATCATGTCGGCGAAGGCGCCGGGTTTTGGGAATTTCCGGATCGACTCCACGAGATACTGATACGACTCGGCATCGCCAGTCACTGCGCGGCCGAGCGGCGGGATCACGTTGAACGAAAACAGATCGTAGATCCGATCGAGCCCCGGCACGTCGACGGTGGAGAATTCAAGGCACAGGAACCGGCCGCCGGGCCTGAGCACGCGAAACGCCTCGTGCAAGGCGCGATCGATCCGCGGTACGTTGCGGATACCGAACGCAATCGTGTAGGCGTCGAACGAGTTGTTCGGCAAAGCGAGCTCCTCGGCATTGCCCTCGATAAAGGACACACGGTCGTCGAGGTGCCGCTGCCTCGCGCGTTCGCGACCGACCGCGAGCATGTCGGAATTGATGTCGCATACCGTCGCCCTGAACCGCGAGCCTGCGGCCTTGGCGGCGCGGAAGGCGATGTCGCCGGTGCCGCCGGCAACGTCGAGCAGCGCAAACGGCGCCTCGCCACGTGGCGGATTGAGCGCGTTGATCATCAGGTCTTTCCAGACCCGATGCAGGCCCGCCGACATCAAATCGTTCATCAGGTCATAGCGCCGAGCCACGCTGTGAAATACGTCGTTAACCAGCGTCTGCTTGTCGCTTATTGGGACATCCCTGAAGCCGAAATGCGTGGTTTCGTCCGGTTGGTTCATCAAGCCGTCTCCGTCACCGGACCATAGCGCGCCCGCCGCAATGGCGCTATCACGTCAACCTTTCAAGGTGAATGCTGCCCATG
>Ga0116223_10003110_pt1 | contig 15165 bp, 14 predicted proteins | sample Sb_taG_3_FD_90092 | JGI IMG/M metagenome (GOLD analysis project Ga0116223, IMG submission 90092) | Peat soil microbial communities from Weissenstadt, Germany - Sb_50d_a_PC metaG | ecosystem: Environmental > Terrestrial > Soil > Wetlands > Peat | place: Germany: Weissenstadt | collected 2010-09-21 | reverse complement strand
CGGATCTGTCCCACGCTCCCCGTCAGGCTCTCGGGCCTTTGAGCACGAACGGGCTCAGATCCAGCGACGGGCGGTTGGTGAGAACCGCCCGTTCGCACATTCTGGCAGATTTTGCGGACACAAAGAGCATGAATTGCTGCGCACCCAGATCCGGCGTTTCGTGAATGAGGAAATCAAGCCGCGCGCGCTTCAATGGGAAGTGGATGGGATGGTGCCGCGCGACGTCCTGCGTCGCATGGGAGAGCTGGGCTTTCTGGGCATCCGTTATCCCGCTGAATATGGCGGCTCGGATATGGAAACACTGGCGACGGTTGTGCTGGCCGAGGAATTGGGCCGATCGACGTTCTCGGGCGTAGCGATCACGGTGCTGGTCCATACCGACATGGCGTCGGTACATCTCTTTAACGGCGGTTCGCAGGCGCTGAAGGACCGCTTCATGCCGGATGTGATTGCCGGAAAAAAGATCGTCGCGGTCGGCGTCACCGAGCCGGGTGCGGGTTCCGACGTCAAGGGCATTCGTACCACGGCCCGCCGTGACGGCGACAGCTATTTGCTCAATGGCGCCAAGATGTTCATCACGAACGGAGTGCACGCGGATCTTTATTGCGTCGCGGCCATTACCAATCCGGACATGCGGCCTTCGCAGCGCGTCTCGATGTTGCTGGTGGAGAAAGGTACACTCGGGTTTCGCGTCGGCCGCGCGCTTGACAAGCAAGGCTGGCGTTCGTCCGACACGGCGGAATTGTTATTTGAGAATTGCCGGATTCCGGCCGCGAATCTGGGCGAGGAAGGTCGAGGCTTTTATGCGATCATGCGGAATTTTCAGAATGAGCGGATCGTAATTGGCGCGATGGCGATGGGTGAGGCGCTGGCTGCGATCGAGATCACACTAGATTGGGTTTCGCAGCGGCAGACCTTCGGCGCGCCGCTATGGTCCAGGCAGACCATCCGTCACCGGCTGGCGATGCTGGCGGCCAAGGTCGAGGCCGGACGGCAGCTTGTCTATCACGCGGCGTGGCTGGTGACGCAGGGGATCGACGCGACCAAGGAGGTGTCGATGGTCAAGGCCTATTGCGGTGAGCTCGTCAACGAAGTGATGTACGCGTGCCTGCAGTTTCATGGCGGCATGGGTTACATGCGCGAGAGTGCGATTGAGCGAATGTCCCGCGATGCCCGCGTTCAGTCGATCGGCGGCGGCACGACTGAGGTGATGCTGGAAGAGGTGGCAAAGCGGATGAGATAGCGCGCTTTCGGAATTCCCGGCACTATGCTTTTTTAACGCCGTCGAAGATCAACAGCTCGGTTCGGCGGGCCAGCTTCAGTACGGCGTCCTTGCTGCTGAAGCTGAACCACTCGATGGTCCAGTTCAGTGCACCCAGCACGAATATCCGTAACGGGACGATCTCGATGTCGGCACGAATTTCCCCGGCGCGCCGCGCATTCAAAAACAGCTGGTCCCAATATTTGGCGTAGGACCGGCGCAGCGGGCGATGCGACTTTTTCAGATGTTCGGGAAGTTGGCCGTAGATACGAATATTTGCCGAGGTGAAATCGCTCGCTTCAAGTAGCGCCACCAGATGCGCCTCAATGGCAAGTCCAATCCGGCGCCGGTGCGAGACCTTGCCCGCTTCGTTCAGCGCCGTCTTGACTGCTTCGAAGACCCTGAGCAGTCCGCAGTGGAGGACCTCATTGAGAATGGCCTCCTTAGAATCGAAGTAATAGTAGATGCTCCCAGCCTTGATCTCGGCCATCGCCGCGATCTGGCGCAGCGTGGTGGCTGAGTATCCCTGGCGACGAAACAGCTTCGCCGCGGCCTCCAGAATTGAATCGCGTGACTTTTCCGATTTTGAAATCTGGGCGATATCGCGGGCAGTTCTTTTTTTCTTCGCTGGCGGGAGCTCGTGTTTCAATCTGGGCATGCGGGGGGCGGAAGCACGCTGGGCTTTGGATTGAACGCGCTGCTGGAGCCCGGGAACCAACAAAGATCGCCGCGTCGGATTCATGTTAAAAGTGCCTTCCGCCAGGGATTATTGGCGCAGCCAAAAGACTTCGTCAACCGCTCGATAATTCGAACCAACGCCATGCCGGCGAAAGTTGCGCTACAAAGCATCGAATATCCTTGCCGTGAGGTGTTGCCTCAGATTTTCCGGCGGGAGGCCTTGTGGCACACGGCGTGGCCGATATGGTGAGCGAGATGCGTAAGAGCTGGAGCGGAAAAATGGATTTGGCGACACCGATAACGAGCTTCGAATGCGAGATAGTCGATGGCCTCGCCCATGTCATTCTCAACCGCCCGGACAGGGGCAATCCAATCGACGGCGACTTCTGCAGGGAGTTCAGCCTCGGCATGGCAGAAATGAGCGAGCGCGACGATGTCCGCGCTGTTCTGCTGTCAGCGCGTGGCAAATTGTTCAGCGTCGGCGGCGATCTTGTCGCGCTGGCTGGGCAGGGTAAGACGTTGCCGGCAACGATTAAGACCTGGACGGCGGATTTTCATGCGGCCATCGTGCGAATGGTTCGAATGCGCGCCCCTGTCGTGGCCGCGGTCCATGGCAATGTGGCGGGAGGAAGCGTGTCGCTCATGGCAGCGGCCGATCTGGTGGTGATTGGAAAATCAGCGCGTATTACATCCGCGTTTGCGAAGATTGGTTTTACCCCGGACAGCGGGTCGACGACGACGCTGACAGCCCGCATGGGACCGGCGCGTGCCAGGCGGTTTTTCCTCCTAGCCGAAACCCTGGATGCCGATACCGCGCTGTCGGCCGGTCTGGTTGATCTCGTGGTAGATGACGACGCGGTTGCTGCGGAAGCGGAGAGGATCGCCCGTGAGTTGGCCTCCGGACCGACCGAGGCTTATGGCGGCATCAAGCGCCTGTTTTTGCAGGCTCCAAACCGCTCCCTGGAAAGCCAATTGGAGGACGAAGCGCAAACTCTGGCCGCAATTTCGAAGACGGTGGATGCGCAGGAAGGGATCAAGGCTTTCAGAGAAAAACGCAAACCGGTGTTTGCGGGGCGCTGAGATTCTGAGGCGAGATCGTCTGGCCGGCTGGAAAATCTCCATAGCAATGACGTCTAGGCTTTGTTGGACAAAGTGCCTAATACAATCGGGAAAGTGTTGCGAAAGCGGGCAGAAGGGTCATCGTTCGGTCGTCCTGCAAATTCCGGAATGATTCAGGGAGGAATATAGATGGGAGGACTCTATTTTGAGCAGTTTTCCGTTGGGCAGACGTTTATTCACGAGATCCGGCGGACGGTGACCGACATGGACAATATCCTGTTCTCGGCACTCACCTATAACCCGGCAGCGGTCCACATCGATCATGAGTATGCCAAATCGACCGAGTTCGGCAAACCGCTGATGAATTCGATCTTCACGCTTGGCCTCATCATCGGCCTTTCGGTTCAGGATACCACGTTGGGTACTACGGTTGGAAATCTCGGCATGGAGGAAACCAAGTTTCCTCGACCAGTTTTTGCGGGGGATACCTTGCGGGCGGTGACAAAGATTTTGGCGGTTCGTGACAGCAAGTCACGCCCGACGCAGGGAATCGTAACGTTTGAGCATCGTGGGTTCAATCAGCTGGACGAAGAGGTGGCGTATTGCCGCCGCATCGGGCTGATGATGCGGCGGCCGATATGAAGTTACGCTCGCTTCTATTTGTGCCAGGTGACAGCGAGCGCAAGTTCGCCAAGGCGTCTGGCTGCGGCGCCGATGCATTGATTCTGGATCTTGAGGATTCCGTGGTGCCTGCGCGCAAGGCCTTCGCGCGCGACATGGTGAAAAAGCTGCTCGGCGGCCCACCGCGCGACTGGTCTTTTCTTGTGCGGATCAATCCGCTAGGGACCGGGCTCACGCTTGAGGATCTTGCAGCTGTTGTCCGCCCAGGACTCGACGGTATTTTGATTCCGAAGGTCAATGGCATTCAGGATATCGAGCTCATTTCGCATTATGTAGATGTGCTTGAGGTCGTTAGCGGTGTCGCTTCAGATCATGTGAAGCTACTGGTTGTAGCAACCGAAACGCCAGCCGCAATGATTGGATTTAGCGGCTATGCAGGGTCCACTCGTCGGCTTGTGGCGATGACTTGGGGTGCGGAGGATTTGAGCGCGGCGTTGGGCGCTCTGACAAACAAGGAACCGAACGGCGACTGGACGTTCCCTTATCAGGTGGCGCGAGCGCAATGTCTGTTTGCCGCTGGCGCGGCCAATGTTCTGGCCCTCGATACCCTGTATGCGGATTTCAAGGATCCGGACGGCCTCGCGGAGAGCTGCAGGATAGGGCGCCGCGACGGCTTCGTCGGCCGTATCGCAATTCACCCCGATCAGATTGCAACAATCAACGTGTGCTTCACGCCGTCGGAGGCCGATCTGGCGCATGCCCGCCGCGTCGTGGCGGCCTTTGCGGCCCAGCCTGAAGCGGGCACTCTTGGCATTGACGGCAAGATGTACGACATCCCTCATCTGGTTGCGGCAAAGCGAACGCTTGCCTCCGTTGGAGATACTGTCAAATCATGAGTTCACCGCTTACCAACGAACGAGCACGCGGCTACGAATACCTGGTCGCAGCGATGCGCAGCTTCGCCGTCGAAGAAAGAACCAACAACGGCGACATGCCGGAATTCATGCAAGCGCTGACGGACAGCGAGCGGGAAGCCATGGCGCGCTACCTATCCGGGCTGTGATGAGCGGTGCGGCGCGTGCGGCCGCGGGCCTTTGCTGCGCCGGGCATGAGCCTGTGCTTGTCGAGGCATCATCGCGATACGAAGCTCTCAAAGCTTGACGAGGGAGTTAAAGAGAAGTCTACTTATGCAAGTCACACTAACAAAAGTCGTACGGCAATAGATTGGGCCGTCCGGTGTACGACCGGCTACGGCCGAGGGTAGGGGAATGCCTGATATCCTCGTGACCACCCAGGACGGCATTGGCGTCGTGACCCTCAACCGGTCCGATGCCTACAATGCCGTCAAGCTCGCCATGTGGCATGATCTCGCTGGCATCTTTGCAAACCTCGCCAGTGATGATGCCGTTCGCGCGATCATTTTGACGGGTTCGGGCGCGAATTTCTGCGTCGGCGCGGATGTGACCGAGTTCCATCTGATCCGGGAAAACAGGGAACAGAGCGCGGCCTATGAAGTGGCGGTCGACGCGTGCTCCGCCTCGATTGCTAGTGTGCCGAAGCCGGTAATTGCTGCCATTTCGGGATATTGCCTGGGCGGGGGTTGTCATCTCGCGCTCGCCTGCGATTTCCGCTTTGCGGACGCAAGCGCTAAACTCGGAATTCCCTCCGCCAAACTCTCGATCGTGTACGGCGTGCGAAGCGTGCAGCGCCTGCTCGCAATTGTCGGAATCGCAAACGCAAAACGGATTCTCTATTCCGCCGAGCGTTACGATGCCGCGCTCTGCCTGGAAATGGGCCTTGTCGACAAGGTCAGCGGCGATGCCATTGGCGCAGCAATGACCTTCGCCAGTACTTTGGCGCGCAACGCGCCGCTGTCGATAGCCGGCGCGAAATTCATGCTGAACGGCTTGTCGCTGGGGGAGGGGGCGCTGGATATGACAGCGGCCCAGCGCCTGGTCGATCAAGCCGCCGACAGCGAGGATTTCAGGGAAGGCAGGCAAGCCTTTGCCGAGAAACGCGCGCCACGGTTTCTCGGGCGCTGACAATGCGATTTGACGGGAGAGCAGGTGTGAGCTTTGGCGAGCGTTCCGGAGAGGCAGGATGAAGCCTGTGGCCTTCGACTATGTCGTCCCTGAAAGCCTCGATGCCGCGGTGGCCGCGCTCGCGGCGGCGAATGGCGAAGGCAAGGTGATGGCTGGCGGGCAGTCGCTGACGCCGCTCTTGAATTTTCGGATGACGCGCCCTTCCGTCATCGTCGATCTCTTGCGCATTCCAGGCCTGTCGTCGATCGACCAAAAGGACGACACGGTTGCGATCGGCGCTTTGACGCGGCACGCGGACCTCGAATTTTCGGACTTGATCGCAGCGAAACTCCCGGTCATGGCGGCCGCGATGCCGCATGTGGCGCATCTGGCGATACGTAACCGCGGTACGATCGGCGGCAGCCTGTCGCATGCGGACCCCGCAGCCGAACTACCGATGCTGGCGGTGCTTTATGGTGCTGCGATCAAGGCGCAGGGGCCGGGCGGTCGCCGCGAAATCCCGGCCGAGAATTTTTTTGTTTCCGCTTTGACCAATTGCCTTGAGGCGGAAGAGATCGTCTTCGAGATCGATTTTCCGATCTTGAGAGGACACACCGGCTGGGCCTTCGAGGAAGTTGCGCGCCGCTTCGGCGATTTTGCCTTGGCCTCAATTGCGGTGTCCTTTGCGTTGCTTGACGGCGCAATTGCCGACGCGCGGGTCGCCGTGATGGGTGTCGCCGACACGCCGCTGCGGCTTCGCAAGGCCGAGGACGCGCTGAATGGCGCCAAGGGCAGAGCGGGAGACGCAAGTCAATTTGCGAAAGTCGTGCGCGGCAGCGTGTCGCCTTCGGACGACATCCATGTTTCGGCGGAGTACCGGAAAAATCTGATCGGCGCACTGGCCGAAAGGGCATTCGCGGCCGCCTGGACCCGCGCTCTGGGAGAAAAGGCGTGAAAAAGGATATCGCCGTCACCGTGAACGGTCGCAAATACGAGGCACGCGTCGAGCCGCGTCTGCTGCTTTCCGACTTCTTGCGCGACACGCTTGGCCTGACCGGAACCCATGTCGGCTGCGAGCACGGCGTGTGCGGTGCCTGCACTATCCTTCTGAACGGGGACAGTGTCCGCTCCTGCCTGACGCTCGCGGTGAGTGTAGATGGGGCGGGTATCGTGACAGTGGAAGGCCTGGGGTCGCGCGATCAGCTCAATGCGCTGCAGACCGAATTTCGCGAAAAGCATGGCCTGCAATGCGGATTCTGCACGCCCGGAATGCTCATCACCGGCATGGACCTTCTCAAGAAATATCCATTAGCCAGCGATGAGGAAATCCGCGAAGGCCTGTCCGGCAATCTCTGCCGCTGTACCGGCTACCAGAACATCGTCGCCGCGATCCGTGCGGCGGCGACTCTGCGCGACGGGAGTGCCACATGAAACTGCAATTTATTTCCGCCGGCCGCCTGCGTCTGAAGAAGAGCATCTACGACAGGAGCGCTGATCGTAGCGAAACCTTTGAGGCGCCCGTCTCCAGCGCACTGATCCGGCACAAGCAGGGCAATGTGCTGTTCGACACCGGCTGCCACCCTTCCGTGGTCGAGCACGGCGAGGAACGCTGGGGCTCGTTGATGAAAGTGATGACGCCGGTGATGGGCGCGCAAGATACGCTTTTGCCAAATCTCGCTTGCGTCGGCATCGCCCCCGATGACATCGACGTCGTCGTAAATTCGCATTTCCACCCCGATCATTGCGGCTGCAACGAGTTTTTCCGGAAAGCGACCATCCTTGCGCACGCCAGGGAGATCGAGGCGGCGAAGGCACCCGGCGCGGAGACGGCCGGCTATCTGCGCGCCGATTGGGATCATGGCCAGAAAACCGATGCCGTCGATGGCGAACGCGACGTGTTCGGCGACGGCAAGCTCGTTCTTATTCCGCTGCCCGGCCACACACCGGGGACGATGGGGGCGAGTGTCAATCTCGACCGGGACGGGTCGTTTCTTCTTGTATCGGATGCGGTGAGCTTACGCGCGAATCTCGACACCGACATCGCGCCTCGTAACACCTGGAATGCCGAGGCGCTTCTGAAATCCTTTGCCGAAATCCGGCGGATTGAAAAGTCAGGCACAACCATCATCTGCGGTCATGATGACGCGCAATGGCAAGGCTTGCGCAAGGGAGCGAAGGCATATGAGTAAGGGCGGCCTCGTCCAGGCTTCGGACTTGCTGCGGCCGCGCCATGTCGGCGCGCCAATCAGGCGCACCGAGGATCCGCGCCTTTTGACCGGCAACGGCGAATATACCGCCGACCGCAAGCCGGACCGCGCGCTTCACGTCGCGTTTCGCCGCAGTGAGCAGCCGCACGCACAGATCGTGCGGATTGATGTGACAAAAGCACGCGCCGCCTCCGGCGTCGTTGCCGTCTTCACCGCTGAAGACATCGAAGGCGATTACAGACCGGTCATCCCGGTGTCCCGCATGCCGAACTACTACGCGACGCCCATCCTGGCGCTGGCCTCAAAAAAGGTTCGCTATGTCGGGGAGGCCGTGGTCGCTGTCATCGCGGAAGATCGCTACCTCGCCGAGGACGCGCTCGAATTGATCGAAATCGAATACGCACCGCTCGGCGCGGTCGCCGATCCCGAATTCGCGCTTTCAGAAGGAGCGCCGCTCCTTCATGCGGAGGCCGCGAACAATGTGCTGATCGCGAGGGAGTTCAAGAAGGGCGACGTCCGCGCCGATCTTGCGGCTTCGCATGTCCGCGTCCGCGACCGCTTCCAGATGATGCGAAAGGCGCCTCTAGCGATCGAGCCCCGCAGTTACTGCGCCGAATACGAAAACCGGCGGGAGGCGATCACGCTTTACGCCTCCTCGAACGTTCCCGGCATTGTGCGCGATGCTCTTTCCGAATCGCTCGATCTGCCTGGCAACCGGCTGCGGGTCATCGCGCCCGATGTCGGCGGCAGCTTCGGCTCCAAAGGATCACTCTACCCGGAAGAAATTCTTCTGTGCGTGGCAGCGAGGAAGCTGCGCCGCTCGCTGAAATGGACCGCGGACCGGCTTGAAGACATCTCGAGCTCCAGCCAGGCCTTCGCCGAAATCATCGAGGCCGAAATGGGTTTCGATGAAAATGGCATGGCGATCGCACTTGAGGCAGATGTGATCGGCGATGTCGGCGCCTATTCGATCTATCCCTGGACCTGCGGCCTTGAGCCGGTCCAGGTCGTAAGCTTCCTGCCTGGTCCGTACAAAATTAGGTCCTATCGCGGCGCGGTGCGCGGGGTTGCGACCAACAAGCCGCCGACCGGACCCTATCGTGGCGTCGGCCGGCCGATTTCCACCTTCGTCACCGAGCGGCTGATGGATATGGGCGCGAGAGCGCTTGGACTCGATCCGCTAGAGATCCGCCGGCGCAATCTCGTGGGCGCGGAAGAATTTCCCTACCGGATCGCGTCCGGAATCATCTGGGACAAGACCGGCTTTGTGGAATGCCTCGAAGCCGCGGCGCACGCCGGGCCATATGAAAAGCTTCGCGAGCAGCAGCGCGGGGCGCGCGCGCAGGGGCGCTATTTCGGCATTGGGCTTTCAAGCTACGCGGAGTTGACCGGGATCGGTTCGCGTATTTCCGCCGCTCCCGGCATGCCGATCAACACCGGCTCGGAGACGGCAAAGATTCGTCTCGATTCGACCGGCGCGATCACGGCCGCCTTCGGCGTCGCCTCGCACGGGCAGGGGCTGGAAACGACGCTCGCGCAGATCATCGCGGATGATCTTGGCGCAAAGTTCGAGGACATTCGCGTCGTTCAGGGTGACAGCGACGGCGTCCCGATGTCGACGGGAACCTACGCGAGCCGCAGCGCCGTTCTTGGCGGCGGCGCGGCTAAACATGCCTCGGAAATCCTGCGCGAGAAAATCAAGAAGGTCGCTTCGCATCTTCTGGAAGCCAGTGCCGAGGATATCGACGTCGATGGCAGCCGCGCCACCGTCGCCGGGACCGACCGCGCGGTGACTTTCCGGCAGATTGCCAAAGCGGTCTATTCCGACATGAAGACCTTGCCGGTCGAAGCGCGCCAGGAGCTTGAGGCGAGCTTCACCTACGACCCCATCAACGGGACGACGGCGGCCGCCACGCATCTCGCCGCGGTCGAGGTCGATCCCGCAACATGCTTTGTCAAAATTCACAAATACGTGGTCGCGGAAGATTGCGGCCGCATCATCAATCCGATGATTGTGGACGGTCAGGTTCACGGCGGCGTCGCGCAGGGCATCGGGGCCGCGCTCTACGAAGAAATGGTGTACGACGAGGACGGCCAGCTCGTAAGCGCAAGCCTCGTCGACTACGTCATCCCGTCTGCAGTCGAAATTCCGAAGATGGACGTCATCCATATCGAGAGCGAGTCGGCCGTCGCCGGCGGCTTTCGTGGCATGGGCGAGGGCGGCACGATCGGCGCGCCGGCTGCGATCGCCAACGCCATTGCGGACGCGCTCTCCCCTCTCGGCATCAACGTTACGATCCTCCCGATGACCCCGCAGCGAATCTTTTCGCTGTTGGAGCAGGCCCGCAACAAAGCGAAAGGAAGCAAGCAATGAACGATCTTTCTAGGCGCGTCGCCCTTGTCACCGGTGGCGGCCGCGATGTGGGTGCTGCGATCTCGCAGGGTCTCGCCGCGGCGGGGGCTGCGGTCGCGGTGAATTATCATTCGTCGAAGGATGAGGCGGAAGCGGTCGTTGCGAACATCAAGAAATGTGGCGGCAAAGCCAAGGCCTATGGCGCGGACATCGCAGATGTCGAAGCGGTGCGAAGCATGGTCGCGGGCGTGAAGTCCGATTTCGGCGGCCTCGACATCCTCGTCAACAACGCCGGCCTCGTGCTACGCAAGCGCTTCAGTGAAACCACGCCGCACGACTGGCACAGACAGATCGATACCTGCCTTTATGGCGCGATCCATTGCTGCCATGCGGCCGCGTCATTGCTTGAGGCCTCCGGCCGCGGCCGGATTATTTCCATTATGGGGGATTCTTCTCGCGTCGGCGAATCCGGGCTCGCGATCGCCGCGGCGGCGCGCGCGGGCAACATCGCTTTAATGAAATCGCTGGCGCGAGAAATGGGACGAACGGGCACGACCGCCAATTCGATCGCACTTGGCTTGATCGAATCGGCGCACGACCGAAGCTGGGTCGATGCCAACCGCGAGAAACTCGTCAAGCTCTACGCAATCCGTCGCCTCGGTCAACCATCGGATGTCGCGCCCATGGTCACGCTGCTTGCATCCGATGCCGGCAGCTGGATCACGGGTCAGGTCATCAGCATCAGCGGTGGATTCAGCATGGTCTGAACGGCGGAGGGGACGATGTTGCAAACAGATTTGATCGCGCCGGTTTCGGAGTTGCTGGAGCGGCATCGGCGGGAGCGGCCCGACAAAATCGCTTACTGGGACGCCGCGAGGTCGGTGACCTACGCCCAGCTCGCTCATCGGACGGCTGCTATTGCGGTTGCGCTGTCGAAAAACGGCGTACGCGAAGGCGATTGCATCGCGATCTATCTGCCAAATAGTGTCGACTGGATGGAAGTCTGTCTCGCGGGCCTGCGCGCCGGCGCGGTGATCGTTCCCATCAGCTATGACGCGGCCGAAGCAGAAATCGCCTATCGCCTCTCAGATGCCGATTGCGGCCTCATCATCACGACGCCGGCGCGCGGTGAGCTGATCAAGAGGCTTACGGCGGAGAAGGGTGGCCGGGTCTCGTTTGTGTTCGCAGGAAGCAGCGCCGAGGAAGGGGGCATGAGTCTGGAAGAGCTGGCGCACGGAAACGGTGAAAGGCCGCTTGATCCCGCCGATATCGATCGCTCATCCTTCATCATCTACACGTCAGGCACGACCGGCCGCGCCAAGGGCGTGCTGCTGTCGGTCCGTGGAATGTTGTGGATCGCAGCTTCCTGCTGGGCGCCGATTCTGGGTCTCAGCGACAAGGACGTCGTACTGTCGCCGCTTCCTCTGTTTCATTCCTACGCGCTCAATCTCTCGGTGTTGAGCGTGCTCGCGGTCGGTGCCAGCGAACACATCCTGGAGCGGTTTTCGCCGCAGTCGGTGCTGGAGCTCTTGCAGGCCGGGAAATTTACGTTTTTCCCCGGCGTGCCGACCATGTTTCATTATCTGCTGCAGCGGGCGCGAGAGAGCGGAGTGCGCAAGCTCGGCAATACGCGGCTCTGTTTCTCGGCGGGAGCGATCATGCCTGCGACGTTAAACAAGGCGTTCGAGGCGCATTTCGGCACCATGCTGCTGGACGGCTACGGCATCACCGAGACCTCGACCATGGTCACGGTGAACTGGATGACCGGAACGCGCATCATGGGATCTTGCGGGCTTCCGGTGCCTGGTCTGGCGGTGCGGATCGTCGATCCGATCACGGTTGAAGATTTGCCGTTCGGCGCCGAAGGCGAGTTGATCGTTCGCGGTCCTAACCTGATGCAGGGCTATCACAACAAGCCCGCGGAAACGGCGTCAGCACTGAAAAAGGGCTGGTACCACACCGGAGATCTCGCGAAATCCGATCCCAACGGCTATCTGACGATCACCGGCCGCATCAAGGAATTGATCATCAGGGGCGGGCAGAACATCGCGCCGGCGGAAATCGAGGAAGTCGCGATCCGTCATCATCAGGTGATCGATTGCGCCGTGGTTGGCGTGCCGCACGCGACGCTCGGCGAGGTGCCATATCTGTTTGTGGTCGCTGACAAGAACGAACTCGATGTTGAGTCGCTGTTGGCGCATTGCCGGGTCAGCCTCTCGTCCTACAAGATTCCGGAAGCCACCCACATCGTCTCGGAAATCCCTCGCACGGGCTCCGGCAAGATCATGCGATTCAAGCTGGTGGAAGCCCTGAAGCGGGATTGATCCAGCTACGTAACCGACCGCGGCCCCAAAGCACCGTAGTCCCTGGGATCGTAGTTGAGCCGGTACTGCATGTCGGCGGCGATGATCGGCTTGCGGCATTCGTTGCAGATTACGGACGCCTGAAAATCGTGGCCGCATTTGGTGTGGTGCAGGACGAGCGGCGGCTTTCCCCTGGCGTGCCAGCGGTCGCCCCAGGCCAGCATCGCGACAAACGGCCCGTAGAGATCGCGGCCCATGTCGGTCAAAAGATATTCGTAGCGTTCGGGCGCCTGCTGGTAGAGGCGCCGGTGAAAGATCCCGCGCGCGACGAGGCGCGAGAACCGGTCGGTCAGGATGTTAGGAGCAATGCCAAGTTCCGCCTGGATCCGGTCGTACCGGCGATTGCCGAAAAAGCCCTCGCGAACGACCATGAAACTCCATTTGTCGCCGATGATTTCAAGCGCGCGCGAAACCGAGCTTGGCCGTCCCTGCATGAAGCGGCTGTCGTCGGAGGCGCGCCTGGTATTGCGGCCGGGCTTGGCCGGCCTGCGCCCCGCGCCGGGCCCGTCGCGATATTGAACCTCGCGCGCCTCGAGCTCGGTCAGGCATCGCGAACAGGCGACAACAGGATGGCTCTCGCAGCCACAGGTGCGGTGAACGAGCACGAGCGGCGCCCGTTTGCCGACGGAAAGCCAGCGGTCGCCGAACTGCATCAGCGCGATGAAGCTTGGATAGAGATCGAAGCCCATTTTAGTGAGCCGGTATTCCTTGCGCTGTCTGGTGTCGGCGGCGACCTGCCGGAAGATCTGCAGCCGCGTCAGTTTTCTCAAGCGGTCGGTCAGCGTGGCGCGTGGAATGTCGAGCGCGGAGCGAAACGCCTCGAATGTCCGTGTGCCGAAGAAGGCTTCGCGGATGATGAGGAACGCCCAGGCGTCCGAGACGATGTCGAGCGTGCGCGCGACGGAACAGTTTCGCTCGCCCCGCGCCAAGCTAGAGGCCTTTTGCGGGTGGAGGACGGCTTCCGCCGGTCCAAGACTGATCTTCGCCGTCGCCGTGCGCGCCATCACGCTTCTGTTCGTGTTGCGAGATCGCACGATGCGCCGCGGCGCAATGTCTTGGTCATGATTCACCCTTCGCGGGCACGGCGTGCCAGCATCAACTAAAGCCCATCCTACACCAGCCGGATTGACTTACAAAGGAAAGTAAGTCTAGTTATGCATGTTAGAAAAAAGAAGGTGAAAATCCACCCTGTCCGTTCAAAAGCAATTTGGAGGTACGCCATGGCAGCCATTCGTCGAACCGCGCTGGCACTTTCACTGGCTGTGACAGCGGGGCTTGCATCGGCAGTAGCGTTCGCCGATGGCGTCTCCGACAATGTGGTGAAGATCGGCGTGCTGACCGATATGTCCGGTCAATTTTCCCACGAGTCCGGCGAAGGCGCGGTCACCGCGGTGCGGATGGCGATCGAGGATTTCGGCGGCAAGGTGCTCGGCAAGCCGATCGAACTGATCGTGGCGGATCACCAGAACAAGCCCGACATCGCCTCAGGCATTGCGCGTAAATGGTTCGACGTCGACAAGGTCGACATGATCGCGAATCTGATCAACTCCTCGATCGCGCTCAGTGTTTCGCAGCTCGCCAAGGAAAAGGACCGCATCGCCATCATCAACGGATCGGGCGCGTCGCGGCTCACCGGCGATTCCTGTACGCCGAACAGCATCCACTATGCTTACGACACCTATTCGCTCGCGAAGGGCACCGGCACCGCGATGATGAAAGCCGGCGGGACGACTTGGTATTTCCTCACGGCCGATTACGCGTTCGGCCATGCGCTCGAAGCCGACACCACGGCGGTGATCAAGGCGCTGGGCGGCCAGGTGCTCGGCGCCTCGCGCTATCCGATCGAGACGTCGGATCAATCTTCCTTCCTTTTGCAGGCGCAGGCGTCCAAGGCCAAGGTGGTGGGGCTCGCGGGCTCTGGCACGGTCTTCGTAAATGCCGTCAAGGCGGCGCAGGAGTTCGGCATCCAGAAAAACGGGCAGACGCTCGCCGGACTTCTCGTCTGGATCACCGACATCAAGAGCCTTGGACTTGAAACGGCACAGGGCCTTGTGCTCACCAACGCTTTCTACTGGGATCGTGACGACGAAACCCGGGCGTGGTCGAAGCGCTTCTTCGAACGCATGAAGCGTCCGCCGCATATGGGCGATGCCGGCGATTACTCATCCACGATACATTATCTGAAGGCTGTCGAGGCCGCAGGGACCGACGATGCCAAGGCGGTAATGGCCAAGATGCGTGAAATGCCGATTAACGATTTCTTCGCCAAGAACGGTCGCATCCGCGAGGACGGCCGCATGGTGCATGATATGTACGTGTACGAAGTCAAGAAGCCCTCGGAATCGAAGGGCGAGTGGGATTTCTACAAGCTGCGCGCGGTGATCCCCGGCGACGAGGCGTTTCGTTCGCTCAAGGATAGCGCCTGCCCGTTAGTCAACAAGGGTTCACGAATTTGGCGTGATGCAAATTGCGCGCCTGGGTGCAGTTCGTCCGACACCGGTCTCTGTCGTAAACCCAATCGGGCTGACAACTGAGGCAGAATCACGCAATCCTTCTGTCCCATGAGGGAAGCTCTCAGCCTTATCTGGACGGCGTTGGTCGG
>Ga0116223_10003108_pt1 | contig 15175 bp, 10 predicted proteins | sample Sb_taG_3_FD_90092 | JGI IMG/M metagenome (GOLD analysis project Ga0116223, IMG submission 90092) | Peat soil microbial communities from Weissenstadt, Germany - Sb_50d_a_PC metaG | ecosystem: Environmental > Terrestrial > Soil > Wetlands > Peat | place: Germany: Weissenstadt | collected 2010-09-21 | reverse complement strand
GCCGCAGTTTTTTTGGACGGCCTTTTCGTGGGACACGTCGGGGAGTTTGAGGGCCTGGGTCGCGGGATGCTAGTTGCCCCGGGAACACATCAGATCAGGATCGCCCTTCCCGGCTACCAAACCTTTGAGACTGACATCAACCCGCTTGCTAGTCAGAAGGTTGAAATCAAGACCGATTTGGTCAAGAATGGCGCTCCTCTGGCAGGGCCTCTAGTCAAGACGGAAACAAGTGCCGCCATACCGCCGTCTGACGTTCGTGACGCGCCTCCACAGCGTTGAAACGCAGGCCAAGTAAATCGGCGATGTTCGCGAGGACTGTCATCACTGGCGGAAGGGCGCACTTGCGCATTCGGCCTCTTTGCGCCGAACAGGTGACACTCTTTTAAAGCTGGATCTTCAACCCTTACGTCCTTGCGCTCGAACGTCTCATTCCAAATCATCCGGATCCTGCACGGGGCGCGCGATCTTCCGATCTTCCGTCCGTTCTAACGTAGTTCTGGTGCCATCCGATTGATTTCGATTCTTTGTCCGGACAGAAACAGGCATGGAAACGCTTGATCTATGGGATGGCTACCTCGGCGGCTTCTTTTCCTCCTGCGGTGCTGGTGCCGGCTTGCTCTCGGCGCGAGGGGCGCTTTGATGCTCAGGTTTTGGCGCGCTTCCATTGTGCGCGGCAGCCTGATGCGTAGCGGCTGGTTCGGACTCCGTTTTTGGCGCCTGTGCGCGTTCGGTCTTTGCGGGCTTGGATTCAGTTTTCGCAGGCTGGATTCTGTCTTGGGCGTACTTTCCTTGTGCGTAGCAGCGGATTTAGCTTCGGTGTGTGACACTTTCGCGTGTTCGGTTGCCGCGGGCTTCGATGGCTTGGGTTCGGTCTTAGCCGTACTCTCCTTATGGGTTGGGTAGGGATCCCCGACGGGTGGGCATATTTGGCGGCCCGCGCCGTCGATCCCTAACTCTTCCGCCATCGCGATCAGCACACGCTCGATGTAATCCTACAGGTTTTCCGGGCTTAGAATCAGGCTTTGTCCGGATTACCGAAACGCCGCAGTTACAGGACTATTTGCACTGAGGAGGAACGACCCATGCGCTCGCTATTCAGATACTTCGCTCCACTTTTGCTGGCAGTGGCCCTGGTTTCTCCAGTGGTCATGATCGGTTGTGCGACTCACGTGCGCTACGGGATCAAAACCGCAATCACTGCCAACACCAGCAGGATATGAATGAATCCGCCCAGCGTGTACGAGCTGACCATACCCAACAGCCAGAGGATCAGGAGCAGCATGGCGATAGTCCAGAGCATAGGCATACCTTTCCCAGAAGCGATCTACCTGCGAACCAACTGTTCTGGAGTTTATGCGGACCGCATAGCTGGAGGTATCCAGTAAATTCCCTAGCGAAGGCTCAATCTAGCTCTACTTGCGAGGGATTCGACCATGACGCATGGGGCGGTGGCCGTCTTCAATAGATCTGCACGATTCCGTTCCGCACGGCATAGAGTGTAACAGCCGCGACCGAATGCAGGTCGAGTTTGCGCATTAGGTTGGTTCGGTGAGTTTCCGCCGTCTTCACGCTGAGGCTGAGGGCCGTAGCAACTTCCTTGGTGGACTTGCCTTCCGCGACCAACTGAATCACCTCCCGTTCCCGCGGCGTCAGAACATGTTGTCCGGAAGCGTCGGTCTCGTCGTGCGGACGCAGGTAGCCCTCGAGCATCATCTGCGCCACGCTCGAAGTGAAGAATGTTCGCCGGTACTGCAAGGCCTCCACGGCAGCCAGCAGGTCGCGGCCGGCATCGGACTTCAGTAAGAAGCCGCGCGCCCCAGCGGCCAGCACCTCTCGCACTACCTGTTCCGAATCGTGTACGGTCAGGATCAGAATGCGAGCATCAGGAATTATCGCCAGGATTTGTCGTGTCGCATCCAGGCCGTTCAGGTTCGGCATTCCGATATCCAGCAAGAGCACGTCCGGTTTCAACTTGGTGGCACACTCGACGGCTTCGCGACCGTCTCTGGCCTCACCACAAACCTCCCATCCCGCATAGCTTTCGAGTAGGGAGCGAATACCCTTTCTCGCCACCTCGTGATCGTCCGCGATAAGGATTCGAAGCAAGCTCAAGCTTCACCTCCCAGAAGATAACAACGAAGTTCCTCATGCGATTGTCGCCGGGAGCAACTCCGTGTGTGGGAATCATTGCGCTAACGACCCGGAGCAGCTTGTAAACCGCGCGCAACTAGCTCCCTGGCGCGCCGACTGAGTGCGCGCCCTCAATCTGCCAGCGAACATCGTTCAATGAGCACAGAGATTGCCAAATCTGCAATTCTTTGAATTCCAACGTCTTAGCCTGAGAACCGGAAAAGAAATGTGATGTAAATTTTTCCCACCCGCGCCCCCGGGGACATGACGTTGCAGAAGCGACCCCCCCAAATATCGCGATATGCAAATTGGAGACTCCGCGGCTGGCTCGGAACCGTTTCACGATAACGCGATTCAGTTGTTTTCTGTGGTGCCCCGGATACCCAAAGTCACGGCGCACAAGGAAGGGGTGGTACTCCGTGAAAGCCGCCCATTGAAAACGACGCTAGCTCGGATCCTCAGGCCACCGTGCTCTCTGGCGTACCATTGAGCTGCGGCACCTGGATCTGGATGATGCTGTTCTTGATGGCGTAGACGACCAGATCGCGGATGGAGTGCAGATTCAGCTTCCGCATGATATTGCTGCGATGCGTTTCCACAGTCTTGGTGCTCAGGTTGAGGAGTACAGCCGCTTCCTTGGAGCTTTTTCCTTCCGCAAGAAGCTGAGTGACTTCGCGCTCACGGGCAGTCAGTGTCGGCAGATCCGGCGCTTCATTCCGTGATATGGCATGGCCTTTCTCCAGGAAGCCCGCCAACACCAGGTCGTTTACTCGCGGCGTGAAAAACATTCGCTTGTTCTGTAAGGCTTCAACCGCCGCCTCCAGATCGCGGGCAGCGTCGGACTTAAGCACAAAGCCGCGTGCCCCTGCATCGAGGGCTTCGCGGATAACCTGATCGGAATCCGTAATGGTGAGCACGATGACTTTGAAGTTGGGATCATGCTGCAGCAACTGGCGTGTGGTATCCAAGCCGTTGAGGTGTGGCATGCCGATGTCCACGATCACAACATCTGGCTTCAACTGCTTGGCCATTTCGATCGTCTGGCGGCCGTCGGATGCTTCCCCGCACACTTCCCATCCCTCGTGTTTCTGGAGAAGTGAGCACAAGCCTCGGCGTACAATTTCGTGATCGTCGGCTAGCAAGATACGAAGTTTCATGGCATCCTCCACAAGCCTCAGAGACAGCAAGACCAGAACTTGTTCTTAAACCCGGAATTCAACACGAAGCGTGCGGACTTCGTGCCAGTGCTGTAAACACCCGATGCTGACTCACCGCCTCCACGGCCTCCAACAGATCGCGGGCGGCATTCGACTTCACAACATACCCTCTTGCTCCGGCCTCCAGGGCCTCACGCATCATCTGCGGAGAGTCATGTTGAGTAACGAACAAAACTTCGAGACCAGAGGTCTTCTGTTGCTTCCGTTGAATTAACCGGCACGCTTCCAGACCGTTCATTCGAGGCATGGTGACATCGAGTACCACAACGTCTGGTTGCAAAGTGTCGACCTTATCCAAAGCCTCGATTCCGTCCGACGCTTCACCGACCACTTCCCAGCCGGACCGCCCTTCCAACAGAGTCCGTAGCCCTTGCCTCACGATGGGATGATCATCCACCAGCAGAATGCGGACTGCCATAAGGCTTCTGTTCTCCGAGGCAGCCTCGTACGACCCCACTCTCTCGGTTCCCGGCTGGCTCTGGTTCCCAACTTTGCCCCGTTCTTGCCGCAGGATTCGACTCACACCGGGCGGAAGGCAAACTCTTAGGTCAAAGCATCTTGACACTAGCATGGTACTACTCCGGCTCGAATACAGGGAATCCTGTATTTTCGAGGGCAATAGAGATTCTTAGTTGCCGGTCGAACTCATTGATGGGAAATAGGTTCCAGCATGCAACAGTGCGTCGACCGCTTCGACAATGGAGCCCACATCTGATTTCGCACAAGCCCCACGGATGCCCACCCTGCGGGCCTCCTCGGACAGTTGTTTAGATAGATGAATGGTGACCATCAGGATGGGAATTTCAGGAAACAGTTTCGTGATTTGCCGGGCTACATCAAGCCCGTTTAGATCCGGCATCTGGAAGTCCAGAAGAATCATGTCAGGCGGACTTTTCTTTACCCGCTGTAACGCTTCTCCTCCCGTTCGAGCCTCATCGCAAACTCGCCAGGTGCTTTGCTGCTCGAGAAGACCCCGAAGATAGTGTCGGACCGCCGGGTTGTCGTCTACCACCAGAATTCGAACCAAGCGGCACCTCCTTCCACTTAAGGCCCAAGGCTTAAGTACGGCTACGATCCCGGCTGCGGACAGCGTCCCAGTCGCGCCAGCACAGCCGCCATTCAATGTCCCTTGCTGTGACTCTCTGCTTTATGCTTCCCACAATAGGAGTTCCAGTCGCGTGCCCGCAATACCGTAAACTCCCTAGCATCGGAGCAAAAAACCTAACGATCTGCCCCGATTACCACAATGACTCTAGCTCGATCGCTTTGTCCTCTCTCGTTTCTCGTCTAGGAGGATTTGCCGCCCCGTGCAGCTTTACTTCCTTGGCCCGCTATACAACAGTGCAAGTTGATGCCGATAATTGTTGTTCTTGTCCGGAGACGGCCTCTCGACGGCATCGTTGGCTGCAGGGCGGCGAAAGACTCTCCGCTTCGGAAACAGCAAGTCCCGCATCTTCATCTTCGCTTTGTGCAGTTGCGATTTTGAATTGCCGACCGAGCAGTCGAGCATTTGGGCAATCTCATGGTGCTGGTATCCTTCGACCTGGTGCAGGTCGAAGATCTGCCGGCATCCTTCGGGCAGTTCGTCCATGGCTCGACGCAACGCAATGCGGTCGACTGCCCCGGAGAGGCGAGGATCTGCTTTTCCAATATCGCTTTTGAGAGATGGAAACTCTGTCGATAGCGACTCATCCAGAGACAATGCCGGCGGCGACTTGCGGCGGCGCAGCTTCATCAGTACGGTATTGACGGCAACCCTATATAGCCAGGTCGAGAAGGCCGAATCGCCCCGAAATGAGTTGACGCTGCGAAACACTTGCAGGAAGGCTTCCTGGGTTAGATCTTCTGCATCTGCCACGTCCTTCGTCATTTGCAGGCAAACAGAGTACACACGCCTCTTATGCAACTGGAAGAGTGTGGCGAAGGCCTGCTCGTCGCCGCGCTGTGCGCGCTGCACTAGGCCACGTTCAGAATTGTCTCGGCCAGCCTTATCCCTGACCGGAATCAGATTTGTTGTTGTCGCGGAAATCACGCAAGTCGCCACTGTGGTCTCCTCCGATTAAACTAGGGTGCGTGTGTCCTTGCTCCCCATGATTCCGGGAGCATGCAGCTTTCGAACAAAGACTATCGACACCGCGGGCTCCATGCCATCAGGATGCTCCTGTAATTGATTGCAAGACTTGCTGTACGGGGCAGTGGAGTCAAATGCTGAGTGTTGGTTGCTTGTGCTGGCCGGGTGGAACTTCTCTAGGCGAAGATTGTTTGTCTCTTTGGTTGAGAAACCTAGGCCCGGTTTGAACAAAACCGGGCCTCACAAAGAACCGGCAGAGATCCTCGCTCACCGGCTGGCAGTGGCTGGGCTCCCCGGTGCCGGTTTCAGTTCGCCGTGCTCCCTGGCTTGGCCCGAATATCTCCTGATCGCGGCCAGGAACGGTTCACTCGCCTCTCTCGGTTGGGTTTCTCCGCTCAAGATTTCGGAAAACGGCACGAACCTCCCGTAGAGAATTCGAGTTTCGTCCTTATCTTGCGTGATGACAGAGCCGTTCAGGTCAATTCCTGCAAAAATGCCCCGTGCGCGTGAGTAGGCGAGCACTTCTGCCCTCATCTTTAAGTCTGTGTCGGCGCCAGCATCGCGTCCGACGGGGCCAGCGGCCGCCGAAGCATCTGCACCCAGCTTGAAGTGGCTCGACAACAGATGCTGCATTCCATCGTCATTGGTCACAAGCATCACCAGGTCGACAGCCTGACCGCCAAGCTGCAGTCCCCAGCTTCCGCCTGCGATGGTGATCGGCGCGGGAGCGCTCCACCCGCCACTCTCTGTCCGGCACGTAGCGACGCCTTTGCCGTGACTGCCTCCGATGCCGACCGCAACTTTCACCATGGAGGGAATCACTGCGACGCACTTCGCATCGCTCATCAACTTGTCAGGGATGGCTTTGTCCGGAGTGGCCATGATTTCGTTCAGAACCTTGGCGGATGCGTCGAGGCGCTTGCCGATGTCCGACCGATCTTTATCATCTGCGGACCATGCCATGCCGACGCAGACCAGAACACCAGTACCGAGCACCAAAAGCCATCTCGGCAATGCGCAGCTGATTCTTGTCATAAGCGGACCTCCGTGCCCGAAGCGGGCAATTATTTGAATTTTCCTGCGAGGTCAACCCTAACCTTCCGATTGTGCTTGTTCCATCCGGTTCAAGCTGTACAGTGAACCAGCGTGTGCCGGAGAGTTAGGGGGAATGCTTCAGAGGCCTATAGGCTTGTGAGGGCGGGCGATAACTTCGCCGAGTACAGTGTCGCCAGTATCGATAGCGGAACATTGAAACTGTGAGGGACAATGTTCAGGGCCTTCCGATCCGAAGGCCCTTGGGGGTTCTGCTTTGGTCAGCGCCACTTCGCTCCAGGCACCACAGTTTCTATATGCGGAATCTTCGGTCGGCGCGGCCGTTACTTCCGCATCGGCGATGATGATTCCATCGTCAGCAATCGGAATTCAAGCACATCCATCCAAGACCGCCCTTGGCTCTCGCAACACCGAACTGGAGGGAATCACCAGTTCGACGAGGGTTCCAGGTTGGGCATTCGTTAGCCGCAACTCTCCACCAAATTCCTTGGCACGCTGTTTCATGCCTCCGATGCCCACTCCAACGCTATCCGGTTGCAGTTCGGCAATTCTCTTGCCGATGCCCTTGCCATCGTCCCGCACACCAACCACGATGTTCTCTTCTTTTCGAGCCAACGTAATCCACACCTTGTTTGCTTCTGAATGCCGGAAGACATTGGTCAGTGCTTCTTGAACGATGCGGAAAACGGCGGTCTCTACGTCCGCCGAGAGTCTCGGAAAATCGCGGGGCTGGACCTCGAGAGACGTCTCAATTCCGCTGCGCTTTGTGAGTCCTTCCACGTACCACGAAAGCGCCGAGAGCAAGCCCACTTCATCAAGCAGGGGCGGATGCAAAAGGTGAGACATGGTGCGGACTTGCTGAATGGCACGATCTACAATGCTGCTGGCCTCATTCCACGCTTCCTCAGGCGGCTGCGCGGATTTCTGCAGGACCATTTTGTCCAGTACCATCTTGGCCACAGCAAGTTCCTGTCCTAACCCGTCGTGCAGATCGCGCGCTAGGCGGCGTCGCTCCTGGTCCTGCATCGTCATAAGCCGGACGGACAGACGCCGCAATTCGTCCGTCCTCCGATCGACCATTTTCTCCAACTCAGCAGCGTTGTCGCGAATCGATTGTTCCAGCAGTTTGCTGTCGTGAATGTCGGAGCAGGTTCCGTACCATCTGACGATCTTCCCGTCGTCGCGAATCGGGAGCGCGCGAGCCCGGAACCAGCGATAAGCCCCGTCCTTGGACTGGAGGCGATACTCCGCTTCGTAGTTTGTCCCCGATTCGATACAGCTCATCCAGTCCGCCATGGACTTTTGTTTATCCTCGGGGTGTACATAGTCCAGCCACCCGTAACCATTCGCCGAACCTGGAGAAGCGCCGGTGAAATCATAAAACCGGTCGCTGATGTAATCTCTGGAGCCATCGGCCATACGACTGAAGATTATGTCGGGCGCCGTGTGGACGATAGCGTCCAGTTCCTGATTCTTCCCCATTAGTTCCATGTTGAGCTGCAGCAGTAATTCCGCCTTGCGAGCCAATTCTTCCGTGCGCTCCAACACGCGCTGCTCCAGTTCGCGATTCAGCGTTTCCAGTTGCCGCGTCTTGCGATGCAAGTCGGCGAATACCCTGACTTTCGCTCGCAACAGCTCCGCTACCACCGGAACAGAAATATAGTCCACCGCTCCATGTTCATACCCTTTGAGCTGGTCCAAATCGGTCAGATGCACTGCTGAAACAAAAATGATTGCCGTCCTCTGAAAACGTGGGTGCTGGCGAATCATCGCTGCCAATTGAAACCCGTCGAGCTCGGGCATGCTCACGTCCATCAGCACTACGGCGACGTCGTTCTTCAGCAGAACTTCGAGGGCCTCTTTCGCCGAAGCGGCTTTGATCAGGTTCTCGTCCAATCCACCGAGCATGACCTCGTAGCTGAGCAGCTTGGCGGGCTGATCATCCACCATGAGAATATTGACCTTGTCGTTCGTGCTCATCGACGAGTCCTTTCCACTCAGGTCTCGGTTGTCAAACGGATGCACGCGTGGCAACTGCTATCTGTGAAGCCACATGCGCAGCGCTGAGAGCAGTTGCTCGGTATTCACCGGTTTGGCCAGATACTCTGACGCCCCGGCCTCAAGACATTTTTCGCGGTCTCCCTTCATCGCCTTTGCGGTTAAGGCAATGATCGGCAAGCGCCGGAACGATGCGTTCTGCCGCATCACCTGCATCGTTTCGTAGCCATCCATTTCCGGCATCATGATATCCATCAGCACAATCGCGACATCCGGCGTCGATTCGAGCCGTGCGATCGCCTCCCGGCCGGTTCCGGCAGTGATCACGGTCATGCCACGACGCTCGATCACGCTGCTGAGCGCGAAGATATTGCGTACATCATCGTCGACCACCAGCACTTTCTTCCCAATTAACGCATCGTCGGAGTGGTGCAATCGGTCGAGCAGTCTCTGTTTCTCCACTGGAAGATCGGCTACCACACGATGCAGGAACAATGCAGTCTCATCCAGCAGGCGTTCGGGCGATTCCACTCCCTTTACCACAACGCTTCGCGCCAGCGAATGCAGGCGGGAATCCTCCTCCGGGGAAAGTTCCTTGCCGGTGAAGACCACGACTGGCAAGTCGCCAAGCGATGGAGTGTCTCGAAAACGCTCTAACACTTCGAAGCCTGATATGTCGGGCAAACGCAGGTCAAGAACGACGCAGTCGAAGGCTTGCTGGTTAACGGTCTGGATTGCCTCCGAGCCGGTAGCGACAACGGTAACGTCGATGTCGTCACAACCGAGCAATTCCTTGATACTGAGCTGCTCGGCGGGGTTGTCTTCCACCACCAGCAATCGCTTACGCCGAGGGGCAGAATATTCCTTGATATGGGCCAATGCTTCTTCCAGTCCCTCAGTCGTAGTGGGTTTTGTAACAAATGCAAACGCTCCGCGGGCCAGGCCATGGTGTCGGTCTTCGTCCAGCGTCAACATCTGGACCGGTATGTGCCGGGTTTCCGGATCCTGCTTCAAGTGGTTCAGAACCGTCCAGCCCAGCATATCGGGCAGGAACACGTCCAGTGACACGGCAGTCGGATGGTACTCCTGGGCCAGCGCCAGAGCTTCCGCACCCCGGCTAGCCACAAGAACTTTGAAACCCTTGTCCCGAGAGAGATCACATAACACACGCGCATAGTGTGGATCGTCTTCGACAATCAGCAAGATGGCATCGTCTGGTTGAAGATTTTCGCGGTCGTCAGGAATCTTTTCGACCGGATGCTCAGCGACGGCCAATTGCACCTGCGAAACGGAAGACGGTGATTTTCCCTCAACCACCGCTGCGCTGGCGGTGGAAGGACCTACGTACGTTTGCGGCAAATAGAGAGTGAATGTGCTGCCCCGGCCCGGCGCGCTGCGCAGTTGGATTTCTCCACCCAGCAGGCTGGCCAGCTCGCGGCTGATCGCCAGCCCGAGGCCCGTACCGCCGTACTTGCGGCTGGTACCGGCATCTGCTTGCTGGAAAGCCTCGAAGATGATCCGCTGTTTTTCGTGCGGAATGCCAATACCAGTATCGGAAACTTCAAAGGCCACCACGGACGCGACCTTTCCCAGGATTGGGTGATGCTCGCTCCAACCGTTCTTAGCCGGAGAAACTGACAAGCGGACACCTCCGAGTTCCGTGAACTTAAAGGCATTCGACAGCAGGTTCTTCAATACCTGTTGCAACCGCTTCGAGTCGGTGACGACACTCCGAGCGAGGTGCGGATCGGTCTGCACTTCGAAAGTGAGGTGCCGGTTCTCTGCTTCATGGCGGAACGGACGCCCCACCGCGTCGAGCATGCTGGCGAAGAAGACTTCCTCTGCCTCCACCGAGACCGTTCCGGATTCGATTTTCGATAGATCAAGGATGTCAGTGATCAGGTTGAGCAAGTCTGTCCCCGCGCCATGGATCGTGCGGGCAAACTCCACTTGTTTTGGTGTCAGGTTGCCGTCCGGATTATCGCCGAGTTGCTGGCCGAGGACCAGGATGCTGTTGAGTGGTGTGCGCAACTCATGAGACATGTTGGCCAGGAATTCTGACTTGTATTTCGAAGTCAGAGCCAGTTCTTTAGCCTTCCCTTCCAGAGCTCCCCGGGCTTGCTCGATTTCCTGGTTCTTGCGTTCGACTTCAACGTTCTGTTCGGCAAGTTGTTGCGCTTTTTGCGCGAGCTGCTCGTTCGTCTGCTGCAACTCCTTTTGCTGCATCTGGAGTTCGGTGGCCAATTGCTGGGACTGCTTCAACAGTCCTTCCGTCTGCATGGTGGCCTCAATACTGTTAAGCACAATGCCGATGCTGGCAGTCAACTGTTCAAGAAAAGCCAGATGCGAGGCTGTGAAATTGCTCAACGAGGCCAGCTCGATAACTGCCTTGACCCGGTCTTCAAATAGCACGGGAAGCACAATAACGTTTCGCGGAACCGCCTCGAACAAACCCGATCGAATGGAAATCGTGTTGGACGGCAATTCGGAGATTAACATCCGCCGTTTCTCAGATGCGCATTGTCCCACCAGTCCCTCGCCGAGCTTCAACCGTCTGAGATGCCCATCCTCTCCGTCCCCGGCAAACGCCGAGAGCAGCACCATCTCCGCCGATTCCTCCGTTCCCATCTGGTAGATCACGCCTTGTTGAGCATTTACCAGAGGTGTCAGTTCCGAGAGTAGCATGCGTCCCACGGTCGTCAGATCGCGTTGCCCCTGCAACATGCCGGTGAAGCGGGCCAGGTTTGTCTTGAGCCAATCCTGCTCCGTGTTGCGGTCAGTGGTGAGCCGGAGGTTATCTATCATGGTGTTGATGTTGTCTTTCAACTCGGCCACTTCACCGCTCGCTTCCACCTGAATGAACCGCGTGAGGTCGCCCTTGGTGACGGCAGTGGCAACTTCGGCGATGGCCCGAACCTGGTTGGTCAAATTGTCCGCCAGCAGGTTGACGTTGCCGGTGAGATCCTTCCACGTACCAGCGGCGCCGGGCACGTTGGCCTGGCCCCCGAGCCTCCCTTCGACGCCGACCTCGCGGGCGACGGTCGTAACCTGGTCGGCGAAGGTGGCTAGTGTATCGGTCATATTGTTAATCGTTTCAGCGAGCGCCGCAACCTCACCTTTCGCATTTACGGTCAGCTTCTGAGTCAGTGCTCCATTGGCGACGGCAGTGACCACCTTGACGATGCCCCGTACTTGTTCAGTCAGGTTGGTAGCCATCACGTTCACGTTGTCCGTGAGGTCCTTCCAGGTGCCAGCCACGCCGGGCACCTGCGCCTGGCCGCCCAGCTTGCCTTCAGTACCCACCTCCCGAGCCACGCGAGTTACCTCGGCAGCGAAAGCGTTGAGCTGATCGACCATCGTGTTAATAGTGTTCTTGAGTTCGAGAATCTCACCCTTCACATCAACCGTGATCTTGCGCGACAAATCGCCGCGTGCCACGGCGGTCGTGACCTCTGCAATGTTGCGCACCTGCCCGGTGAGGTTCCCGGCCATCGAGTTAACGGAGTCGGTAAGATCTTTCCAGGTACCGGCAACGCCAGGCACGTTGGCTTGTCCTCCCAGGCGCCCTTCGGTCCCGACTTCGCGGGCTACACGAGTCACTTCGCCTGCGAACGCATTGAGCTGATCCACAGTTGTGTTGATGGTCTCCTTAAGAAGCAAAATCTCGCCGCTCACGTTCACCGTGATTTTCTTGGAGAGGTCGCCGCTGGCAATCGCCGTGGACACTTCGGCGATGTTGCGTACCTGGCCTGTCAAGTTGCTGGCCATCGAGTTGACCGAGTCCGTAAGGTCCTTCCACGTGCCGCCCACTCCAGGCACCTGGGCCTGGCCTCCGAGTTTGCCGTCAGTGCCCACCTCGCGGGCAACGCGGGTTACTTCCGACGCGAACGAGCGTAGTTGGTCGACCATCGTGTTGATGGTGTCCTTGAGTTCGAGGATTTCGCCCTTTACGTCGACCGTGATCTTCCGGGACAAGTCGCCGCGAGCCACAGCGGTGGCGACTTCGGCAATGTTTCGTACCTGGCCCGTAAGGTTACTGGCCATGAAGTTCACATTGTCCGTAAGATCTTTCCAGGTGCCGGCCACGCCAGGCACTTGAGCTTGTCCGCCCAGCTTGCCTTCGGTTCCGACTTCGCGCGCCACACGCGTCACTTCGCCGGCGAACGCGTTGAGTTGGTCCACCATCGTATTGATCGTGTTCTTGAGCTCGAGGATTTCGCCTTTCACGTCGACCGTGATCTTGCGCGACAAATCGCCGCGAGCCACCGCGGTCGTAACTTCGGCGATATTGCGCACTTGGCCGGTGAGGTTCCCGGCCATCGAGTTAACAGAGTCTGTAAGATCCTTCCACGTACCGGCGACGCCCGGCACGTTGGCTTGTCCTCCCAGACGCCCTTCGGTGCCGACTTCACGCGCTACACGCGTCACTTCGCCAGCGAAGCGGTTGAGCTGATCCAACATCGTGTTCAGCGTTTCTTTGAGCTGCAAAATCTCACCGCGGACATCGACCGTGATCTTGCGCGAGAGATCGCCATTGGCGATGGCCGTCGCGACCTCGGCGATGTTTCGTACCTGGCCAGTGAGGTTGCTGGCCATGAAGTTAACATTGTCCGTCAGATCCTTCCAAGTGCCTCCAACTCCGGGCACCTGCGCCTGGCCGCCCAGTTTGCCTTCGGTACCCACTTCACGCGCCACACGGGTAACTTCGCCTGCGAACGCGTTGAGCTGATCCACCATCGTATTAATGGTGTCTTTGAGTTCAAGAATTTCGCCTTTTACATCGACCGTGATTTTGCGTGATAAGTCGCCGCGGGCAACGGCTGTCGTCACCTCGGCGATGTTCCGCACCTGAGCCGTCAAGTTACCGGCCATGGCGTTGACCGAGTCTGTAAGATCTTTCCAGGTACCAGCCACGCCCACGACGACGGCCTGACCACCCAGCTTACCGTCCGTACCCACTTCACGAGCAACGCGCGTTACTTCGGACGCAAACGAGCGCAACTGGTCCACCATCGTGTTGATAGCTTCTTTGAGCTGAAGAATTTCGCCGCGCACGTCGACGGTAATTTTGCGGGAGAGATCGCCGCTGGCAACAGCTGTTGCTACTTCAGCGATGTTGCGAACCTGACCAGTGAGGTTACTGGCCATCGAGTTAACGGAGTCCGTGAGGTCTTTCCAAGTGCCAGCCACGCCCGGCACCTGTGCTTGGCCACCCAGCTTGCCGTCCGTGCCAACCTCGCGCGCCACGCGCGTTACCTCGGCGGTGAAGACGCTGAGCTGCTGTATCATGGTGTTCACGATGTTGGCGGAGCGTAGGAACTCGCCTTCCAAGGGCCGGCCGTCCACATCCAGGCGCACGGTTTGGGTCAGGTTCCCCTGGGCAACGGCCGCGATGGCACGGGTCACACCTTCAGTTGGCCGAAGCAGGTCCTCAACCAGCGTGTTTATCGAGACTTCCATCTCGCCCCATGCCCCTCTGGATTCATGAAAGCGCGTGCGCTCGCGAGTCCTCCCTTCCTTCCCCACGACTTGCCCAACGCGCTTCAGTTCTCCAGCCATTTGTTGGTTGGCAGCAACAATGGAATTGAAGGTATCGGCAATTTTTCCCGCGAGTCCTGTCCAGGAGCCCGGAAGGCGCACGGAAAAATCGCCATCCCGCATAGTTTGCAGGCTGGCCAAGATCGCGCTCAGATCAGCCGAAGCTGGCTGAGCGACAAGGACAGAATTCCCGTTGTTCTTATTCTTCTGGTCTTCGGATGCGCCAGCATCGGGAGTCGCCGAATCTCGACTGTTTCTCTTCATATTCTTCTCCTGGAGGCGGCTGAACCACCGAAATCAGGGGTAATCCAAACATCCGTTTGAAACTGGGGAGCTAGGAGGAATCCACAACGGACACATCGATTGGTAACACGAAAAACTGTAGGGTGACTCTAGGGTCTTTACTGTATGCTCGGCGCTCCCCAACCGCGCGGACCCCCAAGATTGGGCTCTCCAGCCATTCATCGAGCATACGACGACGCGGCTATTTTTTCTTCGCAGTCGTTTGCCAGGCAATTGCCGATCTCTCAGTACCTGTTTTATCCCAGCATCGACCCGCTGTCCGAGAATAAAAGGATCTCGAGGATAGTTTTGTTCAGCAAGTGTGCGACGAGTTCCGGCGGTGGCTGCTGCTGATTCGGATCGTGCTTGGTAACAGGTAGGTGATTTGCCGGTCGCCAAAACCAGTAATACCACAAACACCGTATAGAATTCCTGGCGCGGCTGTCGCACTCTTGTGGACGTGCCCTACCGCCGTCTGGAAGATCGAATCCGAGAACTATGCGCGCAAGCTCTAACGGTACAGGACTCTGAGATGGACGCCATCCTTTTGGCGCTACGATCGGCCCTCCGCGAGCATGCCGAGCGGCTCAGGAAACTAGCTGCCATGAACCTTACAAAAGCGGAGAAGAGCCAATCGCCGGAGAGGCGCGCCCCGCAACCCTGAATCAGATCAGCACCAATCCCTGCAGTGAAGACGTTGTAAAAATGGCTTTGTACGAGCATGGCCGAGCTTCCAAACAGGAGGGATTCAAATTTGGGTGCGCATGGTTTGTCTGTCCCCTCGTGCTCCTTAGGCGGCGCGATTCCTTTCGAATGTAGCCCGGCTAAGGGTTAGCCTGATTGAACTTAAGACACGGTCATACGAGCTAAGCATTTCATGTTGGCG
>Ga0116223_10003105_pt1 | contig 15182 bp, 10 predicted proteins | sample Sb_taG_3_FD_90092 | JGI IMG/M metagenome (GOLD analysis project Ga0116223, IMG submission 90092) | Peat soil microbial communities from Weissenstadt, Germany - Sb_50d_a_PC metaG | ecosystem: Environmental > Terrestrial > Soil > Wetlands > Peat | place: Germany: Weissenstadt | collected 2010-09-21 | reverse complement strand
GGCAATCAGGGGGCTGATGACCAGGGTGGTGCCGCCGCGCGCGATGCCGGGCAACTGGTAGCAGAGCGACTTGCCGGAGCCGGTCGGCATCACGAGCAGGATGTCGCGGCCGTCGATGGCGGCACGGCAGACGGCCTCCTGGTTGGGGCGGAAGGAGGGGAATCCGAACGCGCGTGTAAGGATTTCAGCGGGGTCGTCTGTCGAGTGCGCTGTGACTGGTGGATTGGGCACTAGGTCTGCGACCGCGGGGTGCTGTGATTCCGGGGAAAAACGCTCCCTTACGATCGCGGCTCTGATCGGAGCCCCGACCGTGAGGGAGGGGTTTGGCAAAGGCACCGAACCACCCGGTCGGAGAACCGGGCTGGGTGAGTTGGCAGGCTGAATGGCTGCCCCACTGGGCGGATGAACCCGCCCCACTTTGCCAACCACCTCGCGCACGTAATCCTCGATGCCTTTCAGGAACGGCGCGAGTTGCGCCGTGCCGCGGTGAATGCGGTGCAGGTACTGTTCCCACTGGCCCGTCATCACCGGGCTCTTCACTTCGGGGTGTACCACCTCGATCAGCCGGATGCCCTTGTCCGTGGCGTCGAGAGTCTTCCCGCCGCGCACGATGTACTCGCGTTTGAGCAGCACTTCGATGATGGCGGCGCGGGTGGCCGGAGTGCCCAGTCCAGTCTCCTTCATGGCATCGGAAAGCTCTTTTTCATCCAGAGTCTTGCCCGCCGTTTCCATGGCCGTGAGCAGCGTGCCTTCCGTGAAGCGCTTGGGCGGCCGGGTCTTCTTGTGCAGGACCTCCACGTCGACGACGTCCTGTTTTTGGCCCTTCGCCAGGTCCGGCGGCAGCGTCTGCTCGGCTTGCTGCTCGATCTGCTGCTCCCCTGGGCCGGCCTTGCCCTTCTTTGCCTTACCGGGAAGCGCGACGTCCAGCACTTTCCATCCGACCTGTTGCACGGCGCTGCCCGACGTGTGATAGCGGTCGATAATTCCGGGATTGCGGATCGCGGTGATGACCGTGGTGACCGACCAAATGTAATCTTCGTGCCAGGCCGCGAGCAGGCGGCGGCAGATCAGGTCGTAGATCCTCCGCTCGTCGCCCGGCAGCGACTCCAGGTTGGCCGAAGTGGTGGTGGGGATGATGGCGTGGTGATCGGTCACCTTGGCATCGTCCACGAAGCGCCGTCCCAGGGGGCGCTCGCCCGTGCCGGGGGCAAGCTGTTCGCGGTACGGCGCCTGGATGGTCTGGACGATGCGCGGCAGCGTGCGAGCCACGTCTTCGGAAAGGTGCCGGCTGTCGGTGCGTGGATAGCTGATCAGTTTGTGGCGCTCGTAGAGGGCCTGGGCGGTGTCGAGCGTCTTCTGCGCGCTGAAGCCGTAGAGCCGGTTGGCGTGGCGCTGCAGCTCGGTCAGATCGTACAGCAGAGGAGGTGGCATGCGCTGCGTTTGGGACTCGATGGATTCGATTTCCGCCTGCCCGGTGCGCGCCCGCGCGGCGATGCGGTTCGCCTCTTCGCCATCCGCGGGCAAGCGCATGGAGCGATCGCCATTGTTCTCCCGAAACCAGGTGCCCTGATACACGACGTCCTTAGCCGTCCCCACGGGGTGGAAAGTCGCCAACACCTCGAGGTAATCTTCGGGCACGAACTTGCGGATGGCCAGCTCGCGTTCCACCACCATGGCCAGCGTGGGAGTCTGCACGCGCCCCACCGAGAGGTCCTTCACGTTATACGCCAGCGCGTAGGCGCGCGACAGGTTCATGCCCACCAGCCAGTCGGCGCGGCTGCGGCCGCGCGCGGCATCCGCCAGCGGATCGTAGTCGGCGCCGGGCCGCAGGGCGTCGAATCCCTTGCGGATGGCGTCGGGAGTGAGCGACGAGATCCACAGGCGGCGGAATGGCTTGGTGCACTGCGCGGCCTCGTAGATGTAGCGGAAGATCAGTTCGCCCTCGCGGCCGGCGTCGGTGGCGCACACCACTTGCGCGATCTTCGGCGAGGTCAGGATTTTCCTCACGGTCTCGAACTGGTCCTTGGTTTTTTCGTAGACCACCAGCGGCCAATGCGAAGGCAGCATGGGGAGCAGGCTGGCGCGCCAGTAGCGCCACTCCGGGTTGATCTCGTGCGGCTGCGCGAGAGCGGCGAGGTGGCCGATGGCCCACGTGACCACGTAGCCGTTGCCGTGCAGGTATCCGTCGCCTTTGCTGTTCGCCCCGAGCACGCGCGCGATGTCGCGTGCCACCGAGGGCTTTTCCGCCAGCACGGCAACGCTTCCGGATTCCGACCCTGACATCTGTTACCAGTTTAGCGGGTGCGTCAAATGGGGCCGGCGGACGATTGGCATAGTTTTCGAGTGAGCCGTTGCGTGATGCCCGAGCAACCTGTCGCCTGTCACCGGAAGTTCTCGATCATCATCAGCTCGCTGACCAGTTGGTCCGTGCGCACGAATACCAGCCACCGGCCATCCGGCGACACCGTGAAATTGAAAATACCACCCGAGGTCCCGGGTGGCAGTTTCAAGGCCTGCGTTGCCCGGCCCGACTTCAGGTCCACCCTCTCCACCACATAGTCTTCTCCTCGCCGCTGGAAATAATAGATTCCCTCGGGAGCCAGTTGTCAATCCTCGGGAGGCTGCACATCTGCAATCCGCTCCTCGGGTCCGCCGTCAACTGGCATGCGGAACAGGCCGGGCAGATCGATTTTCTGATAGTAGAGCACCTTGCCGTCGAACGATTCGCGGCTCCGCCAGCCGCCGCTGCGGGTGACCTGAACCTCGCGCGCGGAGCCGTCGGCTGGCATCTTCCAGACCTCCTGGCCTCCGGTCCGATTGGAAGCGAAATAGATCCACTTGCCGTCGCGCGACCAATAGGCGCTGGCGTCATTGGCCGGGTCCGTGGTCATCCGCCGCGGCGTCCCGCCTTGCGCATCCACCACGTAGACGTCCACATTGCCGCCAGGCCGCTGCGCAAAGGCGATGCGCCGCCCGTCCGGCGACCAGCGCGGCGCGGTCGGAATGGCAGCCTGCGTAGTGACCTGCACGGGGTTCGATCCATCCGCGCCGGCGGTCCACACTTCCGCCGCGCCGGATCTCGTCGAGATAAAAGCGATCCTGGTGCCGTCGGGAGAATAGTCGGGCTGCAATTCGATTCGCGTGGACGCGACCACCCGGACGGGGGACGCTTTGGGATCCCGCAAATCGGCTCGCCAAAGATGCCTGCTTAGAAACTCGTGGACGTAAGCCAGCCGGCCGGCCTGGCGCGCGATGGACGGTATAAATGCATCGGTACCCGCTGCCAGAATGGGGCCCGGATTCCCAGGCCCGGGAACTGGAAGGCGAACCAGCCGCGAGGACCCGCTGCCCGCCTCGACGCAGGCCAGTTGCCTGCTATCGGCGGTCCAGGCGCACCGGAAGCCGCTTAGATCGGCTTCCTGTGCGCGTTGACCGGCCAGGAGGGGAATCGGTACTTGGCTGGCGGCCGGTGTGAACGGCACCACTCTCCAATCCTGCAGAGCTACGCCAGGAACGCGATCGAACGCCAGCCACCGTCCATCGGGGGAGACGGCGGGCACGTAGTCGCCGAGAGAATTGGCGGGCGGGGATGTCAGCCCCTTCTTCTCGCCATCCGCCACCGATACCTGCGCCAGCGCCGGCGGATCGGCGGACGTGTCTACCAGGACCAGCGACTTCGAGTCCGGAGTCCAGTCCGCGCTGGGGTATGGGCGATGGCTGGGCGATTGCGGAATATCCGCTACCTTGCGCTCGGCTCCGCCCAAGGCGGGGATCACGTAGTAGCCGCCCTTCCCTTCCGGCGACAGACGCACGAAAGCCAGAAAACGGCCATCCGGCGACCAGGCCGGGAAAGCCTCGACAGCCGGATCCTGCGTCAGCCGCACTGGAGTGCCGGCGTCCACCAGTTTCACGTAGATATCGAAATTGTCGCCCTTCTCTCCGTTCCAGGAGAACGCCACCTGCCTGCCGTCGGGCGAGAGTGCCGGATCGCGCTCCTGACCGGGATAGCTGGTCAGTACCACGGCTCGCATCTCGGGGGCGGCGCTGTCGGATCGGCTGCGCGTCTTCCACCAGAGACCGGCTGCGGCTAACAATATCACGCCTATGACAGCCGCCAACGCGGGAATCAGCCAGCGCCGCACCGGAGCAGCTACAGGACCGATACCCCTCCCGGTAACGCCCGACTCGGATTCTTCCTTCAGCTCCTCCAACGCCAGCTTTACGTCCGCCATGTGCTGAGCCCGGCGCGCCGGGTCTTTGCGCAGACAGCGCGCAATCAGTTTTTCCAGCTCATGCGGAATTTGCGGTATCGGCGGCGGTTCGTCGCGCATCACTGCTGTCAGTGTCGCTTGTCTGCTGGCCCCGGTGAACGCTCGGCGCCCGCTCATCATTTCGTACAGCACAGCGCCGAAGGCAAAGATGTCCGTGCATGCGTTCACGGGTTTACATTCCGCCTGTTCGGGCGACATATAGGCGACCGTGCCGAGCAACGTGCCGTCGTCCGTCCGCGCGGCGTCCGCCAGCCAGGCTTCCGTCAGGGTGGCATCGTCAGGACCTTGTGGCGCCCTCTCGGTCAGCTTCGCCAGCCCGAAGTCCAGAATCTTCACGGCGGGTTGCCCGCTGCCTTCGGCGACCATGATGTTGGAGGGTTTCAGGTCCCGATGGACGATACCGGCCGCGTGCGCGCGCGCCAGCCCGTCGGCGACCTGCACGGCGATCCGCAGCGCATCGGTGAGCTTCATGCCGCTGCGCGGGATCAATTGATCGAGGGTGCGGCCTGCCACGAACTCCATGGCAATGAAGTCCGCGCCATCGGCCTGCGAAATCTCATAGATCGTGACGATGTTCGGATGGCTCAGCGAGGAGGCCGCGCGCGCCTCCTGCATAAAGCGCCGCCGCCGTTCCGGATCGGCCACTTTGCCGGGAGGCAATAACTTGAGGGCCACGAATCGGTTGAGATCCCTATCGCGCGCTTTGTAGACCACTCCCATGCCGCCTTCTCCCAGCTTCTCGAGCACCTCGAAGTGGGAGAGCGTTCGGCCGGTCATTTACAAGATGATATCGTATTTCCCCGCTCGAACACGAAAGCCAATCTGGCGCCTGTGGCGCCTGCCTTCCGCCGGGAAAACCGGCTCACCAGAGGTCGGGGGCATGCGCCCGACCGACAAATCTTCTACTTCCGTAGGCGAGGGCGTAGGCGCGCGAGAGGTTCATGCCCACCAGCCAGTCGGCACGGCTGCGGCCGCGAGCGGCATCCGCCAGCGGATCGTAGTCGGCGCCCGGGCGCAGCGCGTCGAATCCCTTGCGGATGGCGTCGGGAGTAAGCGAAGAGATCCACAGGCGGCGGAACGGCTTGGTGCACTGCGCGGCTTCGTAGATGTAGCGGAAGATAAGCTCGCCTTCGCGGCCGGCGTCGGTGGCGCACACCACCTGGGCGATCTTCGGCGAGGTCAGGATTCGCCGCACGGTCTCGAACTGGTCCTTGGTTTTCTCGTAGACCACCAGCGGCCAATGGGAGGGCAGCATGGGCAGCAGGCTGGCGCGCCAGTAGCGCCATTCCGGGTTGATCTCGTGCGGCTGAGCGAGAGCGGCGAGGTGGCCGATGGCCCACGTGACCACGTAGCCGTTGCCGTGCAGGTAGCCGTCGCCCTTGCTATTCGCGCCGAGAACGCGCGCGATGTCGCGTGCCACCGAGGGCTTCTCCGCCAGCACGGCAACGCTTCCCGATTCCGAAGCTGACATCTGCTACCAGTTTAGCGGGTGCGTCAAATGGGGCCCGGGCCGGGGATCATGGACGTAAGGCCGATCCCACCACGATGAGGTGGATCCCTGACATCGGTTTGCGGACCTTGGCAAGTATTCGATCTTGCCAGACCACTCCTCCCTGGATGTTGCTGTGGCGATCAGCTCAAGATCCTCCACCACCTGGCCGACCGTGACCCGAAGCTGGTGTGCGTAGATGATGCCGGAGAAATTCTTATGTTCCCTCAGCCGGCGTGCTCCCTCGCGGAGGAGATCCTCGTCTTGCGAAACGAGAACCCGGCCAAGTTCCGTCGCCCGCTGCAATAAACTGTCATCGTCCAATCCCACTGCGCCATCTTCCTGCGCCGTCAGCACATCTATCCTGCGCAAGCGTAGAGCGGACGTCACCGCACGACGTATGTGCACGTCCATGTACAGCGCTACGCTCAAAGGGATCGCTTCAGATTACCCAACTTTCGCCGGAACTCCGCGTCGGAAAGATGGGCGGCAAGCATATCGGACTCTTCCAATCCGTGCCTGATTTGCTCATCGACTTTGTCCTGGTTTTCATAGTAGTAGGTCAGCGCGCCTTGGATTTGAGCCAATGAGAGATTCGGGTGTTGAAAATGGATCTCTTCCGGACTCGACCCGTTGGCGATCTTATCCAGAACAACCTCGATGACCTTCACTTTCGTGCCGGCGATCCAGGCTATGCCCCGATCATCCAGTTCAATCTGTGTAGCGAAGGTGGCGGTCACGCGGTCTCTCCTGGCTTCAGTATACGCCAGTGATATCGCCGCAGGCCTTGTCGCCTCAGATTCCCACGGCCGCATCGGAGAATCATTCGCAGATTCAGTTCCAGTGAAGCATCGCCCTGGCCTCGACTTTGGCGTCGTCCAGCTCGATGCCGTAGCCGGGGGCGTCGGGCAGCGCGAAGCGGGCGTTCTGCAGCGCCGGCGGCTTTTTCTCGAAGTGGTAGTACGACTGCATCTTGAGAATCAGGTACTCGGCCAGCGGGCAGATCGCCGGAGACTGCGCTGCGATGACGTGCAGGGCGGCGTGCAGGCTGTGCCCATGCGGGATCACCGGAACATCGAAAATCGAAGCCAGCGCGCAGATCTTCTGCAACTCGCTGGTGCCGCCGCACCATTCCGGATCGCACTGCACTACGCTCAGCGCGCCCTCCTTCAGATAGTCGTAAACTTCCCACCGGCCCTGGATGTGCTCGCCCGATGCCACCGGTATCGACGTACCCTTGCGCAGTTGCGCAAAACTGTCGATCTTCTCCGCCTGCGTGGCTTCTTCGATCCAGCGCGGCCGGTAGCGCTCCACCTGCTTGGCCCATTCCAGCGCGTAGGTCAAGTCCCAGCCGCTGTAGACGTCGAACATGAGCTCGGTGTCTTCGCCCACCGCTTCGCGCAGAATGCGCACCAGGTCCACGTTCTTCCTGAGGCCTTCGTAGCCGTCGCCCGGGCCGTATGCCAGGAACCATTTCTGGTGGCGGAACCCCTCCTTCTTGATTTGCGCGGCGCGGGCCTGGACCTTCTCGGGCTCCAGCGAATAGCCCAGGCAACTGGCGTAGGCTTCCACCGAGGAGCGCGTCGGACCGCCCAGCAGGCGGTAGACGGGCGTTTTGAAATAGCGCCCGCGCAGGTCCCACAATGTGTTGTCCACGGCGCTGATCGCCATGAGGAAGTGGCCGCGGCGGGAATGCCGGTTGGACCGGTAGAGCTGGTCCCAGAGCTTTTCCTGGGCGAGGGCGTCTTTGCCCATCAGGAACTCCCGCAACTGCTCGTCCACCACCATGGCGGCCTCTTTGTCAATCGGCCCGTACAAGCCTTCGGCGTCCGCGTCGGTCTTGATTCTGAGATACAGCGCGCTGGTGGGCGCATTCGTGCTGGTGGGATTCGCGCTGTCGCGGTACGGCGCCGGGCGGAGCTCGTCGTAGATGTACAGCGGGTTCGCCTGGTACTGCTGGTCCGCGCCGCGCACCGTCTCCCTGTGGCCGCGCAACTGCCAGATTTCGATGGCGGTGATTTTGGCGGGCCTGACTTGCCCCAACAGCAGTTGCCCAAGCAAAGACCGTCCCAGCAGCGGGACCGCCGGCATGGCCGCCAGAAAGCGGCGTCGCGAAAAAGGTTGGCTCATGTGGATTACTCTAGCTCCGCCGAGTCACGCTTTGTGGCGGTCGTAGTCAAAGGGCTCGTCCAACAGGTGGAGGGCCGGCTCGCCTTCGCGCGGCAGGTATACCGTCCGCAGGGGCGTGCGCTCGAAATCGGTCAGGCGGCGCGCCACCGGGCCGTCATTGGTCCACTCGTAGACCGGGATATCCCAAGGGCAAAAGGTGTCGCTGAGGCCGCGCTCTTTGGCGATTCGATATAGATGCACGTTTCCCGGCTCATGACCGCCGAGCCAGAGGCCAATCACGTCCACGCGAAACTTGTCCTTGCCGAACAGAACCACGTTCGCAAGGTAATCGTCACCCACGTGGAATCCATCGCCGTCGCGGCCGTAGATTCCCTCGATCATGGCCAGCCCGGTCTTCAGCGTGCTCATGTTGTCACAGGTCTTTTGCGCCCAGATCTCCTGGTCGATGGGCCGCAGAACTGCCCCGTTGGCGTGCGAACCGCCGGTGTCATAGCGGCTATAGCCAAGTTCTTGATGGCGCTCCAATGCCGCGTTGACGAGCCGTTCCACATTGGGGTTGATCTCGGGCTTCACATCGTCGTTGGCGTTCAGCACTGCGCGCCAGCCTCCGCAAAATTGGGTGAAGGGATGTACCACCAGGCCCTGTTCGTTCTTCACCGTCAGGGTGAGCCCCATGCTGTGCCCCTTCCATTTGGCGATATTGAGCAGCCAGGTATCGGGCTCGTTCACCGGCGCGTAGTGAGGGATGCGCCGGAATACGACGCCGTCGGGCACGGTGCTCCAGGTGGTTTCCCAGCCTTCCCGCAGATGCCTGCTGCGCCGCTCCGGATCCTGCGTCGTCACGCCCAGCCGTTCGTTGATGTCGAGCAGCCCGCGCAGATTCCAACTGGCATACGAAGTCGAATCCACAAACGTGAACCGCGTGAGCCCCAGTTGCTTCAGGCCGAGCACCAGCCCTTCGTAAAACTCGGGGTCGGTGCCGGTGCCCCAGTTCTCCTCCGCGGGCCGCCGGATAGGGACCAGGCTCGTCGCATTGGGTTTGAGAACGATCCGGTGGCCGATCGGCACGCCAGGCTCGGACCGGGGAACAAAAATGGCTTCGGACAGCCGCAAGCCTTCGGCGCGCTTGGCGTCCGCGTCCATTTTGTGCGCGACGTGGGTGCGCCGGATAAACACGGCCTTAGGGTTTTGATCGATGAACGGGTGCAGTCCGAAGTACGGCGTCCGCGCCCGGGCCCCAGGCGCCAACGATGCCGCGAACGATCCACCCACGGCTGCCAGGCCGCCCTTGAGCACCTCTCGACGGGTCAGACTCATTTTGCCACTCCTCATGAGAATGCCACCACCGCCAGCCGGGACAATCCCGGCAACATCACCTCGGTGTCTTGGCCGCGCCGGTACGTGCGCAGCGAAACCGGCTCGGCCTCCGGCCGCGACAGCGTCGCCGAGCCAAACACGCCGTGCACGTGAACCATCACTTCCGAACGTGCCGGAGACCCATAGTTGACCACCCGTACCGTCGCCGAGCGGGTGCCGGCGCTATCTTGGGACGCCATGGCGATCGCGGCGGACATCTCCCATATGCGCACCGGCCGGCGGTCTCCGGCCAGGTCGAGCACGTCCAGCGCAAACTCTCCGGGGTCGGCAACTTCCTCTTTGTAGGCCACCAGGCGGCCCGCTCCCAAAGTATAGAATTCCCGGTCTTCGAACTTGCGTGTCAGGGTGAGACCGCGCACCCGCCACCAGGTCTTCTCTTCGCAGCTATCGGTGACGACGACCGCCCCAGCCCTGGCGTGCGCCATCAGGGCCCTGCCCAAGTCCGCGGAGACCGACCGAATGCCTGCCGCCACCACCACCGCCCTGCGCGACGGCTCCGGCGCCGGCAAGTGCGCCGCCGTAACCAGGTCCGGCGATGCGCTGTGGCGATACAGGAGGTTGGCGATCTCGGCCGTCGCTTCGCCCGGCTCTACCAACACCGTGATGGCGCCGGAGGGCGGACGCCGGAACCAGGACCGGTGCTCCTTCAGCCACCGCGCCGTCCGGCCCATCCGCTTCCATGCCGCCAAGGCCGTCGCATTGCCCGCCAGGAGCGCGTCGCGGTAGGCCGCATCCGGCGTGAGAATGTAATTCCCACCGGCCGACCACGAATCGATCAGCGCCAGTTCCAGGGAATCGTAGGCAATCACCTGTCCCGCGGCGATTCCGGCATCGTGGTCCGGCAGGTACGCCAGCACCGGCGGCCGTTCCGGATAGAGCGCCCGCAGATAAGCGATGAGGTAGCCGTTGGCGTCCACCCAGGCCCGGCTGGTGGCGCCCGCCACAAAAGCGCCGCCGTCTCGCGAAGCCGCGTGGGCGCCAGGCCAGACACCAGCCTTGATTGCCGCAGCCTCCCCGGACGGGACATGTCGCCCCGCTTCCTCGATCGTCAGCAGGCGAATCGCGCCGGCATCGGCGGTCTGCAGCCAGACCGCGTCTATGCCGCCCGTCTCCAGGAGCGCGGCGCAACTGGACGCGGAGTCCCAACGCAGGACCACCTGTTCCAAAAGATCGACTCCCACGAATCCATGCTAACGCAAAACGTAAATCGGTTCCGATAATCCGTTATGCCGCCACTTCCAGTTCCCAGCCGAATCCCGGCCGCTCGGAAGGACGCATGTAGATCCCTTCGGGACCGCGCGTGACCTGGTTATCTTCCTCGAATCGGCGGTAGACTTCCGGCGGCCCGCCGGGGGGCGGCAGGAACATTTCCGACCAGGGAGCATTGGGAGTGGCCATGGTGAAGTGCACGCAGTCCTGTACTCCACCGGCGTGCGGAATCACCGGAATGTCGTACGCCGAGGCCAGCGCGGCAATTCGCCGCAACTCGGTCAACCCACCGCACCAGTGGACGTCCGGCTGCCAGATCGCGGCCGCCTGGTGCTCCAGTAATTGCCGAAAACCGTACCGGAAGTAAACGTGCTCGCCGGTGACGATTCGCGTGGACTTGATCGCCGCCCTCAGCCGTCCGAAGCCCTCGAAATCGTGAGGCGGCAGGCACTCCTCCATCCAGTACACGCGGTGAGGAGCCACCATTTCGGCCAGTTCGATGGTGTACGGTTCGTTCAACGCCATCCAGCAGTCGAGCATGATGTCCCCGTCGGGCCCTAACAGCTCGCGCGTGTGCTTGACCAGTTCGGTGTTTTTCTTCAGGCCGTCCCGCCCGTCGGCAGGCCCGAACGGCAGCGCCAACTTCAGCCGCTTGTAGCCGAACTCGATGTGCTGCTCGATATCGTTGCCCGTGCAGTAAGTGGGGATACGCGATTTCGTTTCGCCTCCCAACAGCTTGTAAACCGGCATCCCCAGCGCATTCCCCACCAGATCCCACAGCGCCAGGTCCACGCCGCTGATGGCATTGGGAACCACGCCGCCCTGTCCGTAGTACATACTCGAGCGAAAGAGAATGTCCCAGATGCGCTCGATGTTGAATGGGTCCTCGCCGATGAGCAGTTTCGTGAAATGGCCCACCACCACCTGCCCGCCGGCGATGCCGCCGGTGCCATAACCTTTCACACCTTTGTCCGTCGAGATCTCCACCGTGAAGCCTTCCAGTTTCCCGGGATCTGGCATGAAAAGCGACCGCTGCGCCTTGTACTCCGGGTAGCCGGACATGGGGTTCGCCACTTCGACTCCGCCGGTGGACCATGATCCCGGCGCGGGCTGATACGCGGGCACCGGACGTTTCGGCCGCGTGCGGACCAGGCGCACGCTGTCGATCTTCAACCTGCTTTTTTCAATTTGAAACGGAAAGGCTGGCATGGGTGCTCCAGTCATCAGACCCAGGGCGGCGCCGCCGCCGAGTCCAAGAAAACTTCGCCGTCGCATGACAAAATCTCCAAAAGAACGAGCTTACCGATTATTGGGAAACCGCTGACTGTTGTCAAGGAGTATCGGATCTCGATCCGGCGCGCCCATTCCGAGGCCACGGACCCGTGGCGCAGGCACTCTGCCTGCTGGGTCGAGACTCGTCTCGACCCTCGTCTCCACGCACACGCCAGCCCCGGTTAATACCAGGCAAGTGCTCCCCCCTTGGTATCGCCGGAAGAAGACACGAATTCCATCCCCGTGAACTCGCAGAAGAGCTCCAGCTCGCGCTGCCAGTCGCCATAAACCAGGGCCACGTGATGCTCCACCGCGTAGTGCATCATCGTTGCAAGAAATGCTTCCGCGGAGGGTTCCGGCCGCACCGTTGCGACGCTCCCGCGCACGCCCTCCGAAGCAATCACCCGCCCGCCGGCGGCGAACAGCCGGAGTCTGCCGTCGATCGGGCGCAACAGTTTGGCCAGCGTCACGGATCCCTCGCGGAACGGGAACTCCACCGTGGCGCCCGTCGCCGTGCGCATGTGCGTGCGCAGGTGAACCTTCGCGGGATCGCCGGCCAGCGCAGGGTCGGCCGCCCCGCAGTGCGCAAACTGGATGGCGTCTTCGTCCTCGAGGTATCCGGTGATATCGAAGTTAAAGGCCGGCGCGCCCGCCAGGCGGCTCAATAGCCAGGTGGTGATCAGCGCGGTCACGTCCACTTCGCAGGTGCTCGGAATCCCGTCCTGGGCCATCAGGGCGTGGGCCGCGCACGGCGTGATCCCCATCCCGTCGCGAAGCTCGGGCCAGCAGCGCACCGAGTATGCATCCAGCCGGTTGGCGCGCGCCATCTCCCGGATCGCCACGTAGATCCGCAGATTGTTGGCCAACACCGCATCGCTCACTTCTCTTCCGCCGCCGGCCGCCGCGATCAGCCGCTGGGCTACGCGTTCCGCCTCGCCGGGGGATGCCGCCTCGGCCGCCCGCACCAACTCGTCCAGCTCGAAATGCACGGTCTCGACGCCCAGCGCCTTCCGGAGCTCCGATTCGTCCACCGCCACATCCACCATCCCCGGGCACGCGTCGCCCACAACTCCCAGCCTGGCGCGGCCAAGCGCTCGTGCGGCGGCGCCGGCGCGGGCGCTCCCGACCACCTGCTCGACGCTTGCAGGATTCACGCTGCCGACCACATAGGCGAACCGCTTGCCCAGCCGGCGGATATTCGACCCGGACGCCGTGAGGCCGCTCATCGGGGACGGCATCGGGATTTCGAGATCCAGGAAGGGCAGGGCCCACAGGAGCATCGGGATGTCCCACACCCCGCGGGCCAGCGCCAGTGTAACGTCTTCGGACACCCATGAGCAGAAGAACAGCACCACCAGATCGACTGCGTCCTTCGCCAGGTGCGCGGCCACCTCGCCGGCATCAGCCGGGGTTCGCGGGATCGCGCAGGCAATCACTTCGCATCCCGACTTCCGCAACTCTCCGATGGCGTTCTCGCGCCAGGCGGCTACCGCCGGCAGATCGTAGAGCGGATGGATGCAGGTAACGAATCCGATTCGCGGCTGGCTCATTGGGTGGCACCCAGCTTGGGCCGGGAGCGAGCGTCGCGCGTCACCAGCAATCCAACCAGGGCCGACAACAGCGCCACCGCCGAGAGCAGCGCCAGCGCCGCTGTCATGCTGTGCGTCCGGTCGCGAATGATGCCCACCACGTACGGACTCGCATAACCGCCCAGGTTGCCTATCGAATTGATCCAGGCGATTCCCGCCGCCGCCGCCGTACCGGAAAGGATGGCCGTCGGCAGCGCCCAGAATACCCCGAAGGTTGACATGATTCCCATCGTCGCCAGCGTGAGTGCCGCCACGCGAAGCGGTCCCGTTATCCCGGGAATCGCGCTCAGCGCGAAGCCCGCCGACACCACCAGGCAGGACAGCGCGAAGTGCCAGCGCCGCTCGCCGGTGGCGTCGGAATGCCTTCCCACCAGGTTCATCGCGACCGCCGCGGCGGCCCACGGAATCACGCTGATCCAGCCGATGGTCAGGGGATTGCTCGTGATGCTGTCTTTGATCACCTGCGGCAGCCAGAATCCGATTCCGTAGTTGCCCGCGCAAAGGCCGAAATACGCCACCGACAGCAACCACACCGCCGGGCTGCGAAATGCGTCGCGGAAGCTGTGGCTCCCGCCGTCGCGCCTTTTCGCCTCGTCCTCTTCCTGGAGCCGTGCCAGGATCAGCCGCTTTTCGTCGCTATCCAGCCACACGGCCTTGGCGGGACTGTCGGTCAGGAAATACAGGGTGATGAGGCCGGCGAGGAAAGAGGGAATGCCCTCCACCAGGAAGAGCCACTGCCACGCCGCCAGGTGGCCGGCGCCGCCCATGCTCTTCAGGATCCATCCCGAGATTGGTCCCGCCACCACACCCGACAGGGGAACGGCGGTCATGAACACCGCCACCATGTGGGCGCGGTGGCGGCTGGTGAACCAGAACGTCAAAAAGAGGATCACGCCGGGGAAGAAGCCCGATTCCACCACGCCCAGCAGGAACCGCAGCGCGTAGAAACTCGTTGCCCCCCTGACCAGCATGGTGCATGAGGACACCACTCCCCACACCATCATGATGGGGCCGATCCAGAAACGGGCGCCCACCCTTTGCATGATCACGTTGCTCGGCACTTCGAAAAAGAAGTAGCCGATGAAGAAGATTCCCGCGCCCAGGCCGTAAACCGAATCGCTCATGCCCAGGTCCCGCTGCATCTGGAGCTTGGCGAACCCCACGTTGACCCGGTCCACGTAGGCCAGGATGAAGCAGAGAAAAAGGAAGGGCATCAGCCGCCACGTGACTTTGCTGTACGTGGCGGCTTCGAAATCGGCAGTGGTTATAAGAGGTGTGGCGCGCAAGTTCAACTGAACTTTACCAGATCCCAAGGCTTGCGGTAGGGACGGAACGTGTGGGCATTGGCTTCCTTGTCGCCGTGGAAGCTGAACGTCTCGCCGTCCCACTTGATCTTCCGCCCGGTCCAATACGCCACGTTGCCCATGCACGCGATGGCGGTCGCCCGAACTCCCACCTCCATGTTGGCGAACGGCTCTTTGCGGGAGCGCACGTAATCCACGAAGTACTTGGTGTGGAGCGGCGTGGGTTCGTCCTCATTCACTTTGATCTTCTCCATGCGCGGCTGCCAGGCGAAGCCCCGGCCGCCTCGCCCGCCGCGGCCTCCTCCCTCCGGCGGCTTCGCCTCGGGATACAGCTCCATGCCGATGCGGTCGACGAACAGCGCCGCTTCCGTCCCATAGAACGCCATGCCGTGCGGGCGGTCCTCCGGCCCCCGCATGCCGTAATAGCGCATGCCCTCCGTCCTGCCGCCCAGACCGTGCCCGTTGTAGTTGCAGGCCTCGTAATTCATGATGAAGTTCGGATACTCGTAAATCGCGGTCTGCATGTCGTAGATGTCGCCGG
>Ga0116223_10003099_pt1 | contig 15193 bp, 14 predicted proteins | sample Sb_taG_3_FD_90092 | JGI IMG/M metagenome (GOLD analysis project Ga0116223, IMG submission 90092) | Peat soil microbial communities from Weissenstadt, Germany - Sb_50d_a_PC metaG | ecosystem: Environmental > Terrestrial > Soil > Wetlands > Peat | place: Germany: Weissenstadt | collected 2010-09-21 | reverse complement strand
TTCGGAAATCATCACCAAAGGTGAGCAAGTGAAGATCCCCAGTGAGACGTTACTCGATTTCACTCTGGAACAGAGTGTGTCGATACCGAAGCGAGCAAATTGATCGCCTGCGCCTTAGAGAACGGAATTAGGAAGTACGGAGACTACCGAAGGTGTTACCTGGGCAGCAAACCTCTTTGCACTCACCCTTCATACATTCTCGCGTAACACGGTGGCTCCCAGGCTTTCCGCGAGCCTATCTGTCCAAGTGCGATAACGGAGCCGCACATGAGCGTGTTGGCCCTCGAGGAAGGTCACAGGCCCGCACTGACAGTAGAGGTCCCACTCGCTGAAGATTCCTGCGGCTTTTCCGGACCGGATGGCAGGCTGAGCAAAAGCACCGCACAAAAAAGACTCCCGCATGTCGGTCCATTCCATGCGGGAGGCCTTATCACTGCGAAATGCTGCGTTGATTATTGATTGATCAGCGGCTCTTGCACCAGTTGAACGTCGATCGCCAGGCCGAGCCGCCAGTCGAGTTGATAAAACAGTGCAGTTTCCCTGCCGGAGAGCACTTTGCGGAACGTGGGCATGTATTTCAATCTTAGCTCCAAAATTGAATGCTCAACCTCAGCGCGCTTGCGGATGTAATTTTCAGCTTCCTCACCCGTCATGCCGCTGTAGCTTTGGGCATAGTCTTTCAGTAGGGCAATTTTCGTGTCGTAGATTCTGGAGAGCTCCGCGGCATATCGATCGTAGACCGGCCAAAACTTCTCAGCTTCGGCATCGCTTAAATCCATATTCTCAGCGATAATTTGCTTCTTCTGGGATCTTACGTCTTTACGCAAAAGGTCAATGAAGTCGTCAGGGTTTTGTTGGGAGTCGTCATTTGTGATCGAGCTTTTGGCGGCATCGTTTTTGGGCAGGGACGAATTCTGCGCAAATGCCACATTTGTTGCTGCGAGTACGATTACCATTAGAGTCATCACGAGAAAGTTCTTTTGGTTCACGGCTTTCCTTCCTTACAGCGAAACTAGAGTTGGGCGCAAGTGCTGCCAGCAATTGTCAACCACTCCAAAGTCTCCAGCATGCACGATTCCAATCGAGTGGCATCGTATAACTCTCAGCCGGAGCAGGTCTGGAGTTGTCGCGACGCCATTAGCCTGCATTGAGCCGGACTTCCGAGAGGACCAACTTGCAGAACCGAGTCCATCGGCACAGGGTGTCAAATGTCACGTGTCATGTGACATGGCGCGTCGTAAACTGGGGCCATGGGCTTTTCCAAGAAGAAAGTGAATTTGTTCCGATTGCGAGGAAAGCCTGCGATTTGCGTAAGTTTGTGTTCGTGTTGGTGAGTGGAACTGTAGTTGCTCCAATTGAAGCGTGAGAACTCCAACGCTTCGAGATCTCTTAATGCTCAAGGAGCAAGTCTAATGTCCACCTCACCAGTGTCTGCTGGAACCGCGCCGCCCATACCGAGACCGGTGCCACCAACGACCAGTACAGATCAGGCAGTACCTCGCCAGGGTGCCGGGTGGCAGAATTACATAACCCCCATCCTCGTGGTGCTTCTCGCCCTGGCCGTTTTGATCACCATCACACGTAACTGGAATGCATGGGAAGGCGGCAAGGTCGAACAGGGCACAGATGATGCTTACGTTCGCGGCGACGTTACTCCCCTCAGCACCAAGGTGTCAGGCATCGTTCGCTCTGTGGATGTGGCGGACTACCAACAAGTACACCAAGGCGATCTCCTTGTCGAACTGCAGGACGATGACTATCAGGCCCAGGTGGATCAAGCCAAAGCGGCGGTTGAGGCTGCGCGTGCCGGCATTCAGGAAAATCTTCGGCAACGCCAGTTGCAGGATGCGCGCATCGACAAAGCGCTGGCGGGTATCGATCAGGCCAAGGCGCAGATTGCGGCTGCCGAAGCGGGCAAGGAAGCTGTCCAGGCTGAGTTGACTCATGCTCGCTCTGAACGCAGACGTCAGGAAGGGCTGTATCAAGTTCGCTCGACGACCGAGCAGAACCTTGAGGCTGCGGTCGCAACCGACGGAAACCTGTCAGGTCAATTTGCTAGCCGTGACGCAGATCTCCACCAGGCCCAAACCATGTTGCGTAGCAGTGAACTCGCTGCCGAAGCCGAGCGCCGCAGCAAAACCGTCCTCGAATCGCAGGCGATACAACTTCAGGCCGATCTGCGCGCGAAGCAGGCGAACCTGGCGGCAGCGTCGGTGAACATTAGCTACACCAAAATTTACGCTCCCGGCGACGGCACCGTGGGCGAACGCCAAGTTCGGCCTGGGCAGCTCGTCTCCCCGGGCACGCAGGTGATCTCCTTTGTTGCTCTCACAAAGTGGGTGCAAGCGAACTATCGCGAAACGCAGTTGACCAACGTGAAGGTTGGTGATCCTGCGGAAATTCGCATTGACGAGTACCCCGGCCAACTCATTCGCGGCAAAGTGGTCGAGATCGCACCAGCCAGCGGATCACAATTCGCTCTGCTGCCACCCGACAACGCAACTGGCAACTTTACGAAAGTCGTGCAGCGAATTCCTGTCAAGATCGCGCTGGACGACTCCACCTTCGCGGCGAAACTGCGTCCCGGACTCTCGGTGATTGCAACTGTCCGCACGAGACGGTAACCGGAGCCTATGGCAGCTTCGACCATCGCAGTTCGCCCGTCGGCGATAGACATTGCGCGCGCTACCGCCGCCGCCATCCCAGCGGAAGTATCGACGCGCCCTCTGCTCGGAATCCTCGGAGTCGTCACAGGCGCCGGCCTCGTCACTCTCGCCGGCCGCATGCTCACTCTCGGCCTTCCCGATTTGAAGGGCCATGTTGGCATAAGCTTCGACAATGGCGCCTGGCTCGACAGCGCCTACAATGCATCGCTCATGTTTATCGGCCCGTTCAGTGTCTACCTCGGAGGTCTGCTCGGGCCGCGGCGCATACTCCTGTTTGCCGCAGGACTCTTCACCGTGACCTCTATCTTTCTCCCGTTCGTTCACAGCTACAGTCTGCTCGTCGTCGCACTTATTATTGCCGGACTTACCTCAGGTACGTTTTATCCGCTCACGCTGACGTTCGCACTTCGCAACATTCCGCTACGATACCTCCCTTTCACGATTGCCTTGTACGCGACCTTTGTAGACGGAGCCGTGAATATCGCGCCTTCACTCTACGGTTGGTACAGAGACCATCTGTCCTGGCATTGGATGTTCTGGAATTCTGCTGTGATTGCGCCGGTAATGATGATGTGCATCTACTTCGGCATTCCGCCGATGCTGCCACAAAAGAAGAGCGGCCCGGCTTCAAGCTTCGTTGGGTTCCTGTATTTGAGTGCCGGATTGGCTCTGGTTTTTGCTGCCCTTCAGCAAGGCCAGCGACTCGACTGGTGGCACTCGGGCGACTTCAATGCCTGGTTCTGGTGCGGGACTTTCTTCCTGCTTTGTGCACTTGTTCGGAGGCTGCGCGCTCCCAACCCTCTCGTGGCGCTACCTTATTTGCTGAAGTGGAACACCATTCTGCTGTGCTGCCTGCTCTTTTGGTTCCGCTTCACGCTTTGCACAACCATTATCTTGGTCCCACAGTCGCTGGCCATCCGCGGGTTCGAAGCGGACCAGATTGGGCCCGCGATCATCTGGAGCGCTCTTCCCCTTATACCCATCGCGTTTATCGCTGCGCTTCTGCTATTACGCAAATATGACCCGAGACTGCTCTTCGCGATCGGCCTCACTTGTACCGCATCCGCTGCTTGGCTCAGCTCACAGTACACCAGCGTGTGGGCGGCGGAGAACTTCTACCGTACCGAATTGCTGACCGGTGTCGGTCAATCTGTTGCTTTCATCGGGCTGGTCGGCTGCATCGTGCTGCAAGCAATCTTTACCGGCGGCTTATCGAAGCCAGAGTGGGCGCTCAGCTTTTCGGCCTTCTTTCATGTGATTCGTCTGTTCGGCGGCACAGCAGGCGCGATTTACATGGGTCACTTCATCGCTCAGAGGGAGAAGCTGCACTCGAATCTCTTGGGACTTCACATCAGCGGTGGCAACTGGATTACCGATCAGAACATTCGTGCCATGACGGCGGGTCTCTACGCTAAATCGTCCGGCATGGCCGCCGCAGGAGCGCGCGCCATCGATCTGATTTCGGCCCGACTGCGGCTCCAAGCGTACAGCTTGAGCCTTCTCGACGGATTTCTACTGATCGCGTGGAGTTGCGCTTGCGCTTTGATCTTTGTCGCTTTGCTGCGCAAGTCACCTTTGAATTACGGGGAACTCAGCAGCATGCAGCAGATCCCCGCCACCCATAAGGAGTCGAACCAATGAAACGAGATGCCGCACTATTCCTGCTAGTAGCGATGACCTTCTTCGCCTGCACTGCGGCTGCCGAGGAAGCAGGCAACACCCCGCCTCCCCGCCACATTACCCTGCAGGAAGCTGTTCAGTTGGCGCTGAGGCACAACCACGATATTCGGATTGCCGGCTACACCGTCGATGAGAAACAGCAGGCGAAGCAGGTCGCGAAGAGTTCCTATTTTCCTTCGATACGGAATGACAGCAGCTTCATGCATGTGACGGACACACAGTTGATTCAGATCAAGTCCGGTAGTCTCGGCATCGCAGGGGGAACACCGATTCCATCTGCAGACGCGATCATCAACCAGGGCGGCAAGAACTTTACGACCAGCGGAACCCAGATCACCCAGCCGTTGACGACGCTGCTCAAGATCAAACAGGCGAACAATGTGGCCCAAGCCGAATTAAGAGTCTCACGCGAAAAGGCCCGGCTTACCGGAAACGATGTAGCGCTCGCGGTCCATCAGGTCTACTACGGCATTTTGATCGCTCAGGCGCACCGCAGCGCCACCGAAGCGCGAATTAGGGCCTCCGAAGACCTTCAGAGCGAGCGGGTGGAGCAGGTAAAGTTCGGTAGCACGCTCGAACAGGAGCTGATCGACAGCCGCGCGCAATTGCTGCAAGCCAAGCAAGAGATGCTGAGCACCGATCTTCAGCTGTCAGATCTAAAGCTGAAGCTCAACGACTTGATAGGCCAGCCACTGACCACCGCGCTGGATTTGGATCCTGCTGTTTCTGAATTTCAGGAAACTTGCCCGCGCGAGGAATGTGTTAGCGCTGCCCTGGCCTCACATCCGGAGGTCCTTGCAGCTCGTGCGGAGGTCCAGAAGGCTGAGGCGGTGGTCCGTTTGGCGAAGACAGATATGTGGGTTCCCGATGTTGAGGCCTTTGCCCGCTACAGTTACCAGGAAAATGTACCGTTCTTGGCGCGCAACTTCGGTACCTTTGGTGTTCACTTCGGCTTTGACGTGTTCGACTCGGGTCGCAAGAAGGCCGTAGTCCACGAACGTCAGGCGCAGTTGTCTCAAGCGAAAGAGAACCTCGCGAAGTTGACGGATGCGATCGAGGTCTCGGTCCAAACAGCATTCAACAAGCTGGAAAGGACGCAGCAGATGTTGAAGGTATCCGAAGAGGTCCTCTCTCTGCGTACGGAGTCGAATCGTGTGCGTCAGCAAGAACTCATACGAGGAGCCGCGCTGAACTCGCAAGCGGATACCGCAACAGCTCAGGAATACGATGCCAAGGCGCTCCTCCTCCAGTCACAACTCGACTACTTCGAGGCTCATGACGAGGTTATTCATGCGATGGGCGGCACAGTCCAATGAGTTCCAGGTTGCCGGAGAGACCTAAGAAGAGGAATCACGGCGTTCGGATCAGCATGGTCCAGAGGGCCGAACAACGCGGCCTCGTCCGGGTGGCCTCCACTCGCCTGCCTACTATGTTCGGCATGTTCGACCTGATCGGCTTTGAGCGCGTGAACATGGACACAGGAGAGACTGAGAGTGCCCTCCTCCTGACGCTTGGCGATCTGCACCATCGGGCGCCTTTGCTACGCATTCATTCCCAATGCCTCACTGGAGAGGTGCTTGGATCTCTGCGCTGTGATTGCCGAGGGCAGTTGGAACTGGCAATGTCGGCCATTGCAGACGAGGGATCGGGCTTGGTGATCTACGAGTATCAGGAGGGCCGTGGTATCGGGCTCATGGCAAAACTGAAAGCTTACGCGTTGCAGGACAAAGGACTGGATACGGTCGAAGCGAACCAGGCCCTGGGTTTTGATCCAGACTGCCGCGATTTCACTTTGGCAGTCGCTATTCTGCACGAAATTGGGATTGACCGTGTCCGCCTGATGTCAAACAACCCGCAAAAAGTCGAAGCACTGGCAAAGGGTGGAGTCGAAGTCGTCGAACTTATTGCCTGCGAGGCACCACTAAGTCCTTATGCATTGTCGTACTTGCGGACCAAGAAGAAAAAGATGGGGCATTCGCTCACGATCATGTGAACAATTGGAGGAATTGGCTTAATCGGAGGATCTATGTCTATGCAGCAGCCTAGCGCAATGGACCTGCTTGTTTCGTCTGAAGTTTCGCGTATGTCCGGTGGTGATGAGCGCGGCCTTGTTGCCCAAGCAGTGAAGTTCGCCGAGATCGAGCAGTCGCTTAGGGAGTTGCGATCAGGGCGAATGATCGTCATTGCCGATGATGAGGATCGTGAGAATGAAGGTGACCTCGTGATCGCGGCAGAGATGGTCACTCCCGAAGTGATCAATTTTATGGCCACCTACGCGCGGGGTTTGATCTGTCTCGCAATGACCGGCGAGCGGCTTGACCAGTTGGAATTAGGACCAATGGTGCTCAACAACACCGCGAACCTTGGCACAGCGTTTACGGTCTCGATCGATGCACGAGGAAGGGGTGTAACAACCGGAATCTCGTCCTACGATCGTGCGCAAACCATCTTGGCTGCGGTCGACCCCCGAACTCGCCCTCAAGACCTCGCGCGCCCTGGTCATGTGTTTCCTCTACGCTCCCGGCCCGATGGTGTTTTCGAGAGACGCGGCCAAACAGAAGCGTCTGTTGACCTCGCACGATTGGCAGGGCTGCATCACGCCGCAGTGATTTGCGAAATCATGAACCGCGATGGCAGTATGGCGCGCGGCTCCGATCTTGCAGGGTTTTGCTCAGAATATGGCTTGTCGATGGTGACTGTAGCTCAACTCGTGCGCTACAGGCTCGCAGTAGAATTAGACCAACCTCCTCGCCTGCATCCGTCTGTGGCAAACGGGTACGATCAAGATAGGCAAACATTCGTGGAGGAAAATACGATCACGGAAATTCACGTAGTAGAAGCCGGCAATGAATGACACTGTCGGGGAACCTCTGGGACATCCTGACGATCCAGCTGAATCGTCCAGCCAAAAAGAACTCAATGACTTCGAGCATCCTGCCGGGATAGCCGATCGGCGCCTTGCGAACAGCAGATCTTGGATTAGTCAGAAGCGTTTATCTTGACTGCGAAGACGTTGCTTTCTGCCGCACACAAATAGACCGGAAGTAGCTACAGTCAAGCATCAGATAGCTTTGACTACCGCCCCTTTGATGAATGCGAGGATGTCCGCATTGATCACGTCGGCATTCGTGGTCATCATACCGTGTGAGAAACCCGGGTATATCTTGAACGTCCCATGCTTGAGCAGTTTGGCCTGCAGCACTGAAGCGTTTTTGTACGGCACGACTTGGTCATCGTCACCCTGCATCACGAGAGTCGGCACTGTGATCGCTTTCAGATCTCCCTTTTGGTCTGTCTCGGAAAAAACCTTGATGCGTTCGTAATGAGCGAGCGCGCTGCCCATCATCCCCTGACGCCACCAATTCTGGATGATTCCTTGCGAGGCCTTCGCGCCGGGTCTATTGAAGCCGTAAAACGGACTCGAAGGCACGTCAAGAAAGAACTGAGCTCTGTTCTCAGCCAGCGCCTTGCGGAAGCCGTCGAACACTTCGATCGGAGTGCCAGCCGGGTTCTTTTCGGTCTTGACCATGAGCGGGGGGACAGCGGCGATAAGCACGGCCTTGGCTACGCGCCCCTGAGGCTCGCCGTACTTCGCGACATAGCGCGCTACCTCGCCACCACCCGTCGAATGGCCGATATGGATCGCATTTCTCAGGTCGAGATGCTCAACCACCGCCGAGGCGTCGGACGCATAATGGTCCATGTCGTGGCCAGTGGCTACCTGCGAGGAGCGACCGTGACCGCGCCTGTCGTGCGCAACGACGCGATAGCCGTTGGCAAGGAAGAACAGCATTTGCGTGTCCCAGTCGTCCGACGACAGAGGCCAGCCGTGGTGAAACACAATGGGCTGGGCATCCTTCGGGCCCCAGTCCTTGTAATAGATTGTCGTGCCGTCTTGGGTCGAGATTGTTGCCATCGGGTGCTCTCCTTTTGTTGTATTTGAGAAATCTGAACCTCCCGATTTTCCGGTAGCTGCTAATACGGTTCCGGGCAACGCATTGACCGTGAGGAATGCCGTGCCCCCGATAAGAAAGTCACGCCGTGTCAGGTCGAACATAAGTCGTATTTCCCCTTTTGCGGTGGCTCACCATCCGCAGACAAAACTCGGCTGTTCAAAGTTCACTGGTTATCTCGGCTAAGAACCATGTGCGGCGTTCCGTCTCGTCGATCCAGGTTTCGATCAGGCTGGCCGTGGCCACATCCTTAAATCTTTCGCAGACTTCGTGCGTAAGCCGCATAGACCGAGTCAATTCCCGATTGTCGGCACGCAACTCGCAAAGCATTTCTTCGGCAGACGAGGATTCTCGATTGTTGTCTTTAAGGCGTTGGTATCTGGAGATATCGCCAATCGAGCGAAGGGTAGTATCGCCGATCTTACGTGAGCGTTCCGCAATGTCGTCGGTCATGGCAAAAAGCTGCTCAGCCTGTTCGTCCAGCAGCAAGTGGTAGTCACGGAAGTGGCGACCCGTCATGTGCCAGTGGAAATTCTTTGTCTTGAGGTAGAGGGTAAATACGTCAGCAAGCAATCGGCGTAACTCGCCGGAGATCTCCTCAACAGCCTGTTCTCCGAGATCGACGCTGCTGGTATGCACGCCTTCCGTCGGACTGTCCAGACCCTTGTTCATTTTGCTGATACTCCTTTTTTATTTGGTCGTAATTCTTATTCGCGAAGCTGGAGCAAATCGCCAACATATAAAGCGAAGCAAAATGCCCCGCGAATCGCACGAAGCTTTCACACCCATCGCGCGTCACCTCGATAGCGAATTGCAGATTAGCGACCATACTCGTGAGTGTGTCGAACGGCTAGGATCTGGCGAGGAGAAGGCCAGCTTAAACCACTCACTGAAAGTGAGTTGCCGCCTGGGTTGAGGTTCTGGGAGAGCCGACGATGTTCCGCGACAGCCCCTGTTCTTGAAATACGGATTATGCCAGCCTGCTAGCAACTGCTTGCAGGTTACCATCAGGAAGCGGGTGTAAGGTCGATTCTGACCGACACGAAGTGCCACAAGGTATTTCGGCAATTAGAAAGCGAGTGTGTGGAAGGACGTTGCGAGGGCTTAGAGTCTCTCCTACCGTGCGTACTTCACGAAAAGTTTTCGCAGTCCGGGTTGTCGGCGGCATCGAGGAGGGTGATTCCGATTGTCTCTCTCATTGTCACCTTTTCCCGATTGCTTCAACTGGCGCGCCATCTCCCCCGTCGTATTGAGGGATTGAGCTAATTGAGTTGAGGTGGGCGGACCTTGTCGAACAAAATGTGGTTGTCGCTGTAATCTACGCGGATTCCGATGAGGACTGGACCCGGCACTTCGAATGACTTGAGCAGCACAGAGCCGATCTCGTCAGGGGAATTGATCATATAGCCACACGCGCCAAACGCTTCCGCATACTTAACGACGTCGACCGGACCGAATTCCACACCAGACGTGCGCTTGTATCTAGGTTGTTCCTGAACTGCCACCATGTCGTAGGTTCCGTCGATCCAGACCATGTGCACCAGGTTGAGCTTCAGTCTGACTGCAGTTTCGAGTTCCATCGCAGAAAACAAGAATCCCCCGTCACCGGAGATGGACAGGGTCTTTTCATGGGGCCTGACGAGGCAGGAAGCGATGCCCCATGGGAGCGCCACTCCCAAAGTCTGTTGCCCATTGCTGATAAGTATTTGGCGCGCTCGGAAGCTGAAGAGGAAATGGGCGATCCAAAGGTGGAAAGATCCCATGTCGAGGCAGAGTGTCACATCATCCGCGAGCCATTTCTGCAACTCGGCGACAATTCTCAAGGGATGGATCGGGCTCCCAGTGTACTTATTCGCGTCTTCCAGACGCAGCGCCCTCTTCGAAGCGAGGGTTGCAAAGAATCGCTCAACTTCGGGAGCGAGAACGACAGCGCTCACGAGCGACTCTAGCGCCAGGAGGCTTGCGGCGATGTCGCCTAGGACCTCCACTGCCGGAGAGTAAAAGTTATCAACATCAGCTGGTGACGAGTCAATATGGATAATCTTCGCAGTGCGTAGGTGATTCCAGATCGATGGGTCATATTCGACAGGATCATAGCCAATGGTGATGATCACGTCCGCTGCCTCAAGAAGCTCATCGCCTGGCGAGTTGTTCAGTTGCCCCACTCGTCCCGCGAAGTTCTGGAACAGATCACTGGAGACCGTTCCGGCAGCTTGAAATGTCCCGACGACAGCGATGTGACTCTTTCGCAAGAACCCCCGAACGGCTTCAGCGTTTTGGGGCCTGCTGGCTAACAGCCCTAAGAGAACCACAGGGCGCTTCGCACTGTTGATGATCCTGGCTGCTTCCTCCAGTGACTCGCGGCTGCCCGGCCCGAACGCGGGGGCTGTCGATACGTCCAAGGCGTCACACCTGGCATCCCCTTGCATAATGTCCATCGGAAGATTCACAAACGCGGCTCCCGGACGGTCAGACTCAGCAGCTCGAAACGCATTCGCCATGACCTCACCTATGGACTCCGGAGAACTTGCTTCCGCACTGAACTTCGTTACCGGTCTCAAGACGGAAACAGCCTGAAGCGTCTGATGAATCTGCTTTAGGCTTTGAGAGGTTGCAACCGACCCGCCCAGCGCGACCATTGGATCGCCTTCGCTGTTCGCGGTGGCTAAACCCGTCGTAAGGTTGCTCACACCCGGCCCCGAGGTAGCGATCGCCACACCCGCCTTGCCTGTCAGTCGTCCGATTCCGCCGGCTATGAATGCCGCATTTTGTTCATGACGGCAGACGATGGTTTCGATCGAGGAATTCACCAGCGTGTCAAAGACTTTGTCGATCTTCGCCCCGGGAATTCCGAAGACATACTGAACTCCGTGCTTTTCCAGCGACTCTACCACTACTTGCGCGCCAGTTTTTGTAGTGTTTGAATTCATGTTCTCCTCCCGACCTGCGTCTGATGGTTATGACTCGTGATTGCGTTCTGCGGTCGCGAGATCATCCTGAGGGTCGCGCGTCAGGTCCGCCCTCAGGAACTCTGCCGTCTCCGGCAGTGCGACATGCATCTCATTCATCGCACAGCCTCCGACGCTCACATTCAGGGCCTTGCAATCCAGGACGTGCCCACCTCTTTGTCGGTCACTCGACAGAAAGTGAAAGTGGTATCCAGGAACACTGAACGATCCGGCGAAACCTGGGGACCAAAGGCCGACAAGGGTTCCGTCCACCTCTTTGAAGAGGAATTCCTCCTGCCCGGAAGCTGCTGCCTTCAACCCGGTGCCCTCGGGAACTGCCTTCATAACCCTGGTTTTCACAAGCGAAAATCGGCCGTCGACCCGGAAGGCGTAGAAGACATTGCCCGAGACACGAAGCTTGTCGCAAGCTGAAACCAGTGCGCTGAAGCTTTCAAGTTGAGGGAATGTTTTTGAGAACTCAGCATTGAACCGGGTTACAACGGCATATGGGATTAGCCGGTCTCCTTCCACGGTTCCGACTCTGCCGCTCGACGATATCTGATAGCAGATACCATCCAGCACAACCATTTCTCCGTCGAGGTCGATAAACGTTCCGAGCCCAAAGTCTCCGTGGCGAAGCAGGCGCGAGACGCGCACTGCGCCCTGGTACAACCCTTCCACCAACGCCGCAGAAGTGGAAACCTGGAATAAGGTGTGAATGGGCTTGCCAAGACATTGCGATAGAGCCACGGAGACCACATGGTCGCAGGTTGCCTTGTCGGCCTCCATGCGCGCACGTAGGGCCTCATAAATCGAGTCGGGGAGATTACAGGTTATCGACTTCACGCTTGCCTCCCCAGTCTTAAGGAAATCGGCAGCGCAATGGGTGCGCTGCCTGCGGCTTTACTTCCTCAAATCTTTCAGTGTATTGAGATCGTCGACGATGTATGCCATGGATGCGCGTACGCCTTTGCCACAACGAAGAGGCGCCAAGTCGGAGAGCTCTTCACCTTTGCATACGGGTAGAGCCAGTGAGCCTTGTCCGATCCACGCTTGCTCGATCTTTACATCGTGTGGGACATTCTCCACCAGTTCGTGAATTGCCGGTTTGTCCTGCTGGTCAGCCGCAAGACGTGGGAAGTGCAGCAGATTGACAACCGGCCGCTGCCCCAACTGTGCTAGATCCGTTACCGGCTCCTTCAACGTTACGAGTCCCTCAGCTAGCCGTTGGCCACCGGCTGTAAGGGTGCCAGCAAACTTTGATCCCGGCGCGAGAGAGGGGCCTGCCTTTCCCGCCGCGGCGTAATACCTCGTCTGGAACACCTGGCCCATCCGCTTGGGATAGCCCTGTGTCCAGCCGCGAGCAAGCGCGGCATCGTTGTCGACAAAAATATAGGGACAATAAGAGACCGGCCTACCCTGGTATAGCGCGTCCACGAGGATGAAAAATTCGCGATATTGATAACGGGCCGGGTTGAGATATTCTTCGTTTTCCCCGCTGAACTGCCAATCGTAGAAGAGAGCATTGCCGTGACCCTTTGCAGCGAGATCGGGATCGAGCCCAGGCGGCAATAGAGCCGTCACCGCGAACGGGTCCGACCAGAACTCAATGGCGAGGAAGTCAGACGAGTAGTACCAGGGTGGGGCCGGGTTTAGAGTCGACTTGCCTTTGGGCGAAAGCGGATAGTTGAAACCTTTAAGCATCGATGTTCTCCTACGCTAGTTGTCTAGATCTGGTCGGTAGTAGCGCTTGTCCAAGTGCCGCAGCCGCCGCTCATGCAACCAGAGAAGGCCCGTTGGCAACGCAAACCAGTTTTTTGTTAATGAACTCCTCGATCCCCAGGTTGGACAGCTCTTTTCCATAGCCTGAGCGTTTGATACCGCCGAAGGGGAGGTCGGGCCAGCTCATCGACGGGTAATTGATGAAAACCATCCCCGTCTGTATGCGGCTGGCCACTCGCTTGCCGTGCTCAATGTTTGTAGTGTAAATCGAGCCGCCGAGACCGAAGGGAGAGTTATTGGCAAGCTCAACCGCCTCGTTTTCGTCCTTGACAAAGAAGACCAGCGCAACGGGTCCGAAGAATTCTTGTTTGAACGCAGGATTATCCGGCGTGATGTCGGTCAGGATCGTCGGCTGAATGAACGAGCCTTTGTCGCCAGCCCGCTCGCCGCCCAAAACCACGCGGGCTCCGTGGGCTGTGGCCTCGTGAACCTGCCTTAACAGGAGTTGCAATGCTGCCTCGGATGACAATGGACCCAAGGTGACGCTTTCATCGAGGGGATCTCCGAGCTTCAACTCTTTGGCCGCTTGCGAAAAGGCCTTCAGAAATTTCTCTTTCAGTGGCTCAACGACGATAAATCGTTTCGCCCCGATAGAGGTTTGGCCGTTATTGCCAAAACGGCCGACGATTGCCATCTTTACGGTGTGCTCAAGATCGGCATCCTTCAAAACAATGAACGCATCGCTGCCACCCAGTTCCATGGTGGACTTCTTAAGGTTTTTTCCTGCGCGAGAGGCCAAAGCCTCTCCGGCGCGCTCGGATCCCGTCATGGCGACGCCTTTGATACGCGGGTCATCAATCAACATTCCGACCTGGTCATTCGAGAGGAAAAGATTGGTATAAGCGCCAGCCGGCAGCCCTGCCTCCGTCAGTATCCGCTCGAAGGCTAGTGCGCATTGCGGGACCCCCGGAGCGTGTTTCAGCAAAATCACATTTCCTGACATCAAATTCGGGGCTGCAAACCTGGCGAGTTGGTAGTAGGGGTAGTTCCATGGCTGAATGCCGATGAGCACTCCGATTGGCGAGCATTCGATGTGAGCATCCCCCATGACCGAGTTTAGCTCACGCGGGGCCAGGAACTTCTCCGCATTGTCTGCGTAGTACTTCAAAATGGCGGCGCTGAGCTCCACCTCGCCGCGACCCTCGGCAATTCTTTTCCCCATTTCGATCGTAGCAAGGCGGGCAAGGGTTTCTTTCTGCTCCAGCATGAGCGCCGCTGCTTTGCCGATGTACTTCGCCCGCTCCTTGTACGACGCGGTGGACCATATTTCGCGATAAATCTTGTCTGCGGACGCCAGAGCATCCATCATTTGTTGGTCGGTATGTTCTTTGAAAACCTGCAGTACCTCACCTGTGGCAGGATTAACACTTTGATAAGGCATGAACGACTCTCCTTTTCACTGTTCTCATTCGCGGAGCTGATGCAAATCGCTACCACATAAAGCGAAGCATTATGCCCCGCGAGTCGCACGAAGCTTTCACATCTATCGCGCGTTACCTCGATAGCGAATTGCAGATTAGCGACCATACTTGCGAGTGTGTCGAACGACTAGGATCTCGCAGGGGAGAAGGTAAGCTAAAGCCACTCACGGAAAGTGAGTTACCGCCTGGGTTGAGGTTCTGGAAGAGCCGACGTTGTTCAGCGACAGCCCCTATGCTTGAAATACGGATTGTGCCAGCCTGCTAGCAACTGCTTGCAGGTTACCATCGGGAAGCGGGTGTAAGAGCGAGCCCACGCCGCTGAAGAAGGCGTATTGCAGATTGTCAGTCTTGCGGCGGCTCCAGCGGTCGCACACATTCGCCACGTGGCGAGCCTCCAGGCACTTGTACCGGCTGATCATCGGCACGAACGGGTATTTCCAGTAGTCCCAAGTCAGGTTGTTCCATGCCAGGGCTTCGTCGGCGGGAGCGCCTTCGGGGGTGCCTCAGGGCTCGTGCGCAATCGGATGCCCGGTTTCATCGGAGGCGGTTCGGAACGAGCGCAGCACGCCGTCGAGCGTATCGCCATTGATCCCGTCGGCGCCGATTTCCGCCATGGCCCTGGCCGTGGCAACAGCGTTGGGCAGCTTGGAGTCGCGTGTCCCCTGGTTCCAGAGCATTACCGGGAAGAGCACACGCACTCCCCGCCCATGCGAGGCTAGGAGGGACCCGGACGTCCCCGGCGA
>Ga0116223_10003089_pt1 | contig 15212 bp, 20 predicted proteins | sample Sb_taG_3_FD_90092 | JGI IMG/M metagenome (GOLD analysis project Ga0116223, IMG submission 90092) | Peat soil microbial communities from Weissenstadt, Germany - Sb_50d_a_PC metaG | ecosystem: Environmental > Terrestrial > Soil > Wetlands > Peat | place: Germany: Weissenstadt | collected 2010-09-21 | reverse complement strand
GCACCCAGAAGTAGCCTTGGTCACCATAAGCCCAGTAGCCGGGTGTCCATAAATAACCCGCGGCGGGAACCATGGGTTGCTCGTACACAGGCAGCGCGGGAGGAGCGATTCCGACCGACACGACGAACTGCGCGAACGACGCGACCGGTATGGTCAGTATCAGAAGTGTTAGCAACAACAAACGTATTTTATGCATTTTTTATCACCTTGCCACTTCATCCTTCGATTGCCCGGTTGTACCTTGCTGCTGCGGGCTGCGCGGATTGAGAGGCACGATTTCGGCACGAAACGTGCTTATGACTCCGTCTCGCTCACAGATCCTTTTGATAGAAATGTTCTCATTTCGGAGCTGTCGGAATCTGTTCAAAAAAGCTCAGGTCCGGCATGCGTCCCATCAGTTCTCTGGGTGGAAAGAGGATGGATCAAGAAGGGGCAGACAGATTGCCAGCAGCAAAGCTGGAAGGTAATGACGAAACAGAGAGCCGGGTTTTTCTTTCTTTGCCATGTCATGTTAGACCTGGTCCGTTTCACGGATGGCCAGCATGAGCGTTATTGCTCAGACCTCTTGATCCTGGCTCATTAACGTAGAAACTGGCCTAGTGCATGGCTACTAGGATTTGTGTGCGAATGAACTACACAGGGCACGCTGTTAGTTGGTTCAAGCTTATTTGGGCGCGCAACGTGGCGGTAGCTCGGCAATTTTGTCGCACCCACTCAGGCGGGCTGCGTTGGGCGGTTCGCTTCGTAATCGGCACAACCAGCATCGCTGCCATGATTGCTGCCCTTGTTCTTCTCGTGGGGCTCCATCACGTCTATTTTGACCGAACCAACCTGCCTGACATCGGGCCATTTGCCCGTTTTGAGTTTCCTGCCATTGGACATGTTTACGACAGCAACGGACAGCTGCTGATTGAGCTGGCAAGAGAGCACCGCCAGATCATTCAGTATGGGGACATTCCCCCCATTGTCCGCAACGCGATTCTCGCCGCCGAGGACAAGAACTTCTTCTCCCATAACGGAGTGGACTATTCCAGAATCCCGCGGGTGCTGAGCAAGGTGAGAGTTGGGGCGCTGGTGACGCGCATTACACGCGTCGGGCGGCAAGACGAAGCTGACAGCCTTGTCATGTTGCGGCAGGGCGGCTCGACGATCTCGCAGCAGCTTGTGCGGGCATACTTTCTGCGAAATCTCACGGACGAAGAGAACAGCAATGACCTTCGGCCGGGTGTGCTTTCGTATGTGATCGGCGCGCGCAGTGCCAAGAAACTGGTGCGGAAACTTGAGGAGATTCGACTGTCGTTGTGGATGGAACAGCAGATGCAAGAGCGTTTCGGTTCAAAACGCCGTGCTAAGGAAGAAATTCTGGCCCGATATGCCAGCTTTCTTTACATGGGGGATGGGCAGTACGGGTTTGCGGCGGCTGCCGAATACTATTTTGGGCGCCCTCTCGCGAGCTTCACCGTAGCCGACGCGGACAAGGCAGCCCTGCTGGCGGGAGTAGCAAAATCGCCTCGTGTCTATGCCCCCAACGCCCAAGACGTCGAGAGAGTCTTACATCGCCGAAACCAGATCCTGGGCCTCATGGTGAAGCGTGGTTTCTTGTCCCAGGATAACGCCCGAGCGGCCGAACAGCACCCCATCCAGGTGGTCGCGTCAGGCAAGCACACGCCGCAGGCGCCTGCCGTGGTTGAAAGCGTGCTCAGTGAACTGAGAAGTCGCGACACGGAAGTGAGCGTTCAGAACTTGCTCGAGGGGCGTATCCAGATTTACTCCACGGTGAATGCCCGGGCGCAGCAGATTGTTCACCAAGCGTTGGAGCATGGCCTCTTGATGTACGAGAAGCGGCACCCGAGTGCAAGCGGGATAGTTCAAGGCTCTGTCATTGTGCTAAGGAACCATGATGCGAGCATCCTTGCCGAGAGCGGAGGACGCGAGTTCTACCAAGAGCGTTCCACCTCATACAGCGACTTCAATCGTGTTACGAAATCCTTGCGGCAACCCGGCTCTGCAATGAAACCCTTCGTCTATCTCGCTGCTTTTCGCCAGGGAATACTCAACCTTGAAAGTGTGGTTCCCGACGAGCCCATCAGCGTGCCCGACCGAGGTGGGATGCAGACAACGAAATGGATCTCAAATTACGACGGTCAATTTAAGGGGATGATTCCCGTTCGGGAAGCGCTCGCCGAATCCAGGAATGCGGTCGCAATTTGGATAGCAACGCAGATTGGGATTGAGCAGGTGTTGCAAACATCGCGGAGTTTGGGAATCCGGACACCTTTGCAACCGTACGCCACCACCGCATTAGGCGCATCCGAAGTGAGCCTGCTGGAGCTGGCGAATGCCTACCGCACGATGGCTTCGGGCATTCTCGCCCAGCCTCATGTGATCGAACAGATTCTTCGCGGGTCGGGCGAAGTGGCGGTGGACAACAAACATGGATGGCCTCGGACGTATGTGGATGACGATGCGCTCGCGCTCATACAGGAAGGGCTTCGCGGTGTCGTGCGCATGCCGACCGGCACGGCGCATGCGCTGGATTCGCAGGAGTTCCCGATCGCTGTCATGGGCAAGACAGGAACCACCAACAACTTCAGGGATGCGCTGTTTGTGGGCTCTACTTACGGCCCCGCAGGAATCACCGTCGCCGTTCGCATCGGCTTTGACGACAACCGTTCCCTCGGACCAAGAGAAACCGGCGGCAGGGTTGCGCTTCCGGTGTTCAAAGAGATCATGCTCAATGTGTACCGCGAGAAGCTGGTAGGACCTGTGCCCGAGTTCCCACCGGAAATGGAACAGAGGATCAGCATTTATCTGAATTCCAGCCCAGTCGAGATAGCTGCCGTGGCAAATGCTTCTCTCGCGGGGATGTTTGAATCATGCGGGTTGAATGTCCGAGCCACCATTGCGGCGGTAAAGTGCAAGCGCTAACAACATGGCTCGTGCCAATGCTTTGCAGTCGAGAACCTCGCAGGGAGCGGACGCAGATGCGCCAACTCCTGCGCCAGGCTGTGGGCTTCCTTAATTCTTAATGTTCAAGCTCATGGGAAGTATTCTACCCTCTGTATGTACCATTCTACCAAATCACGACCCCACCAGCCCGGAGACCATGAAAATTGCAAGGTAATTATCCCTTGAGTACAAGTGTCACTACTATTAAGGTGGGCCTGCCGTGACAGGGCAGCCAGTTAATTTGGAAGTCCTTTTGTCGGAGTTCGTAGCAGAGCTGCGAAAGCCTCCCGATCATCAAGTGCTTTCATTATTTTATCGATGTGCGGATCGAATTTGGCGTCAATCGCTCGCTTGCACGTCGGATCATCCATCAGTTCTTGAAGGCGAGATTCCCATCCAAGCCGAGTCCTCGAATCGGGATGACTCATTAACAGACTCTTTAACGCCATATTTTCGGCGTCGAGATTCTTGATGTATTTCATCAGGAACAGGATGTAATCGCGGGTAGTGGCTTCCATAACGCTGGGAATTATATGTCAAGAAGTGGAGGAACCATGATAGGACAGAAGGAAAAAGGGCGTCTACTGAACATAGACGCCAACAATCCGAACGCAACAACTATGCTTAACCCCTACCCAAACCAGTCAAAACCTCGGCGACCGTATCGCTCTTTAATGCAATCGGGTCCATTTGTACGCCGAGCACCACGGAGCAAAATGGACAAATAAAGGTAATTGTTCTCCACTTATATTTAGCCTGTGGAGCTACTGCCTCGATTTCTTGGAAGCTGACCCTGGTGATTAGGGCCTCACATTTGGGGCATTTACCATGCATGGGGAATGCTCCTTTCTCCCCCTCGGACGCGAATTATACGCTCTCTTTGAACCAAGCCGACGGCGGTACCTTTTTATCCGAAAAGGATTCTTTTAGTTTCAATAGCATTTCGTTGGACATTGGTATTCGGGCTCCTTTTCGATGGGCAATTGTGAAATAGCGCCGCGCTTCCCGTTCATCCAAGGTGGATTTATCTCTTGCTGAGTACCAGAGCAAAAGATCGGCGGCTTGAAGGGGAACGCGTTCCTTGTCGCCCGGTATTAGCTGGCCAAGAAGTTCTGCTAATTCCGGACAACCAATTACGGCAAGACCTTCTGACAGCGTGGCATGAAACTCTTGAATATATTTCGTGATGTGCCCATTTATTTCGACGATAAAGTCTACCTTCTCGGCTTCTGGATTGTTTAGGTGAACCCAATTCAAAACGGTGTACGCATACGCGAGAAAGCAGAGATAGTCCGGGTCAAAGTTTTTGGCTGCCCCAGTTGCATTGCTGACCACCTTCATCTCTTTGAATTGGTCGCGCACAAAGCCTGCGTCAAGATACAAGCCAATTGGGTAAAACGTCTGCATTTGGTCTAGCAAGATGAATGCTTCATCAATTCGATCCTCTGCATCGAGTCTTGATAGTCCCCATTTTCCCCGCCAAGATTTGCTGCGAATGTCTGTCATGTGGAGATATGGAATTTTTGGTGGCCCAGCAAGTACGCGCTCTTGCCATGCAGGAGCAAAGAAGCGCGACCAATCCTCTTCCGGCCCAACCCATCCGCCAAAAAAGAATGTATCTCGGTGGTGTTTCCCTGAATTCTCATCAGAGCCAGATATAAATACGGCCATACGTTGTTCCTGTCTTGGGAGTCCGCAGAACAATGATCGAACTAGCGATGCAGCCAGTGATTGACTTTTCGCGCATGACACGGCACACTGCTCCTAGGCCGCAAACAAGTGCAGCCGAACAGCGGCGTACCGCACCATGGCGAGTCACCCAAAGCAATCCGCCAAGAAAACCGAAGGTGACACGCGCCCATTTACACGGGCTGAATTCTTGCGACTGGTGCGGAAGGCTTCGACGACGCCTTTTCGGAAACCCGCGCCAAGATTGCGCCAAAAATGAGATTGCCCTGATCTCTGCGGTTGTACCTGAAGCTGTATTCATTCAGGTAGCTTTGCAGGTACTTCTGTCCGACCGAGTGATAGACCCCGCCGATTCCACGTTTCACCAACGACCAGAATCCTTCGATGGTATTGGTGTGCACGTCGCCCATGACATAAACCTTGGAACTGTGGTTAATGCGCTTGTGCTCCTGCACGCGTGCGCCAAGCCTATCGTAAATAATGTATTCATCAGTGAATACAGTGCTCTTTGGCAGAATGTGTTCGTGAACAATTCCCATGACACGTTCCGAAGTCACATCGGGAGTAGCCAAGGCCTTGACTCTTCCGACTCTGCGATTGTTGCTGCGTTCCACAATCCCGATGACCGGAGTTTTCTGTTTGTCGCCACGCATTGGGCGTCCAGCATGGCCTTTGCTAGTTCCCCCGTAATACATTTCATCCATCTCAATCGTCGATCCCTCCAGTTGCATGTCTCCCTCGGACAGCAACGAGCGAATCTGGCGAAACATCCGCCAAGCAGTTTTATAGGTCACGCCAGTCTCCCGCTGAATCTGTTTCGCGGAGATTCCACAACGAGTGGAACCCATTTGATACATCGCATAAAACCAGATGTGCAATGGAGTGGTGGACTTCTCAAAGATTGTTCCCGCAAGCGGATAGAACTGATGACCGCATTCACACGCATAAGCAGTGCGGCCCGCAACGCGATACAACTTGCGGTCTTGCGCACACTCCGCGCAGTAGGTCACGCCACCGGGATACCGTTGCTCTTTGATTGCCTCAAGGCAAACGTCATCATTGGGGAATTCAGCCTTGAACTGGTCTAAGGTGTATCGTAAGTGCTTTGGAATGGTCTGTCTGCGGTTCATGGATATTATGTTCGCATACTATTCACTTGTTGTCAAGGGATAATTACCAATTGCAAAACGAAGCCAAGAAATACCGATGTTTGAATGACTTGAAAATGTGTCCTTGCGACGAAAGCCAAATTCTTGTCGAGTTGCGGAAAGGCGGCCATGAACCGGGATTTGGGATTGCGGTGAAGTGCAGCGAACCCGATCACTCAGTTCGAAGTGGCCCTGGGCAGGGCCATGATCTTTCGAGGAACTAAGGATTGAACGACCCTAATAAACCAGCCAAGTTTGGAATACAAATATCAGGCCGCCTCTCAGAGGCGGCCTTTTTATTTGGCAGGGTTTTCTTGAAGGCTCTCCGCATCCACTCCTCAACTGCGATGCAGGCTGGCGTGGCAGGCAGAACAAAGCGTAATCAGGTTCTGTTCGCAGCTTACGATTGTCGCCCTGCCTCAGGCAACTCGCCGCGCACTTCTCTTAGGATGCTCACGCAGGATTCTTTCGATATGCACTTGTAATTCAGTTGCCATGTTCTTTTTGGCATCTTCGAAACTGCTGCCATGGACCGTGACCGACGGGCTTTTACAGAGCCCCTGCCATCCGTCATCTTTCGACCAGAAATCGCAGTCAATCGGTATGCTCGCGGTCACCTGTAGGTTCACTATTTGAGAGGTCATGATTCCTCCACTCGAATCTTTTTTCGCACAATGCGAGCGCTCCGGATTCTCATGTCGAACTCTTGCGCGTTCCGGGCTCCGGCTTGAGAACTTGGAGCAACCAGGTGAAACAACGCAATCTTATTCGGTAAAATTCTGACCGTCTGTTCCAAACCGCTCACATTAGAGCCTGTAAGAAACCTATTTTCACGATGGCCTTGGAAGTTGGAGCGCCAGCTGTTCTTCGTGAGTCGAGAAGCTTAGCATCGATCAATAAGACCCAGTTTCAGTTACTCGTAGGTGTGTTCACGGATATGGGGAGGACCTACTTGCCAACCATGATGCGCCGATGCGCTTGACCATGGCAGCTGGCACACAGGGTAACCAGGTTTTCTCCGGAATCATCACCGGCTTGGCTGCGGAATTCCTGGTGGTGAACCTCAAGATTCGACATCGTGCCGCAGGCCTGGCATCGCCAGCCATCCCGGCGGAGTACCTGGTTGCGCAGTTCTTCGTACAACTCGGAATCAAGCCGCAGGCGTGGGCGTTTCGGCGCGGCCCCGTTCATGATGCCTTCCCGTTGAAGTGATCCAGAAACGCCTTCCTCTCTTCGCCCGGTAGGAACTTGAAGAACCGCAAGACCGATTGCAGGAGGACACGCGAATTGCCGTTTTCGAGGTTTGCCCCCGCCAGGAAATCGGCACAGATCATTTCCAGACAGTAGCCGCGGGACTTGTCCGTTCCCAGCATCAGAGCGGCCGTCTCAATCGCCTGCTCGACGACCGGGATCTGGCTCTTGTACAGTTTGAGGGCACTCCGCTGGGGCGCTTTCATCTTCGGCTACAATACTAGGCCGCTTAGTATAAGATATCAAGAGAAAAATGCAGCTCTATTCGCTACAGCGTCAATCGGTTACCAAGCCGGTTAGTATGTTGTGATCTCGTTTGGTATAGCCTATGGTCAATGAAGCCAGCGGAACTGAGAGAGTATTTTTCCCGGATGGGACGCAAGGGGGGAAAGGCGCGGGCGAGCCGTCAAACTCCCGAGCAGCGCAAAGCTCAAGCCCGAAAGGCGATCCAGGCAAGATGGGCCAAGGCAAAGGAAAAAGAGAAGAAAGAGAAAGGCTGATGACGCAGGTTTTCTCGCCAGGCGGCCTAATCTGCTTAATTTCTATCCGATACAGCCAACAGACAGTTTGGAGAGGTTGCGCAGCCGCACAGCTGGGCTACGGATTGCTCCCAAGAAATCCCACTGCGAGCCCACAACCCGGGAAAATTTTCTATTGGGTGTGCCACGGGACCTTTGCGGTGCGTCTAATGAGTGGACGCGACGTAAGTTAATGTCCGGTTTTTGCCTCGCAGAAAGCGATCGCTCTGTTTGACTACGCGGTTGGGACCGGCAAATGCCTTTCGCCCGACTGTACACTCGTGATGGCGCGGGGGAGGCATTCGCGCTCGATTCGGGCGAGCTCCCCAAGGCGGCCAGCCGAGTGCGAAGTGAGTCTAGAGCGCGCACGAACGGAAGTGAGAAGGCGCAGTGATCTCGTCCCGCGGACCATGGATGGATGATTTCCTCAGGTCAGCTAGCCTGTGTTCACTCCCGGAGCCATCAAGCCATACCGCTTCCACCATGGCTAGAACTCTAATAAAAGACCGCTTGCGATAGCTTAAGCGGTTAGGAAGTCGAAAGCTATGGCAAGCTATACCGAGATTTGAATTGAAGCTTGCCGGCAAGGGTGAAGTGGTGCGAGTTGAGTCTGTCGGCCGTGAACCGGGATTTGGGATTCCGGTGAAGTGAAGATCATGGTCCTGTCTGAGCGTCAATTTCAAAGCGCACGAGTGCTTGGTGGGTGCCTTCGCGGGCGAGGGCGCCCGCGCCACACAGCAGTTCTCGGGCATCTAGCGATTGCTTTCAGCCAGCAGTTCCGCCAGATATTGTTTCCACACCGAAGGCAGACTGTGCGTCCCGTGGCCGCGCGTCTGATCGGTGATCGGCAGCAAGACAAAGCGGCCTTTTTTCACTTTCTTGATGGCCTCTTCCGCAATGCCGAGCTCAGGCGGATTGATCACATCATCGGCCGAGTTAACGAACATTACAGGCGCCTTGATCTGATCGAGTCTGGGCGAAGGATCGTAGTTGCGGGAAGCATCGAAGGCATAGAGCGAGTCATTGGCATCCATGGCAGCCATGCGGTTCTTCAGATATTGGTCGAGGTAGGCATCGGCCTGATCGCGAGTAGGATATTGTTTCTGCAGTTGCAGCGGGCTGGTGGCCATAATCAGAAAAAGATCGGCGACCGTCCTCATGGCGGGAGGCTGTTGCTGATACTCTCCGTTCATCCACGCCGGATCGTTGCGGATCGCGTCGATGATCATCTTCCGCCACATGCGATTGCGCCCGGCGATCTGCACCGGTAAGCAAGCCAGCGGCATGGCGGCGTCCATGAAGTCCGGATACGTCTCCAGCCAAATCCAGGAGTGCATACAGCCCATCGAGGTCCCCATCAGCAGCCGCAGGTGGTCGACTTTCAATCCGTCGGTGAGCAGCAGATGCTGGGCCGCGACCATGTCGTCGTAGTCGTAATGCGGGAAACGGGCGTGGAGACCGTCGCTGGGCTTGGTGGAGTGGCCGGCGCCGATGCCGTCGGGAAGAATGATGAAGTAGCGGCTGGCATCGAGCAGTTGGCCGCGGCCGAAAAGTACGTCGGCGAATTGGGGAGTGGTGAACTGCTGGCTGGAGCCGGTGGTGCCGTGCAGAATCATGACCGCGTTGGTGATGCGGCCGGCGCTGTCGGTGGCTGGCTTACCATAGGCGGTGTAGTGAAGTGTGAGCTCCGGAAGACTTTCTCCGGAGCGGAAATGAAAATTGTGGACCACGAAGTCGCCCTCGGCGGGTTTGGGCAGGTCCTGCGCCCAGGTTGCAGCGAAGGAAAACCAGAGTGTTGCGAAGACGCGAAGAGCTAGAGACAGTTTCATGGCCCCAGAGCTTACTGAATGGCTGGACCTAAGGGCAAGCTGCCATCGGCCGTCAATTCGCTTGCTGTGGCCTGTGTCAATTGGGACTTCACGCGTTGTGGTAGTTGCGCCTCATTGGCGCGTTGCCGGAAAATCCCGCTTTTTCGGTACGGCTAAAGCCGTGCCCTTCCACATGCCCCGAGGGACATCCCACGATCCACAACCCGGTGTGATAACTTGCTGGACAGATGAAGAGGCTGGCCCTTACGCTCGGTCAGGTGGTCTTGTTGCTGGCCTCGTGCGCGGCGCAGAACCCGGATGCTCCCACGCGGCAGGCGGATGACGCACAAAAACCGGGCATGATCGAGACCACGCTCGAGCAAATCCGCGATCTGCCGGCCGAATGGCTGATCGGCCCGTACATTCCCAGCAGCCGGCCGCTGCATACGTTGAACAATCAGCAGCGGGTTGATGTTTATTTCCACCAGACCTACCTGACTGCCGGCCCATACGCGTTGCGGCTGTTTACGGCGGGCATTGACCAGGCGCGCGGTTCACCGTATCAGTGGGGCGGCGGCTGGGAAGGCTACGGAAAACGCTTCGCCTCGCGCTATGGAGAATTCATGATCGCGAGCACGCTGCACGCCGGGGGCGATGCCGCGCTGGGCTACGAACCGCGGTATGACTTCTGCCGTTGCACTGGTTTCTGGCCACGCACGCGGCACGCCATCGTGAGGAATTTTGTGGTCTACAACCGGACCGAGCGCGAACTGCGTCCGGCGATCCCGTTGTACGCCGGTTCGTTCGGCGCCGGCATGATCTCGAGCACGTGGCTTCCCCGGCCGCACGACGTGTGGAAGGACGGCGCCTACGCCGCGGTCGAGCAGGCGGGATTTGGCAGCGTCTACAACTGGGTGAGCGAATTCTCGATCGACATTCTGCGAAAGATCACCAAAAACAAGTATCCCAAGACTGAGACGCTGCGCACACAACCGTGATGGCGGCAAGGCCGCTATTTCTGGGATAGAATTTGGAGCGCCATGAAAACGCTTACGGCTGCGTTGGTCAGCATACTTCTTTTCGCGGCATTCCCGAGCCTGGCGGCGGCGAAAGATGATGCCGGCCCGGTCGCTACGCTGAGCTTCATCGTAGTGAAGGACTACAACGGCAAGCCGGTGCGCAACGCCGGGGTGGTGCTGCATTCGGTCAATGAGAAAGGCAAACAGGAAAAAGGCGGCCTGGAACTTAAGACCGATGCCGACGGCAAGGCCAGCTATGAAGGCATTCCTTACGGCAAGTTGCGGGTGCAGGTGCTGGCGCACGGATTTCAGACGTTCGGCGAAGACTACGACGTCAGCCAGCCAACTATGGAGATCACCATCAAGCTGAAGCGGCCGGTGGGAATGTACTCGACGTATGACGAGCATCCGGAAGAGAAGAAAGACCAGCAGCAGCAGAAACCGCAGTAAATTAATAAGCTAAGCATCTGCCGAACCGACTGTGATTTTGATCCGCAATTGGTAAAGGAGTGCAAATGAACTATTCACGTCTCGCGCTGGCGGCGCTGGGTGGCACGGTCGCGTATTTTGCCTTTGGTTTTTTATTGCTTTGGCTGGTGCCAGCTCTTGTTAAGGCAAATATATACTTGGCGCACATTCCAGTATAGGGTATCCTTGGCGGTGCAATGCGTTAGGCATAGCATTGTCACGAGGCACCTGAGATGGAAAATTTCGTCAACAACATCCTCGACAATATTGTTTCTTCCGTACTCGTTTTCGGGGGTGCGGCCTTGATCGGGTATCTGTGGAAGAAGCGGCCAACAATAGCTGGGCCTGTCGTAGCTGGATTGATCGCCCTGGCAACACTCTCAATCGCATGGTATGGCATCACTGGTCGCCCGGTGTTTGCCAAGTACCAAACCATGACCACTGAGGACAATATCGAGTCGCAGATAAAAGCCTGGGTAGAAGAATTTGGAATGGGTTATGCAAAAGTAACCCCCACACCTGCGGATGCCTACTTTCTACTTGATTTAACCGCAACGAGCGGTCGTCACATCGGAGTGGGAAGATTTAAGTCGAACAGGTGGCTCCAATTTCGTTCAGAGATGGACATGTCTTCTAGTGTGCTTGCGAGAATCAAAGCACTTTCGCAACCGCAAGCTGAAAGATATTCGGATGAGGTCTTCCTCGACCTGAACCGGGCAGGTGTTGGCTTTATGACGTTCGGCGCACCAATAAACCATGTAACACTCATGAAAGCGGTGCCCGTAACGCCAGCGCTAACGGAAGATGCCTTCTTTTCCACTATCGACCAAATGGATTCCGCTGGCGGTGTAGCAACATATTCTGTGTTGATGTCTATTGGTGATGCTGAGCGTTTCTTGCCAGCGAGCGATAAATCGGATCACAAATGAGGAAAGCTGAATACAGAGAAGGACGGGAAGCCTGGGACAATTTCAAGCGAGGCATGGAGCGGCTTTTCAAGATTCCGAAAAGTGCTGTCATGAATCCGAAGCAGGCGGAACAATCGACTACTTCCCGCAAACCAAAACGTGCCGACAAGGATTAGAAGGGAGCTTGTTGCGCTTCCCCGTCCCTGTCGTTTCGTGGCGCGGCGATTCGTTCTTGCCTGTGAGTTCGCTGTAGGTAAGACGCTTGCCAGCAACTTGGCTCATAGCAAGCGCGAAACGCTGTCCGTCGTTAAGTCCCTTGCGATTGTTGTAACGGAAAGTTTGTTCATCGAGGTAACGAAATAAATGGAACGGTTCAACACTGACGTAGGTTCCCGAAACGCCGCGTTTCAGCAGCGACCAGAAGTTTTCCAAGCCATTCGTGTGAACGCGACCGTCAACATACTGAACAGCGTGGTCAATTACTTTGTGGGCATAATCGGTCGCCAAGCCTTCGTAGGATTTCAGCGCATCGGAATACAGGGCCGCACCCGCCGTGACATGCTTGCGAACTTCATCTTGCAGCACCCGCTTACGACGGCTCGGCACAACCGTGGTGCGAATTTGTCCGCCACGTTCCAAGATGCCCATCACCGCAGTTTTGTCCTTCGTGCCAGTACCAGTAATGCGACGCTTGCGTTCGCTCAGGTGCATGTTTCGCGCCTTGCCTCCGATGAACGATTCGTCAACTTCGATCTCACTACCGGAGCCGCCAAGTTTCTTTCCGAAGAAATCATCCTGCAAAGCCAGTCGAAGGCGTTGCAGCATAAACCATGCCGACTTTTGGGTGATGCCAAGTGTCCGCGCAATTTCGCAACTGCTGACGCCGTTCTTGCAGTTGACCAGCATCCAGTAAGCCGTCATCCACTTGTCCAGTCCCAGTGGCGAATCTTCAAACACAGTCCCGACCTTGACAGTGAACTGCTTCTTGCACTCGTAGCAGAACCAAATGCGGCGAGTCTTGATAAACGAGTGCTTCGCTTTGCCGCATCGTGGACAGGTAACCTTGCCATCGGGCCAACGAAACTGCACTGCGTAGTCAAAAGCGTTCTGCGGATCGGCGAAATGGGCGATTGCTGCTTGCAAAGTCTTGAGTTGCTTGACCATGAGAAAATCTTATACTAGGAGCACATGTTTGTCAAGTATATATTTGCCCTTGTTAATGAAGCCCACAAATACCCGGCCGTATTCCGACCTAAGGAAAAAATGATGACTGTTATGCCAATTGGAATGGTCGCAACCTTGATGGCGATCCTGGTTGTCGCCATAATTTTCGCAATGGTATATCAGGGCGGATCAGACATTACGGAGGGTGCGCTCTTCGGCGTTCTCATTGGCATTTTCGTGGTTTGCGCATTTGTGCTGCACAACTACGTGAACCTGAACATCGGCCTGAAACTCGCTCTGGGACAGGCTGTGGCTTACTTCGTCCAGTGGACGATCGTCGGAATGGTCATCGGTCTTATTTACAAACCCCTCGCTACACCATAATCGTGAATCTATCTGTTGTTGTTTTTGCTGGATGCCCCACCCGTGGCGGTTTCACGGGTGGGCCGCGATGCCGATGGGATCAGGAGATTTTGCGGATTTGAAGCTCCGCTTTTTGGGTCTCGTTGACTAGAACCGGGCCGCGTTCGCCATAGGCGTAATGTCGGAAGCTGCTCCATAACCACTCCTCGGGCTTCAGAACCAAACCCCGCTGCACCGGATTGCGATGCATGTAGCGCAGCTTTTCCACCCGCTTCTTCTCGGCAAAAACAACGAAATCGTAGAAGCGGCGTTGCCAAATGTGTCCCACGGCGACGGGTGTACTCCAAAGCGCATTTGTCTGGGCACCGGCTTTGGCGCGAAGTTCGCGCAGCAGCCGATGGGCGAAAGTTTGTTTCAATGCGGCCATTACCAGCGAAGGATTTCCGCGCTCCGGCTCGGTAAGCTCTGGCTCACTAAAGAGAAGATGGACATGCTCAGGCATGACTACGTAACCGACGACTACAAATTGATGACGCTGGCGGATCTGCTCCATAACTTCGAGGAAGAGATCGCGAGAGCGGGGTGTCCCGAGAAGGGGACGGCGCTGATAACAACTTGTGGTAATAAAGTGGGAGTATCCAGCGCCGTAGCAGCGGTGCAGGTTTGTCGGCATCGAAACGATATAACAGGAACGCGACGATTTCGCTGTGACCGATGAACATGCCAGGGAGAGTTCGCAGCAGCCCACCCGTGAAACTGCCACGGGTGGGGCATCCCGTGTCGGGTTGAAGTTCGGCTGGGCCAGCCCCCGGCTGGCCCGCCCTTGCGGGTTTCGCAAAGACGGGGGAAAACAGGGTTCCTGGTGCCCCAGGTGCGCGTCGTCTTTTGACGCTAACCGGGTCAGCGCATACCGACGCGGCTTCCAGGTTACCGCCCCGAAACCGGGCGGGAACCTGGACACCGGGCTGAATGAATCGTTTCTAGCGGAAATGTCACTATTTCTGTGTGAACGACTGACAACTTCCCCAAGGAGGGCCAAGACATGGGCCTATCGAATTGGCTTCACCCGAAAACCGACTCGGACGCCGGAGAAGCTGGCACCCAGCCTCTGGCGCAAGTCCGGCTCATTGCTACGACGCCAGCTCCGGATCCGATCCCCAATTTTGATCGTGCAACTGCCGATGCCATGTGTCTGCTAATGTATGCGGCGGAAATCGGCAAGAAGGTCGATGAAACCACCCGAACGAGCATTTTACGCGCCAAGAACGCGACCAGCACAGGAGCCGACGATACGGTAAGAGCTAACCTGCTTGTGGCACTCACCACACTGGCTGCGGGCCTGCATCCGGTTACGGCGGAGAGCCTAAGATATTCGTGTGATAGCCAGACCAAGCCCACCATTAAGCGCTTGCGTTCGTGGACCTGGGTTCTGGCAGTTCTGATTATTCTGTTTTCAGCGATTGCCTTCGTGTCTTCCTCCTTGTCGAGCACCATTCGCTCGGACATCACGGCCGCCAACGGGCTGGTTGTAAAGCTTAGGGCAGAGCTCGGAACAGAACGCGCACCCAAGGGCGGAACTAAGGACAAGCCGCTGCCGGCGGGACTCAATGAAGGGGAAGTCATCACAGATCTTCAGCAGTATGCCTCCACCATCCGCGCGATCGACGCTAGAGCGCGGCAATTGAACTTGTTTGTGTTCAGGGCTGAGTGGGATCCTTTTACTCAGTACCGATGGCAGGACAATCCAAGTATTGGCGCAGAAGACGAGGACAAGTTCACGCAGCGTCAAAAGGAGTTGCTTGGGGCAACCCAACAGACGCAGCTTTCCCCAGAGCAGAAGCTACTGCCAGAGCAGAAGCTACTGCCAGAGCAGAAGCTTCTGCTAAACCAGATTCATCAGGAGTGGCTGAGCAAAAAGTTCCAGCTG
>Ga0116223_10003088_pt1 | contig 15216 bp, 9 predicted proteins | sample Sb_taG_3_FD_90092 | JGI IMG/M metagenome (GOLD analysis project Ga0116223, IMG submission 90092) | Peat soil microbial communities from Weissenstadt, Germany - Sb_50d_a_PC metaG | ecosystem: Environmental > Terrestrial > Soil > Wetlands > Peat | place: Germany: Weissenstadt | collected 2010-09-21 | reverse complement strand
GATCGCAACTAATGGATTTACCTCATCAGTCTTGGTGCCCTCAGGATATTGACTGGCGGAAAACAGTATCCTGCCACATTCTTGCGCGATCTCGTGTTCACGAGCCGCAGCTGAATCATTCCCATACACAAACTGATGTCCAGCTTCAACGACTTTATCCTGCGTCGCTTTATCTGCGACGACCCATCCGGGAGGGAACTGAAAAGAAAAACCAAGCATGTCGTTCGTGTACGTATTGCCGGACACGACGCCAAGTCTTAGGTGCGCAATATGCGCGGGGGACGCTGTGGGACTGGGCGCCGCTTCGACCCTTGCCGGAAACAGGCGGGCGTTGCTACCAGCCAAGATTTTTGCCTGAGCGGGATCAATAAAGGTGATTGACTCAATACTGTGCCGCAGTTCCTTGGCCAGTTTTCCATCAAAAGACACGACCATGAATTGCAACGTGTAGCCGTTCATTGCGGTGGCACAGATCAGCGTGTGCATAGTGCCAGTGCGGCTCTCATCGTCTGATTCAGATTTCCAGAACTCCTTGCCCCCGATTTCAACTCTCTTAACTGATGCTCCTTTCCCGCCTGCCGCTGCCTTCCGAGCATCCTCGGTCGGATTACCGGTGACTTGAGTGGCGTTGACCGTGAGAGCGGTTAGGCCCTTTCGCTGAGCCTGAAGACCAAAAACTGAGTGGGAGTTGCCCTTTGATGGAAGCGCGAAGTCTCGAAGATCGGCATCCTGGGGCAGCGGCAGCAAGAATCCAAAAAATGCGTTGACATACCGTGAATCGGAAACGTACCCCGTTTCCGGTCTAGGCGATGGCTCTGGTACTGTCTGAGTCAGGGGTACTGTCGGGACACTCAACCAGAAAAGTAGTAACCCGACCCCGGCAACTGTGCTCTTTGGCCAAATCATGCAACAGTATTATGCTCCTTTCCTTTATGCGCGAGTACCCCTCCTAGGATGCGACGAATTCCTGCCGTCTCGATCTTCGTGCCGACCCCGCCAGACAGCGGTCTTACTGCCGCGGCGCTTCCAGACGGCGTCCGCTCGTGTTGTATACTCACTTGCCAATCCAGAAGTATTAAGAATTTGCTTCAGACAAACTCATACTCAACCAACTCAGCAATGCCATCTCCCGGTCAGACCCTCAACGCACGCTGGCCTGTCGTTTTAACCGCGCTTCTGGCCCTGATCGCCGTCGTTCGCATCATTTCCACTTACTCTCTGACCTCGCAAGCGTTCGATGAGCCGTGTCACGTCGCCGCCGCCATCGAGTTGCTCGACCGCCACACCTACACGCTCGATCCTGTTCATCCGCCGCTGGCGCGCATCGCCATCGGCTTGCCGCTCTACCTCGCGGGCGAACGCTATCCCAAGCTGTCTCCAACCCCCGCCCACGACATTACCTACAACGATGTCGGCGATGCGATCCTCTACGACTCAGGACACTACCTGCGCAATCTGAAGTTGGCGCGCCTGGGCGTGCTGCCATTTTTCTTGCTGGGGACAGCGATCGTATTTCTATGGGCGCGCCGCGAGTATGGCGACCTGGCCGGCGTAATGTCCGCAGCGCTGTTCACGACCCTGCCCAACGTTCTCGCGTTTTCGAGCGTCGCATACACCGATATCGTGGCCGGGTCGACCCAAGTGGCGCTGCTTTTTGCTTTCGTTACCTGGCTCGACAAGCCGACCAGTCGTTCCACTCTCTGGCTGGGTTTCGCGGCGGGGCTGGCGCTGGCCTCGAAAGCGACGACCGTGATTTTCTTCCCGGCCGCGGCTGCCGCAATCATTCTCGGAAAATGGGCGTGCACACGCACCATCGTCGGGGAACACGCCCCGCCCCGGCAGACCGTCCGCCAGATTGTCCGCCAGATCGCGATCGCGTCCGCTCTCGCCATCGTCACGGTTTGGGCCACCTACGGCTTCGCCGTGCAGCATGTGCGAGAAGGAATGAACCTGCCGCCGTCGATGCCCGCCTTCCGTTACTTTCCAGCCCCGCTGGCCCGAGCCGGACAATGGCTCTTCGCACGCGATCCGCTGATCCCCGCTCCTGCATTGATCAAAGGAGTCGCCGACGCCTGGGTGCTCAACAAACTCAAGCCCGCCGCTTATCTCTTCGGTCACATCAAAGACGGCGGCTGGTGGTATTTCTTCCTGGTCGGCGTGGCCGTGAAATCGCCTCTACCTTTTCTGATTCTGGCCGGTGTGGGCGTCGCTTCTTTCAAAACGTTGGACGCGAAGCGGCGCTGGCGTGCCATGGCCCCAGCATTGGCCGCACTGGCGGTTTTCCTGGTTACCATGCCGGTCGAATACAACGCCGGTGTTCGGCATGTGATGGTGGTGTTTCCTTTGCTCGCGATCATGGCCGGCTGCGGATGCTCTTATCTCTGGCACCTGCAGGAGGGAGAACGGCTTCGCGTCCCCGCGCGCGTGGCATTGGGGCGCGTGGCATTGGGGCGAGTGACACTGGGGCGCGTGGCAATGATCGCGTTGCTGTGCTGGCAAGGTGTCTCGACGGTGCGCGCCAGCGCCGACTTCCTGGCGTATTTCAACGAGCTGGCGGGAAGTGATCCCAGCAAAGTCATGGTGGCGGGATGCGATCTGGACTGCGGCCAGGATCTGTTTCGCTTGTCACGCGAGTTTCAGGCCCGGCACATCTCGCACGCCACAATCGCGGTATGGACTAGCGCAGATCCCACCCAAATGCAGTTGCCGCAATTTGACGTGCCCCAGGCTTACCGTCCGGTGACGGGATGGTTCGCCATCAGCCTGCGCGCCTTACGCTTCGGCAATTCATTCCACATGATGTACCCGCCCGGAGCCTTCGACTGGCTGAAGGCCTATCAACCGGTGGGGCGCGTGGGAAAAACCATCTTGCTCTATTACATCCCCGAGTCGACGGAAGGTGACGGCCGTGCCGCGCCCGATAGCCGCACCCACACTCCCTAGGAGGCTGCGGTAAGACTCGCGATTCTGTCTTGTCTGGAAAGGGCGCGGCTTTTCAAGGCGCGCCGTAAGAGTCGAATCGAATCAATGCCGGCTTTACAGTTTGCTGAAAAACTTGCTTTTGGGTGGCGTTGCTTTTGGGTGGCGCAGCGCTTTAAGCGCTGCGATAAAGTCTTTCTTTTCTGTGAGGGATTTATCCCCTGAGGCGGCGGAACCGAGTTTTTCAGCAAACCGTTTAGCCGCTGCGGGGAATTTCAGCCGTACAAAATACTTTTTCCGCAACCTCCTAGTCCGTTCGCAGCGCTTTCATGGGATCGATCATCGCTGCCCGCCGCGCCGGCAAGTACGATGCCAACAGCGCCGCGACAAACAAGATCACGCCCACCGACACGATCACCGAAAAATCGATCGCCTCCACTCCATATAAAGTAGTCTGCATGGTCCGGCCCACGAGCGCTGAGCCCACCAGACCGATTCCCAGCCCGATCGCGGCCAGCCGCGATGCCTCCTTCAGGATGAGCCAAATCACGTGCGGCCGGCTGGCTCCCAGCGCCAGCCGCAATCCAATCTCGTTGGTTCGCTGAGTGACGGCAAAAGCCATCAGCCCATAGATGCCCACCGCCGCGAGGAGCACGGCAACCGCCGCGAAACAGGCGAACAAAACCATCGTATATCTGTCTTCGCCCAGCGACTCCGTCTTTACTTGATCCATCGTGCGAAGACGCGCCAATGCAATCTGGGAATCGACGGAATGCACCGCCGCTGCAATGGTCTTGCTCATGGTTGCCGGATCTTCCTCCGTTCGCACGCCGATGTTCACATTCGGCGACAGCGACTGCGTGAAAGGCACATCCACCTCGGGAGACGGTTCGCGGAAGTCGCCGTACATCACCGTTTGGAACACGCCAACGATCTGCCACTCCACCTCGGGGCCTAATTTCGGCAACCCGGGAATGATCTGCGCGATCGATAGGCGCTGCTGCAGCGGGTCCAGGCCTTTAAGATACCGCAGCACAAATTCCTCGTTCACCATCGCCACCCGCACGCCCGATTCCGTGTCCTGCTCATTAAAAGTGCGCCCCTTGAGCACCTGGATGCCAAAGGTTTTGAAGTAATCGGGCGAGATCGATTGGAAGCCAGCCCCCGGCCGCTGCGACGGATTGGCATACGTCGCACCCACCACGCTTAACGACACGCCGTCGCTATGGAAGCGCAGGGGCATCCCCGTCACCGTGGCGGCAGCCGATACTCCCGGGACGGAACGAAGCGTGCCCAGCATCTGCTGATTGTAGGCACGCATCTCTTCGGGAGTTTTGAAGCGCCCCTCTGGCTGATCCAGCGCGAACGTCAGCACATGATCGGTGCGCAGACCTAGATCGACTCGCGTCAGATTCCAGAAACTATGAATGGCGAGCCCCGCTCCCGCCAGCAGCGTTAACGCCAGCCCGAACTCGCCGATGATCAATCCTCGGCGCAGTTTGTGGCTGCCCATGCCCGTACCCGAGCGTCCTCCATCTTTCAGCGATTCTCCCGGATCGACCCGTGAGGCGTAAAACGCAGGCGCGCAGCCAAACAGCAGCCCGGCCAGCGTCGTCGTCGCCAGAGCCACCACCAGAACATGAATGTCCAGTTGGAAATTCGCTTCCGAGGGCAAAATGCCCTCCGGCACAATGCTCAGAATCGCGCGCAGCAATCCCATTCCCAGCGCGATCCCCAGCCCACCGCCGATCAGCGCCAGCACCACGCTTTCCGTAACAAACTGTGCGAAAATCTGCCCGCGACTTGCTCCCACGGAAGTGCGAATAGCAACTTCCCGCAGCCGCGCCGCTCCCTTGGCCAACAGCAGATTTGCAACGTTCACGCAAGCAATCACCAGCACGAATCCCACTGCGCCCAGCAACAGCCACAAGTTGCGAATCCGTTCCGGAGGCAGGAAGTCGTTCTGCAGCGGTCTCACCCATGCACCCCAGCGTTTGTTGGTGATGGGATAAGCCTCCGCCAGGTGCGCCGTAACTGCATCCATGTCGGCCTGAGCCTGTTGCAGCGTAACCCCGGGCTTCAGCCGGCCCATTGCCAGCAGCCAGTGGTAATCGTGATTAATTTCTACCGGGCGGAAGGCTAGCGGTACCGCCATTTCAAAATCAAAGCGGTCTCCTATCCCTGGCGCTAACACTCCCACCACCGTGTAAGGTTCGCCATTTATGCGCAGCGTTTCACCGACAATGCCGCGATTCGCGCCCAGCCGGTTCCACAATCGATGCGTCAGAATGACCACGCGATCGGCGCCCGGCACCCCTTCCTCTGCACGGAAGTCGCGTCCCATCAGGAACGGCATCCCCTGCAAACTGAACCACCCGGGCGTGGATCGCATGCCATCGATGGGCTCCGGTTGCTCCTGCGTCGCGAGATTAAAAGTCGCTCCAGTCCATGCTGCCAGCTGCTGGAAAGACTTGCTCTGCTCCTTCCAATCCAGAAAGTCGCCGGCCGCTGTCACGTTTCGGCCCCCATTGACCTTCGACCAAACCATCACCAACTGTCCGGGATGGGGATAAGGCAACAGCGCGAGCAACACGGCATACACCACCGTGTAGATGGCTGTGGTAGCCCCGATGCCAAGCATCAGGGTGGCGATTACCGCGGCGGTCAATCCCGGATTCTTGCGCAACACGCGCAAGCCGTACCCAAGATTCCTGATTAGAGTTCGCATCTTCCACCTCCACACTGTAAAGACGCAGCTCGCTACGTCTCGGCTCCACCTCACTTCCAATGCCCTGGCTAAATTCTGGTTAAGTAATTCTGGTTAAATTAAGGTGCTTGAAGCCGGAAGACACCCCGCCCTGTGGCATCTGACTTACACTCTCGATGCCAAATGCATCCCGCGAACCATGCTGAAAAGACTTGGGTTAGGGCTGCGCGCTCACCTCGCAGCTCGACTTAATTGTCCACCCGCAAAATCCCGTGTCCGTTCCCGAACAGTCGCTGCCGGGCAGTATCGCGTGCTAGACTTTCCTCGTTGCCGACCGCTGAAAACCTGCGTCGCCGCCTGTTCTGGATCGTGGCGCGTACCTGCTTTGCTCTCTACCGTCGGTTTCCGCTGTTCGGAACTCTGCGCGCATCCATCGCCATCATCCAACGCAGCCAGCAATTTCTGGTCATTCAACGGAACGACGGGCGTGGACTCTCGTTCCCCGGAGGAATCGCAAGCTGGAAGGAAGCAGAAGAAGACACGCTGCGCCGCGAGGTCCTGGAAGAAACCGGACTGCGCGTCAGTCGCCAGGAACTGCACATGCGCTATCACACCACGGCGGAGGTGCCCTGCGACATTTCCGTATTCGAGGTACAGGCCGCGGGAGAACTGAAGAATTCCTGGGAGGGCTCGCCGCGGTGGATGACGATAGCGGAACTTGAGCCGCGAATGGTGAAGAGCCAGCGTCCCGTGCTGGAATTACTTCGCAAGATGTGCGCTGCTCAGCGCGAGAGCCCGGCCGAGCGTGGATAGACGTGCGTGGATAGAGGCCGTCGCCGTCATCCGCTTAGCGTATTGCTAACCCCTGTCGCATCGACTTGTTGTACCCTATGCCTAGCATTTCAGCCCAAGCATGCAATTTCGCAAGGAGGGCACCATGTGGCGAGAACGGGGCCTGAAGGTCGTGTTGATCCTGGTGGGGTTGATCTTTACGGCTGGTGTTTATCCCCTAGTCGGCTCGTTACTGCACCCGGCTGGTTCGGACATGGGCGATACGATGATGCTTAGCCTCTATGTCACGCTCGGAATCTTCCTGCTGATCGCAGTGCGGAATCCATCGGCACATCCCAGCCTGATCGCCTTCGCAGCCTGGTCAAGCTTCGCCCATGCCGTGGCCATGTCAATCCTGGGACTCGAAGTCGCCAGCCAGCGGGTAGGATTTCTGTTCGGGTCGGCTGTGCTGGTTGTCATCGGCGTAGTCCTGATAGTGTTGGCTCCGGCAAAAGAGCCAGTCGAGCGGCGACCAGCACCCACACCAATTGCATGACACATTGATCTAAGATTCATTGATCTGAGATTAATGAGCAATATTCGAAATCGAATGCAAAGAGGAGTCTCAATATCTGTTGTTGTTTTGCGTCTGAAGCACTGATTCTGGTTCTTAGCCCTAAGGAACCTCTGTTTAAGCCTCCAGGTTCCTCTGTGCCCCTCTGTGTCCTCTGTGGTTTACGCTTTCTGTTAGACCTTAATCAGAGCTTCCCTAAGCTGTTTAAGATCTAAACTGTTTAAACCACGCGAGTTCGCGCAAGATCCTGGCTGGCTTCTCTCTTCGCAGTTCCAACTGGACAGTTCCAACTGGACAATGGCCGCTCGGCCGCTGTCCTTCGGTGATACAAGTTCCAGCCGCTACAGGCGTATTCTTGACGAACTGAGGTAAGGGCCTTCGCAGAAATATGGAATGTCCGCATTGCCACAGCCAAGTCAGCTCCCACTCCAAGCACTGCAAGCGTTGCGGTGGGGCTATTCCTTCCGGCCAGTATCTTTTGGATGAGTGCGGAGTCGTTGAGCCAGTCTCCGAGTCTAGGGCCGCCGCAACCCCTGCGTCCTCCACTGCCGCAGTTCGCGTCGCCGGCCGATACCGTTTCGCCAGACTAGGCGACCGCTTTATCGCCTTTCTGCTGGACACAATCCTCCTCTTCGGCCTCTTCGCGGTGGTGGACGCCTGGGCCTTTATGCGATGGAGCACGCTGGACGGGGCCGAATTGCAGCTCACCGCTGCCTCACTCGTGATTGCCATAGCCCTGAACACCACCATTCTTTTCCTCTATGGCTGGCTGCTGGAAGCGGCCTGTGGCGCCACCTTCGGCAAGGCTCTGGTGGGCATCCGAATCGTCCGCACTACGGAATGTGGTTCCTTGTCTGCCTGCGCCGTACGGAACGTTTTGCGGATCGTAGACGGCCTGGGATTTTATCTCGTGGGAGCCGCCGTAGCTTGTTGTTCCGACGCACGCCAACGGGTCGGCGACATGTGCGCGCACACCGCGGTAGTCGAAGAAGGTTTTGGAATCGGCATCAGAATAACCGCGTTGCTGCTGTGGATCGCGACCTTGACCGGAGCCGGCTGGGCCGTGCCGCGCCTTTGTTCCGTCGACACCGCTTTGCGCCCCCCGTATCTGAGTCAAGTTGTCGTCCGCATCGGCAGGACACCAAATTCTGCTTACTTCAACACCGCTGGTTTCATCCTGGAAGTTCACTCTTCAACTAAACCCTGAGTGCGATTACAACATCTCTAACCACGTCGGAGGTTTCGGAAAAACTCACGATTCTGTCTTGTCTTGAAAGGGCCATTCTGTCCTGTCTTGAAAGGGCGCGGTTTCAAGCCGCGCCGTAAGTCGAATCGAATCAATGCCGGCTTTACAGTATGCTGAAAAACTCGCTTTTGGGTGGCGCAGCGCTTTAAGCGCTGCGGTAAAGCTTTTCTTTTCAGGAATGGATTTATCCCCTGTGGTGGCTAAACCGAGTTTTTCAGCAAACTGTTTAGCCGCTGAGCGGAATCTCAGCCGTACAAAATACTTTTTCCGCCAACCTCGTCGGCCGTGTTTGCTCTTGCAGTTTTGGGGCACACGTTTCGCAGCCGCGCCGACGCACTGATTCCTTTTCGAAGGCGTTTATGCTCAAAAACCCGTTGCCGGGTGCAACGATTAATAACACGATATTTCGTCAATCACCCCTCTATGCGTGCATCCCGGTCCGCGCCGAATGGGCAGAAGTCCTTGGCTCGCCAGCAACCTTCGCTCCCTCGCCCTGCCATTTCCTCGCCAGGGCTTCCAGTTGTGTCAGAACCTTCTCAATGTCCTTCATGCGCTCGGTGATGCCGTAGGTCACGGCCGGCGGAATCGTCGGCTCGTAGTGGCGGAACACGAATCGCTTGTCCTCCAGCGTGCGCAACCGCTCCGTCAGTACGCGCGACGAAATGCCCGCCACGTTCTTGCGCAGCACGCCGAACCGCATCGGCCCGTTCGTGCTCAACGCCCACAGGATATGCATGGTCCAGGGCCGGGTCAGCAGTTCCAGCAATCCGCCAATCGCGCAGGGAGAAGGATCTTGCTTCAAGCGTCTCATAGGTAGTTTCCCGATACTAGGTTACTTTAAAGTGCCTACTATGAAAATAGCTAACAGTTATTTATTGTAACCAAAGCCGCGTTTCCTCATCTAACTCAACTGAATTGGGAGGGTCTCTCATGAAACTACTTCGCATCGATTCCAGCGCGCGCCGCAACTCGGTCTCGCGTCAATTGACTGGCCGCTTCGTCGAAGCCTGGCAGCACGAACATCCGGAAGGAACGGTCATCGAACGCGATCTGGCCGCAACTGCCCTTCCGCATATCACGGATGAGTGGGTGCAGGCCGTGTACTCCGATCCGGCAACCTTGACCGCCCAGCAAAAACAGGTCCTGCAGGTCTCCGACACGCTGGTCGACGAACTGGCTCAGGCCGACGCGATTGTGATCGGCGCGCCCATGTACAACTTCGCCATCGCCGCGCCCTTAAAGGCCTGGATCGATCAGGTGGTCCGCGTCGGCAAGACAGTTCTGTTCGCCGCCGCTGGGCCGCAAGGCATCCTGAAAGGCAAGAAGGTCTACGTCGTCACTTCGCGCGGCGGGGCATACCGCACGGGAACCGTCACCGAGCGCTTCGACCATCAGGAGCCCTACCTGCGCCACATTCTGGCTTTCATCGGAGTGACCGACGTCACCTTCATCCACGCCGAGAATCAGAAGCCCGGCGCCCAGGCCGAGATCGCGAAGGCCGCTGCGATTGCTCAGATTCATCAGTTGGCGGCCGAAGGCACCAGCTCCGCCGCGCAATGACCCAACGTGCAATGACCCAAAGCGCAATGACCCAAACAGAAAGCCGCCCGGTTGCGGGCGGCTTCTCCGATTGACTCGCGAACCGACGATCCCTCGGATCCTCGATCGACACTCTTAACCACAGAGGACACAGGGTTCACAGAGGGAGAACCGAATGCAACATTCCTCTGTGTCCTCCGTGTCCTCTGTGGTTAAAGCTTTATGTTGCCGTGAGCTTTTGTTGCCGCTCCATCCAATTCCACGCGGACGAAAGACTACGCCGCCGTCTCTTCCGATACCGGCGGCTGGAACGGTTCATCGTAGCTGCCGCCGTAGATCGACGGCACCTTCGATCCCATGGGTCGCAGATACGTCGCCAGCTCCCCGCGATGATGGATGCTGTGGTTGTTGAGGAATCCCAGATAGTAGACCGAGGGCATGTTGAACACACCGAAGAAATTGACCGGCGTCAGCAACTGCTCAGCCGTCATCGCTTCCACGCGCGCGATGCCGCGCTTCACGTTCTGGTCGTACCACGCCACCACCTCGACTGAGGTCTGGGGTTTATGCTCGGGCGTTTCCATGTTGAACTTCAGGTCGGCAATGCCATCCAGAAACTGGATGTCGCTGTTGGCCAGATGCCACGCCAGCTCCTTCGCCGTGCGGGCCTTGGGATCGGGACGGTAATCCGACTTCGCGTCGGGGATGGCTGCGATCACTTTCTTGGTGATCTCTGCTTCATTCTTGAAGCCGTCGAGCATCATGGCTCGCAGGCCGAGGACAAATTCAGGAGTTGGTTGCTGGGACATTCTTTCCTCCTTGAGGGTGTTATGTTTTTTCCGGGCTAAACGGTTGAAAGGGGCGCTGGTCGCGCCCCTCGAAGTGGAACAAGTTTGAATTCGGACCAGCCGATTATACGCCGACCGGCTGCTTCGCGCCGACCTTGCTTCCCACCGGGACCGGCGTGAGCCAGCCGTGGCGGTCGCTCTTCTCACCGCGCACAATGGCGTAGAACTCCTTCTGCAGCGTCTTGGTCATGGGCCCGACGCCACCCTTGCCCACCTTAATCTTGTCGACCGAGCGGATGGCGGTGACCTCTGCGGCCGTGCCGGTGAAGAACACTTCGTCGGCGATGTAGAGCATCTCGCGCGGAATCATCTGCTCGACGATCGGAATGTTCAGGTCGCGGGCAATCTGCAGCACCGAATCGCGCGTGATCCCCGGCAGTACCGAGCTTCCCAGCGGCGCCGTGATCAGCTTGTCGCGATGCACCAGGAACAGGTTCTCGCCCGAGCCCTCGCTGACGAATCCGCCGGCGTCGAGTGCGATGCCTTCCGCGTAGCCGTTGACGATGGCTTCCATCTTGATGAGCTGCGAGTTCATGTAGTTGGCGCCGGCCTTGGCCATGGCGGGCAGCGTGTTGGGCGCGAGCCGCGTCCACGACGAGACGCAGACGTCGCAACCTTCACTCTCGCCGCTCAGATACTTTCCCCACGGATAGTTGATGATGTAAACCTCGGTCGGCGAGTTGAACGGGTTCACGCCCGCCTCGCCATATCCGCGCAGCACAATCGGGCGCACGTAGCACGGCCACGCCCCGTTGTGCCCGACCGTATCGAGCATGCCCTTGACCAGTTGGTCGCGGGTGAACTCCACGTCAACGCGGTAGACCTTGGCGGAGTCGAGCAGGCGCTGCATGTGCTCGTTGGCCCGAAAAATCGCGGGCCCGCTGGGCAGTTCATAGCAGCGGATGCCTTCGAAGACCGAAGAGCCGTAGTGGACGACGTGCGACATCACGTGGATGGTCGCGTCGTCCCAGTTAATGAGCTTGCCATTGTGCCAGATCTTGTCGGTCTTCTGAATCGCCATGCGAACTCCTTGGAAGTTGCTGCGTTACCAAACAATTATATCCGAGCCCTCATTGGACGTTTGTCTCCCCGCTGTCGCGGGTGGCCCATCCTAATCTCGCCGCTTTTTGGCGAGATTAGGATGGGGATTTTGATTGTCATCCTGAACGCGCGCGTTGTTTGCGCGACTGAAGGCTTGCCCTCAGCGGAGCCGAAGGGATCTGTGCACTTCTGTCGGACAGGAGGCTTGGGTCGACTGGGATCGAGGGCAGCAGTTTTCTTCGGGGAGGGGTCACCCCCGCTCTGTCATCCTGAGGCCCGCGCAGTTTGCGGGCCGAAGGATCTATGGACTGGTGTGCAGCGCCTGTGGCGCGCGGATTACATGGATCCTTCGTTGGGAGTCGCCCGCTTCGCGAACGACTCCGCTGCCTCAGGATGACAAGTGCATGAGGTATTTGGCTCTCCTTCTTCGCGATGGATTGGGCGCGCTTCAGCATGTCCCGGGGGCAGGATTACGCGACTCCAGCCGGGAACGTCCCGTCTGTTCACGGTTTATCCAATTCCCATTTTCATGAGGGAGCGTCACGTCTGTCCCCGGCTTATCTTCCCGTTCGTGCTCGTAGTGACTGAAGCCTTGAGGACGGTGTCTGGTTTCTTGGGAGGAATGCCCATTGTTCCCGAAATGGGGCCCCCGAGAAATATTCCTACCGGGAAGGGTACGACTTCAAGTCGTACCGCATTAGGCTGGCTGGAGACGCGGCTTTAGCCGCTGAGGGCCAGCGCTGAAGGTGCTGGTGGTTGAGTGGAGCTGCGGGGAACGTCCCGTCTGTCCCCGGTTTATCCGTCCGGTTTATCCGTCCCCGGTTTATCCCTTCCAATGCCCATTTTCATGAGGGAACGTCGCGTCGGTCCGCAGCTTATGTTCAGCCAGCCTTGTACGGTCTTTTCTCTCTGCTGCCGCCGCGTACTAGGTTCAGCTTTCCGCTGCCCCAGTCTAGCGCGAATTGCATTTCTTGCTGATTCAGCCCCGACACCTGCAGTTCCTTTTGTACAGCCCCGATGGGCTGTGATCTAAACCGCGACAGGTAGGTGGACCTGAAGGCAGTGATCAGCTCGCTGTCGGTTGCCGACAGCTCGGCGATTGGTGGGATGGTTCGGGACTCGAGTATCGACGCTGTCAGTGCGAACGCCGCAAACAGGGCGCGGCCGTGGAGTTTGACGCCGCAGGTAGATCCCTTGTGCCGCTTTCTTCCTGTCGGTTCGTTCTCCTCAGGTCCGCCCTCTGTCCAGGGCGTGGCTGAGGCTATAAGGAGCGGTCCAAGTTCGTCGAGGTTGCCGAGGGCTATCTTTCTGTAGTGAGGCGTGACGTTCGCGTATTCCCCCATTAGCCATCCGACGATCCAATTCGCCGTGGGCGACCATGCGATATCGAAAGCCAAGTACGAGGCGCCCCAATAAAGGGCCTCTACGCCATGCAGTCTGGCCATGTCCGAGGCTGTCAACATTCCTCTGCCTAGGGCGTGTCGGCATACTGTAAAGTGCCCTCGGCTCATTTGTAGGAGACGCTCTCGGTCTCCTAGGATGCTTTTCAAGTAGGTTGATAACGCCGGGTGGATGGGCGGGAAGTCGTCCAGAAATAGGGTCATCTCCCACCCGCAGTACTCGGCGAGGGGGTCGGCAGACTCAATGAGGGCTTGAATTCCCTGGCGTAGACCATCGGCAAAATATTCACGATTTTCTGACGCAATGTGGAACGTGGCTTCCCATGACGGAAAGGGCGCCTTGCCGACACGCGGAACCTCAGCAGCCGCTGCCATCCCTCGTTGGGATTCGGCCGTACGTTGAACGAGAGCATTCGCCGCGTCCCGCAATATTTGGGGCCCGGGAACGATGAATTCAAGGCATCTCACCACGAATAGCAGCAGGTTCCAGCATTCGGGCGGAGTACTTGCCTGAGACTCCTTTACGAGCATCGTCAGGATTTCGTCACCTGCGCCCTCGCGTTGTTTGTCTTCAATCTGACAGGTCAACTGGGCCACAACCTCCCACTCGGCCCTCCGGACGCGGGGTAGAAGAATCTCCATGAGCTTTGAGACTCCTGGTATCGTTCGCACGAAATGTTGGGCGGTGAAGTATTCAAGGAATGTTCTATGGGCAAACTGGAATAGGGGTTCGCCTTCCTTGGTAAGGCCTGTATCGGTAAATACCCAAGCTCGTCCCCTGCAGTAATCCACAAAATCTTTGGCGGCGCTTTCGGCTTTGTCCTTATCATCGAACTTGCGCGGCCAGAGGTAGTCTGTTGCCTTTGTCACCAACTGGTGCTCGGTTACGGCTTGCTCGGACGATTCGGAGGTGTAGAGCCAATGGGCGAGGTGCATCACCGCGGGTCGTAAGTGCGCGTCGAATGGGAGTGCGACCGGAATGCCTCTGCTCTTATCCCACTTTTCAAACAGCATCTCCGCGCATTTGGCGTAGACGTCTGGCCGGTTCTTGGGGATGTACCCTTCGCCGCGATATATGTTGCACATGAGGGCAAGCAGCAGCGGAACCGATCGCAGGTCGGATACTCTTTCGCTCTCCTGAAGGAACGATGAGACGCGCTCACGCTGATGTTCTGCTGTGAATTCACCACCGACAGAAAACCACTTTTTCACGTATTCCCCCACCTGGTGTTGGTCAAACGGTGCCAAGCGAAGCACGTCAAACATCGTTTCGTCCAACGGTGCCTGGAGATAACCGATTTCCCGTGATGTCACGAGGACTGGGACTGAAGGGAATGCCCGGCAGAACGACTCGATGTCAGACGCTATCCGCTGCCGGCGCGTCGTGTCTAGCAGTTCGTCCAAGCCATCGAATAGCACAACCGCCCTTCCGTTCAGCAGTAAATGCTTCACTGCGTTTGTCGGAGGTTTTACCGAATAGTCCGAGTTGGCGGTGCTTTCAATGAACTCGAGGATTGAATGGCCCTGCTTTTCCTTGACCGCTCCGTACTGGCGGAGGGTTATGACCATCGGTGTCAGATCGCGGCCGCTGACGCGGGCGCGGCGCAACGACAGGTCGTGTGCAAGCTTACTGACGAGAGTCGACTTGCCACCTCCGGGGCTTCCCAGCACCACGACGCGATGTAGTCCTTCTAGAAGATCCGCCAAGGTTACAGTTAGAGGATCGGCCTGGGCTTGAACGTTTCGACTCGGCGGCCGCCGAATAAAATCAGAGGGCACATAGAGCCGGTCGATCGCAATTCTCTTCGACGCGTCAAAGTGTGGCGGCTTTATCGACTTGTGGTTCTGTCCGACCTCTCTCCGAAACGCTCGTTCAAACTCTTCAATCTGCGAGACGCTCGGGATGCCATCACCACATAGGAACGCGAGATTATCCTTGATGCCAGCCAATTCGTCGAGAACCACCCGGTGTCGGCTAGTCGATGCGGCCTCATGGGCGGAGAGGTAGCCCTTATCAATGGCCATTTGGAGGCCGCGTTCACATCCCTTTAAGACTGCATTGAATACCTCCTCCGTCGTCCGCTCGATGTCGCGGTCCTTCTGGGTACCAAGGAAGAGAAGCAACAAGGATCTTAGTTCGAGTCGGATGCTCGAAAGTGCGTCTGAGTAAG
>Ga0116223_10003087_pt1 | contig 15220 bp, 9 predicted proteins | sample Sb_taG_3_FD_90092 | JGI IMG/M metagenome (GOLD analysis project Ga0116223, IMG submission 90092) | Peat soil microbial communities from Weissenstadt, Germany - Sb_50d_a_PC metaG | ecosystem: Environmental > Terrestrial > Soil > Wetlands > Peat | place: Germany: Weissenstadt | collected 2010-09-21 | reverse complement strand
CCCCACGATGGGGGCGTCCCATGGGGGCCCTTGGTCGACGTCGGAGGCACGCTTTACGGCACTACCTATAGCGGCGGCGCAAACGGGCTAGGCACAGTCTTCAAGATAACGCCAAAAGGCGTTGCGATCGTGCTGCATTCTTTTGGTAGTAGCGGCGATGGCGCCAATCCAAGTGCGGGCCTGATCGATGTTGGAGGGATTCTCTATGGCACGACTGAAAAAGGCGGCACTGGGAGCTGCACTGGCGGTTGCGGCACGGTGTTCAAAATAACAACGAAAGGTGCCGAGGCGGTATTGTATTCATTCAAGGGCGATAGCGATGGTGCCAATCCAACCGCAAGCCTGACTAACGTGGACGGCGCGCTTTACGGCACCACGAAGAGCGGCGGCCCTGGGAACTGCCAGATATTGGGTACGGTCGGCTGCGGCACCCTTTTCAAGATAACAACGAAAGGTGTCAAGACGGTGCTGTATTCCTTCAAGGGCGGCGAGGATGGAGCCTATCCCGAGGACGCAAGCCTGATCGACGTGGCAGGCGCGCTCTATGGCACCACCGCCTTCGGCGGCACAGGGATCTGCACGGAATTATACGTGAACGGGGATATTACGGTGAACGGCAGCGGGTGCGGCACGGTGTTCAAGATAACAACGAAAGGTGTCGAGACGGTGCTGTATTCCTTCAAGGGCGGCAACGATGGCATCGTCCCAGAGGGTGGCCTGATCAACGTGGGAGGCACGCTTTACGGCACCACTGGGTATGGCGGCGGCGCCGGCGGCGGGAACTGTTCTTTCGCCTGCGGCACGGTATTCAAGATAACGACGAAAGGTGTCGAGACGGTGCTGTATTCCTTCAAGGGCGGCAACGATGGGGCCTATCCCGGTGGTCTGCTCGACGTTGCGGGCACCTTCTACGGCACCACCCAAAGAGGTGGGACCTGTTCCACCACCCCATACGGCTGCGGCACGGTCTTCAAAGTGACGCCGTAATATTTCCAAGGATCATTTTGTGGAAAGGTCAATCTCAACGTTCGGCCCGATTCTGGACCTTCCACGGAACCCGCGTTCCGGTCGCTAACAGGAGGTGCTCAGCGGCGTTGAGCGAACTGCGCCTCAAGGGGCCGAATTTATCAATACGCGGCCTAATCTTATCTTTGGAAAGCGCAGGGGTCGCCTTGTAAAGCTGGTTAAATTGTGATTAATTTGCCACAATAGAACCAAAGGGCTCCTTCGAAAGGCCACCGAATGTACTCTAATCCACAAAAGCTTTCCCAAAGCGGGGTGTTAGAGTTGCGGCAGCAAGCCGGTCGTTGGCTTAGGGAACTGCGCGAATCGCGTGGACTGTCGCAACGCAATCTGGCCGACCGGGTTGGTGCGGATTATTACACCTTCATTTCGCAACTCGAAGCCGGACGTGGACGCATTCCTCCGGATCGATATGTCGACTGGGCAAAGGCGTTGGGGGTCGAGCCAAAGGTCTTTGTTCGGACCCTGCTGCGCTTTTATGATCCGGTGACGTACGAAATTATCTTCGCCGATTAGCGACCGGCGTAAGGTAACGGCGTGCGTAATCGTCGTGTGATGTTGGATCGGATTAGGGAAGAGAAAGCAGTGGTGACGCAATGAGTAGTGGGCTTGTCCTCGCATTTATGCGTCGACCCTCCAATCCCGCAGATTGGAGCCAGCAGGAGCTCGCCGAATTTTATCGGGTGGAAAGCGCCCTGTTGCAGGGAGGACTTTCCGTATCAACCGATCGCGGCGTTTCCGACGAAGGCGATCCGTGGTTTGTGTTTTGTCGGGCGGACAACGAGGACGTCATTGCGCATTTCGCGCGGATTGATCGCGAATATGTTGTCGTCTCAAATCTCAGTGCGGAGCCTGCCCGCAGCACCGATTTTCGCCGACTCATTCGTCAGGTAATCGATTCACATCCGATGATGCTGCCGATGAAGCGCAGCCAGGGGCAGAAGATTCTTCTGCATCCTGCCGCGTTGCTTACGGCGCTGCTTGCCTCAGCTTACTTTCTCTCAAGCGAGAAGGACTTGGCAAACGGCAACGTTTCGGCCGCCGATAGTAATGCCAGAGGCAGCTCGATTACTTCGCTGTTGACGGAGAAATTCGCGGTTATGGCAGCTGTCGGGCTTGCTGCCATATGGATCGAGCATCAAGCCGAGTCACTGTTCAAGTTCCTTGAAAATAAGCCAGTATTGCAACAAACGGCTGTTGCCGATGGCAAGGCGACACATTTGGCCGCCGCAGGGGATGCTGCGCCCGGCGAAGACGCCATCGTGCAGGCGATCGGCGCAGATGGCTCGCATAAACTTGACACGGCGAATGTGAATTTGCCGACGCCCCAAGACGCCGACAATCATGGCAAAGCTCCGCCTGTGCAGGTTGCCAGTAACAACCCCGCTCCGGCAAATGCGCCGAATGATAATGGCGGGAACGTAGCGAACAGTGCCAACGTTTCGGCGAGCGATCACGTTGCAAGTGCACGCCCAGAGGCCGCCGGCAACGATACCGATAGTGTGCCGCAACCGACGCCGGTCGTTGCTTTCAATGCGCTTGCCCCAAGTCAGTCCAACGCGCCAGATTCCGGATCTGCGGAAAATGGCCACTCCTCCTCTGCGACGGATTCGATCACACCGTCCTATACCGGTGGCACCAACAGCGATGCGTTCCATGTGGCCGCCGCGGAGATCGACACGTCGTTGGTCCAGCCGATCGTCTTGTCCAATAATGCGGTGACACTGAACTCGGCCCTGCATCAGGCATTCTTGCAAGTCGGCTTTGATACGACCAATTCCGCAGCCGACAGTGGGAATTCTTCCGGATCTTCTGCGTCGACGACCGATTCCGGTTCATCGGGTGATGTTACCAGTGTAAGTTTCAGCATCCTTAGTTCTACCACTGCCTTGTTCAAATTTGCCGAAAGCGTGACCGCGGCCCCGCTCAGCGAGATTGAACAAACGCTCGAGGCGTTTCTGCAAAATACGAAGTCCTATGAAGTCGATCGTTCGGGGGCGCATATCATCATCATCGACACCAACCTGGCTGACGCCAAGTCTGCAGGTTTCGGCGTGGAGACCTGGGACATGGGCGATGGCTCGACCCTGAGCATCGTCGGCATTATTCCCCACCACCATTCGGTGGCAGCTTAGCGCATAGGGTCCGACCGGCCCCAAGCTGTGTTAGCCTCTCGGTCTACTGGCCGGTTTTGATATTTCCCGCACCTGTGTCGCTTTCGCCGTGCAATCCAGCGCGGCCACGCTGGCGTTAGCGTTGCAAACCGAGCCGGGGTGCGACGTATGACTGCTGGGGCGAATTTACGGCGAGCTGAAAGCTCAGCGTGCCCGCCAGTAAGAGCCCCTTTGCAGCGCGCGGCATCTCTTAGTCGAGATCTCACCGCGGCCGATGGAAAAGACCATGCCAAGGTTGTTATTCTGGCAGGCCTTGGCCAACCAACCAAGCGGGGCAGATGTTGTCACGGGAACACACCATCGCGCCGTTTTCGGCGCGGCCTAGAAGTCCATGACCGATCAGGCTAGTCTCATCGCCGCGTGAGCCGCGGAGTTCACTGAGTTGGGCGTGAGTTGTGGCGTGCAAAGAGTTTTCTGGATGAAAACGTGGCGCAATTGTGCCGTCGCAGTGCTATCGGCGGCGACAGTGTTAAGCGCGGCATCTTCCGGGCTGATGGCGGAAACCATGGAGGCTGCGCTTATCAAAGCTTACCAAGATAATCCGCAGTTGAACGCGCAACGCGCCTTGGTACGTGCGACCGACGAAAACGTGCCGCAGGCACTTTCTGGTTATCGACCTCGGGTCGGCGTGACGACGAGCTCCGGCGTGCAGCGAACTGCCTTGTCGGAACAATCGCTAAATCCTAACGGCAGTACCGGTTCAGCTACCCCTATTGCTCAAACACTTGTGCCGATCACCTATGGGATGACGGCATCGCAAATTCTTTATAATGGCCTGCAGAACGCAAACAGAACGCGGACCGCCGAGAGCCAAGTCATGGCTGCGCGGGAAGCACTGCGCATCATGGAGCAAAACATTCTGTTGAGCGCGGCGACCAGTTACATGGACGTGCTGCGCGATACCGCGGGGGTGCAAATTCAGCAGACCTACGTCGCTTCCTTGCGACAAGTTCTTGAGCAAACGAAGAAGCGCTTCAGCCGCGGGGATGTGACTACAACCGACGTCTCCGAAGCTCAGGCGCAATTGGCCGGAGCGGAGGCGACACTGCTGGCGGCGGGGTCCAATCTTTCAACTTCTAAAGCGCGCTATGAGGCTGTCGTCGGAAATGCGCCACAAAATCTAGCCCCGGGTGCTCCGGTTGACCGGTTCATTCCAAATAATCTTGACGCGGCGATTAACGTCGCGCTGGTGCAGAACCCCAACGTCACCGCTTCGCAATACGGCGTCGACGTTGCCTATCTGCAAGTCAAGATCAGCGAGGGAGCACTTTTTCCGACTGTGGCGGTTCAAGCGTCAGTGCAAAACGCAATCAATTCGCAGTTGCTGATACCGGAACAATTTTCGGCCTCCGTGATCGGCCAACTGAGCATTCCGCTGTATCAGGGCGGTGGGGAATACTCACTTATTCGGCAATCCAAGGAAAATGTCGGCCAGCAGCGCTTAAATTTGGATTTCATTCTGAGACAGGTTCGGCAAGCCGTCGCCCAGAGTTGGGCTCAGCTTGAGGCGGCAAAAGGCGAAGTGCAAAAGGCGAAAGAACAGGTTACCGCGGCGGAAGCTGCAGTAGCCGGTCTGCTTAAAGAAATAAGGGTCGGTGAACGCACTACGCTCGATCTTTTGATCGTGCAGCAAAACCTCGTCAATGCACGCACGCTCCTTATAACGGCGCAGCATGATCGCGTGGTTGCTTCATATAACCTCGTGGCTGCGATTGGCCTATTGTCGGCGCAAGTCTTGGGCCTGCCGACGCCAATCTATGATCCCGGTGTGCATTATCAGCAGGTGCGCGACGCTTGGATCGGTATCCGCATTCCTAACGGGCAATGACGCAACACTGGCGGCCCGATCTCGGGCACGCCGCGCCGCCGATCAGCGCTCACGAAACGCGCTGTTCATCCGGTCCTGCAGCGGTCGTACTAAGTAGTTGAGAACGGTTCGTTCTCCGGTGGGAAAGACAAGGTCGGCAGGCATTCCCGCGACCAATTTGTCGCGAAGTTCGTCCGGAATGTTGTCAGCAACGACCTGAGCCAAGAAGTATGGCTGTCTGTTCGCTTCATCGAACAGTCGGTCTCGCGACACGCTCTCCACGCGCCCCAATATGATCGGTAAGATGCTTGACTTGAACGATGTAAAGCGCACTTCGGCCTGCATTCCCGGCTGCATCCGGTCCATATCGTGTGGTGAGATATGCGCCTGGACGATGAGCGCGGCCTGATCGGGGATTATTTCCAGAAGCACTTCACCGGCCTTAATAACCCCACTAACGGTGAATACCTTTAGGTTTTGCACGGTGCCTGAGACCGGTGCGGTAACCTCAAGCCGGTGAAACACGTCCTGGGCGACGTTAATTTTCTCCCGGGTGTCATTGATTTTCTGTCTGACTTCCGCAATGGAGCTGGCAACTTCTTCGTGGAACTTGTTCTTGATTTGCTGGATTTGCAGTTGCGCTTCGCCGATCCCATTCTCCGCTTTGGCTTCGTCGGCCACGGAACGACCGATGACGCCTTCGAGGCGGCTTTTCTCGCGGTCGAGCGCGAGCACGCGGCTTTTTTGCACGAGGTTCTCGCCCAACAGATAATCGAGGTCGGTCAGTTCTTGGACGATGTATCCCAGCTGCTTTTTTGTTGCCTCGCGCTCAATCTGTAATCCCTGTATTTCAGTTTTATACTGGCCAATCTTCGCTTCCGTTATGTCAATTTGACCGCGCAATGAACTCTGACGGTCGGCGAATTGTTTGGTTTGATCGGCGATAGCCTGGGCCACGGTCGGTCGATCGCGCTTGGCCAGAAGTTCTTCGGGCCATACCACGGTTGCCGCTCCATCGCGTTCGGCGGTGAGCCGCGCCTCCAGCGCCAGCAACGCGTCGGATTGGCCTTGTTGCACTTCGAGGCCCGCATGGGCCTGCGTCGGCTCTAGTCGAAATAGCACCTGACCGGCAGCAACGTGCTGTCCCTCGCGGACGAGAATCTGCTTGATGATTCCACCTTCGAGGTGTTGGACGGATTTCCGGCTGCCTTCCTCGGCCACGACGCCCGGTGCGGTAACGGCGCTGTCGAGTTTGGCTACTGCCGACCAGCCGCCAAGAATGAAAAACGTAAAAATAATGATGACATAGCCGATTGCTGCCGGGCGTTTCCAATCGCGAACATCTCCGAGCCGCGCGAGGCGGGCCAGCCTTGGGCCGGCCGCAGGTGCCTGTTGCTGCGGTTGCGCCGGCGGCTTGGCCGGCGGCTTGGCGGATTCGGTCGCCTCAGGATCGACGTTCGATTTAACAAGTTCGTCCATTACACGAATATCCTTACCTTACGCGGTCGCCGCTGTGGCCTGCACCGGAGCAAGCCGCGGACCCAGCAGTTTCGAGAGGACCTCGTCGCGGTTGCCGAAGCCTGCGACTTGGCCGTGGGCCAAAATGAGGATCTTGTCCACAATGGCCAAGATGTTGGTCTTGTGTGTGATTAACACGACCGTGCATTCCTGGCGCAATTGTTGAATGGCCGAGAGCAGGGCTGCCTCACCGTCCGCATCGAGGCTAGCATTGGGCTCGTCCAAAATGATGTAGGCGGGCTTGCCGTAAAGCGCGCGCGCCAATCCGATGCGCTGGCGTTGCCCGCCCGATAAGGCAAATCCGCCCTCGCCGATTTGCGTATTATAGCCGCCGGGCATGCTCTGAATCATGTCGTGGACGCCGGCCAATCGCGCTGCGGTAATGATCTCTTCCTCGTCCGGGTCGCTGAACCGCGCAATATTCTCGGCAATGGTGCCGGAGAAGAGCTCAACGTCCTGCGGCAAATAGCCGATGTGCCGGCCGAGTCTTTCCGGCGCCCAATGACTGAGTTCCGCGCCATCGATGCGGACCTTGCCATGCGAAGGCGGCCAAACACCGACCAGGACGCGGGCGAGGCTGGATTTTCCTGCCGCGCTCGGACCAACAATGCCGAGGACTTCTCCTGGCTTTAATGAGAACGAGATGCCGCGCAGAACCGGCTCTCTTCCGCCCGGCGGCACGGCGATGAGCTGTTCGACCGACAAATAGCCTTCCGGGGCGGGCAGCGGCATTTTGTCTGCTTCATCCGGAATAATGGCAAACAGTTCGCGTATTCTGTCGTAGGCGCTTCTGGCCGCGAGGAAGCCCTTCCAATTCGCCACTGCGACTTCCACCGGCGCAAGTGCGCGGCCCATGATGATCGACGCCGCGATCATCGCGCCGGGCGTTGATTGCTGCTCGATCGTGAGATAGGCGCCTGTTCCCAAGATTGCGACCTGCAAAAACACGCGAATGAATTTGGTCGCTGCCACCAGAAGACCGGCGCGATCGCTGGCGGCGGCTTGCAAGCGCAGGCCCTCGTCTTGGCGAGAGAGCCAGCGGTCGCGTAAGCCGGGAAGCATTCCCATGGCGTGCAGCACTTCGGCATTGCGGAATGTCGACGAGGCGTAGGCGCTGGCGATAACCGCGTTGGTAGAAGCGGTCTTCAAGCTTTTTCGGGTCAATAATTCATTGGCGATCGCCAAGCTAAAAATCAGCACCGCACCGGCAGTGGCGATCAATCCATACCAAGTGTGCAGCAGGAAGCAGCCGAAGACAAAGATCGGCACCCACGGTGCGTCGCAGAACGATATTAAACCGCTGCCGGTCAGAAACTCGCGAATGGTGTCAAGGTCGCGAAGCGCTTGGGTATGGCCCCGACCGGGCTGCGCCAAGGTGCCCTTCAAAACCGCATCAAACAATCGCGTGCGCGACAGAGTGGAAAAAAGGATGCCCAGCCTGACCAGCATGGCGGAGCGGACTTTCTCCAACGCCGCATAAATGACAATCAGAAAGGCGGCGATGATGGTCAATGCGACTAACGTGGCGACGTTTCGGCTGGTAATGACGCGATCGTAAATCTGCAGCATGTACAACGGACTGACGAACGCCAGAATGTTGATGAACAAGCTGAAAAAGATCGCGGTGAGGAAACCGGTCCGCGTTGCGCGAAAGGCATCCGCAAGCACATTCGAGGGTTTGGCCAAATGCGAGCGATTGGCAGTAATGCGCGACATCCGCAGATACCTTTCGGACCGTAGCCGGTGAGGTTAAGCCTATGAGGTTTATATAAATTATAGCACACAGCCGAAGGGTGATCTAGCACAACCATTGCGCCGCTGCGCGCAGCAACGATTTGCCCGGTGGTCCTGTCGAGCATGCATGGTTAAAAGATGGCAGATGATCGCGTTCCAATAAAAAATCTGTCGAGCCAATGGTGCGGAAGCGGGGAGCCGGGAATCCGTAGCTGGCCCGAGCGAAGCTGGGGGGTGTCGGGCCTATCGTGCATTGCGGGCGTTACAAACCAGCCGGACTGCGGACTAGGGCGGCTTGCTATGACTGTGGTTCGATCCTTCGTCCCACCTTGTCCGGCCACCAATGCAACACATCGGAATTGACGCCGTGGGACGACACCGACGTCACTTGGATAAAACCGCCGACGACGTAAACCTGACCGCGCATACCGGAGCGAGGATCCAGTTCCTGACGCGACAATCGCTGTGCCTTGAGTAGCGAAATCCCGTCGATGTCTGGCCGAAAAGATTCAGGCGAATACGGTACTTTCCAGCCGGATGCGGTGATCTGCTTCTCGGCAATTGGCGGCGCGATGAGCACGTCGGGAAGCTCGACCAACTGCCACGCTTTGATCGCAAGTCCTTGGGCAACGACTCGGTCATGACTGGAGACCAAGTAGCTCGCCGGCGCATCGCGCGTCTTCGACCAGCCCGCTGCGACGAGATCAAAATCCGGTTCCATCGCGCCGTGGCCAAGCGTGCCGAAAGTCATTGGAAACGACACATGGACGTCGATGGCGGTTTGCACCAAGCGCGTGAGCAGTTGGTCAAACGATTGGCACTCCCGGCTGAGACGGTGGACCAGGAACGGCATGAAATGTGACGAACCGCGAATCGCCAGTGCTGCCGGCAAATGCGGGAGCGCGAACGTGTTGGGGGCAATTTCGGCGACGATGCCGGTATTATCGCAGAACGCTCCGTCGGAGATGACGTGGACGGCCTTAAGTTGGCGAATGATATTGATTGCAGCCATTGAAGCAGGCCCAATGATCCGACGATCAAAGTCTCGGACCACCCTAACAAAGGATGCAGGGCGCCGCACTTCAAGCACCGCCGCGGCGCAGCTGAATATTTTTGATCCTGGGCGTTATTTTTTTGATTCTTGGCGTTTGCGGCGTCGCGTCCATCAACCCAAAGCGCCCAGTTTCCGCGCGCCGCCATTGCGAGTCGGCGATTTCGATCGGCGGAAAATTGAGGACGCGCTTTACGGCGTTTAGCGCTGCGAAAAGCGGCAGGGCGACTCGCTGCAGCAGCCGAAATTTGCGCGCGACTTTATTGGCCCGACCCGGCTCCGCTCGGTCAAATCCGCACTAAAAACTGTTGTTATAAAGTCACATGAAATCGAAAAATTTGCACCAAACGGCAGGGATTTTAGGGCTAGCGTTAACAGCGGGTGCTTAAAAATAAGTCATTGAAATTTAACCGGAATATGTGATCTCTAAGGTCGATTTTTCTGCGTGGGGAAGCGGGCGGCAACGCGGAAGTTGTTAATTTCCGGTAAAAGGCTCTTGGCATGGTTACCACTTCACTGTATAGGACCTCCAAGGGCTGCAAAAAGGGCAAGCCCGGAGGGCGTCGGGAGCAAAAACTCGTCGTCTGGAAATTCACCCGGGGCGGCGTCGAAAAGCCTCAGCAAGCGTCGGAGAGATGGCAATGACACAGCATTTTAGACTCACTGTCGACCAAGACACCGTCATCAGTGGCGAAACATTCGACAACGGCTCCGGACCAGTCATCGCGAACAGTAATGTGGTGGTCCGCGGGCTGATTAGTGGGATATTCGGCGGTCAAAACACCTTGACCGTTGGCGATGACATCGAGCTGAACGGAAAAAACAACAGTCTGGTCGCAGATTTTAACACCGGGCTTTTGTCCCTTGCCATCCCGCAAATCGTCAATGGTCTGACGATTGAAGGTACGCAGACGTGGACGTTCTCGGATTTCGGCTTCGGCCAGGTCGATCTCTTAGGCAACCCCGGCAGCATGGGCGGCATTGCCGCGACCGCCGGAAAGGCCGGCCAGAAGGCGGGCGGCGTCAACGAGATTACCGACCAGAGCTCGCTTGGCTCCATGATGATTGGCGGCGATCCGGTCCTCGGCGGCTCCGGCATCACCCCTACGAATGTCGACGGACTTACGCTGAACGTTTTGAACGACGGCGGCTCGGGCGGTATTGAGACTGTTCTTGTTCCCACACTCATGGTTTTCATCGCCGGCGCCTCGTTCACGGGCTCGGCCACAGTCCATATCAACACCGAGAATCTCACCGACGGAGCCGGCGCACTCTTCGCGCCCTTCATCCCGGGGGTGGGCGCGGGGGCCTCTACCGCCTTGTTTACTGCTTTCACGCACGCCGGTCTGTATGGCATCGGGGCAGGACCCAACAACGTCATTGGCCCACCTGCGTTTACGAATGGCTATACCAGCTGGGTCGTCAGCAATGAGGGCGCCACCAACGAAAACATTGCGGTCAGCGCACTCGAAGCAACCAATGCGACGTCGTTTACGCTTACCAGCACTGGCTCGGGCCATGGCGCCTCAGCAACTGCTGGGACGGGCGGCATCGCGCTGTGGTCGGACTTTGTTGACCCCGCCGAGTGGGCGAATTTGACCAACATCGACGGCACTGCGTTAGCCGGCCAAACCTGGATTTCCGGTGCGGAAAGCGGGACTTTTGGCTTCCTCGATGCGTTAGTTGGGGCCGTCGGCCAAAAGGTTAGCGTCAGCCTCGGCAGCCACGCCAAAAACTTCCTCGATATGACCGCCTGGGCCGCTACCGCGGCCAACCTGACACTCAATGGTGGCGGTGGCACTGGCAGCGAAGTTGACTTCAACAACGGTCTCGTGACCACGGCCGTTGGCTTCGGCGGCTTCAGCGGCTTCGCTGTTGTCGGCGACGCCGATGGGGCGATCGGCGGCATCGCCAACTGGGCGAACTTCAATGGCGCCAGCGAGCTGCTGCTGAAGGCTGCCGACGGTGATCAATTCGCGAATCAAACGGCTAACTTCCAGGTCAAGGCCGCGCCGTCGACATTCACGGTCGACTTCCAGAGTAACAACTTTAACGACCACAACTGGGAAGTCGACGCGGCAACCGGAGGTGCCGGCAGCCAGCTGAATTTGATGTTTGGCAACGGTGCTACGAGCAGTATCACGAACGCCGATGGGACCTTCATCGCCACCGGCTACGATACGGTGCAGGTTACCGACAACTCGACGGGTTCCAATGAGTTCTTCGGGACCGCGTTCTTGGTGGAGAGCAATGTCGGCCAGCCCGGCGCGGCATTGGATATAAGCGATGCGGCCGGCACCCATCTCAGGATTGGTGAATCCGCGATCGATGCTGCGGGCGCTGGAGCGCCTGGAGCCGCCTTGGTCGGCGCGGTGACAGTGGAGTTGGTGGGCGGGAATATTCTTAACCCGACCGTCGGCACCATCGACGTCACCGGCGGCGGTGTTTACCTCGGGGTGACCGACGCCTCGTCGATCACTGTCGCCGGCACACTGGAAATGCGCGGCCCGGACGACGACTTCACGGTTGGAGGGATTGCAACCGGCCTTACCGGCGTCAACGTTAGCGCCGGCGGGGCGGGCAGTTGGGTGCAAGGATCGCTCGGCCCGGTGGCGGCAGTTGCGGCCGCCGGTGCTCTGTATACCGGAGCCACGGGTGGCGACACCTTGAGCGCGACCGGCGGTGGTAGCGAGGTCTTCGGCGACGGTGGTAAAGACGCGATCACCTTGGCCAAGGGCGATAACACCGTGTACTTCGGCACCTTCATGACCGGGGATAATCACCTGCACGGGCTGGTCATGACCGACACTACCGACGCTGCCTATAATGGGTTCTGGGGCCTAGGTGGAAAGGGCGTGGCTGTTGCCGCCGCCGCGATTACCGGCGACAATGACGGCGACACCTCCACCAGCGCCAGCATGACGACGATCACCGGGTTCGCCCTCGGTCCGCCCGACTCGGTTGTTGGCAATGACACGTTGGATTTCAACGTGGATTCATGGGCGGGTGCCTCCGGTACGGGGACAGGTCACCTGATCAGAACAGATGGAACGGCCGTACCCACTGGTACCGCTACCGCTGTGCTGAATACCTTCGGGTCGGCGGTCGCGATAGCCGGAGCTTTTGACATTATCGAGGGCCAAGGGGTTACGGTGAACTCTGCGGCAAGCCTGGTGAAGCTGCTCACCACCACCGGTTTCATGGTGTTGGGTGCGGCGCCAACCAGTGGTGAACACATCCTGTTCGCCTATCAGACGACCACCGGCGTCAATATTGCCGATGTCGACTTCGTAACCGGCGGGAGTGCAAACACATCCGCGGATACTCTCGCTGCCTCGGACATTGTGGATCTCGTCGGCGTCACCATTCTTGGCCTGGCGGCGCATACGTCTGACATGGTGTTCAGCGCCCACGCGGCGTAAGTCAACAAACTGGAGCCCCCGGCAAATCGGGGGCTCCATCAAACAAATTCTGCGGCGGGGGTTGGTCCCCCGCCGTTTTTGTACGAGACCGCCGGCGGCCAACTGGTTGGCGGCGGCTTTCAGCAATTCGAATCGCGCTAGGGAAACCATACCCATGACCCAAATGCTCATCGACGGCATCACCAACATCACCATCCATGGCGGCGTGCTGCGAGTTGATTGTGTAACTGTTGGTCCCGACGGCAAACAGCAATCGGCTGGCACTTTGCTCATTCCCGGCCCGTTCGTAACGGCCGTCCTGCAGACGCTGGTCAAGGGCACGCAGGAACTGGACAAGAAGCTGCGCGAGCAGACGCAGCAGGCGGGTCAGGAGCCGGCCAATCCAACGCCGTCGGCAGGCGAACAAGACGGCGGCAAGGAGCGTGATCGTGGAAAAAGCCGCTAAGCGGGCGGCGCGCCTGCTGCGACCAATTGCAGGCTGACGGTTGCCGCCGCATAGCGCTAGCTTAGCTGGCGTACGCCGGAAATTGGGGCGGGGTGCTCTCGCCACGGCGCCCGCAAAAGGCAAAGAGGACGATGATGACGTCCATGCGCCCGAGCACCATGCTGCTATCTTGTGCCATCGCCGGCTTGATGACTGCGGCGGCGCTCGCCCAGGCGGCCACCAACTACACCAGCGTCGAAGCGACAGCGGGCAAGCCGGTGCAACTGACCTACCAGGCCTCGGCCAACAAGAATTGCACGCCAGCGCTCCCGCCGATGATTCGCGTCATATAGTCGCCCAAAGCGGGCGTGCTGACAATTCGGCCGGCAATGCTGACGACGGACAAAGTTGCCGGTTGCGAGAAAATCAAGGTTCCAGCGCGGGTGGTATTCTATCAGGCGCGGGACGGTTATTCAGGGCAGCGCATGTCAGCTACGCCGTGACGGGTGCTAAGGGTGAGGTGGCAGGCTATGACGTGACCCTCACGGTCAAGTCTGCCCCGCGCCTGCAACAATTTCCGAGCTCGCGACCTTGATCGCCGACGTCGTCGGATTTTGAAGGCGGTTTCCGATACGAGATCGATAAGCCGGCGGGCATTCCGCGAAAACTTCTTGATGCATCGCGATTAACCGCACTCGGCCGGCAGCCGAAGATCGAGCTGCGGCAAGGGCTCTTGGATGCCTACAACTGGTATGTCCAGCATGCTACTAAAACCGCCTAAGTGGACACGGATTCGATTCAGCTCAACGTGCTCTGAGCGAAGACTCGTCAGGTCTATATTGGCTCAGTAAGTTAGAAAACTTATGAACCGCAAGCAACGCCGCGCCGCTGCCAAATTGGGAGCGAGACCAGAAAAGTCTATAAGCGGCAGCGCGCGCAGCAATGCCGCCGCGGTTGGTGATTTGTTGGCGGCCGGGCATGAGCACCAGCGGGCAGGGCGGCTGGACGAGGCCGAACGACTTTACCGTAAAATTCTATCCATAGATCCTCATCATGCTGACAGTCTTCAACTGCTCGGTCTCGTTGCCTACCAGCGAGGTCGCTTTGAGCTTGCTGTCGATATACTCAACCAAGCGATCGCTAACAGCCCGAACGATTCCGGGGCAGCCTTTAGACTTGGTCTTGCATTGAAGGCGCAAGGCAAGCTTGCGGAGGCGGTGACAAGTTACGAACGCGCGATCGCCCTTAAGCCGGACTTTGCCGAGGCCCACAACAATCTGGGAAACGCGCTTCAGGCCCAAGGCAAGCTGACCGAGGCGGTGGCAAGCTACCAGCGAGCGATCGCCATCAAGGCGGACTATGCCAAGGCTCGCAGCAATCTGGGAAACGCGCTTCAGGCCCAAGGCAAGCTGACCGAGGCGGTGGCAAGCTACCAGCGAGCGATCGCCATCAAGGCGGATTATGCCGAGGCGCACAACGACCTCGGCAATGCGCTCAGAGATCAGGGTAAGGTCACTGAAGCGGTGGCGAGCTACCAGCGGGCACTCGCCATCAAGCCGGACGATGCCAAGGCTCATTACAACCTCGGCCTGGCGTTACAGGAAAAAGGGGAGCTTGAGCAATCACGTAAGCTCCTAGAGCGGGCAATCGAACTCGACCCCGATCATGCAGCCAGCTATCGGGGGTTGGGCGATACGAAATCGTTCTCGGCCGGTGACCCGCACCTCGGCGCGATGGAAAGAATGGCGCGCGAGGTGACCTCGCTTTCGCCCGCGCAGCAGATCGAACTGCATTTCGCGCTGGCTAAGGCTTATGAGGATATTGGCGACTATAGTGCGTCGTTTGAGCATTTGCTCAAAGGTAATGCGCTGAAACGGCAGAAAGTCACTTTTGACGTAACAGCCACGTGCGATTCCCTGGCGCGTATCCAGCAAACTTTTACGCCGCAACTGATGCGCGAGAGGCGCAATGTTGGCGATCCGTCGCCGGTGCCGGTGTTTGTCATCGGCATGCCGCGGTCTGGCACCACGCTAATCGAGCAAATCCTCGCAAGCCATCCGCGGGTAT
>Ga0116223_10003084_pt1 | contig 15228 bp, 17 predicted proteins | sample Sb_taG_3_FD_90092 | JGI IMG/M metagenome (GOLD analysis project Ga0116223, IMG submission 90092) | Peat soil microbial communities from Weissenstadt, Germany - Sb_50d_a_PC metaG | ecosystem: Environmental > Terrestrial > Soil > Wetlands > Peat | place: Germany: Weissenstadt | collected 2010-09-21 | reverse complement strand
CCGCACGGGGCGCGACCTACGGCGAGGCGGTTCTCGTTGTAGCACCAACGGTTTCAATCCACGCGCCCGCACCAGGCGCGACCGCTGCTACCCAGCGGACGATACCGCCGAAGGCATTGTTTCAATCCACACGCCCGCGCGGGGCGCGACCTTCCAGCGCGTCCTAAGCTCCTCATCGGTGAAGTTTCAATCCACACGCCCGCGCGGGGCGCGACATGCTACGGGCGCGGCTGCTGATTGTGCGGGCGCTGTTTCAATCCACACGCCCGCGCGGGGCGCGACGGCCGGTTCATAAGATTATAATCCGCCACACTGAAAGCGCCTCTCGGCGCGAACCACATTGTCAAAGAGCTGAGCGGGACCGCAGCAGGCAATCAAGAGGGATCAACCCCATGACTGCATTGGTGGTTTTGCTCGCGCGAACCTCCAGGCGTCCTCAGGAACGCTTGGGGTTCGCAGTCAGATCAAATTAAGGACCTTTACGCCTTTGGGGAGCGCATCGCTAGTTGTGATTATTCGATAGTCGGACCAAGCTCGCGCCGGGGCGTTGGGGTCGCTGGCACGTTCGACCTTGACCACATCCGATAGCTCTGGCGTGTTGGGAGAGCGCATCGCGCCGGGATGCTTCAAAGCAACAAGAAACCGCGCGGACATCTCGCAACGGGCTGCACTTTTGTCGTAGTGCCACATCTCTCGCAATGCCTCCCAGAGTAACTCAAGGTCGGCTTCCGTGGCTCCGCTCTTAGTGGCAAGAGGCGCGTTGATGTAGCCATGCACACGGTAGAGGCCATAGGGGACGACCCACTTGTTGCCCATTGTCTTTGCTTCTTTTTCTTCACTGGCCTTCGTCGCGGCCATGCGCGTAATGGACATCTGCACGGGTGCTATAGGTTCGACAGAGTGGGCCTGTCCTACCTGCAACGGTCCCCGAACCTTGCCGCAATTGAGATCACCTACCATCAGCGCGCCCATCATGCGGACGTCGTAGTAATGTTTGCACATCCATGCCGTTAAGCGGTCTTCATCATCCTCGCCGCTTCCTTCGCTCCCGCTGCCTTTGCCTTTCTTGCGGCTCGGTTTGTCCTTAATGCCGAGGGCCTTGTAAGCTTCCGCGTGCTTATCGTCGAGGACGGCTCCCTCGGTGACGTAAATCGCATTTGGCGTTTTGCCACCCTTAATCATCTCGACATAGTTCCTCACCTTGCGCTTGAGGCATACGTCCGACACAAGTCCGAGCCCCGTCTCGTAATCCTGCCGGGGTGCATTGGCAGCATCAGGGTCGCCGTTCGGGTTGCCGTTGGTCACGTCAAATAAATAGGCAAATTCGATGTAGTTGCTGATTATCGTCATAGTTCGGCCCCTTGAGCTTCGGTGTTCGTGTCGGCGGTCTTTTTCCCGCGATGTTCTCGTTGGTGATAGTAGCCCAGCGCAAATTCACCCTGCTGTGCACTGTTCAATGCGCGTGGGAACGTCGTGAGACGCGCAGTGATGTCTTCGATGTCTTTGCCGATAACGTACGCAAGCCCACCTTTACCCGCGCGGCGGATCGCAGAAAGATGGTGCTGTGCAGTGGCTAGTAAATGCGGGAACGCGGCTCCAGGTTGAGTGGACGACATGCGGTAATGTGCGTCCGCGAGGGTGCGCTCACTGCCGGGATTGGCGAGCCGGTAAACGTTTTCCAGGACTGCAAATAGACGCCCCAACTGATAAGCCGGGCTTGGGTTGTCGGGATCGAGTGCCATAGGTGCTCCGAAGGTTAAAAGGCCGAGCCGATGGTCGCGAGCGAGGCAAGCCCGCACCATGGCGATGCGTATGCCGGAAATGTCACGATCTGTTGCGAGACGCTGCACAAGCGATTGTAGGAGACCCGTCGGATAACGCTGTCCGGTGAGGATTGACCGTAGGATGTCGCCAGGAAGAGTTGGGTTGATCGCATCTTTGTCGCGGTCATAGCCGCCCTTCTTGTTGACCCGGGCCGGGACCGTTTGCAGAGCCAGCCACTGTACGGAGGGCGGTGTGCGCCACGGAAGTGGTTCAAGACGCATATCCTGCCAGTGCTCCCCGACACGGCGAGCGAGGTCGCCCAGCGTGCCGACAAGATACCAGCGCACAACAAGGCGGGCAGCGGACGGACCAAGGGCAAGGAGATGATAGCGTGTGCTGGGATCGAGGCCGGGATCCGCCTCGGCTAAAGGCCGACCCGCTGCGATCTTGCGCAATGTTTCATTGAGCCGTTGTGCCTCGGCATCCTCGCTTGGTTTGACGGTGCCGCCACTGAGAAGCGTGGCCAACAGAGCTTCGGCTGGACCGGGGTCTCCCTCCGTTTCGACCCAGTAGACAGCAGTCGCATCCCCAATTCTGACCCGGCGGCTCGGATCCGCCAGCATGGAGTTCAGCACGGTGGCGTAAGCATGGGCGGCCTCAACTGATGTCGGGCCGTTCAGTCCCTGACTGTCTTCGCCGAAGTGCTCGACAGCCTCGCAGTTGTATGACACGAGCGAAGCCCCGCTGGCTTGCGCTCCCTTTACGCCCTTGATGCTCGGATGGAGGCGAGCCAGAGGCCCGCGAGTTCCAGTAACGAGACACACACCCTGCGGCGCATCATTCGGAGCCGACAGACGTTCCCAAGTCGCCTTTGCCGCAGGTCTGTCGCAGATCAGCCTAGGTGCGCCTCTGCTGAGTGTGTCGCCATCGAGCCGCAGAGCAATTGTGGCGTTATCGATTTCGTCGCGGTAGCGCAGCTTAGTTATCTGATCGGGAGACCACGCTTCGCAGAAAGCCAAAACCGCCCGCAATCCAGCATCCTTGGCGCCTGCAAGGTTTGTGTGATGAAACGCAAGCCATGCCTCGTGCTCATCGGCGCAGCGCTGGGTCCTGCCCTTTTCCTTCTGCGCTCTCGTCATCACGCCGAGCACGTAGGCACTGTTTCCGTAAAGAAAGCGAGGCGCAATGTTTACTGTGCTTTTCGGCGGCGCGGGGAGAGGAATACGCGGTGCCCTTCTTTCCTTACGCAAGTCCTCTACATCTACCACGCGCCCGTCCTCGCCGAGCACCAGCACGAAATCCACGCGCTCCATGCTGTAGCCATAGGGCAGAGCGCGCCCGCGTTTGGACTCACGGTCATACAGCCTGACAAGGCCCTGCAAGATCATGACAGCACCGCCGGAGATCCGAGAGCCGGGACGTCGATGATCCCGTCGAGCATCTTGGCGTTGAACCAACAAGGACGGCCATTGTCGTAGTCGATGGAGTGCAGCATCAGGCCGAGGTGGCGCTCTCCCAGCAAGGATGTATCTGGTTTCATCGGAGCGTCCGGTACGCCCCACCGGTCGGCGATCATTTCGCGCAGTCCGAGACTGGGCCGCTGCCAGCACTGGCCGCGCGATGCGCGCCGGTTGAACTGATCGAGGTGCTTGCCGGGGTTGTCGTCTGGTCCCGCCTTATCAGTGAGTTCAAAATGCGCCTCGATCACGTAGGCCACGTCTCGTAGCGCCAGCGTCGTGCGCTGGATCCGGTTGTCGGGTGCGCTGATCCTCGGACGCCCGGCGGATGCCCGGATGGTCACCTCGTTGATTTTGCGCTGTAAATATCGGATTGGCTTCAGCACGTTAATTCGGTCTACGTGCCAGCGGATGGCTGGCTTCCAATAGATCGCCTCAAGCACCCCCACAGCGGCGCTAGGTGTCATTGCGTCATAGCTGACACGCTCCACGCTCAGCTCGGGGCGGCTAAAGCAGGCGAGTTCTCCAGAGACGTAAAGCTTCACTCCCATCATTGCTCTCCTTGGATAATCAGGCCAACGTCGTCGCGGTAGTAATCACCCTGGGCCAGCGTCCAGAACTGCTCGTCGCCTGTTGCCGGGACGATGATGCCCGCCGCCCGTAGTGCCTCGAAGTCTCTCGGATAGACACCGACTGTATAGGGCTGGAGCTGGCGCGCGATTGGTCCCAAGTTGTCGGCGGTTGGTAGCGCAGCGATGAGCCGCCTGGCGGTATCATCGAAGGGGATCAGGATTGCCTCTTCCTGGTCATCGATCAGCCGCATGTCCCGCGCGATATCTTCATGGGGGAAGAGGAGATCAGAGGCTCCTGCATTTAGGCGAGGAAGGATGCGTGGGGCATCCAGGCCATCTCGTCCAAGTTGGCGTGCCCAATAGAGCCGTCGGAAGTACGCCTCCAATGCAGCGAGGCTCAGCGGGTCCTCGTGGTGTCGCATCACATCGCGCGCAGCATCAGCTGGAGCGCGCACATAACGCGGTTCGGGATGCTCTGGCTCAAATACGGTGACGATGCTGCGGAATGCTGGTTGCCGCCCCTCACGGTTACAGCGACCCGCTGCCTGGGCAATCTGATCAAGACCCGCAATTGCGCGCCACACAGCCCCAAAATCAACATCCACTCCCGCCTCTATCAACGACGTGGACACTAGACGCACGGGACGACCCTCGATGAGACGTCGGCGAACTGCTCGCAATCGTTGGCGACGATGTTCGGGACACATGAGGGTTGAGAGATGGGCGGCGCCGTCGGCGTCGCCCAAGGCATGATACAGGGCGTGTGCGTGATGACGTGTATTGACGATGGCTAATGCATGCCGCGGGATCAGCATGCCTTCCGCTACCTGCGCATCTGTCAGCGGTCCTGCGTTGTGGATAGTCACGCGGCGGAGACTGCGATAAAGACGCGAGGGTGCGGGCGCGATCTCGCGTACAGCACGCAGACCACCGACAAAGGATCGCTCGGGGTTATCCGGCCGCTCGATCAACGCAGGCTGGGTTGCCGTGCAAACGACAACCGTTGACCCGTAGTTGCGTGCTAGTTCGTCGAGGATGGCCACACATGGGCGCAAAAGATGAATGGGCATGGTCTGAGCTTCATCGAGCACGATGACGCTGCGAGTAATGTTGTACAGTTTGCGGCATCGGCCAGGGCGATCCGAGAACAGACTCTCAAAAAACTGTACTGCAGTGGTCGTGATAATGGGTGCGTCCCAACCCTCGGCTGTCATCCGTTCGCGGGGCGTGCGGGGCTCACGAAACCCGATATGATGCTCGACGATAGCTTCGCTGTGTGGGGACAGGGCGCGGCGAAACACGTCAGCGGTCTGGTCAATGATCGCGCAATAGGGAGCGACATAGATCACACGATCAAGGCCGTGGGCCTCGGCGTGATCGAGAGCAAAGGCAAGCCCCGCAAGCGTCTTGCCGCCACCCGTGGGCACGGTCATGGTGAATACGCCCTGGGGCTTATCCGCGCGAGCACGCGCGGTGGACAGGATCCCAGCGCGTATGCGGTTGAGGCGGGTAGGCGCGGCTTCCCTTTGGAGAGTATCGAGATACTCGCTCAACGTTGCCCTGAGTGTCGCTAATGAGGGCGGTTCTGGGATGGGTTCTGAGCTGCCCGACGCCGCCTCGTGAAACGACCGAGTGTCGCTCCAGTCTGCATCGATCAAGCAACTGAAGATCATGCGCGACAGCGTGGCGAGCTGCAGGCCAAGCCGCTCCCTCCCCACGGTCGGATGCGGGTTAAATGGGGGCTGTGTCAGCGCAGGTAGTGTGATCTCGCTGCGCCAAGCCGAGGCATCCGGCACGGTCAGGCCCAGACGGGCAACAAGAGCTGTCCGCTTGCCGTCGCCGCTTCCGTTCGCGAGGCCAGCATGATGGCCCGCAACTGCCGCAGCCAGGATCCGTCCTCTCAGTTCGTACTTCTGGACCGCGACTTGTGCGCCAGCCGTGGAATGTTCGACCTGAGGCCCACCCAACAAGTAGCCCTGCCATTCGGCTGCATACTTCCCCAAGTCATGTAGCAGGCCCGCAGCCTCACCCCACGCTCCCGCACCGAACTTGTCAGCGCGCGCACGGGCTCCTGCAGCAACCGCTTCGAGGTGATCACGGAGTTCCTGCCAATGTTCGCAGGATACGCCCGGCACGCTGTGCGCAAATTTGGGGGTCACAAATGTCTGCACTGCAGATCGGCGATGAACCCAATCATCGTGTGGCGAGCCGCCCTCCGACAGATGCGGGAGGTTCTTACCTTATACGCGTTTCTCACGGCCCGCCGTAGGAAGCCTCGGCGACACCTCCGGGGGCTTTCGCCTTTGGTTAGAGCATTTCAAACAAGAAAGCTCGGCGTGGTGGACGCAAGCCGGGCTTCTTTCAGCCTAGGGGGGATGCCGGTGCCTGTGTTCCGAAACTACCGGCACCAATTCAAATCCTCGATAGGATCGGGCGTTCCTGGCGACGGCTTCGGGCGGCCCTTTTTTGCTCCAGGATACTTGATTTTATTACTCTTATTCACAATATCTTGGAGTTTAGTCTTCTAACCTTAGGAGTTATGGAATGTTTTTAGAACTACACTCAACTGGCTACTTGCGGTTCATTGCGGAAAATGGCTGCCATCTGGTTTTGGATAGGAGCAATCCTCGCAAGGAGCACATCTGGCTCAAGACGAGCGACGGGCGGTATATGGAGAGGCGGTCTCCGACCGGCTTTGCTGCTCCGGTCGAGCTACTGCCTGCCGTCCTCGATGACTACCGGGCTGCTTCCCTCGTCGCCCAAGATGGCCCGGAAGACGAGAATGGCTGCACTGTTTTTCGTCTCACCCAAGATGGCATGAAGCGGGGCCTTGGCGAAGTCGATCTAAGCCAGCAAGCTAATGTTCTTTACTGGCCTGATGCTGAGCAGCCAACTCGTGGTTATGCGAGGTGTCGCGGCAATCGTTCCTTCGGAACGGTCCGTGCGGCACTCAAGTTTGTGCTGCACGATCTCACCGAAAACGAGCGGGCGACCGCGTTGGTGACTTCGCTTCCCCAGTCATTCGACTTCACTGACCCTGAGACGGCTATAAGAACCCAGGAGATGCTTAAAGAGTCGCGTTAGCTGCATACCCGTGCCCTGGAGGGGCCGCCTAGCGGGGGTGGCCCCCCTCACTGCACCGCCCTCGCTCGGCGGCTGACGATAGGCCGCCATCCGCTCAGCCATGACCATATCGACCACTGCGGGCGCGCCTGCATACGAAACGCAGACTCGTCGAGACGAGACTACGACAGCTACGGACTCGCTCTTTTGCTTCTCTTGCGAGGTGCTTGCACGAACATTGCCAAATTTCACTATTCGAAAAGATCGACGGTAGGCATATGTGGCGAGCAGGCGGGGCAAACCTGAAACAGGTGGCGGAGAGATGCGGGCTCCAAGAGTGCTGGGCTGAGCAAATTTCGGGGGCTAAGCAATGAGGGCAACGACGCACACAGAAAAAACCACCTCTCGGATGCAGAAAAACGCGCCCGCGCCGACTTCGTTGTGGACAGCGGCACGACGTTGGACACACGCAAAAACAAATAGATGCACAATCCGAAATATGGCTGAGCAAACTTTGGGGGACACGATGAGCGCAATTGCAATCCTTCACGCCGACCGGGTGCGTCATGGGCGGCTGTGGGAAGTCGAATTCGACGGCGAGATGGTTGTGATCGGATCACGCGATCCTGAGTTTGACTTGGCGCGTGTCCTGCTTGCCCGTGGTTGCACCGGGAAGGTCACGATCCTCGATGGCAAGACGGGTGGACGGCGCGCCATCATCCCTGACATCGAGAAGGCTGCTGGCTTGCGCACAGAGGAAGGGCCATACGGCCCGCGCTTCGTGAAATGGCGTCAAACCAGTGTGGATCACTCGTACACGGGCGAAATAGCTTTGGCTGGTACTCTCAGCAGGCCCCCGCTCGGGGAGCAAGCCGAGAGGCTGCTCTACTACGGCAGGGGGGAGATGTAGCCTGCAACTGTGGGGGCGCGCTATGACGCCACTCTCGCTGGTCGAAAAGCTCCAGCTTGCCAGCTGGCTCGTTAAGGAGCTGACGGGCGATCAGTTCAAGGTCGCCCACGTACTCTTCTTCGGCTTCCACAATAGCAAGAATGGCAATCTTTTCCCAAGCTACAGCCAGCAGGCAGAGGCCGCCAACGTAAGCAAGTCCACGGCCATTAGGACCGTGGAGATCTTGGAAGGGCTTGGAGTGCTCGACGTTAAGCGGACGGACGGCGGCCTGAATAAACGGAACCGCTACACACTGAAAATGGTGTCACCAGCGGACCCTTTAGAGATGACAAACGGTGTCACCAGCGGACCGCTAACGGTGTCACCAGCGGACCGGCCTAGTGTCACCAGTGGACCCTTAGCGGTGTCACCAGCGGACCCGCATATAACAATGAATATAAACAAGGAAAAAAACAAAGAATGTATCAAGGAAGGGGGCACACCAGCGGTGAGGCAGCCTTCATTGAAGAAGCCGCCAGCGTTGCGTGGAACACGACTCAGCGAGCTATGGCAGCTATCGGAGAATGACGTTGCCTATGCGCGTGAACTCGGCATGCCGGAAGAGATGATCGACCGCGAGGCGCAGAAGTTCAAAAACTATTGGTTGGCCGCGGCGGGTGCGAAGGGCATCAAGCGTGATTGGCCCAGCACCTGGAAAAATTGGTGCATCCGATCAATCGAGTTTATGGCGAATAATCAGAAGGCGCGCGGCAATGCCACGTCGGCAATGGTCGAGACCTTGCAACGAAGGGGGAACGCATGAACCAGATCGCGAAACTGCCAATACGGGGAAGTCGACTGCTGCCTGTCCACGAGAGTGATGCGCTTAGAGACGAGGTGTACGAGCTTGAGCAGATCGAGTGGCAGGTTGCCGAGGTCCTGCGCAGCTCCAATAACGACTGGTTTTACCATAGCACGCTCGCTAAAGCCGAAAGCGACCTTGAAAAACTCGGCGAGCTTCCGTCCGATACCGGAAACACGATGACCATGCTCGACCAGCTGATGCAGGAAGCAAGCGTAAGGCAAATCGCCGATGGGCTCGCAGTGCTGTATGGGTTGTTCGGATCAAGAGGTGATCCAGAGATTGTCGCGAGCACGGGCGTCGATCTTATTGAAGCCGAGCACGTTTCCACAATCGCGCTGTACCGTGGATTGATCGTGCTGCTCCGCCCAAGCCCCAATGAATGGGACGAAAAGACTATGGAATGGAAGCGACCGCCGATCCGAAAGTTCCTGCCCACTATCCCCGAGATTATCGCCGAACTTCAGGATCAGCGAGGGCTGTGGCTGGAGAGGCAATCGAAGTTCAAAGACTTGCCCCAGCGGCACGGCCAAGCGCGCCAAGAGATCACCAAGCGCATCGCTGAGCTTTCGGGCAGAAAGCCACACCACTGGGCTGAGCTGGCTGCGGGGCAACAAGGATAACACTTCCGAGAACAACAATTATCAGAAGTTAAAGTCGTGTGGTGGATATGCAGCACGAGCGTGACATAGTCGTCCCTGCTTACGTCTGCAGGCAGACCGCCTGCCGCGAGCTGGACATGTCGGACGACACGTTCGACAAGTATGTGCGTGAAGGCACCCTCCCCCAGCCTAAGCGTCGCGGCAAACTCATGCGCTGGAAGTGGTCGGAGATCGTCGCTGCCCTTGACGGCGGAAGCATCACCGTGATCGAGATAGAAAAGGACGCATTCGAGAAGGGTATCGAACGTGCCAAAGCGGCCAACAGTAGAGCTGCCTAAATACGTACAGCGCGTAGTCGATGGCGGTCGAGAGTATTTCTACTTTCAGAAGGGGCGCTGCAGCTCCATGCCGGGACCGCGCATGAAGCTGCCGAATGGGCCGCACGATGCAGAGTTCTGGGCGACCTATAAGAGCTACCTCGGCACCGAGCCTCCCTGCGCCAGAACATTCGATGCGCTGATTGCGGCTTACAAGGTCGCACCGGAGTTTATGAAGAGAGCTGAAACTACGCAACGCGACTACAGCCGCTATCTTGACATCGTGTCGAAGGCGTGGGGCGAGCTCCACGTCGGAAGCGTCAGGCCGAAGCACGTCATTCAGCTTCGCGATGCGTGGGCTGAGACGCCGGTCGCTGCCAACCACCTCCTGTCGGTGCTCAAGACGTTGATCAACTGGGGTATCCCACGCGAGTTCTCCGAGACGAACCCCTGCATCCATGTGCCGAAGCTGGAGGTCGAGGAGGACGGAGCGCATCCCTGGCCTGTGTGGGCTTACGAACTGATCGAGAAGCATGCGCGCGAAGACATGCAGCGAGCAGTCCTTCTAGCGCGCTACACCGGCCAGAGACAGGCTGATGTCCTCCGTATGGCTCCTGAGCACGTCGAAGACGGCGGCATCTACGTCGTGCAACAGAAGACTGGCAAGGAGCTATGGATACCGCTGCACGCCGATTTGAAGGAGGAGATGCGGCGATGGGAGATCAGACCGCCCTGGTTCTTCGTGCAGACGCCCAAGGGCGAGAGCTATACGCCAGATCGCTTCAGGGCCGCCTGGACGCGCCTGATGAACGACACTCCTGCAGGCAGAATTAGGCAGGGGGGCTTCACCTTCCGTGGGCTCCGCGCGTCGAGCGTGGAGAAGTTGCGCGAGGCAGCCTGCAACGACCGCGAGATCGAGAGCATCACCGGCATGTCGTCGGCAATGATCACTCGCTACAGCCGCTTCGCCGACCAGAAGCGACTTGCCAAGGCAGCAGTGCGGCGGCTAGAAGGGCGAACGGCTCGCGAACGAGAGTAGAGAACGAGTGGAGCACAAACTGTAAAATCAGCCATTACTGTAAAGCCCATATCCTTGATAAAAAGAGGAAATATTGGGGGATCGTCTAACGGTAGGACAGCGGACTCTGACTCCGTCAGTCTAGGTTCGAATCCTAGTCCCCCAGCCAATTGATCTCATTGCGCTTTTCTCGGTTAGCATAAAGAACACTCAGGCACAGTCGGGAGCTCGGTCGGGAGCTTTCGTTCTCGATTCGAGCTTTCGGATCGCGGCCTCGGCCAAGGCCGGGTCGCGATGTAGATAGTTTGCGTCAAGGATCGACCGCACGTCCCCGAGGGTGTGGCCGGTGACGGTAGCGATCTCCGCCTCGGTGGCGCCAGCAAGGGCGAGCCTCGTGACGGCGGTGCCCCGCAGGTCGTTGAACGTCACCCCTACGATGCCGACAGATCGGCACGCCTTTCTCCATGATGATCTGAAGCCGTGGGCGGTCCATGGCCTGCCATCGGAGTTGACCAAGATCACGGGGCTGCGCTTCGCAGTGGCGTCCAAGGCGGCCTTGAGAGGCGAGCCTACGGGAATAACTACACGGGCTCCGGTTTTGGACTGCCGCAAGATGATCTTGTTGCCGTCATAGGCGGCCCAGGTCAGCCGAAGCAGATCGCCTTGACGTTGTCCCGTCCAAAGAGCGAGCTGCAATGCAAGATGAAGGTGCCGGGGTGCTCGATCGAGAAAGGCGATCTCATCCTCCAAGGTCCACACCTTGTCTCTGCGAGAGCCACGATATAGGCGCCCTCCCCGCTCGCAGGGATTGGAAGTGACGAGCCCGCGGTCGAGCGCCCATGCGATGATGAGCGCCAAGACCACCCAGGCGTAATCGGCTTGGCGACGGGATCGAAAGGCGAGCCGATCGCGCCACGAGCGGAACACGTCCTTCGCGCCACGATCGGCGAGAGCCGCTATTGGAAAGTCGCCGAACTCTCTCTCGATCACCTTGATGAGCCGCACGTAATCGCGGCGCGTCCGATCGGCGAGGCTCAGGAATTCGGACGATTCCTGGTAGCGCTGCACGAGCGAAAGCAAGATGCCCGCCGGAGCCGCCTTCCTCTGCGAAACGGCCTCATGATAGGAGGCAACGAACTCTGGGTCTCCGGGCTCGCCACGAAGGCGGGGACCGCCTTTCCAGGCGTACCAGTAGGTGACAGAGGTGCCGTCCTTCAGAACCTTCCCGCGGCTGTTGATGCCCTTAAGACGCACGCGCATGGGTGTGCTTCCACCTCTCGAGTGGGCTGATCGGCTCCAAGGTTTCCGACCTAGTGAACAACGCTATCTTGCCAGTCACGTCGATCTCAATGCGCGCTACGTCCAGGCCGGCCGCCACCGCAGCCTTCAAAGCCCTCGTCACGTCGGTTTGTCTGAACGTCGATGGTCCGCGCGCCATAGGGCTCAATCCTTGCGGTGCTTTGGGCGACTGCGCGGTTGCGAGCGTTCAACAGGAAGTCTGCCCTCGCTCACTTTCTCACTCATCGACGTCAGTGCTACCCGCGGTCCGGGATCATTTGAGCATGGAGGATTAGCGGGCAAATCAGGCACAACTGCTGGCAGACTTTCCAGCCACTGCCGCAGGTCATGTGGGAGAATGATAGTTCGACGGCCGCGCTTCAAAGCACGGAGCTTTCCGTTACGGATCGCGTCATAAAGAGCCGTGCGCCCGGTGCGCCCGACCGCACAGGCTTCGGCAACGGTATAGGCGAGAGGTATATGCATGGCTTGTATGCACCCAGGACGGCCGTCAGCCACCCGCGTTTGGAGGCGGACTCAAGAGAACAATACCGGACGGGAACCGATTTTGGCGGGACTTGTATGGACTGGAACCTAGACCTTCGCGTCCCGATAACGCGGAGAGCGAGCATCGGTTATCGCCTTCGCCAGCGCTTGATCAGAGTGGAAGTGCCGACGGTAGGGTGCCGGCAAGCGATTTTGGAGCTGAGAAACAAGGGAAACAAACACCGACCGCTCGGATGCGAATTTGCTCGCCCCCGTCGGCAGAGCATGTTCTTGCAAAATCTCGCTCAATTGCCGCACCCAAGCACGCCACGCCCGGCCCCCAATCACTTTATAGGTGGGATCATCAACCTCATGCAGAGCGGTCTTACAGGCCCTCATAATAAGGGAGGGAATCACCCAGCCGAGCAATCTCAACGCTTCTTGGGGTGCAAACCTACGGTCTAAGCAATTTGACCCCATCTGCCTTCCAATCAGTCGGTAAAGCACCCCATCGATGTCAAGAGGAGCGGTCGGGGAGCTTTGAACGGAGGGAGCGGGCACCTTACTAAGCAATTTGCGGAAGGCCTGTAAATCAGACTCATCATATGCCTCGAGCACCATGAGCTCGTGCCAAACCGAATCTTCAAGAATAACCTTTGCATGACTGGAAGGCGCTTTCACATCGGAGTCCAGCGCTGCAATAACCTCCGCAAGGCGTCCCGCCGCGCTTAGGACAGACGTGATAGCTTCCCGAATATCGGTGACCGGAACTCCGCAATACTCTGTCGCGGCCCAGAATTCATATATGTCGGTTGCGTTCTCAATTTGCTTTCGTATCTCTGGTGCAATCGGCCATCCATAGTCACGCTCGATTTGCTGCCAGTCAGACTCGCACAGGGGGCGCCGCCTTAGCGAGCGAAAGGCGGCCGAGATCCTTCTTTTTCGAGCGGGCATAGGAGGATTTCATCGCAAGCTCTTAGAACTTGCAAATCCATTGCAACAAGCTCGTGAGGCTTGTCCACAGGCCTGCTTCGGTCGATCTCCGATTCGCGAAATACGCGCTGCCCTGAAGTTCGCGGCGAGCAAAATGGATTCCTTCCCAAGGCCAACCTATGATCAATGCGCAGAGGAGGAGTCCATGGCTGAGACGTCTATCGAATGGACTGACGCTACCTGGAATCCGGTGGCGGGGTGCGCAACGCGCGAAGGCATTCAAGCACCACGCGGCCGATGTATTTTTGTAAGCGGCAAGAGTGAGGTTAGTCGAAAATGAGGCGCGTAAGAGCGCTTAATTCCGCGCACGGCTATTTCCAGGAAGTGCTTACACCAAACAGAGACAGCTTTTTCAATTCGGCCAGCACATTTGACAACGTCATCAATCTTGCGTCGGCTCTCTTTCACTTTCATGAGTGGCTCTACCATGAGTTTCGGGACGAGCTGGAACAAGAGATCGGCGTGGCGCTCCCAACTGCCGGAGCATTCTGGGGAGCGGTCCATTCTAAAGACACGCGTTTCGGGTACATCCGCGATGTCGCGAACGCCTCAAAGCACGTCACCATCGGAGGCAAACATACTTCGTCAACAGGCATTATCCTCCGTCAGATGGACGGCATTGCTAAGGCGCGAGATCGCGGCGTGAGGTTCAGGCGCAAGCCCCGGCTTGGTCCCTGAGGTCATCGGTCAAATCCGAGACCTGAGAGTCTGGCTTGACAGTTCCAGCGATCATCGAGGCACCGGGTTCTCGAAAGCGTCGATCTATCGTGCCCTAAAGTAGTTGCGAAGCTGGCAGCAGCTCGCAAGCGCAAGCCGTGAGGGACGGTGCGAGGGGGAAAGAAGCCCCTCCGCGAAACGCGCCCCGATGTCGCCCTCTGCCATTGTGTGAGGTGTCGAAGGAGCTCGCGGCTCGCAACCACCTCAACGGCGGCAAGCCCTATGCGGCAAAGTCTGTAGCCAACATGTTGCGGTATGCTTGACCAGAGGGGATGAGGCTGGGGCTGGGTCTATTCTCGGTCTTTGATGTCGGTCCAAAACCATATACCCGCGACAACTATCACAAACATACCCGCGAAGGGCCTGAGGGCTAGGAGCACAAACCCAACCACAAAAAGGCAAGCCGCGCAGATAAGAGATATCAAGCGTCGCAACGGCGTCATGGGCGCAGTTTCATTCATCGCAACCCTCATTTGCCTGCCACGATGGCGCGGAATTATCGTTTGTGTTGCCCATGGTCACTTCCCTTTCGCCGTGCGCCGTAGCCGCCTCTTCATCTCAGCCCTGCGCGCGGCGGATGGCGCATTGCGCGTAGGGCTGTAAGCCATTCCCACCGCCTACTCTCCTAACGCCCGACCTTGTTCATGACGGCGCAATCCACATTCACTTGCCCGGCCTGGCCGACCATCACGGTGGCAGGTGGAGGCGGCTTGCCTCGACGGGTTTCAAGATGGGCGAAACTCTTCGCCATCATGCGATGGCAACGCTCCAGAAGGGGCATCAGAACCTGCTCAAGACGGGCAATTTCCTGCGTTAGTTGCTTGCCAACGGTGTGGCCGTGAAGCTCATCGAGCGGAGCCTGGCCGAAGAGCTCACGCTCGACCGTGAGGCAGAGAGAACCAATCCAACCTTGGACGCGAAGCAGGTTCCGGTAGGCGATAATGGCGCTGTCCACCATCATGGTGTCGGCTGCCGTCGGGTTCTCGATACCCGCGAGCAGACCCTGACGCAGTTGGGTGAGCGTCGCCATGAGCTCGGGCTCAAGGTAGCGCTCCGCGCCTAGCTGCTCGATGAGAAATCGACCGCTTTCATAATTGATCTTCGCTCCCAGAAATATCCTCTGCCAGCCCTCCTCGCGTTGGACCCCGCGGCGTCCCTTTACGGCCGCCAAGAGTGACTGGGCTTGATCTCGGAGCTCTTGATGTTGAGT
>Ga0116223_10003083_pt1 | contig 15228 bp, 14 predicted proteins | sample Sb_taG_3_FD_90092 | JGI IMG/M metagenome (GOLD analysis project Ga0116223, IMG submission 90092) | Peat soil microbial communities from Weissenstadt, Germany - Sb_50d_a_PC metaG | ecosystem: Environmental > Terrestrial > Soil > Wetlands > Peat | place: Germany: Weissenstadt | collected 2010-09-21 | reverse complement strand
TGGTTGCCTGCCGCGCCTATGGCCTGCGCCCGATCGACGGACCTTTCGGTGATTTCTCCGATCGCGACGGCTATCTTGCGGCCGCGCGGCGCGCCGCAGTCCTCGGCTACGAGGGCAAATGGGCGATCCATCCGTCGCAGATCGAACTCGCCAACGAGGTCTTCACGCCCTCGGAGGCCGAGGTCGGCAAGGCGCGGCGCGTGGTCGATGCCATGCAGCAGGCCGCAAAGGAAGGCAAAGGGGCGGTCTCGCTCGACGGGCGGCTCATCGACATCGCCAGCATCAGGATGGCGCAGGCGCTGTTGGACAAGGCCAGCGCCGTCGCCGCAGGCTAGCGTGCTCCTCTCCGCCTGAGCATGAGAAGGCGAGGCGGTCGGATCAATCATCGCGGCGGTTTGCGCAGGCAATCGCGTTCCGGTAAAACCGGGCGCGATTCGAGGATGCGACATGGCCGATGAAACCGATGATGCGAGCGGCGCAACCGGATCAGCCGGCGCGCCGGCGCGTCCGGTCGTCGGCGCGAGTTCCGTGCCGCGTGAAAAGCCGCTGATCGAAGGCCATGCCGAAGAGATCGGAGTTTTGAGCGCTCCCGCCAGTGAAGCATCCGCCGAGCAAGCGCCCGCCGAAGATCCCTGGAACGCGCTGCCCTCTCCGCCGGAAGCAGAAGTCCTGGAGCCGGAACCGGAAGCCGCGCTTCCGGCACCGCCGGAGGCAGAAGTGGCGCCCGAGCCGCAGGTCGGCCCGCCACAAGCCGCGCTTGCCGCTCCTTGGGCGGCCGTTCTCTGGCCCTTCGCCGCGGCGATCGTCATCGGCGCGCTGCTTGCGGTCGGCGGCGCGTTCGGCCTGCATATGCTCGACAAGAGGCCGGCGAATTTGGCCGCGCTCGAGGCCCGCGTCGCGGCGCTCGAACAACGACCGGACTCGACTGAAGCATTGCGTGCCGCGCAGGCGGTGCTCGAAAAGCGCATCGCCGCGCTCGAAGCGGCGAACCGCGAGAGCCAGACCACGATGGCCGGGTTGCGCGCCGACCTCGACAAGCTTGCGGCGCAAAAGGCGGCGCCCGGCCCGAGCGCTGCGCCGGATCTTGCGCCGCTCGAAGCCCGGGTCGGCGCCTTGGAACAAAAGCTCGCGGCGCTCGATACCAAGCTCAGCGGGGTCGCCGGCAGGCTCGACGCCGAAAAGAGCCAGGTCCGCGCGTCCGAAACGCGCGTGAGCCAATCGGCCGCGGCGCGCGCCGACAGCGAGGCGATCGCAATTCTCGCCGCGAACCTGCTCAGAAAAGTGGAGTCAGGCGCGCCTTACGACACCGATCTCGCGGCGCTCGCCAATCGCGGCCTCGACAAAGGCAAAACCGCGCCGCTCGAACCCGCGGCGGCGTCCGGAGTGGCGACCCCGGTGGCCCTCGCCAAGCAATTTTCCGATGTCTCGCCGGCGATCCTCGCCACCGAGCCCGCGCCACAAGAAAATGGCTTTATTGATCATCTCGTCAAAGGCGCCGAGCGACTCGTGAAAGTGCACAAGGTCAGGCAGACGCCAGGCAAGGACCTTGCCGGACAGGTCGCGCGTATCCAAGCGGCGCTCAATGCCGGCGCGGTCGACGAGGCCTATCAACAATGGAACGAGCTGCCGGATGCCGCGAAAGCCAAATCGCAAGCCTTCGGCGCGGCGGCGAAGGCCCGGATCGACGCGATCGCCGCTGCCCGCAGCATCGACGCCGATGCCATGGCGGCGCTCGGCAAGGCGAAGTCGTGAGGGCTTTTGCATTATCGGTTCAAAAGCACTGACGTTGAGGTTCGTGATCTTTGGGCCGCCGCCGCGTTCACGCCGATCGGGCGGACCAATTTGGCTTGGTGCGAGAAATCGCCGGAAGCGCCATTCCTATTTTCGGTTCTTCTGGTACATTATCGCAGTTAGCGATATTCTCCGGCATGAAGACGGTCGTCTATACACGCTCGGCCGCCCGCGAGCTGAGGAAGCACCGTTCGGTCGCGAAGCGCCTCGCCGCGAAAATTGGTCGCTACGCGCAGACCGGTGCCGGCGATGTGAAGCAATTGGCGGGCTCGACGGGCAAGCGCCTGCGCGACGGCGATTTCCGAGTGATTTTCGAGGAAACGGCGACGGAGATTATCGTCACCAAGATCGGCCCGCGCGGCGATGTTTACGACTGAGAGATGATCATGACCCAGACGATCAAGACGCCCGGCGGCGAAACGCTCGTGGTCTTGCCGCTTGATGAATTCGAGGCTTTGCGCGATGCGGCCGATCACGCCAAGGCGCTGGCGGCACTCGCGCGCGGCGAGGAGGAGAAGCTTTCGGCCGAAGAGGCAATGGCTCTCGCCGAGGCGCCGACGCCGATCGGATTTTGGCGCAGGAAGCGGGGCATGACCCAGGTGCAGCTTGCCAAGGCCGTCGGCATCTCGCAGAGCTATCTTGCCGGTCTCGAAACCGGCGCACGTAAGGGGGACGCGACGCTCATCAAGCGTCTCTCTGGCGTGCTCCGCCTGCCGATGGAGGATCTCATTTCCGAGTAAAGGCAATATTCTCTCAAGCAATTCACATTCGCTTTGCGAATCTCGCCTCCTTCGAGACCCGAGCCCGTCATGATCCGTGTTCTGCTTTTCCTTCTCGCCCTCGCGCTTGTCGCGGTCGGCATCGTCTGGATCGTCGATCGACCGGGCGAGATCGCGGTCACCTGGCAGGGCTACCGTATCGAAACCACGGTCGCCGTAGGCCTCGGCCTCTTGGCGCTGGCCGCCGTCCTTCTCGCGATCCTCATCGGGTTCGTCCGCTTCCTCTTCCGGATGCCATCCCGCATGGCGCGGCGGGCCGAGACGCGGCGGCGCGCCAAAGGCTATGCGGCACTCTCGCGCGGCATGGTCGCGGTGGGGGCTGGGGACGCAAGGCTGGCGCGCCGATCCTCCAGCGAAGCCGATCGGCATCTCGACGCGGAGCCCTTGACCTTGCTGCTTGCCGCCCAGGCGGCGCAACTTTCCGGCGATCGCGCCGGCGCCGAAACTGCCTTCGGCAAATTGGCGCAGGATCCTGCGACGCGCTTGCTCGGACTGCGCGGCTTGCATGTCGAGGCGCAGCGGCGCGGCGATCCCGAGGCTGCCATTCATTTCGCGCAGGAGGCGCATGGAATCGCGCCGCTGCCCTGGTCGGCGAAAGCGGTCCTCGATCATTATGCCGGCAAGTCGCAATGGGAGAGCGCGCTCGCCGCGCTCGAGAGCCATATCGCGGCAAAGCTCGTCGACAAGAAGACGGGAGAGCGCCAGCAAGCCGTGCTCGAGACGGCGGTGGGGCTCGACAAGGCCGCGCGATCCCCGGATGAAGCCTTGCGCCTGGCGCGTCAGGCGCTCGGCCGCGCCCCCGACCTCATCCCTGCGGTTGCGCTGGCGGCACGGCTGCTCGCCCGCAAAGGCGAATTGCGCAAGGCCGCCAAGCTCATCGAAGCGGCCTGGCAAAGGCAGCCGCACCCCGAACTCGCCGAAGTCTATCTCGATCTGCGTGCGGGCGATTCCAACGCCGATCGTCTGGCCAAGGCGCGCACGCTCGCCAAGCTCATGCCGCGCGATCCCGAAAGCCGGATGATCGTGGCGCGGGCGGCGCTCGCGGCGCGCGACTACAAGGCGGCGCGCGAAGCCATGGCGCCGCTCATCGCCGAAGACGAACGCCCGACCGCCCGCATGTGCCTCATCATGGCCGAACTCGAAGACGCGGATACCGGCGACGAGGGGCAAGTTCGCGAATGGCTCGCCCGTAGCGCGCGGGCGCCGCGCGATCCTGTCTGGATGGCGGATGGCGTCGCAGCAGCCAGCTGGGCGCCGGTCTCGCCGGTCACCGGCCGGCTCGACGCCTTCGTCTGGCAGAAGCCGGCCGATCGGCTAGGCACGGAGGTCGCGGCTTGGAGCGGCAGAGCGATCGAGCGGGCGGCGCCCGTCGCGGAGATCGCGCACGAGCCGCCGCAGCTGCCGAATTCGCGGCCGCCGCCGGAGCCGCCGCCGGAACTGAAGGGGCCCGAGCTGGGGCCCGAGAAGGCGCCCGAGACGAGCGCGCCCGAAGCCGGGGCGAGCGCGGCGCCGCCCGAGCCTACGCCGCTCAAGCTGGTGCGTGGCGCCGGCCCGCGCGCGGTGATCTTCCCGATGCCGGCGCCGCCCGACGATCCTGGCTTGAACGAAGCGCAGGAAGACAAGGACCGCATCGGGTTTTATTGACTCTGCTGAGAAGCGCTTCGCCGCGCCCTCGCCTCCGAGGCTCGCTTCGCTCGCACCTCAGGGAGGGGGGAAAGGTCTGATTCCATAGCATGAGCCCCTCATGCTGAGGAGGGTCCGAAGGACCCGTCTCGAAGCATGACGGCGGCTGCAGCGGTTGCCAAGGCGCGGCGAACCGGCATAAGAGAGGCGCGCAACGCGCATCGCCCGGGCGCTGAAGGCCGCAATAGCTCAGCCGGTAGAGCACCTCATTCGTAATGAGGGGGTCGGGGGTTCGAATCCCTCTTGCGGCACCATATGACCGTCCGACGGCGTCCAAAATCGTCCAAAAAATGGATTAATAACAACGGATTAGGGCCGATTTTCTGTCCTGGCTCGTCCTTATACGCCTGTTGGTATCCAGGCATGAAACCGCGCGACGGCTTCGCGCGACGGTCGGCGCGGTTTTTCGTTACGCGGTCGCGACCGGCAAATCGCGTCTATTTCGAAAATCTTGATTTTCGCACAAACGGGCAGGTCATATCCTGGCGCGCGGTAGATGCGGCTAACGACCGCCGGCGTGCTGACCCAACTGCTCGAGGAGCGGTCGTAGTGCGTCCAGTTCCGCACCAAAGCCAGCCCAGTCCCCGGCTTTCAAGCGCTCGATCGCTTGGTCGTAGTGGCTGAGGGCCTCGCGGGCTCGAACGTCCTCGGGCTCTGTCGATACAGATCCGGCAAATGCCGTCGAGGACGGATGAGCCGGAGCGGATTCCTTGAAGAGGGCCCCCAGCGCCGCGGCGAGGGTCTCCTCCATGACCACGCGGTCGCCATAGGCCGCGATCACCCGCTTGAGCTCCGGCAATTGGCCCGTCTCCGCGCGGAGATACAAGGGCGACACGTACAAGAGCGAGTTCTCGATCGGCACGACGAGGAGATTCCCGCGGATGACCCTCGAGCCCATCTGGTTCCAGAGGGAGATTTGCTGGGAGATCTCTGTGTTCTGATCGATGCGCGCCTCGATCTGAAAGGGCCCGTAGACGAGCTTTTCTTTGGGGAACTCGTAAACGATCAGCTCGCCGTAGTTGGGCGGGTCGCAGCGGGCGGCCAGCCACGCGATCATGTTCTCCCGCTGGCTCGGCGCCATGGGGAGCATCAGGAAGAACTCGGCGCGCGCTTCCCCGGGCAAGCGCATGATGATGTAGTAGGGGTCCATCCTGGCATCGTTGGTGCCGTCGGCACCGGTCGGCTGACGAGGGAATTGCCAGAGGTCTTCGCGGTTATAGAAGACTTCGGGCGCGTCCATGTGGTAGGCGCGATACATTTGAGCCTGAATAAGGAAGAGGTCCTCCGGGTAGCGGACGTGCCTTTGCAGATCCCGCGGCATGGCCGCAAACGGCTTGAATAGGCTGGGGAAGATGTGCCGATAGGTCTCGGCGACCGGGTCAGAGGGATCCGCCAGGTAGAAGTCCACCGTCCCGTTATAGGCGTCGATAACGACCTTGACCGAATTGCGGATGTAGTTGATCTCCTCGTCGGGAAGGGCCTGTGCATAAGGAAACCAGTCGCTCGTGGTGTAGGCATCCTGAATCCAGAAGAGCCGCCCATCGCTGACTACCGCGTAGGGGTCGTGATCCAGGCGAAGGAAAGGCGCGATCGTTCTCACCCGCTCTTGAATGTTGCGGCGAAACATAATCCGACTCTCGTCGGTGATGTAGCGGCTGAGTAAGATGTTCGGATCGTCGAAATACCAGGCGAAGAGCATCCTCCGGGCAATCCCGCCGACAGCGACCCCGTCCGCGCCGTCGTAGGCCGCATAGACATTGTCCTTGCCCTTCGGATAGTCGAACTCCGGGGTGCTCCCCTTCACGATCACGTAGGAATCAGTCCCTTGCCCAAAATAAACGCGCGGCTCACGAACGGCAGGGCCGCCGGAGGCGACCGGAGGGATGTCCTGCAGGTAAAAGATCGGTAGCCCTTCGGGAGACATGCGGGTGACCGGGGACATGACCACCCCATTACCGTGAGTGAAGAGGACATGGAGGTTGACCCATGTCTGGGCGTTGGGAGGGAGGAGCGCAGGCGCGAGCTCGCGGGCCGACAGCATCACCTGCCGATACGAACCGTCGAGCTGATATCGGTCGACATCGACGTCAAGGAACTTGTAGTAAGTCCGAATCTCCTGCAGTTGAGCGTAGGTGTCCATCAACGGCTGCCAGTCCCACAGCCGGATGTTGTCGATGGTTGCATGGTTGTCCTGAAGCGACTGGAAGGTAAGGTCCTGTTCCGCAGGAAACGGTTTGACCGTGACTTTCCGAAGTTTATAGGCCTCTTGGGTGAGGGCAATGTTCCGCTGAAGGTAGGGCGCCTCCAACTGCAACTCGTTCGGCTTCACATAGAAGCGTTGGAAGAGCGCGGGGAATACCAGCGCCAGAACGAACGAGCTTCCAAACAGCACAACCACCGCCGCGAGAGGAAGCTCGTATCTCCGCATCCGCACATTGGCCCATGAGGTGAAGGCGGCCGCTGAGGCGAGCCCGACGAGCGCCGAGAGCACCGGCAGCTCGACATGGACGTCCGTGTATGCCGCCCCCACGACCACCGCATTGTCGCCATAGAGGAGGAGGAACCGGTCTAGCCAATAGGACCAAGCCTTCACCACGAAGAAGAGACCCAACAGGGCGGAGCCGTGGGCGATGACCCAGGGAAACGCCAACCGACGCTTGTCGAGCGTGAGGTCGCCGTGCGCCCAATATACTGCGCCGGCGACAAAGGCGCTCAATACGAGCGTCAGCAGCATCCAGTTCTTGAGCGCGACGTAGGCGGGAAGCGAGAAGAGATAGAAACCAATGTCCTTCCCGTAGAGGGGATCGCTCTGTCCGTACGGCGCCTGGCGGATGAAGCGGAGGGCCACGTCCCAGTTGCCAGCCTCGCCCAGGGCGATTAGGGCCGCGAGAACGAGGGCGCCTCCCGCGACGAGGGAATGCATAGGAAGGCGCTGGGACAAGCGCGCCAACAGCGCGGTTAATGTCTGATCGCCCGTCGATCCCCATGGAGAGACGACCGGAAGGAAATGCCCCTGTCGCTCGGCGAGGCGATACGCCAGGGATCCGTTCAGCCACAGGAGGATGGCGGACGCCGCGAACACGGCGAGGAAGAGGGCGACCTTTGCCCCGAGAATCGTCCAGAAGACATCGGGATAGCCGACGGCCGAAAACCAAAGCCAATCGACCAGGACGTCGCTCGCGAAGCCCAGCGCGATCAGGCAGGTCACGCTGGCGACAACCGTGACTGCCATGCCTCTCCATGGCATTTCCCACCTGCTTTCTTGCGTAAACGGATCCTGTCGCGGACCGCAATCGAGCTATGCGTGCGAGATTCACGACCGGACATTCCAGCCGAGGCTCGCGCTTTATCCAACATTTCCCGGACGAAGAGGCCGATCCCTTGTGAGCCCGGAATGCGTTCCTTTTCCGGTCCGGCTAGAATACGTTCAGTCGCGCCGAAGGCTTTGATCTGAATCAGATGGGATAAAACGGCATTCGCGGAAATGGAAGCGAAACATGTTTCGAGAAGCCGTAGGTCGATGCAACGCCTCTATCCTTTAATGCAGATGAGCGGCCGCAAACGCGCCACCCTTCGAGCAAGCCCGGCATGTTCAGCGGCGGCCACGACGGCACCCACGTCCTTGTAGGCGCCGGGCGCCTCTTCGGCGATGCCACGCATCGAGGGGCTTCGGATCAATATGCCTTGTGCTGCAAGATCATCGACGATTTTGCGCCCGCTCCATTGCTTCAGCGCAGCGTGACGTGAGAGCGCGCGGCCGGCGCCGTGACAGGCCGACGAGAATGCCTTTGTCTCGCTACTCTTCTCCCCGGCGAGAATGTATGAGCCCGTCCCCATGCTGCCGCCGATGAGCACTGGCTGACCGACGGCACGCAGCTCCGCGGGAAGGCTCTCATGGCCAGGGCCAAAGGCTCGGGTCGCGCCCTTGCGATGCACGAATAGTTCGCGCCGCTTACCCTCTGCCAGGTGCGGTTCGACCTTGCAGGTGTTGTGGGAAACGTCGAAGAGCAGGCGCAGATCACAATTTGGAAAGTGATGCGCAAAAATGCGGCGGGCATAGTGACCGAGAATTTCGCGATTTGCCAACGCGCAATTGATCGCCGCCCGCATCGCACCGAGGTAGCGTTGGCCGACCTCCGAATTGATTGGCGCGCAGGCGAGCTCACGGTCGGGCGGCTCGATGCCGGATTCTTCCGCGGACACGAGCATCTCTTTCAGAAACTCGGTTCCAATCTGATGGCCAAGTCCACGCGAGCCGCAATGAATGGTGATAACGACATCATCATGAGCCAACCCGAAGGCGTCCGCAGCTGCGGGATCGAAGATTTCGGCGATCGCCTGGATCTCAAGATAATGGTTGCCGGAGCCAAGCGTCCCCATCTCTCGGCGCTGACGCTCTTTGGCACGATCGGAAACGAAATCGGGCCGCGCTCCGGGCATTGTTCCTCCTTCCTCAATTCGGTCCAGGTCGCGCGCTTCACCCCAGCCGCGTTCGACCGCCCAGCGCGCGCCTCCTGAGAGCATGGCATCCATGTCGATCGGATCAAGGGTGATCGCGCCCTTGCTGCCGACGCCCGCCGGAATTTGACGAAACAGCGAATCGGCGAGCGCCTTCTGCGCCGGAATCATATCGGCAACTGTCAGCCCCGTCAGCATCGTGCGCACGCCACACGAAATGTCGAATCCCACGCCACCCGCGGAAACAACGCCGCCACGATCCGGGTCAAAGGCGGCCACGCCACCAATCGGGAAACCATAGCCCCAATGTGCGTCCGGCATGACATAGGACGCCTCAACGATCCCCGGCAGCGTGGCGACATTCACTGCCTGGTCATAGACCTTGTCGTCCATGCCCCGAATCAGGTTCTCGTCGGCGTAAATGATCGCCGGCACGCGCATCGCGCCCTGAGGCTCGACGCGCCATGTCGTAGCATCGAGGCGGGTGAAGCGAGCAGGGTCCATCGCTGTCCTCCGTCAGACGTCCACAATACAGGCGGCCGACCAGATGCCTTCCGCGTCCTCGGCCACTCTTAGTGCGGTGTAGGTTGCACCCTTTGGCTCGCAGGCCGGAGCATGCCTTTCAACGTTAACTGGCTCGCCCCACAACGTCCCTTCCAGGCGGTGGCCCTTTATTTTTACGGCAAAGCGTCCGAACAGCATTTCTCGAACTGCCATCTCGTAGATGACGGCGTTGAGCCATTCGACGAATAGGAGTTCGAGGTCGGGTGCCTCACATGTCACCTGGATCGGAATCTTCGGTTGAACCTTAGCATAGGTAACAACGGCGGTGAGTGCCTGAGCGGCTTGCTCAAACGCTTCCGCAGCCGTCGCTCCCCATCCTCGCACCCCGACATCTGCATCATGCGGGAAGTTCTCCCACCTTGCGTTGCTCTCTTTAGGCGAAGTCGCACAGTCCATGACGATGATTTCCTACCCAGCAGCCCCGCTACAGCGCCACGCCTGAAATTGATCCCAGAGCGCCACTAGAAACCAGCCGTCTGAGCCGGGATTTGATTTCGCTCAAGATCGTGATCCTAATTCGTGTCAGCATACCGCAAAATCTAGAGGTACTTCGTCATGGCATCCCTGCAAGACCTTAGCGCAGCCTTACGCGTGACCGAAGAGTGGATCGATGATGTCATGCGGCGGCTCGGCTGGCAGGATCGCGAGCGAGTCTATCTGGCTATGCTCGCCACATTGCACGCCTTCCGTGACTGTCTGCCGCAAGACGAAGCGATCTATATCGGCGCACAACTGCCAGCCTTGCTGCGCGGCCTTTATTATGAGGGCTGGCATCCCGGCGCACATTCGGCGAGAAGTCGGAGCGCATTTCTGGAACGCATTCACGACGGCGTTCACCGCGACCCGGGCGTCGATGCGGAGGAGGCCGCGCGTGGGGTATTTGCCGTACTTGCCGCGCGCTTGCCTGCGGCGGAACTGGAGGATGCCAAGGCCGTCACCCCAAAGGTGCTGCATAATCTTTGGCCGAGCTGAGGCAGATGCTTATGAGCGCCGCCGCGACATCGTCTGTTGCTCACCCGGCGAACCAATTGATCCGGCTGTTCCTGTGCGGCGACGTCATGATCGGACGCGGCATCGATCAAATACTGCTGCATCCGTGCAACCCGGCTCTCCATGAGAGGTGGACGCGTTCAGCGATTGAGTATGTGCGTCTCGCCGAGGAGGCAAATGGCCCGATTCCGCGGCATGCCGATCCTTCATATGTCTGGGGCGAAGCCCTGGATGAGTTGAAGCGGACGCAACCAGATGCTCGCATCATCAATCTCGAAACGAGCATTACACTCAGCGAGCTCTACGTTCCCAAAGGCATTAATTATCGTGTTAGCCCTGACAATACGGATTGCCTAAAGGTCGCTCAAATAGACTGCTGCGTGCTTGCCAACAATCATATTCTCGATTGGCAGCATGCCGGTCTGCTCGAGACTCTGGGGACGCTAAAGCGATTTGGGATCAAGGCGGTGGGTGCCGGCCGAGATCTTGATCAAGCCGCCGCGCCAGCAGTGTTGGACATTGCCGGCAAGGGCCGCGTGCTGGTCTTTTCGTTCTCTTCCGAGACGAGCGGTACTCATCGCAATTGGGCCGCAACGCAAAATACCGCAGGCGTGAATTTCCTGCGCGACTTCTCCGATGCGAGCGTTGCGCGCATTTCGGAGAAACTGGCGCACGTGCGACGGCCGAATGACGTCGTCGTTGTTTCAATCCATTGGGGATCGAATTGGGGCTACGAAATTCCAGACGAGCAACGAGATTTTGCACACATGCTGATCGACAGGGCCGGAGTTTCCGTCATTCACGGTCATTCTTCGCATCATGCGAAATCCATCGAGGTCTACCGCGATCGGCTCATTCTCTATGGCTGCGGCGACTTCCTGAATGACTACGAAGGCATCAAAGGTTACGAGGAATATCGGGACGACCTAGCGCTGATGTACTTCGCTGATGTAGATCCGGCGAGCGGCAATCTTGTTGCGCTCGAAATGGTTCCTCTTCAAATTCGACAATTTCGGCTCATCCACCCCTCACAGGATGATATCGCTTGGTTGCAAATGACGCTGGACAGGGGAAGTCAGAGATTTGGGACGCGGATTGAATTGATGCCGAGCAGTCGATTCACTCTCTCCTGGTGAAACGGGTCGGACCGGCCAAATCGCCCAGCACCGCATGGAGGCAGGCTGAATGCGCTACAATAGCGGTCGCGCTATTTTTGGTCGACAAAGCGCAAAAGAGCATGTCAGCATAAAGATGCTGATTGGTCACCGGAGCTGCGCCTCGTATGATTTAGATCAATGAGCCTCAAGCTATTGCTGGCATGATCTCTTGCGTTCTCGCTGCGCAAAGCGCGCACAACATTTATGGGAGGAAGAAATGAAGGTGAAGGATGTCATGCACAAAGGCGCAACATGCGTTGAGCCTAGCACCCCCATTAAGGAAATCGCAAAGCGTATGCGTGATGCCGATATCGGCGCCATCGCCGTTAAAGCAGACGGTCACCTGGTGGGAATAGTCACCGATCGTGATATTACCTGTCGTGCTTTCGCGCACAGCGACAATCTGGCAAAAATGACAGCTGAAAATGTGATGACAAAAGACGTTGTGTGCTGTTCACCGGATGATGATGTCCATGTCGCGATCGAGGTCATGGAAGCGAAGCAAATCCGCCGCCTGCCCGTGACGGATAGTCAGAAGACCATGGTCGGCATGCTGAGCCTCGGCGACGTATCGCACAAGGTCAGCAAAGAGCTTTCCGGCGAGGTCTTGCGGGCGGTTTCAGGGCATCATTTATAGCCAAGAGCCGGAAGGATTGTCGACCCGTGCCGCGGAACTGGCTAGCGAGGCATCGGTCGACCTGTTCTTCGAGCTAAAGAAGAGCTACGCACATTCTTCCTCGCCGTCCGAGGATAGCGGCGTCGAGGGCCACGTGGATTGATGCGTGCAGGATGACAGCGAGCCACCTCGTGGCAAAGAGGCGCTATCGCGTCGTCTGGGCTCGGGTGCCAGGTGAGAATCCTGTTCTACTTGACACCGGCCCTCGGCGATCGTCGAGGCACGAACCCGCTGTAGCCGGGCTTGTGCGTCAGGCTATCGGGTGCTTCTGGGGCAACGGCAACGAGGAATGAGGGAAATTAGTGCCAGCCCAGAAACTTTCGATAAATGCCGCAATGGATGCCGTCATTCGAGCTCAGTTCGGCATCATCGACGCTCTGCGTCGCCTACAGGGCAATGCAGTTGCCGCATTTGGGTTGGGACCTGACGAATGCCGCTATCAGATAATTGCCTCTGGATCACACTGGCGCCTTCGTGACTATGGCGATCGAGACGCATCGCGCTCCATGCTTATTGTCGCGGCGCCGATCAAGCGGCCATATATCTGGGATCTCACCCCTTCAGTCAGCGCTATCCGTTACTGCCTACGAGGAGACCTGCATGTGTATCTCCTGGAATGGATGCCGGCTTCACAATACACCAGCGACAAAGGCATCGATGAGTACGCAGTCGCCATTTCCGATTGCGTCGCGAAGATCTCGCAGCAAGGTTCACCGAAAAAGCCGCTCCTCATTGGTCATTCGCTTGGCGGCACTCTTGCAGCCATATACGCCGCTCTGGCACCGGAAAGCATCTGCTGTCTTGTACTTCTCGGCGCGCCGTTGTGCTTCGAGGCGAGAGGCAGTCAGTTCCGAGACGCTCTCATCGCTTTTATTCCATCGGAACTTTCCGATGCAGAGCCATTTCCGGGCTCGCTTTTGTCACATGCGAGCGCTTTTGCGTCCCCTAGTTCATTCGTTTGGTCGAGGCTGATGGACGCTGCCTTGAGCGTTATTGATCCGCGCGCGATTGATATCCATGCGCGAGTTGAGCGCTGGGCACTCGACGAGATGCCCCTTCCGGGCAAATTGGTTCACCAGATTGTCGAAAGGCTTTATCGTGAGAATCGCCTGTGTCACGGAACCTTGAAGGTCAAAGAAAAATTGGTCGGCCCTTCTAGCCTGTCTGCCCCCACGCTTGCCGTTGTTAACATTGCTGATGAGATTGCTCCTCTGGGTTCGGTCAAGGCGTTCATTGAGGCGATGCCGATAAAGGACGTGAAAATCATCGAATATCCCGGAGAGCCTGGGGTCTGCCTACAGCATCTCGGAGTCCTGCTTGGACGCCAAGCGTACGCGAGAGTATGGCCTGAAATCATCTCCTGGATTAATTCGCATGGCTGAACAAGAACCTGCCAATGAGGAGCATCGCTCAGGGTCAATCGCGTTTCAATATCGGCTCAACCTCGCCGTCCCGTGTGCGGCCCACAAAGGCGAGTTTGTCTCCGTCACATGCGAGGCGTGCATCGATGCCGTATTCATGACCAAGTCGTCGGACCAAAGCGTTCAGCGTCCGCCCATCGCCACGCACGATGGGCGATCCGCAATGGGTAAAGATGGCATGACAAATACCGGCCCTTTCGCACCAGCCAAGTTGAATCGCGATCGGGGCGTGACCGATCAATGTTCCATTTTTATGGCGCACCATTGAGCGCCTAATTGTTGCGCCGTCGCCGATATAGACATCGATTCTGCGCAGCGCCTCTGACGCACGCGGGATCCCGGCCACGTCGGGGAGGTAGAAGAAGCATGCCCCTTGCGCCGATACACGATAACCGACGGCTGGCGCTCGGATCGAATGCTGGACCGGAAATGCCTTGAATCTTATTCCGCCGATTGTCATGGATTTTCCCACCGGCATCCTGCGCCGGTCGCGAATAGGAAAGCGGCGAAGCAAATCCAGGGTTTCCGATGTGGCGTAGACCGGGCATGGCGCTCCCCCAGCGAGGCCGGCGGCGTGATCGGGATGAGCGTGCGTGAGCACGATCGCCGTTGGCGCGATGGTGTCGAGCCGACCGAGCCAATCCGCCCCGCAGTCGATCATAACGCGGGCGCCATTGCGCCGGACGAGCAACGCGCTGTGACGCCGGTGCAGACGAGAGCGGATATCTATTTCGCCGCGCGTGCCAAGAAACGTCAGCTCCATAATTGCTGCGATTGCCCTAATCCGATCCGAACCGATTCAGAATGCTCTGGGGCGGATGAGGCGCAACGTGCACATCAGGATCTCATCTAGAGCGTGAACAGAGCCTTCGCCGAATGCGCCGATCGCGGCATTGCCCCAGCCTGCGATTGAGGGCCGCTGAGATGTGTTCCGCGCGCGTTTTAACTTGGCCCAGGAAGCGCACGGATGAGCTCCTTGAAGCGGTTCCATTCCGTTGCTGTCCAAATTTCCGTCTGGGCGTGACCAAACGTGCGGATCAACGTTGACACGCGAGCCGCCGTCTCGAGGTCATTCGCTTTGAAGATGTCGAGATAGTCGCATGGCCCGAGCACCGCATAGCTGCAAAGCCATTCTACGTCGGGACATTCCTCTTCCACACGTTTCATCGCATCGCGCTCGAGTCTTTCGAGTTCCCGCGGCGAGCGAACGGCATCGGGATTCAAGCGCGTCAACATGATGAAGGTCGGCATGACAACACCCTCTTTTCAAGCCTGTCACGGGTCGGCCAGGCGATTGAACACGTTGCGATCATGACCAGGCGGAGGGCGCCGGCTCCGTTATCTCCGCATCGCCCGTAGACGTCTCCTCAACTTCCGGTTCAAGCAGCTGCTCCACCTCGTTATCGACGTGACTTTTTGCCGGACCGCAATACTCCTAGTCGCAGGGACGAATCGGTCCTTGAGATACGTCAATCGTCGTGCTGTTCGCATTGCTCGCTACACATTCGACGAGTCACCTTGATTCAGATCAACGCAGCTATCCAGTTCCTGCGCTCAGATGCGTTCACCGTCCTGCGGAGACAAGATTGGCGAAGCACGGTAGTGAAAACGTCTACGGGCGCGGGATCTGCCTAGGCGACGAACCAGTCTACCAATGAAGCATGGCGGAGGGACCCGTAGCTATCCTGTTCGAGCACCCCGGAGGAGAC
>Ga0116223_10003072_pt1 | contig 15264 bp, 9 predicted proteins | sample Sb_taG_3_FD_90092 | JGI IMG/M metagenome (GOLD analysis project Ga0116223, IMG submission 90092) | Peat soil microbial communities from Weissenstadt, Germany - Sb_50d_a_PC metaG | ecosystem: Environmental > Terrestrial > Soil > Wetlands > Peat | place: Germany: Weissenstadt | collected 2010-09-21 | reverse complement strand
TTCCCCGGATCTCCGAGGGTGCCGGCGTTGGCGACAGCCAAGTCTAATTTGCCATCACCATTAAAGTCAGCCACCGCGAGTGATGAAGGATATGCACCTACCGAATAAAATACAGGCGCCTGAAAGGTGCCGTTCCCGTTTCCAATCAGGATTGCCAATAGGCTGGTGCTATTGTCCAACACGGCCAAGTCAAGTTTGCCGTCTCCGTTGAAATCTCCGGCAGCGACAAATTCCGGCTCGGTGCCGGCGGGAGAATTGATCGCCGCTCCGAAAGTTCCATCCCCATTGCCCGGAAGAACACTCACCGTATTGCTGCCCGCATTCGCAATAGCCAAGTCGAAATTCGAGTCACCATTGAACTTCCCCACCGTCACGGAATAGGGAAGACTCCCTGCGGAATAGGTGCCGCCCGCGCGAAAGGTGCCGTCGCCTTTGCCGAGGAGAATGTTGGCTCCGCCGGCGCGATCAACCGATACCAGATCTGTGATCCCGTCGCCGTTGAAATCACCCTTGGCAATGGAGTTCGGAAATTCGCCTGCCGCATAAACCTGCGCCGAAAAGAAGCGCCCCTGCACAAACGGCCCAGCCCCGCTCTGCGCTGCTGCGGACGATTGCATTCCGGCAACCAAGCAAGCGGCCAGAACAACCGAGCTAACTAAGGTGAGCATGGTTCCTAACGGCGCCGAGAGTATCTCTGAGTAGAGAGTCGTTGTACGTGACATAGTGTTCTCCGAATAACTAGATAGGGCGACCACATTAATGCAAGACCGAGTGGTTATTGGCTTGGAGTCAGAAGAGTTTCTATAGCACGGCAGTGTGAACTCGTTTCATCTAACTGTCAAACAAAAAGTGTGTGGAAAAGTCGATTAGTGCGCTTTATGAAGGTAGGTAGGCCGTGCTTTGGCGTGCGGGACAATCGCGTTCTGGCAGTATTCCTCCCGGACTTAGGCTTACGTAATAGGCTCCCAAACTTAGGATTTCGGCTGCCGGCTCCTCCCTTCGACGCCACTCAGGGTCACGCCCGCAAAGCGCCTCAAGTTCGAAGCTCTCAACATCGGCTTCACTCCATTTTCCCCAAACGACGACCATTGTCTTTCTTAGGCTGCCGCTGGGGGAAGCAGGAGTTCTTTTTTCATGTTCTTCCACCAGAAGGCGACGGACCGTGCTTTCGCGATTCCGATGCGATCTCTAGACCGCAAATCAGGGACCTGATTTGACAGGCATGAGATTCTAGTTCGCAAATATGCAATCAGGTGGTTGAGAGGCAACATGTCCAGCGAAAGTACGAGACGCGAATTTCTGAAGATGTCCACTGCCGGATTGGCAGCCGGCGCCGTTGCCGAAGCGGCGACGGCTTGGGCTTCCCTTCCTTCCGACAAAGCCGGCGCCGGGGAGATTACGGTTCGAGTGACGGATGAGAAGCGGCGGTTTGAAAGCACACCTGCCCTGCGGTGGCGGCAGGGCTCGGGACAGCCTTTGGCGCAGATCATCGCGCTGAACCCGGAAAAGAAGTTCCAGGAGATTCTCGGTTTCGGCGCGGCTTTTACCGACTCGGCCTGCTACATGTTCAACCAACTGTCCGCGGATTCGCGCGAGCAATTGTTCCATGAACTATTCCATCCCTCGGAGCTTGGACTCAACGTTTGTCGCACCTGTATTGGCGCGAGCGATTACTCGACTGAGGTTTACAGTTTCGATGACGGTGAAGCCGATCCGGAGTTGAAGCGCTTCTCCATCGATCACGACTGCGCGTATATCCTGCCGTCGCTGCGGCAAGCGCGCAAAGTGAATCCGGAATTGTTTCTGTTTTCTACTCCCTGGAGTCCTCCCGGCTGGATGAAAGCGAATGGTTCCATGCTGGGCGGCTGCATGCACAAAGGGTATTTCGCGAGTTACGCGCAGTACTTCCTGAAATTTCTGCAAGCCTACGCAGCCGAGGGCGTCCCCATCCAGGCCATTACGTCGCAGAACGAAGTGGACACCGATCAGGACGGCCGCATGCCCGCATGCCTGTGGGGACAGGAGTATGAAATCGAATTCGTAAAAGAACACTTGGGGCCGGCGTTAAGAGCCAGTGGGATTCCGGCGAAGATCTGGCTGCTGGATCACAACTACAATCTTTGGGGCCGGGTGATTTGCGAACTCGACGATCCGGATGTGCGCAAGTACGCGAACGCGGTCGCCTGGCACGCCTACGCCGGCGGGGTGAGCATGGTTTCCAAGGTCCACGACGCGCATCCCGATGCTGGGATGCATTGGACGGAGGGCGGTCCTGACTACAGCAGCCCGGACTACGCCACGGACTGGGGAAAATGGGGGCGCACGTTTACCGGGGCTTTGCGGAACTGGTGTGAGTCGATTACGGGTTGGAATCTCGCGCTCGACGAGCAAGGCCGTCCTAACATCGGGCCCTTCCCGTGCGGAGGACTGGTTACGATTCACTCGCAGACGAAGCAAATCATTCGCAGCGGACAGTTCTGGGCCCTCGCCCATTTTTCGCGCGTGATTCAGCGCGGTGCGCACCGCTTCGACTCCCAGGGCACGCTGGCAAACATTGATCACGTGGCTTGCGAGAATACCGACGGTCAAAAAGTCCTGGTGATAACCAACACAGCCCGCGCCTGTCCCGTGGTGGTGCAGACGGGCGCGATGACGGCGGAGCTGACTCTGTCGGGTGATTCCGTAACAACGCTGACGTGGAAGTGAAATGCGTTTGCGTCTAGCGCGCTAAAATAAATTTGCCTCGCAGTTGGACGTTGTCGGAAGAACCGCCAACCAGAACGGTGAACTCACCCGCGTCTGCGTTCCAATCTTTCTTACCGACGTCATAAAAAGAGAAAGCCCGGCGATCAAGAATGAGCGTCACCCGCGTCGTCTGGCCCGGCTTTAGATCTACTTTTGCAAATCCTTTCAACTCCTTGACGGGCCGCGGAACGCTAGGATGAGACTCACCGACGTAAAGCTCCGCAACTTCGGCTCCCTCGCGGTGACCTGTATTGGTCAGGTCGAACGAAACCTTGACAGCCTCATTCAGATTTCCCGCCTCAGGCGTCACGGATAAATTGCTATATCCGAAGGTCGTATAGGAAAGGCCATAGCCGAAAGCGAACAGCGGCTTGGTTTCAGAGCGATCGTAGTAACGGTATCCCACGAAGATGCCTTCGGAGTACTGAACTCGGTTTTCGCCCTTCTCCGGGTAATAGCTGTGAAACGTCGGGTTGTCTTCCCAACGGCGCTCAAACGAAGCAGGCAGCTTGCCGGACGGGCTATATTCGCCGAAAAGGATTTGAGCCAGCGCGGTTCCGCCCTCCTGTCCGGGATACCAGGCATGCAGAATCGCAGGAACACGGTCAATCCACTGGGCCATGTCTACGTTTCCACCAGCGGTGACCACAATGATCGTGTTCTTGTTGACCGCACTGATTTGCCGGATAAGTTCGTCTTGTCCGCCAGGTAGCTGGAAGGTTCGATCGGAACCCTCGCCCTCGGTCTTAGGATCGAATCCAACACAAATGACCACCGCGTCGGTCCTCGCGGCGAGAGCTTTGGTTTCGCGACCAATGGAAGCCTCGGCTCGAGTTACCCCGAAACCAACAATGGCACTCCCCACGGCCTCGAAATATTCGAGGCGGATCTTGTAGGCCTGGCCCGCTTCCAGATGTCTGCCATCGCTATCGACGGTTTGGGAATGACGTTGCCAGTCATCGATCACGGTATCGTCGCCGATATAGAGGCGAACCCCATCGTCCGCTGACGTGAAGAACTTGTAGTCTCCGGACTTCGGCGGCACAAAGTAGCCCGTCCATCGAGCCGAGAAATGATCGACAGGCTGGTTGGGAGCAAAACTGCCTTCTCCCCAGTCGAAGTGCACGTGCTTGTCGATGCGCACCAGGGCAGGAGTGCCTTGCAGATTTTCGTTGCTGAAATATTCGCCTTTCAATCCGCTCTCGCCGCCCGGCGCAGTAACAAATTCGGAGTTCTCAAAAACCTCGTCGAGAGGAGGTGAGTCAACCGCATACAGGACTTTGGCTTTAGTCCCCAAGCGATTGCTGATGCCTTCCAGATAACTGACGGAGTTGAACGGCTTGGTTTCAGCGCTCCCGCCGCCGCTGGGCACGGCGGGATAAGCATCTGGTCCGATCACCGCAATCGTTTTGACTTTGCTTTCGTCCAGGGGAAGCAAGTTGCCGGAATTCTTCAGCAGAACTATGCTGCTCCTGGCCGCCTCGAGGGCAATCTGCCGGCCTTCCTGACTGTAGGAAGGAATGTCCGTATCGGCCTGCGGTTGGTCGAAAAATCCGAACTCGATTGCCTTTCGCAGGATTCTTCGAACCTTGTCGTCCAGCGCCGCGACCGGGATCTTCTCTGCCTGGAAAGCGGGAAGCAGAGTTTCACGGTTCATGAAGGTGGGCGAGGGCATTTCCAGATCGAGGCCACCGATGGCGGCAGCAAGCCCGTCGTGCGTAGCACCCCAATCTGACATGAGGATGCCGTCGAAACCCCACTCGTTCTTGAGGATCTCGTTATTCAGATGATTATTCTGCGTCATGTGAACGCCATCTACTAAGTTGTAGGCATCCATCACCGCGCCCACCTTAGCTTCCTTCACTGAAGCTTCGAACGCGGGTAAATAGATTTCGCGCAGAGTTCTTTCATCGATGTCGGAGTTGAGAGTCGTGCGGGCGAATTCTGAGTTATTTCCAGCAAAATGTTTTGCCGTCGCGATAACGCGTTGTGCCTGCATTCCTTCAATGACGGAAACAGCCATTCTGGAAGCGAGAAAAGGATCTTCTCCGAAGTATTCGAAGTTGCGGCCATTCATCGGCGCCCGATAAATGTTCATGCCGGGAGCGAGAATGAAATGCACGCCGCGGGCGCGCGCGTCTTTGCCCATCGAGGTTCCGAATCGCTCCGCGAGTTCTGTATCCCAGGAGGCTGCCAATGCAATGCCAGCAGGATAGGCCGTGGTCAGCCCGTAGTCATGGACGCCCATCGGGCCATCCGACATCTTGAGCGTGGGTATCCCAAGCCGGGGAATGGGACGAGTGAAAAAGTCATTGATGCCTCCAATGATCTCAATCTTCTCCTCCAGCGTCATTTTTCCGAGAATCGAATCGGCTCGCTTCTCCGCATCTGCTTTCGAGAGCGTGGCCTGCGCCATGATGCACGGCGCGAGGGAGAAAGCAACGAGAGCGACCGCCAACCGCCGGCTTCGCATAGTCATTTAGTCATTGGCTCCATGTTCGGTGATGAAGGGACTTAGATGGGATTCCTGAAATCTCAGCGATCGTATCCTACTCGCGGGTTCGTTGGTAGACTCGCACATAATCCACCAGCATGGTCTGCGGAAAGACCGTGGTGGCATCTGGATTTCCGGGCCAGTCGCCGCCTACCGCAACGTTGAGCAACAGAAAGAAAGGATGATCGAATACCCACTTCCAGCCGGGACGGAGATCGGATCGAGTGCGAGTGACATAAAGCTGATCGTCTACATAGAAACGAATCGCGTTCGGTTCCCACTCGACCGCGAAGACGTGAAAGTCATCGGCGAAATGCCGCCTGTCCTGCAACTCATAGCGCGCTTCGATTCCGGCGCCTCCGATGTACCCCGGCCCGTGAATCGACCCGTGTATGGTCGAAGGTTCCTTTCCAATGTTCTCCATGATGTCGATCTCGCCACAAGCGGGCCAGCCGAGCTGGTCGATGTCGTCGCCTAACATCCAGAAGGCTGGCCACATGCCTTGCCCGGAAGGAATTTTGATGCGCGCCTCGAAGCAGCCGTACGCCTGTGAGAATTTGCCGGCAGTCTTCAACCTTCCGGAAGTGTAGTTTCTGCTTACGCCGTCCGTGCCGGTGTAGTTCTCCCGCCGCGCCTCGATGACCAGGTTCCCATCGTGCAGGTATGCATTCTGACGGCGACTGGTGTAGTACTCCAATTCCTCATTGCCCCATCCTTTTCCACCCACTTCAACCACCCACTTCGATGAGTCCACGCCGGAACCGTTCGGGCCATTGAATTCGTCGCTCCAGATCAATTTCCATTTCCCATCTTTCGAGCCGGAAGCGGTTCCCTGAGCACTTGCAGGAAGGGATAAAAACAGCGGTGAGACGGCGGCCAACACCGCAATGGCGGCCAACTCGAGTGCGCCGACCCTGATTCTGGAGAGGGATCGACTACGAGTTGATAGCTGCGTTGAAACGAAGGTATAAGTCACTTAGTGGTCTCCCTAGCGAAACTGTTGCATAAGATATTCGCTGGTGCGAAGAGTGAAGGCAAGAATGGAGAGGGTAGTTGTTTTATCTGTACTGTTCAAGAACACACTCGCATCGCATACATACAAATTGCCTACGTCATGAGTCTGGCCAAAGCGATTAGTGACAAACTTCCTGGCGTCATCCCCCATGCGGCACGTGCCCGTCTCGTGCAAGCTGTACCCGGGGCTTTCCGGTTCCTCCGCGGCGTATTCCAAGACTCCGCCGGCAGAATGCAACACGGCGGCGGAGGTCTGTTTCGCATGCTGGAACATCTTCAACTCGTTATCGCCCCATTGGAAGTGGATACGGGCCATTGGAATTCCGAACGTATCCTTCGCTTTCGGATCGATATCCACGAAGTTCTTGCCGGAAGGTAAAGTCGGAGCCTGCACGGTAAGACTGACTGGTGTCGGATAACGGCGCTTGATTTCCCGCTTGAAAGACGAGCCGAAACCCTCGATCTGATCGTGGTACGAGGGAAACTCCGAACATCCGCCATCGGGATAAACCGAATAGCCACGGACAAATGTTTCCTCGTGCGCGTGTTCCAAATTCTGCCAGCGTGGCATCCAGGCGATGGAATTGGCGCCGACATTGTCCGGAAAGCTGGGCTGTCCCAAAAGCTGCGGCAGGTAGCCACTCGCGGTAGTAGCGTACAAGTGGTCACACAGGTTGTGGCCCAATTGCCCGCTGGAATTGGCAATGCCATTCGGCCAGTGCCGCGATTTTGAGTTCAGCATGATCCGGGCGCTTTCGATACAGGAGGCCGCGACCACGACTGCGCGACCCAGGACCTCATATTCCTGCCGCGACTCGCGATCAATGTATGCCACTCCCGAAGCGCGACCGTTTTCATCCACTAGAATGTTCTTCGCCACGGCATTCGTTCGCATTTCCAGGTTTCCACTCGCTTCCGCTGCGGGGAGCAAGAACCATGGCGAGGAGAAAAAAGCGCCTACTTCACAGCCGAAAGTACAATCTCCGCAAAAGTGGCATGCAGGGTGTCCGTCGTGGGCTTCTGTAAGTTGCGCGAGGCGATCGGGCAAATAGGGCACACCAACTTTTTCCGAACCTTTCTGAAGAATCCAGTCGAGACATCGGAAATTAAACGGCGGCAGGTAGACGCCGTCGGGATTGCTGGGGCGGTTCTGCACGGTGCTGGCCACGCCGATCATTTTCTCCACGTGAGTGTAGTAAGGCGCCATCTCACCGTAGGTGACGGGCCAGTCCGCGTCAAATCCATCTAGAGTGGCAGCCTTGAAGTCGATATCAGCGAAGCGGGCCGCGCTGCGGCCCCAAAAATTAGTCTTCCCCCCTACAGCGGAACAACGCGGCCACATCCACTTTGTGCCCGGCGCGGTGGTGTATGCAATGTCGTGTTCCCACGCGCCTTGGTTGTACTCCGAGTCGAGGAAGTCGGGCATGTCTTTCATGCGCGTCTTAGGGTCGCCGAAACCCCGATACTTCATCTCCCAGGAATTGCGATGGTTGCGAAAGTCTTTTTCTGGATCCAGTCTTCGCCCTGAATTCAAGGCACAGACTTTCAGACCAGCCTCGCACAGGGTCTTGATCGCCATGCCGCCCCCAGCGCCGGTTCCGATCACAATGACGTCGTAAATCTGTCTGGGCATAGCGCTCTCAATTATTTTGAAGTTGCCGGATCAAGATGGCGATGTTCGGGATCATCTTTGTGGGGGCAAGAAGGAGACTCGGCGTAAAACTTCAGGCCCGGGAAATCCAACTCCTTCAAGCCAATTTCGCTGGTGTAAAAGCCCATCACGGTGTATTCCCGCACCAGAGTGAAGAACTCACGGCCACGTTCATCGCCAGTCCGGAATTTCTTTTTGTAAGCGAGCGGCTCCAGAAAAACGGTTTGCTGGTCAGCATCCAGCATCAGAAATGCTTTGCCCAATGTTTTCCGGCTATGGGTGTTCAGCCAACTCAGGCCAGTGCGGAAATCCCGCTGTAGATGCAAGTCGCGAGACACCATAAGGTCAACAAATTCGGAGACTCCCGCATCGCGCGCGCCGGGCGTATCGTCTGCAGGGATGATTAGATCGGTGAGGCGCTCGATCAGGGCGTATTCCGGTGCGGTGAAAAAAACTGGACGATAGACTGCCGGCTTGATTTGAGCGAGCGCGTTGCTAATGTGTCCGCAGGCAAAGCTCCACTTGCTGAAGCCGGGAAACGTTGCAACCCCCGCTGCCACTGCCAGGATACGCAAGATTTCTCGCCGTTCTATGCTTTGGCCGGCCATCCGTGTCTGCCCTTAGTTTGCAGTCGCGCACGCTGGAACAAATGCTCAGCATCCAGCACACGCGTGATCAAAACTCAGGTGTGAGCGACTTCCCCATTTCCAGTGTAACGCGCTGCTTGTAGCAGTAAGTCGAGGTTAGCCACTTGCATTGCGACATACCCGCAATAAATTTCCGACGCGCAATCCCCATCAACCTGCGGCTTCAGCAGAAGTTTTCTTGAAATTGATGGTCGCATTGCTGATCAGTGGTTTCGCCCAGAAGCCGACACTGAGAACAAACCCGAATGTGACGTAAAGAAAAGCCAAGCCGATGCGCAGTCCGAACCGATCGCCGATGCCCCCGATAACCACCGGGACCACCGCTCCCCCGATAATGGCCGTGCTCAAAATCCCCGAAAAAGAGCCGTGGTGTTCAGCCACGGAATTGAGCGCGAGCGAAATGACAATCGGCCACATCACCGACGCGAACAGTCCGATCGCAGGGAAAGCAAGAAGGGACACATGCGCCGGACCGAGCAAAGCGGCGGAGAGACAAAAGAGTGCGCCAACGCACGCGCCGATCAAGACTTTGCGGCTGTCAAATAATTTCAAGAGCAACATACCGACGGAGCACCCCGCCGTGAGCAGCCCCCAGAACCATGAGACGGCGGTCGCGCCGGTGGTGTGAGGATCGAAGCCGTGGTACTGGTGCAGAAACTTTGAAATCCAATCCGCAGTTCCCTGTTCACAACCGACGTAGGCGAACATGGCGGCAAAATACATCCAGACCACGCGCTGGCTCGCCAGGCTGCGATACATTTCCCATGATCCAGCGCGTTCCTCGGCAGTATGCTGAACGCGCGGGAACCTGGACAAAGACAAGACCGCCACCATCAGCAAGGTGGAAGCCGCGAAGATCCAATACATCGAGGCCCACGGCAGGTCCACGGGAGTCAGTCTCCCGAGCACGCGCAGAAAAACATTTCGTCCAGGTGACCGTCCATTCAGATTGAGGACGAGGTAGGAATAGATTCTCGGGCTGACAAAGGAGGCGCTGCCAAAAACCAGTTGGGCCAAAGTTGAATTGAAAGCATAGTGTTCTTCACCCCCCGCCACGCGCAGCAACGGGTTGATTGCGACTTGGAGGATGGCCATCCCGGCCCCAATCACGAACAAGGAAGCCATGGCGACGCGATACTGCGGAAACAAAGCAAAGCTCAGAGATCCCACTGTGCCCACCAGGAACGCCAGGATCATCACCGGCTTTTCGGTAAATCGCTCCACCAGAAAACCGGCGGGAATCGACATCACCCCATAGGCGATAAAGAAGGCGAAGGCCAGAAATCCCGCAGCCGTCAGGCTCACGTGAAAGCTGCTGATGATGTCGGGCACAATGGGACCAAGAATATTGGTCAACAAGGAGATTACGAAGAAGGTGAGAAAAACCAGAAGGACCATGTAGCGATTTCTGGCCATCAGTATCCCTTGGGACTTAGGCGGCAGCCGCACGCGCTGAGGCGGTCAGGAAGCACGCGGACCTCCCTGCTGGAAGCGATCGTGCCAGACCCTTGCCGCGCCGATAAGATTGGCATCTTCTCCGAGCGAAGCTAGTACAAGTTCGGTCTTCTCGAGCGGGACAAAGCGGCAGCCGCGGTAAATCACGGTGCGAATGCCGTCGAGAAACAGAAGCGCACTCTTCATCACGCTGCCACTCAAGACGATCATGTCGGGAGTAAACAGATTAATAAGATTGGCCAGGCCAAGACCCAGGTAATACGCCTCTCTTTCGACGGCCTGACGCGCGACAGCATCGTCTTCATGCGCGAGCTGGCAGATGCGTTTGGCGGTAAGATTTTCGCGATGCGGATAGTCAGGCGGCGCATTGGCATTGACCCATGCGACCATGGCGGGTCCGGCGGCGAGCGATTCCCAGCAGCCCTGAAAACCGCAAGAACAGGGCGGTCCAGCCGGATCGAGGACCTGGTGGCCAAGTTCGGGATGAGATCCATCGACGCCGCGGTAAAGCCGTCCGTCGAAGACAATTCCGCCGCCGATTCCGGTTCCAACCGTCACATAGATAAGCCGCGACTTGTTCTTTCCCGCGCCCCACCCTGCCTCCGCCAAGGCGGCCGCGTCGGCGTCGTTTTCCAGCGCCACTGGCACGCTGAAAATGCGGGCCAGGTCTTCCACCGGATTCTTCCCTCGCCATCCAGGAAGAAAGTCAACTTCACCAAACCTGCCCGTGAATGGGTCCACCGGACCGGTCGACCCAATCCCGATGCCGGTGATTTCAAGAGCCGCAGTTCGTGCCGTCTCGCGCAGCATGTTGACAGTCATGGCCAGGCCGTTCGCGTAGCTATCGGCATCGGTGGGCGATTCCAGACGAGACAGTACCTGCCCGCTATCATTGACCATGCCCACCGCGATCTTTGTCCCACCGATGTCAACGGCCCCGATCATGAGATATTCCCTTCGTTCCTACCACAAGCAAATCAGCTTCGCGGCTGAAACTTAGAATGTAATTCGAAGTGCAAACTGCAGAACTCGCGGCATGTGAGCGCCGGTGGAGTAGAGGAAACCTTGCGTGCCTACGTAGTAGTCCAAGCTGGACCACTGCGTGTGATTGAAGATGTTGAACCCTTCGGCGCGGAATTGCAATTGCACCTTCTCTGTCGGTTTGAAGATTTTGTAGAGGGACATGTCGAAGTTGGTGCGATGCGGCATGTTCAAACTGTTTCGGCGTGAGTTGCCGAAGGTGAGGCCTTGGGGCTGCTCGAAAGCGCAGGGGTTCAGAAGCCTGCGCCCGGTAGCGCCGGGAGAGAAGGTGCAATTGGGTGCGCCGCGGGGATCGCCAATGCGGTCGGCGTACGAACCGTTTCCCGAAACCCCGTCGGCCACGCCAGCGTTGTCGCCGAAAATGCCGTCGACAACCGAAAAAGGCGTGCCGCTCTGCGCGGCCATGATGCCGGCAAATTGCCATCCGCCGAGCAAGGTGTGGCTAAGGCCCTTGCCGCCGAAGTAGGGCTCCTCGTAAACCCAGGCCACATTCAGAATATGCCGTTGATCGAAGTTGGAACTGGAATAGTTGCTGTGAATGTTGTACGAGTTCACGAAGTTGCCGTCCATGTTGTCGGAAGAATCATCGAACGAGTGGCTATAAGTGTAGGCAACGTCGAGCGTGAGTGGGCCGTCGCTTTTCTTCAGCGAGAATTGCATCGCGTTGTAGTTAGAGTTGGCTTCCGGCTCCACGCGCTGGATGTCTCCGATACTGTAGTAGGGGCGAAGTGGATTGGGGTCGTTGCCGCAGGCGACGCCTAGGTTGATTGCCGCCTGGCCGGTGACAGGCACGCCGTTCACCGTCGTAAAAGTACTGCAATCGCCTGGATAACCCGTATTGGAATTGGGGAGCGTGATGGGCTCGCCGGGCACGTAGGGATTCTGCGACAAGGGCACCGAGTGTAGCGCATTCAGTTCATGTTGCAGGGTCAAATGAGTTCCTTTACTGCCCACATAGGCAAGAGTAACCACGGCGTGCTTGATGAGGTCGCGTTGCAGGTCCAGGTGCCATTGCTGAACATAGGGCCACTGCTCCTTGTCGGGAATGGAGATCGTTTGTAAAGGAAAGAGCAGTCCCTGTCCACCGATGTTGGTGTAGCCCACGACATTGTACTGTGTGGGTTCTTGCACCAGGGGAGGCGTTCCCTCCAGATTCTCGGCGTTACCTTCGGCGCCGTTGGTATGTTCGAAGAAGATTCCGTAGCCGCCGCGGAGAGCGGTCTTGCCGTCGCCGAAAAGATCCCAGGCAAATCCCAGACGCGGAGCCGGATTGAACAGATGCCCCTTCAAACAGCCCCGCGGCACTCCGCCCACGCCGCACTGCACCATGCCATCGAAGGGCGTGGTGCCCGGCGTGGGGAGGAGTACGCCCTCGATTCCGGTGACACTGCCGTCATCAATTTGGGGCGCGGTTCTGGGGTTGTACGCCGCAGGATCCCAGTTGAAGACCTGATGGTTCTTCTCCCAGAAAGTGCCAAACAGGCTGATGCGCAGGCCTAGATTCAGGGTGAGTCGCTTGAAGATGTGATAGTCATCCTGAATATAGGGCTCGAACATCTTGTAGTTGACGTGATACTTCGGCTGCCCGCTGGCCTGCGTGAAGTTCGCGATGTTTTCCATCAGCATGTCGGCAAAGGCGTTGCCGGTGGAAACCGGGGCCGTGCTGTCGAACACCAGATCACCGCCCACATCGGTGTAGGCGGGTTCATTCTTTTCGGCGTTCACAAAGTAGCCGCCAAACTCTATCTTGTGCTTGCCCAGACTCTTGGTGACGTTGTCGCGATAGGTGAAGGTCGGGTTCGAATTCGCCCACGGGAAAGCGGTGGGGCCTTCACAGAATCCGCCGCCGTAGGCGCCCGAGGTGCTCAGGCATACACCGGGCAGCTTGCCACCAAAGTTCGGGAACAGACCGGTCATGGTGAAGTTGCTGCCGCGCGTCCAAACGGAGGGATTGGTATTGATTTGCTGGATGTGGTCGGTCGTGTAGCTGGCCACAAACTCGTTGAGCAGGGTCGGTGATGCGGTGGCCGTCAGCCGGGCCACGATTTCCACGCCGGGCCCGATGAAATGGGTTCCGATGGTGGGAAAGTTGTCATTTCCCCAGGTGACGAGGGCGTTGGTCGTATCCCAGGAATCGTGAATGGCGCGGAACATCGCGCGCAACTTGGAGTTGAAATCGTGGTCGATCCGTACCAGGTCTTCCCGCCAATGCGTCGGTTGTGCCACGGCGGCAGCGAAGACGGGCTGGCCGCCCAAGGTAGTGTTGGGCGCGGGAATCATGTTGAGCAGGATCTGCGCATTGGGATCGATAAACGGAATTTGATTATTGGGAAATGGATTCCCAGTATTTGGATCAAAGGGGCAATCGGTTGGGTTGGCGACGGTGCAAACGTCGGTGAAAATGCCCTGACGGTTGGCCACGGACGGAACGTAGCTGTTGAAATTGTAAGGAACGACCTCGCGCCGCCAGTTCTCCAACCAGAAGAAAAACGTATGGTTCTTCCAGATCGGCCCGCCCACGCTGAAGCCGAAATCGTGTTTGTGGTAGCCGGCTTTGGGCGTTCCCGGAATGTCGAAATAATTGTGGGCATTAAACGCCTCGTTCCGCGCGAATTCCCAGACGGAGCCGTGAAATTGGTTCGTCCCTGACTTGGTTTCCACCTCGACTGTGCCCGAACCGTTGCGGCCGTATTGCGCTCCGTAGTTGGAGGTGAGCACCTGGACCTCGCCAATGGCCTCGACGCTGGGATAGACGTTCAGCGAAAAGTTGCTGCCATTGTCCATCATGTCGCCGCCGTCCACTTCCCAGTTGTTGTATTCCGTGCGGCCTCCGTTAACGCTGTAATTGACGTTGCCCTGCGCCCCCACGACACCCTCATCCTGTCCCGTCTGATTGCTCACGCCGGGCACGAGGGTGATCAACTGCGTAAAATTGCGCCCATTCAGTTGCAGTTGGAGCACTTCTTTGCCGGTAATTGTGCCGCCAAGTTCGGAGGACTCCGTATTCACCTGGGCCAAGGATTCTCCCTTAACGGTCAGTTCCTCGTGGATATCGCCGACCTGCATGTCGATGTCGATGCGGGCATTCTGGGCCACCCGAAGGGTGACGCCTTCGGCCTGATATTTGCGGAATCCGGGAACCGTGACGGTGATGTTGTACTGTCCCGGTTGTAATGCGGCAGCGACGTATTCCCCGTCGGAGTTACTCCTGAGCTTGCGGACCGTACCGGTAGCGGTGTGCTTGATGATGATATTGGCTCCTGCAAGAACCGCCCCCGATTTGTCTCGAATCGTACCGGTGAGAGAGGCCGTATCTTGTGCCAAGACTACCGCGGGAACGAGCAGCAGCAGCCCTAGCAGCGACAATCGGAGCCCGACAATCTTCTTCTCCATTTCTTCCGCACTCCCTCCGCATGCTATTGCGACGGTGCATCGCGGTCTTGCACTGCGGTCAGCTCTTGATGGTCTTCGAGGTTTCGTCCCACGACACTGCGGTCTTGCGAAAATAAGATTCATTCGCCATGTGGCAGGCCAGAGCCGCATGGTGGCCGAAGATCGCATCTTCCACCACCGGCTTGCGAGAACGCACAGCCTCGAAGAAGTTCCAGAGGTGGGGGTGCATGTCGTCGTAATCCGGCCCGTGGAACGCAACCGTCTCGGGCATGGGCTCGTGGCCTAACTTCGGATCGTTCTCCTCGTGCCATTGCTTCTCATAGGCGTTACGCATGGCGCGGGGAAATCCAGTGTCGTAGTAGCTGGGTCCTGAGTCTTTGCCGGTTTGCGGGGTGTAGCTGAGACCGAATTCGGTAACTTCGAGAAGTCCCTTCGAGCCCTGGATGCGGTACGTCTCCGGCATTTCAGTACCCTGATTCAGACGCATGTAAACCGGGAGATCGCCGTAATAGAAAAGACTGGCATGAACGTCGGGCATGTTGCGGCCATCTTTCCAGCGTCGAATTCCACCCATGGCCATGGCCTGCCGCGGAGCTTCATTGATGTCCAACATGAACATCATGCCGCTGATCAGATGAACCAAAAGATCGCCGGCCAGGCCGGTACCGTATTCTCTCCAACAACGCCATCGCGAAAAAATGTAGGGATCGAACGCTCGCTTCGGGACAGTTCCCTGCCACGTATCCCAGTCGACGGTGGCCGGAGACAGATCGGTGGGCGGTGGATATTCCCAGGCGCCGGTGGGATCGTTGCGACCCAACCAT
>Ga0116223_10003068_pt1 | contig 15272 bp, 12 predicted proteins | sample Sb_taG_3_FD_90092 | JGI IMG/M metagenome (GOLD analysis project Ga0116223, IMG submission 90092) | Peat soil microbial communities from Weissenstadt, Germany - Sb_50d_a_PC metaG | ecosystem: Environmental > Terrestrial > Soil > Wetlands > Peat | place: Germany: Weissenstadt | collected 2010-09-21 | reverse complement strand
CTTATCTCGCTGCCTCCGCGTCGGGGTACCCCCTGGGTCCGTGAAATTGTTTTTTGGTCCCCTACCCCGCCGCCGGCCCCGTGGAATCCCGCACCACCAACTCAGGATCGATCACGATTTCCGCGTCGCTGACCACCATCTTCTCGGCCTTCGGAACCAGGTAGTCGCAAATAATATGGCCCACCCGCTCGCGCGGAATGTGCACCGTGGTCAGCGCCGGGTAGCAGAACTCCGACAGCTTCACATTATCGAAACCCGTTACCGAAACATCCCCCGGCACGCGCAGGCCGCGCTCCCGCAACTCGCGTAGCGCACCCACCGCCGTCACGTCGTTCACGCAGACGATCGCCGTCGGCGCGAAACCCGTCGCCAGCAGCGCCCGCGTGGCTTGCCGGCCGCCTTCGAGAGTATCGGCATCGGCCGCGGTGCGCACTTCGAGCGAAGGAATGCGCGCCACCGCATCCAACACCGCCTTCATGCGCTCGTTGATCGGCCCCAGAATGGCATGGTGCCCCACGAACCCCAGCCTGCGGTGGCCCAGGCTGTGCAGGTAATCCACCACCTTCTCGATGCCGCGGCGGTAGTTCACCCGTATGTTGGTGATGTTGTGCCGCGTCGTGCCGACATCGTAAAAGACCACCGGAATGCGGCTCTCGTTCAGCTCCTCGATCAGCTCCGGCGCCATCTCGGAGACGATCGCGGCCAGTCCGGCAACCCGCCGCCCGATCATCAGCCGGACGCTGGTGACCAGTTGCTCCGAGCGGTAGTCGGTATTGGCCATCACCACCTCGTAGCCCCCGGCGTGCGCATCCGACTCGATGGTCTTATAGATGTCGAAGAAAAACGGGTTCTCCATGTTGGAGACAATCACGCCGATGGTGCGGCTCTTGCCGCCCGCCAGGCTGCGGGCGTGCAGATTCGGGTGGTACTTCAATTCCTCGATCGCCTTCACCACGCGCGCGCGCGTCGAGCCCTTCACCACGCTGGCATTGTTCAGCACGCGAGACACCGTGGCAGTCGAGACCTTGGCCCGCTTGGCCACTTGTTCGAGGTTCATGTCGGTGATTCCATTGTAGGATAGCTGCCGGCCCCCGGTGCCGACGGTGGAGCAGGCGCTTTCGCCTGCCAACTCTTTCAGCGGGCAGGATTGCTCTCGTCTTAGCCGGCATCGAGTTTGTAATCGCCTACACCGGCCTCCCCCGATCCTGATGTGGCCGCGACCACCGCACGAACCCCATCCCGCGAATTTTTACCAGGTAGACCCTTGACAACCCGTGTGGTACCGCTTACACTCCAACCATCCGGGAAGTTCCGATTGCAAAAGGGGGTACCATCCATGCCGACCACGTTCTGCCGACATCTTCTGAAATATGCCGCCACGCTCTGCGGCATCGCCATCCTTTTCGCCGCCGCGGTGCCATCCGCATATAGCCAGGCGGGATCGGTGGGTGCTGTCAGCATCACCGTGACCGATCCGGCGGGGGCTGCGGTTCCCGATGCGGCGCTGCAGTTGAAAGACGTCGATACCAACGTCGTCCAGAAGGGAGCTACGCAGGCCAACGGGGCTTTCTCCTTCCCCAATGTGACTTTCGGGCGGTATCAACTGACTGTCTCGAAGACCGGCTTTGAGACCCAGGTCTTCGACGGCCTTCAGGTGCAGACCGGCCGCACCACCGACGTTCGAGCGGCGCTGCGCATCGGCGCCACGCAGCAGACGGTCACGGTGGAGGGCGACTCGCCGCTGGTGGAAACCGATAACAGCGTGCTCGCCGACACCATCGATACCAAGCAGGTGGTCAGCCTGCCGCTGCAGAACCGCTCCATGTTCGCTTTGGCGTTCCTGGTCCCCGGCTGGGCATCCACTTCGCCCGGAAGCACGGGCGGCACCTGGAATAACATGCCCGGCGGCGCCATCGGCGGCACCGAGTTCGATGGTACTCAGGCCATCAGCAACCGGTTCCGCAGCGGCGGATTCACCTATGGCACCTCGGTGGTGCAGCCGCGCATCGAAGACGTAGCCGAAATGACCGTTCAAACCGCACAGCTCGATCTCAGCGGCAACGGCGTGTCGGCCATGAAGATCAGCCTGGTGACGCGACGCGGAAACAACGCATTCCACGGCCGTGTGTTCGAGGATTTCCAGAACACCGACTTGAATGCCAATTCCTGGTCCAACAACGCGCGCAATCTGCCCCGCAATATCGTCAAGCTGAACGACTTCGGCGGCAGCGTCGGCGGGCCGATCCTGAAGAACAAGCTGTTCTTTTTCGGCACCTATGCGCAATCCATTCAACCGGCCAGCATCTCCGCCAGCGCATCCGTGCTGAGCGCCGGCGCGCAAGCCGGCACATTCCAGTACAAGGCGTCCAACGGCAGCATTCAAAGCGTGAACGTGCTGCAAATCGGCGCCGCCAACGGCGGACCGGGGAGCGTGAATTCGACGATTGGGACGCAGTTCCAGCAGATCAACGGCATACTGGGCGATGGCATTCTTTCACCCACGTCCGATCCTAACATTTCGACGCTCAACTGGCAGTATGCCGCCCGCAGAACCATCTATTACCCGGCGGTGCGCTTCGATTACAACGTGAACGATAAGGTTCGCTTGAACGTCTCTTATACCCAGACCAAGACGGTGTACCCCGGCGCCAATGCCGCCGTGTTTCCCGGTGGAATCGACACCACCGATCTGACGTCCAGCAACAGCAACAATAAGATCGCCGGCTTGGGCGTCGATTGGACCATCCGGCCCACGCTGATCAACCAGTTTCACGGCGGATACATGTATCAGTACAGCGTCTTCGATCCCGAGAATGAGAACATCGACCTGACGAAAGTCTTCCCGCAATCGTGGGCATACGGAACCAGTGTTTACGCCAGCAACATCTATCCCCGGCAGCCGATCTCTTCGTACTACCCGTTGTTGAGCGCGGCCGACACGCTCACCTGGCAGCGCGGGAAGCACGAGTTTATTTTCGGCGGCGGCCTCTTCCACGAGCAGGATCATTATTGGAACGGTCCGGGCGGCTACCCCATCACGGCGCTGGGCATCACCGGTAACGATCCGATCCTTAGTCCCTTCACCACCGCCTTGAGCGCGGCCGGTCTCAACACGGCGCAGCAGGGTAGTGCGGAAGGCTTGTATGCCACGCTGACGGGACGAGTTTCCGGAGTGAACATCGGCGGCGGCGGGCGGCCGCTGGATGCCTCCACCGGCCAATACAGGCCCTTCGGATCCTACAACCTGGATGAGTCCATGTTTGCCGGGAACATGTTCGCGCAGGACCGTTGGCGAGTGACTTCTAACCTGACTCTTAACTATGGATTGCGCTGGGACATCGTGGGCGACGATCACGATATCAACGGCGCCTACAGCAGCCCCGCATCGGTAGGCGATTTCTGGGGGCCGACGCCTGTCGGAGACATCTTCCAGCCGGGAGTTCTCGGCGGCGTGGCGAATCCGCAATTCACCGCCAAGGTCCACGCCTATCACACCTCGTGGAAGAATCCGCAGCCGGCCATTGCGCTGGCATGGTCTCCGCAAACTTCGGGCTTTCTGGGGAAGATCTTCCCCAGCGGCAAGACCGTGATCCGCACCGGATGGTCGCTGCGAAATTACCAGGAAGGCGCGCAGAACTTCTGGGCCTTCGCTTCCAATTCCGGGTCTTTCTTCTTCCAGTCGGGTAGCCTGGCGGCGGATACCACGGGCGCCGTGGGAACATTCCAACCCGGATCGCTGACACTCGGCCAGGCGCTTCCGCCCTACGCGCTCTTCCCGACCACTTGGGCACCTACCCTCCCTGCCTCTACACTGACCTTCGGCAACTCGTTCTTCGCCATGAATCCGAATATCCGCCAGCCCTACACGGAGCAGTGGAATTTCGGCATCGAGCGGCAGCTAAACCGCGGCAGCGCATTGGAAGTCCGCTACGTGGGCAATATGGCGCAGCACGTTTGGTTCAGCGAGAATCTCAACGAAGTCAATATCTTCGAGAACGGATTTTTGAACGAGTTCAAAAATGCACAGGGTAACCTGGCGATCAACCAGGCCAACGGAAAAGGGAGTTCCTTCGCCAACAACGGCCTGCCGGGACAGGTCGCGCTCCCCATCTTCGCCGCGGCCTTCGGCACGATTTCCGGCTCGCTCTACAACCAGTTCACTACCCAGTTCCAAACCGGTCAGGCCGGGTCCGTGGCCCGCAGCCTGGCGGGCACGCAGAGCTATATCTGTAATATGTTCGGCGCCAAGTTCTCGCCGTGCGCGTCACGTGGCCTGGGCGGCGCGGGGACCAGTTACCCCATCAACTTCTTCGAAGCCAACCCCTTCACCGCGGGATCCTCGCTCAACTACCTGGATGCCATGGGCCATTCCAACTATCACGGGCTGCAGGCGGAGTTCCGCCAGAGACTGAACCACGGCATGCAGTTCAATGCGAACTATACTCTCTCGCACTCACTCGTCGAAGGACCGGTCAATGGATACCAGGCGAACGCGGGCGGTTCCTTCCAGACCGACCGCAACTTCTACTTGAGTTACCGTCCCAGCAGCTACGACATCCGGCATATCTTCCACCTCAGCGGCACCTATGACCTGCCGTTTGGGAAGGGCAAGGCCTTCCTGAACAACAGCAAGCTGGCGGATGAAGTAGTGGGCGGCTGGACGCTCGGGACCATCCTGATCTTCCAGAGCGGCCCGCCCTCGCAGATCACCGGCGGATATACGACGGTGAATGCCAACGACGGTGGAGTAAACTTCGCCCAGGGAGTCACTGCCCGCACCATTCAGAACTCGGTGGGCGTTTACCGCACCGGCAACCCGTGGGTGGAAACGGTAAGTCCGAGCCTGCTCGCGGCCAACGGCGGCATCGGCGCCAGCAGCTATGTCCCCAACACTACGCCCGGCGTGTTCGGCGCCAATCCCTACATCTACGGCCCTCACTGGTTCAACGACGATATGTCGCTCAATAAGAGCATTCCGATCAAGGAACAGTTGCGCGCCACGTTGCAGTTCCAGTTTTTGAACGTGTTCAACCATCCGGCATTCGGGTTGGGCACGTTGTCCGCCCAAAGCCTGAGCTTCGCCCAAACCACCGGCACCATCACCACGGCGCGCCGCATCGAAATCCGCGTGAATATCGAGTTCTAGGTGGCGCAGGCACTCGTGCCTGCCGCGTCGACACTCGTGTCGACGCTCTTACTTCTTCCACTTCTCGAACCAGGCCATCAAGTACAGTTGTTGCATGACCCGGTGCGAAGGCCGCCGCCAGCCGTGGAACTCTTCCGGCATTCTCACCAGCAGCGTGTCCTTCTTGAGTAGCTTCAGCGCCCGGTAGAATTCCTCGCTCTGCGTGATGGGCGTGCGCAGGTCCGCCTCGCCGGTCATCACCATCGTCGGAGTCGTCACATTGGCCACATAGTGCAGCGGCGACCGCTCGGCATACTGCACCGGATCTTCCCATGGATACTTGGTGAACTGGTCGTACCAGTTGGCGCCATCGGTGTTGCCCACGAAGGAGCCCCAGTCTATCACCGGACGCATGGAGACCGCCGCGCGGAAGCGGCCGGTGTGTCCCACAATCCAGGCCGTCAGCACGCCGCCGCCCGACCCGCCGCAGACAAACAGATTGTCCTTGTCGATCCAACCCTTGGCCAGCGCCGCGTCGACGCCCGCCATCAGGTCGTCATAGTCTTTGCCGGGATACGAGTGCTGGATGCCGTTGACGAATTCCTGGCCGTAACCGGTGGATCCGCGCGGGTTCAGGAAAAGCACCGCGTATCCGTTGGCGGCGAAATTCTGGAAATCCCAACTGAACCCCACCGTGTACATAGACCACGGGCCGCCGTGAATGTAGAGCACCATGGGGTACTTCCTGGAGGCGTCGAATTGGGCGGGCTTGATCAACCATCCCTGCACCTTGAGGCCGTCGGGCGCGGTGAAGCGCAGTTCTTCCGACTCGCCCAGCTTCACGCCCGAGAGCACGTCTTCGTTGACGTCCACCAGCTTGTGGATCTCGCCCGGCCGGTCGACCCGGAAGGCCACCAGCGACCCCGGCTCCTGTGTGCCCGAGCGCACCGCGGCGGCGAAACCGTTGTGCGAGAAAGATACACCGGTCAGCACCTGTGTCCCCGTGGTGACCGGTCGCGGCTTATCGGGATAATCCAGCTTGAGCGGCGCGAAGTACACGTTCTCGACGCCGTTCTCCTGCATCGAGTAGTAGACGCCGGAACTGTCGGGCGCCCAGTGAATGTCAGTCGGCGAGCTGGGAAACTTGCCGGCCCACAGGCGCTGGTGCGCGCCCGTCGGGTCCATCGCGTAGAGGCTCGCAATCGTGTTGGTCAGCCCCTGCTCGTCGTAGCCCGTGTATGCGATCCACTTCCCGTCGGGCGACGGGCGCGGGTTGTTGTCCGGGCCCCTTGCGGCTGGTGAGTTGCTTCACCGCGAGTGACTTCACGTCGATGGCGTAGATCTCGGAATCGTTCTTCAGGTACTCGGCGTCCGGTTTGCGGATGGCGGAGACGTAGATGGTGGCGCCGTCGGCGGACCACTCCGCGGCGCTGTGCGCGTAGTTGCCCTGCGTGATCTGGCGCGGCGTGCCGCCCAGCGTGGAATCCACCACGAAGACGTGCGCGTATCCCTTGGCCACCGGCCCGACGCCGTCGCGTCCCCAAGTCAGCCGGTCGACGATCACTGCCGGCTTGGCGAGTTGCGCACCCTTGGGCGTTTTGGGCAGCTTGATGGGCAGCAGCGGCGTCTCATCGGGAATGGTCATGTTGAACGCGATCCATTTGCCGTCGGGCGACCAGCGCAGGGCCGAGGGCGTGTAGTCCAGGTGTGTGAGCTGGCTGACCTCTCGCGTATCGGCCCACATCACGTGAATCTGCGGCGTGCCGGAGCGCGTTGAGAGGAAGGCGATGCGTTTGCCATCGGGCGACCACGCTGGCTCGGAATCGCGCCACGCCCCTTGCGTCAGCTCGCGCGGCCGCTGGCCGTCGTACCCGACCATCCACAGGTTGGCCTGCGCCTGGTCTTTCATGACGTCGGTCCATCCGCGCGTGAAGACGATCTGGTTGCCGTCGGGCGCGATGTCCGGCACGGTTATGCTTTCCATCTGGAAGAAAGTTTCCTTGTCGAGATAGCGCGGGGTTTGGGCCGGCGCGGCTGCGGCAAGGGCAAGCAGGGCGAAGAGACGGAGCTTCATGTCGCCTCCTTTGGCTATCTGGAGATTATGACACGGGACGAGGGCACGCGCGCTGGTTCATTTCCCTCGTTGGAAGCGCTGTCGATCCAAGTCAGCGAGTTCCGGGTGATGGTTTTGGGTGAGGACGTGCCGAACGACCAGCTTGTATTCCATTCGCGGGTCGGAGAGATGTTTCCACTCCTCTATCTCTTGATTCAGGCCGTTGGCGAGCCCGGCAGACCGGTCAAGCCACCATCTTACTTGCTGCGCAACCTCGGATCGGCTTACCTGAAGCCCCCCGCGAGTCAAATCGCACAACCTGATCGTCTTATCGGCCCGCCGTTTGCCCGACTCGTCGAGGCGCGGATGAGGCGTGATTTCGCCTTCGGGGCCGATCCAGAAATAAGGTTCCGGATCTTCGTCGTCCGGCTTCAGCAGATCACGCGCGTGGTCTGAGTGGCCTTTTGAGACGTTACACATCTGGCAGACCGGAAGCAGATTCCTCCACTCGAAGGCCCGTCGTGGAGCTACCTTTCTGGAAACGTAGTGCTCAATCTGCGGGTACACGTCCTTACCGAGCCGGGTTTCACAGAAGGCGCACTTCCCGTGAGTCAGCGCCAGGAGTGGCTTGCGTAAAGCGGCTTTAGCCGATTGTGGCGCCCAATCACCAGACGACGAACCAGCGAGAATCTGCTCCCATCGTTCAGTCCACGCGGCCTTCTTGCGAACGAGTTGAAGCGGGGCGCGCGGCCGGCGGCGAGTGCGAACCATTCAGGCCAGCTTGACCTTCCGACGGGCCCGCTGCCCCTTGCGGCCGGTCTGCGTTTCCAAAGCGTTCAACAAGCTCGCAGGCAACCGGCGAGCAGGGTTCACGATCAGCCTGAGTTCTTCGCTTCGGTCCGACAACTCCTGCGACAGAGCGTCGAGCTGTCTCTTCTCGTCAGGAGTCAGTTTGCGAGTTGCCTCCGCTCTCTTGAGTGCGTCCCAGGTCTTCAAGTCCCGCTCGGTTTCAACATCGAACCGGCTTTCAACTCCGAAAATGTCTATCAGGGTCGCGGTCACGCTTTCCCCGAAGGGTGCGTCTTGCGGAGACTGAGCATGCGCCACTCCGTGTTCGTCCAGAGTCAATACGTGTATTCGGGCATCGGAGCAGGACGAAATCACGAAAGGTGAATGGGAGCTGCCGATGATTTGCACATCGGGAAGCGCCTTGCGCACAGCGGGAAGGAGGATCCGTTGCCAACGGGGATGAAGATAGATGTCAACCTCGTCCAACAAAAGAAGTCCCGGCTTTCCTCCATCCTGGTCCCGCCGCATCATGAAGTCAGCCAGCCATCCGACAGTACTGCGCATTCCATCGGACAGTTGAGAGAAGTTAAGTCTATTCCCACGGAAATACAGGCGCGGCTCCATTGGGCCGAGATCCACGTCAGCGTAGACACTCTCATCCCCACAGACGAGCTTGAGCGCATCCTGGAAGCGGTTGAGCGTCTGTTCGTAGGTCTCGAACTCCTGCCCTCGCTCCTTCGCAAGGGCTTTTCTGCTGAAGAGATCGACCAACCAGCGTTGGATGGCCTGGTTCTGAATGGTCGATTCAAAACCTAGACAATGGTCGGTGGGAGACCCCAGCGCCTCCATTTTGCCGGGTGTTCCTACATACGAGAGCGCACGGGTCGCCGCGTAAGCGCGGATCGCAAGCGGAAACTTCTTGACACCAATGTCCTCGCCACTTAGGTCCAAGCTGGAATGATCCGGCTGCACGACGTGACATTCGCCTGGGAGGTCAAGCGACTTCCACCACTCCCGCAGGGGCCCCCACCAGCCCGGTTCGGTGTCCGCGGTTGCGGCGTAGGAGGAGAACAGTCCGCCGTCCCGCGTCACCTGTACCAATGCCCTTGACTTTGGACCCCTGAGAAAATGCCGCCATTCGTCCTCTTGGAAACCGTAGTCTGGCCACGACATGGCCCAGGCGATCGCGCGCAGTAATGTGGATTTTCCGGACCCATTCACGCCTGCGAGGATATGAGGCCCCGGATGCGGGCGGCCGCTGCCGTCCGAAAAATCGATGTCAACCCGTTCGAACGGGCCGATGTTCTCGGCGATCAGACGAACAACTGGCATCGTTCCCAGTCTACACCGGGCGCGTGATCTTGGCCTACAGCTTCTTTGGATGCTTCAGCTCGGCCTCGATGATCGGCTTGACCGCCTCGAACGCCAGCGAGCCGTTATATCGCTGCCCGTCGATAAAGACGGTAGGGGTAGAATCCACGCCCACGCTATCGCCATCCGCCACGTCCCGAGCCACGGCCTTCTTCATCTCCGCGGAATCCAGGTCGGCGGTGAAGCGCTTCATGTCGAGCCCCAGTCCCGTGGCCAGGTCCAGAATCGTCTTGCGCGAAAGCCTGGTGCGATTGGCGAACAGGGCATAGTGCATCTCCCAGAACTTGCCCTGCCGGTACGCCGACAGCGCCGCCGCCGCGGAGATCGATGCCTGCGGATGGGAGTCCAGCGGGTATTGCTTGAAGATCAGCTTCACCTGGTTGGGGTACGCCTTCAGAACGGCGTCGATTTCAGTGACCGCCTTCGCGCAGTACGGGCACTGGAAATCGGAAAACTCCACCAGCGTGACGCGGGCGTCCGGCGCTCCGGTCACGGGCGACCCCGCCGTCGGGATGGCCACCGGATCGTCGAGCAGCTTGTGCTCCGGCGGATGGGCGAAGCGCGAAGCCTCGGCGGCGGCCATTGCGGCCGACTCGCTCTTGCCCTGCTTGATGGCATCCACAATCACCGAAGCCAGGCCGCGGCTGAACGAGCATCCCGGATCTTCCACGCGGCACTGCGCCAGCTTCATATTGCAGCCGCAGGTGCAATCGTGCGCGCGCAGAATCTTCAGCACCGTGGCCTTTTGCGCGGCGGTGAGACCGTCCATATCGACGGCGGGGAGTGTGGACGCGGTCTTCCAGTCCTGGGCGAAAAGGAGGGCGGCGGCCAGAAGGCCGATACCGGCGACAGGTCGAATCGTCATCCCTCTATTGTACTTGGCGCCCGAGCCCCTTCGCCGGCCCGGAGGGTTTGGGGTGAAGAAGCTAACAACGTTCACTCCCCGAATGCCATTGCTCCCTGGTCAGTTGACACCCCGTGAAGCGGGCCGTACCATCCAGGTATGGGCCCGATCTCGGAGACCTATCGTTACATCGTCCGTTCCGCGGGCGTGCGAAGTGGCAACCCCATAGTGGAAGGAACTCGGATTGCCGTCCACGACGTAATTGGCTTGCTCCAGAATGGTGAAACTGTTGACACGTTGAGGGCAAACTGCTTTCCGCAACTCACCAGATCCCAGGTTTACGAGTGCCTTGCCTACTATGAAGACCATCGAGGGGAAATCGACTTGCTCGTTGCCAGGCAGATGGCGCCGGCTTCGGAGTGAAATTCCTCCTCGACCACGACGTGCCCGACGACCTGAGCTACTTGCTCGCGCAACTCGGCCACGATGTCACGCTCTTGCGTAAGGCCCTTCCCGGCGATTCCTCCGACGAAGCCATCCTCCAGTTCGCTCACGAGCGTGGTTGCGTGCTATTGACTTGCAACCGGGACGACTTTCTCCATCTCGCAGCGACGAGGCCACATCATGGCATTGTGATAGTCATCCGCCGTCGATCCCGAGCAGACGAACGGGCTGCGCTGTTCCGGCTGCTCGAACGTGCCGGCCAGATCGGTCTCCGAAACAACGTCAACTTCGCTTAATCGACGGTGATGGATCCGCCGACCCCGAAATTGGGTTCGTTCCTTCCAGGCGCTGTCGACCGCTGCCCGTCAGAGCGGCTTGCGGCTGGGGAGCAGCCCGCCACTCTCGTCTCGCATGCCCGCCAGCGACAATCCCACCAGCGAGACCAGCGCGAACCCGACTATCGACAGCACGATCCGCGGGTCGTGGTCGCCGCCGAACCAGGCGCCCAGCGCCAGCACCGCAATTCCCGACGCCGCGACCCGCGCGCCCTCGAAAATCAGAAACTCGCGGCGATTTTCCAGCACGCCGCCCAGTGTCGCCAGGCTCACCAGGATGAAGACGAAGTACACCACGCTCAGCCAGGTCGCCTGTTTTGGCAGCAGGGCGAGGAAGTGGCTGTTGGCGCCGATCAGCACCGCGAGCTGCACCAGCGCGTAGACGTTGAGCGCGAGGCTGCGCGGCGGATCGAAGCGCACGAAGTCGCGGTGCGGGTCGTACTCGTGCTTGGGGAAACGCGCCGCTACATCCGCGGGACGCCAACCGGGAGGCGCGATCCAGACGTACAGTTTGTCGCGCCAGCTCCGCGCGTACCACGAGTCCTTCACCATCGCCCAGTAGTAGTGCAGGTTGGCCCACACCGGGTTCCAACTCCGCAGTTGGCCGCGGATGCCGTAGATGCAGGGCTCCTCGTCCAGTTCCTCCTGGAAGCTGCCGAAGAGATGGTCCCAGAGCAGGAACACGCCGACGTAATTCTTGTCGAGGTAGATGTCGTTCTGCGCGTGGTGCACGCGGTGGTTGGAGGGCGTCTGGATCCAGCGGTCGAGAAAGCCTAGCCGTCCGATGAGCCGCGTGTGCGGCCAGAACTGGTAGAAGAGCTGCGCCACCCCCACTAGCAGGAAGACGGCGAAGGGCACCCCGCAGAGCGCCATCGGCAGGTAGAAGATCCAGTTGGTGAACGAGCCGGTGCCGGGCTGCCGCAGCGCGGTGGTGAGATTGAACTCCTCGCTCTGATGGTGCACCACGTGCGAGGCCCAGAACAGTCCCACGGTGTGGCCCAGGCGGTGCTGCCAGTAATAACAGAGGTCGTAGAGCACGAAGGCGAAGACCCACGTGCCCCAGTGATTGGGCAGGTGGATCGGGGCCCAATGGGTGAGCACCAACTGGTACGCGTAGATGCCGAGGAACCCGAAGAAGACGCGCATGCCGGTGCTCAGGATGCCGCAGCTCAGGCTGTTAAGGGCATCCGCCAGGCGGTAGTAGCGCGTGCCGCGGACCCGATCGACGATGAACTCGAGCGCGATGAGCGCCAGGAAGACCGGAACCGCCAGGCTCACTGCGCGGCCATAGGTGCTGTCCATCTTGATATCGTGCCACATTACAATCGGAACATGGAAGCTGGTCAGGCGGACATCGCAATTGAGTTGCGAGAGCGCTTGGAGGCACAGCGAACGGCGTTTCGCAAAAATCCTCCGGGCCGCCGGGAGCGCGCGGATGCGCTCAGGCGGCTCGAGCAGGCGCTGCTCAAACACAAGGACGACATCATCGCCGCGATCTCGCAGGACTTCGGCGGCCGGCCGGCCGAGGAGACGCTCACACTCGAGCTGTTCCCCGTGTTGAACGAGATCCGCCACGCGCTCGGCCACCTGAAGCGCTGGATGGAGCCGCGGCGGGCGCCGGTCGCGTGGCAGTTCTGGCCGGGGCGCGCGCGGGTGATCTATCAGCCTCTCGGTGTGGTCGGAATCATCTCGCCGTGGAACTATCCGGTATTTCTCAGCCTCGGGCCAATGGTGGGCGCGCTGGCGGCCGGGAACCACGTGATGCTGAAGCCGTCGGAGCTGGCGCCGGTGACCGCGCACTTGATGCAATCGATGGTGACGGAGCTGTACGCGCCCGAGCATGTCGCGGTGATACCGGGCGAGTCCGAGGTAGCCGCCGGGTTTGCCGCGCTCCCCTTCGATCATCTGCTGTTCACCGGCTCCGCGCGCGTCGGCAAGCTGGTCATGAAGGCGGCCGGCGAGAACCTCACGCCAGTGACCCTGGAACTGGGCGGCAAGAGCCCGGCGATCGTGCATGCCTCTTACTCAGTCCGCGATGCCGCGGCCAAGATCGTGATGGGCAAGCTGTATAACGCCGGGCAGACCTGCGTGGCGCCGGACTTCGTGCTTTTGCCGCGGGAGAAGAAGGACGAACTCCTGTCCGAGGTGCGCGCCGCGGTGGCGAAGCTGTATCCCAAGCTGGCCGCGAACCGCGATTACACGCGCATCCTGAGCGCGCGGCAGTATCAGCGGCTTGCGGGCCTGGTCGAAGATGCGCGGCGCAAGGGCGCCGAAGTATTGGAATTGAATCCGGCACAGGAGGAGTGCAACCCGGCGAACCGCGTGTTCCCGCTCACTCTGCTCTTAAACGTCAGCGACGACATGCAGGTCATGCAGGAGGAGATCTTCGGCCCCGTGCTGCCGCTGGTGCCTTACCACGATATCGACGAAGCGATCGCCTACGTGAACGCCCGTCCGCGCCCGCTGGCACTCTATTATTTCGACCACAGCGGCAGGCGCATCCGCGAAGTGCTGAACCGAACCACCGCCGGCGGGGTCACAGTGAACGACTGCATCTTCCATGTGGGCCAGGCCAACCTTCCGTTTGGAGGCATCGGTCCCAGCGGCATGGGCCAGTATCATGGCTTCGACGGATTCGAGACATTCTCGAAAAAGAAGGGCGTGTTCCTGCAGGGGCGCGTGACACCGCTGCGGCTCCTGCGCCCGCCGTACGGCCGGCCGGCCCGGTGGATCTTGCGGTTTCTGGTGGGCGCCTGAGAGATCAGAAGTGTAAGGCCACGCCTGCTACCGGCAACAGGTGGTGCACTCCGGTAGAGCCGCTCAGGCCCGCGCCGGAGACAAAATCGCGGACCTCGCCGCGAATGCTCCAGTGCCGCGACAATCGAAAATCCACGCCACCGCCGAAATCGAAAACACCGTGAGCGGTGGAGTTGGATGTCACGTTAGGGCTGGGGTCCGACGCTACGACAGCATAATGGAACCACCCGCCGCCGCCGCCCAGAGCCCCATACACGGAGATGCGCGATTGCACCGGGATCATGATCCGAACGCCGAGCGTGAAGGCGTTGAAAGAGTTGTCGACGGAACCGGGGATGCTGGCGGTCGAGATTCCATGGACGGCAAACGCCGGCACATACTCGAGCCACAGGCTGGCGGCCGATCTCCGCGCCACCTGGTAGCCATAGCCGACCGAATCACCGAGGAGCGTGGCGCCATACACGGTTGCATTCGTACCGGGGACCACCTGGGATGGGATGCTGCGTGGGCCGAACAAGAAGAAGAAGTCCGAGTTCTGGATTAGTTGCGCCCACGCGCCGCCCGGAAGGAGCGCCAGAAGCAGGAACCCGAGCGGCAAGGTCTTGATCATGTTTCTTCCTCACCAGCATGTTAGATGGATGCGGCGCGGCGTACCACCGAAATCCGTTGAATGGCCGGATTTCCCGCTGAGCGGTGCAGGCCGTCCAGAACTGCTTTGCGCCGCCCAGATGAAGTCTCCGCCGCTCGGCGGAAAAGCGTTGTCTTGGGCCGGAAGCGCCTCTTATACTGAAGTCGCTTCATCATGCGCCGGGCGCTAACATACATCGTGGTGGCCGCACTCTGCACTCCCTTGATGGCCGCGGAGCGCAGATCGTGGAGCAAGCTCCGCTATGTCGGCGGCACGATTCCAGCGAAGGCCAGCCGCTACGATTGGAACACTGAATTGACTGCGAACCCGGATTCGATTGTCGTGGTCATTGCGCCCGCGGTGGTCTTTACGCCACAGCAGACCGTGCGCATCAAGCCCTCGCAGGTGACGTCGCTCAGTGTCGACGAGGCTGCCTGGCGGCGCGTCGGCGAGGTGAAAGGCGCCCAGCTTCCGGCCAAAACCCCGGCGCTCTTCGGCCTGCTCAAGGATCGCGGGTTCATCGGCATCGTCTATCGGACGGACGATGGCAAGCCCGCCGCCATGCTCCTCGAGAGTCTCTTCACCCGGCGCATTCTCGCGGTCCTCAAGGAGCTGACCGGCAAGACGGTTGAGACTTCGCCGTGATGGATAAGCTGCTCGACGTGGCATCGCTGGTGGTCTTCGCCTTCGGCGCGGTCGCCTTCTCTATCCTCACGGTGTTCTATTGGGGCGAGCGTCTCCGCCGGAAGACGCCCCGCAAGCCCACCGTCTTCCCCGAGTTCACCCTGGTCTGCGCCGCCGCCTTCGTGAACAGTCTGTTCTTTCATGCCGCCATCGTCGACGATTTGACCAGCGGCCTTTTGCCTCCGCTGATGCTTCACCTGGTCTTCGAGGGTGGCCGACGGTGGCGATGGACGCTCATCGCG
>Ga0116223_10003065_pt1 | contig 15278 bp, 12 predicted proteins | sample Sb_taG_3_FD_90092 | JGI IMG/M metagenome (GOLD analysis project Ga0116223, IMG submission 90092) | Peat soil microbial communities from Weissenstadt, Germany - Sb_50d_a_PC metaG | ecosystem: Environmental > Terrestrial > Soil > Wetlands > Peat | place: Germany: Weissenstadt | collected 2010-09-21 | reverse complement strand
GTCGTTGATCAGTTTCCGCTCGGTAGCAATGAGCTCAATTTCGACGTCGTCGCGAAACTGCATGAGCTTTTTATGGCCATCGTCGCCATCGCTTCTATGCGCGACGCGCGTGATGCGCTCCTGCTGATAGGCCCGAATCGGGGCCACAATTTCCTCCGGAAGCTTGCGCTCTGCGGCAAGCTGATCGAGCCGCTCGATCGCCGCTTCGATGGCCTGACGCCGCGCCTTGAATTCCTCGGCTCTATCGGCATGCCGCTCGCGCCGGCCCGCATTGGCCAAGCCGAGAGCGCGGATGACAAAGGGCAACAGCAGCCCCTGCCCCACCAGCGTTACCAGGATGACGGAGAACGTGAGGAAGAGAATCAGGTCGCGGTTTGGGAACGGATGGCCGCTTTCCGTCGTAAGCAGAATCGCAAGCGCCGCCGCAAGCGAAACGATGCCGCGCACCCCGGTGGATGCCAGCACGAACGGCCATTGCCAGGGCGGCGCCGGATCTTTGCGTGCGACTGCGGGAATCCAGCGCGGAAGATAGGTCGCGGGATACATCCAGACGAAGCGGGTCACGATCACGACGGCGGTGACCACTGTGGCAGAGAGGATCAGGTCCTGCATCGAATAATGATCGATCCCGCCCAACAGCCTGCGCGCTTGCAGACCGGTGATCAGGAACACCATGCCTTCGATCAGGTAGATGAAGAAATCCCAGAAGAAGATGCCCTGCAAGCGTGTCGCGGCGCCGATCAGCCGAAGGCCGTTCCAACTGATGTAGAGCCCGGCGGTCACGGTGGCGAGCACGCCGGAGCCCCCCAATTCCTCAGGCGGCCAATAGGCAATGAACGGCGTCAGGATCGAAAGCAGGATTTCGATACGCGGATCACGAACCCAGCGCCGCAGGCGCAGCATCAGCCAGCCGACGCCGATTCCCAGAATAACTCGCCGACGAGGATCGCGCCGAATGTTGCGGTGGCTTGGTAGAGCGAAAATATGCCGGCGCTCACGGCCGCCACGGCGAATCGATAGAGAATGAGTGCCGTGGCATCATTCACCAGCCCCTCGCCTTCGAGAATGACAAGGATGCGCCTTGGAAGTTGCATTCTGCGGGCGATCGAAAGCGGCGCCACGGCATCCGGGGGCGAGACGATGGCGCCCAGCACGAAGCCCACGGGCCAGGAGAGGCCCAACAGCCAATGGCTCGCCGCTGCGACGGCGACCGTCGTGAAGAGGACGCAGCCGATGGCCAGCAGCGAAATCGGCGCAGATTGAAGCGGAACTCGCGCCAGCTCATCGCCACCGCCGCCGCGTAGACGAGGGGCGGCAACACGAGCAGCAATACGAATTTCGGCTCAAGCTCCACCGCCGGCAGGCCGGGCACGAGCGCCAGGACGACGCCCGTGAGCACCAGGAGAATGGCAGGTGGAATTTTCAGCCGCGCCGCAATAACGGCGACCGCGGCAATGACGATCAACAGCAATACCAGAATTTGGATCGTCGTGATCATGTTCGCCGGGCTCTCGCTGCGAACAGCTTATCCATTCGGTTCGAGGTGAGGAAGCGGGCGGCGCCTTAGAATTGCTCGGCGACGAGGGATCGCTTCACCCTGCCGCTTCCGGCCACAGCCACGCGGCGCCGCGCACGCCGCTCGAATCGCCGTGCATCGCTTTCAGAACCCGCGTCATCACGACGTCGGAGAAAGCATAATGGCCGAGCAAAGGCGGCAACAAGTCGTAAAGTTGCGCGACGTTGGAGACGCCGCCGCCGAACACGATGGCGTCCGGATCGACGATATTGACGACGAGCCCGAGCGCCCGCGCCAGCCGATCGGCATAGATCTCGAGCGAACGGCGCGCCTCGGCTTGGCCGCGCGCCGCGGCTTCGGCGATCGCCTCGGCGCTTGCGCTCTCGCCGGTCCGCTGCCGATGTTCCTCGGCGAGGGCGCCGCCCGAAAGATGGGTCTCGACGCAATCCGTCTTGCCGCAGAAACAAGGACGCGGCGGGTTCTGCCGCTCGGCAGCGCTCAACGGCATCGGATTATGCCCCCATTCGCCGGCGATCCTGTTGCGGCCGGAAACGAGTTTGCGGTCGATCACGAGACCGCCGCCGACGCCCGTGCCGAGAATGACGCCGAAGACGCAGTGCTCTCCCGCCGCGGCACCGTCGATCGCCTCCGACAAGGTCAGGCAATTGGCGTCGTTCTCCATGCGGACCGGCCGGCGCAGAAATTTCTCGAGATCGCGATCGAAGGGCTTGCCGTTCAGGACCACGGTGTTGGCGTTGCGCATCAGCCCGGTCTTCGGCGAAAGCGAGCCGGGCATGGCCACGCCGACACTACCTTTTTTGCCAAACTCTGCTTCGAGGCCGAGGACGAGTTCGCCGATTGCCTTCAGGATGGCGCCATAGTCGGTCGGGGTCGGCAGCCGCCGCCGCGCCAGGATAGCGCCCTCCTGCGTCAGCGCGATCGCCTCGATTTTCGTGCCGCCGAGATCGATGCCGATCCGCATCCCCGTCTCCTGTGATTGCCGGAATCCATTTGGAAAATGTGATGCCAAGGAGCCGGTTCCCTGAATTCGCCGGCAAGCGCGGGGGTACCTCCAGCGCCGGACCCAACCATCCCCGCTTCCTTCGTTCCTAACCCGCGATATTGTCGATGAGCCGCGTCGCGCCGAGCCACGCGGCGGCCAGCAGCCTGATCGGGCCATCGTCCATCGCGACGACAGGCGCCAGCGTCTCGGCGTGCCGCGCTTCGACATAATCGACGACAAAGCCCGCCACTGTGAGAGTTTCGCGCGCGGCGGCGAGCGCCGCTTCGATCGCCACGCCGCCATGTAGGGCATCGCGACACCGAACGAGCGCCGCATAGAGGAGCGGCGCCTTTGCCCGTTCCTCCGGCGACAGATATTGATTGCGCGATGAGAGCGCCAGGCCATCCTTGGCGCGCACGGTCGGCGCGGCGACGATCTCAACGCCGAGATCGAGATCGCGCACCATCTGGGCGATGACCTTCAGCTGCTGATAATCCTTCTCGCCGAAGACGGCGAGATCAGGCCGGCATTGGTTGAAAAGCTTCAAAACGACGGTCGCGACACCATTGAAATGATCGGGACGGAATTTGTCCTCGAGCCCGGCCTTTGCTGCTCCCGCGACCGACACGGTCGTGGCAAAGCCGGCAGGATAGACCTCTTGCGTCTCCGGCGCGAAGACGAGATCGCCGCCCGCGGCGGCGAATTGCTCGACATCCCGCGCGAACGGCCGCGGATAGGATGCAAAATCCTCGCCCGGCGTGAACTGGGTGGGATTGACGAAGATCGACAGGAGAGTGCGCTGCGCCCGCCTCCTTGCCTCAGCAACGAGCGACAGATGGCCGGCATGCAGCGCGCCCATGCTGGGAACGAGCGCGACGCGCTCGCCGGCTGCGCGCCATCGCCCGACGATTGTTCGCACTGTCGCCGCGTCGAGGGCAATCGGCATGTCTTCTTGAATGCGATCCGGCGCGGCTTTCAAGCTCAGAGGCCTTTCAGTTGAATGGCGCGCCAACGCCCGTCGGACTCCGCCGCGCGATCGGCGAAAGAGGCGAGATAAGACATATAGGCGTCCGGCAGCGACCAATCTTTCGCGGCGCCGATGATGGCGTCCAGATAGGCGGCCGAAGGCTTGCCTTCAACCTGGCTGCGCCCGACGTAGACGAGCGCACGCACCGGCGCGCCGGCCTCCCGCAACACCGGCTGCACGACCTTGTTGTAAAGCCCGCGGCCGACTTCTTCATAGCGGTCGAGGCCGGGAATATCTGACAGCGCGAGCTCATAGAGCACACCGTGGACATCGGCGCTGGGATCGCATTTCACCGAAGCATAGCCAGCGCTCATGATGAAGAACTTGTGACGGGCGAGCCGCGCCCGCCCGAGCGCGCGCGAGCTCGGGCAGCGAAGCCGCATGGCTGCACGATTCATGTTCGAGCCATAGGCGAAATAGAGCGGCATGTTTTGGTCTCGGATATGACATGGCTTTGGCTGCTCTTCAGTTCTCGGTCAAGCCCTGCGGCGTGCAGCCCGGTAGAACAGGGACCGGATCTTCAGAACTTCTGCGTGAGGCCCGCGAAAAATCCCCGCCGCGGCCCGTATTGCGGCGCGAAGACGCCGACGCCGGTTCCGCTCCTGATCTGATAGACCGTGTCGAAGACGTTCACCACGTCGAAGCGCAGCGTGAGAGGCTTCATGTCCCAACCGACGAACTCGTGTGTGATTCCGACATTGAACTGCGCATAGGGCGGTTCGGAGCTGATGTTGGCGTCGCCGGTGCGGAGCCCCGAGCCGTAGATCATGTCGGTTGAGAACCGCGTGCCGTTCCAAAGATAGGACACGCCCGCCGAGCCGGTCACGATCTGGGTGTGATCCGTGTAGATCCAGTGCGTCTGGATGTATTGATACTCGGTCAAGCCGCCGAGGTCGGCGAGCGGCGTGGTGTTGTCGAACAGATATTGGTTCGACACCACGTCGGTGGCTTTCTCTTGGCCCACGGCGAGGTTGCCGTAAGCCTGGAAATTGCCGTTGTTGTATTTCGCACTGAACTCGACGCCTTCGGTGATTCCCTTCGCGTAATTGAAGGCGCTGAGCACCAGCGCCTGGCCGAAATTGCCGTTGTCGATCAGGTCAGTTGCGATCTTGTAATAGGCGTCGGCCCCGAGCTCGAGGCTGGTGCAGTCTTGCGCTGCCGGCGAGCTGCATGCCAGCGGGATCTTCCGAGTGGCGCCGGCATCGAAATAATGCGACCGCTCCGGCAGCACCGGGCTATTGCCCTGGCCGGCGGGCGGCGCTCCCGTCGTGTGGTCGAACAAGGCGATATTGGCCGGCGCCGCTTCGACCAGCACCGGCGGCGTGAAGTAGCGCGCATAGCCGGCGTGAAACGTCGTATCCTCGAACGGCTTGTAGGTGAAGCTTAAGCGCGGGCTCACTTGGTTGGCATCGACATATTGCCACATCTGGTCGAAGCGCAGCCCGCCATTGATCGTGAACTGGTTGGTGATTTTCCACTCGTCCTGGGCGTAGACGCCGGCGAGCCAGCCGAGCTTCGAGACGTTGTCGGTTATCGTCTCCGGCGCGCCGTTGTCGGTGCCGTCGCAGATCGTGCACGGCTCGACCAGCGATGAATTGTCGACGTTGGTCTGTTCGCCGCTGACGGTGAAGCCGGCGCGAAGCGTATGCGCCGGGTTGATCACATACGAGGCGTCGCCCTGAACGCCGTTGGTATATGATTCCCGGCTGATGTCCGAGGCAATGCCGTTGAGCAGCAGGTCACCGACCGGGTCCGGTATGAAGTGCAGCTCGTTGTACCGGGTGAAATAGGACAATTGCCCGTCGAAGCCGTTCACCGATTTCTGCAGCGCCAGCACGGCGTATTGGGTGTTCTCAATCTGGTTCTCGTTGAGCAGCGCTGAATTGAAATTGGTAATCCCGAATGCATTGGTGACCGGGGGATTTCCCATCTGCCCGACCGGCTGGCCGGGAACGTTGGGAATCTGGAATGCGCTGGTAGCGGTTCCCGCGATCAGGCTCAAACGTGTGGTGGGATCGATGAAGGTCGACATGTAGGCGAAGCCCTTCTCCTGCTGGGAGAAATCGTGGATGGCGTTGTACGCGGGCGTCGGGTTTTCGATTCCCACCGTGGTTTGCAGATAGCGGCCGGTGAAGAAATATTGGACGCCCGGGAAGCAGTTCGTGGTCGACGTCCCGGGAGCGGGCGCGCCGGATCCGCAATTGCCTCCGAAGGTGCCGCCATATTCGAAGGACGGCTCTATGGTTCCGAAGCTCCCGCCGTAGGCGCTGATGCTGCCGCTGTTGTTGAAAATGTCGTTGCGCGTCGTGATGTCGACGAGGCCCACCGTGCGCATACCGAACTCCGCCGGCAACGCGCCGGTGACCAGCGCGATGCTGCCGATCAGGTCGGTGTCCAAAATACTCCCAAAGCCGGTGACGCCATCGGGCATCATGACGCCGTTGATCCGGAATTGCACGTTGGCGTGATCGTTGCGCACATGGAGCAGGCCGCTCGCCGCGGAATCCTGCGAGACCCCGGGCGCCTCCAGCAGCACTTTCTCGACCGGCTGGTTGGTGCCTTGCGGCAGCGACTGGATGTTGGCGTGGCTGATCTCGTAGGAAGTGGTGCCGATGGTCGTGTACAACTTGCTGCGCGCGGTATCGAATGTCTTGGCTTTTGCCGCCAGCTGACGTGCCGCGACGGCTTCGGGCGTCTCGCCGGTCGGTTGGACAGGTGTCCGCGTCGGCCGCACCGCCGCTTGTTTCTTCGCCGGCTTCTCGGTGGTGGCCACCACATGGACGGTCGGCAAGGTAACCGGCGTTTGTGCGAAGCCCACTCCGCCGAGGCAATAGAGCGATGCGAGAACCGAACTGCTCAGAAGGAGCATGCGGCCGATACGGCTGGACATACCAACCCCTGTCTGTGAGCGTCTTGTGGTGACGACCCAGATCAGGGGGCTCCGCCTCCAACTTCGCCGAGCGGCAGCATAATCATGCCGATTGCTGCACATTCTGCGCACTGCCGAGAAGAATGGCGAAAGCAGAGGACGCATCCGGCCCCCGACCGAACGGTTGCTACGTTATGTTATTACATAACCCACAGCCGCCGTGTCAATCCGCGCCAACGGCATTGAGCCATGCTCTCCCCAGGACTAAGTCGGATCGCGCCGGTACGTGCAAACGCACCGCGTCAGCAAATCCTCATCGCGGGATGTCGTGCTTCCTCCGGGGATTTTCAGCCGCTCGCGGCGAAGCAGGGCAAGTGACGCCGGATTCGCAAGATCCAGCCCGACGGCCAATCCCGGACGAGCGGCGTTGCGCCCTTCTACGAACTCTCCTTGGCGAAGGCGTCCATCGCTTTGCCAAAGCCGCGGAAAGAAAATTCAACCGCCACATTCTGCCCGGCCGCGTTGGTGAAAAGCAGCCGACCCGTGTCGGCCGCCACCGCATGCCAGGCGCGCAAGGTGTCGTCCTTAAATATGGCATCCGCGATGCAGCCGCCCGACACGCAGCGACGCCAAGTGAGTTCCACGCCTGGATCTTTGTCATCCGCAACGATCTTCGGCGCATTCTGGAACGTAATGTTGGTCGGCAGGACGACCGTGATGTGCAAATCGTCCTTAGGCGAGAGTCGGCCGATGCCGATCTGCGCGATCGGGTTTTGTTGACCTTGCGGCACGACGCTCTGCTCGACCTCGCAGATGCGTTGCGTGGTGTCGCCTTCCTGGCGGTGCGTGCAGCGCAAGGTCCACACGCCATAGCTTGCCGTCGTCGTCTCCGGCTCCGAACTCACCGGCTCTGGAGCCGGCTTCGCCGGGGGCTTGGTTTGCGCAAGGCATTGGGCGGCCGCGATGGCAGTGAGACTTACGGCGACCAACAATACTCGGATCACGGTGTAACTCCAAAGGAACGTCAAGCCTGATGCGGGTCGCGCAACGCGGTCAACTTCGAGGGTCGAAATGGTGAAATTTTCCCGATCCTCCACCTCTATGGCCGCGCGCGCGGACCTCGTCACGCCTGCTCGTCATCGCCGCCGAATCCTTGCAAAAGCTCGCGCGCCAAGACCCGCGTGACCGGTCGGCCGCGCGCCAAGGCCGCGCGATCGAGAAGGTCGACGAAATAGCGGGCCATGTCGAGCGATCGATCGAGATGCAAGGCGACGAATTCCAACACCGCCGCATCGACGATGAGCTGACGATCGCGAAAGAGCTTCCTGAGCACGGCTTTGAGCAGCGCGTCATCCGGGGCGCCGAGTTCGACCAATGGAGCAAGCCGCAGGCGCGAGACGAGATCGGCCGTCGCGAGGCCCCAGAGGTCCGGCTTGCGCCGCGCGGTCAAGAGCAGGCTCGTCCTTTGCTGCCGGGCAAGATTGAGGAGATGGAACAGGGTTGCTTCCGCCGCGCCGATCTCGTCGGCAGCTTCGATGACGAGGGCCGGCTTTCCGGCAAGAGCGGCGAGATCGGCGCCCTCCAGCATGCGGCCGAACGAAACGTCGGCCGCGGCGCGCGCCGCCCAGATTGCCGCGAGATGGCTCTTGCCGGCTCCTGGCGGGCCGACCAGAAGCAGGACATCGTCTGGCCACGATGGCCAAGCCTCGATCATTCGCAAGGCCGTCGCATTCGCCTCCGAGACGAGAAAATCCTCGCGGCGGAAATGCGGCGCCGGCGTCAGATCGAGGCCGAGCTGGCGCCAACCACCTGGCTTCGGCGGCATGTCGGCAGGCAGCATCAGCGATCTTCGATAGCCTTCTGTTGATCCGCGGCGGCTTTCGTTATCATCTGCGTCTCGACGGCGGCGCGCAGGCTCGGCAGGCTGGTGTAGAGCTCGCTCGCGCGGTACCTGCTGATCGCATAGCGCAGGATGACACCGGTTGCCGCAGCCACCGGAACCGCGATGATGAGGCCGGTGAACCCAAAGACGCTGCCGAAGGCGAGAAGCGCAAAAATCAGCCACACTGGGTGTAGGCCGACCCTGTCGCCGACGATCTTCGGGGAAAGAATGTTGGCTTCGAAAAGTTGGCCTGCGACGATGACTCCCAAGGTCATGGCGAGCAAATTCCAATGCGGCCAACCTTGAACGATCGCGACGATCGCCGCGACCACGAGGGCGGTCAGCGAACCGACATAGGGGATGAAGCTCAAGAATCCCCCCGTAATGCCGATCAGCAATCCGAAATTCAACCCGATCAGCGACAGGCCCAAGCCATACCAAATGCCGAGGGACAGGCAAACGAGCGACTGGCCGCGCAAAAAGCCGGCCATGGTGCTGTCGACTTCGCTGGCGAGCTGGCGCACCACGCCGCGATAACGTGGCGGAACGAGGCCATCGACCGCCGCGATCATCCGATGATAATCCAACAGCATATAGAAGGCGACGACCGGCGTGACGACGATGAGCGAGACGATGCTGATCAGAGCAAAACCGTGTGCGACGAGTGAATTCAGGAAAGCGGCCGTCCATGTCGCCGCCTGGGCCGCGATATCGCCTACGCTCGCGCGTATCTCGGAAGCGTTCCCGCTCAACCCGAACCTTTGCAGCAAAGGGCCGCCATAGTCCCTGGCAAGCCGTCCGCTGGCCGTGGCGATCAGGCCTTGCAGCTTATTGAGCAGGTCCGGCAGCGCCCGGACGAAATCCACGAACTGATGGCTGAGCACGGGCACGATCAAGGTCAAAATCAAAGCGAGAATGGTCACGCAGCCGACGAGGATCAGAAGCGTTGCCGCGAGCCGGTTTAAGCCGAGGCGCTGGAGACGATCGGCGAGCGGGTGGAGCAGATAGGCGATCACGAAGGCGGCCGCGAAGGGCAAGAGAACGCCGCTGAAGACCCAAAGAAATAGAGCGAGGAGGGCAAGGGCGCCGATCCAAAAGCCGATTTGCCACTCGATCCGCATTGACATGATCCGCGCCGCGCTTCTTTCGGCAGCTAGCCGCAATCAGAGGCTCATGTGCCGCGACCAGCTCGCCAAATAGGCTGCGAGCGATGCGAGCGTCAATGCCGCGACGCAATAGACGGCGAATTCGAACCAAGACCCAAGCGCGAATTGGAAAGCCTTGGCGCCGAGAACCGCCGCGGCGAAAGCGATCTGCGCCCCAGTATTGATCTTCGAAATCAACAGCGGCTTGATCTTGATCGGCTTCGCCATGAGCCAGGAGATCATGAAGGCACCGATGATCATGACATCGCGCGCGACGACGAGGATGGCAAGCGTGCTCGGCAGCGCACCGACCACGGCGAGTGCCACATAGATCGAAACCAGCAGAGCCTTATCGGCTAACGGATCGAGATAAGCGCCAAGTTCGGTGCGAAGATTGAAGCTTTTGGCGAGCCAGCCGTCGACCGCATCGGAAAGCCCGGCCAGGATGAAGATGATGCAGGCCGCCTGCCAGCGCGCCTGCGAGATCATCGCGATCACGACCGGCACGAGCCCGAGCCGGCCGAGGGTGATGAGGTTGGGCAGACTGGCGTAGACAGACATGAGTCCAGGGAAGGTGGATCGGCGTGCGCCAGTAGAATAGCGCCCGAGTTCTGGAACCCCAACGCCCAAGTTTGCGGCCCTTGCCTTGCGCTGGACGAGGGGCTAGGCCTGCCCCGAGCTGAGGGCAGACATGGCGGCGAAAAAAGGCCTTACTTATGCCGACGCCGGCGTCGATATCGACGCCGGCAATGCCATGGTCGAAAGGATCAAGCCGCTCGTCCGGACGACCCGGCGGCGCGGCGCCGACGCCGAAATCGGCGGCTTCGGCGGCCTGTTCGATGTGAAGGCGGCGGGCTTCACGGACCCGATCCTCGTCGCCGCGACCGATGGCGTCGGCTCCAAGCTCAAGCTCGCCATCGCGAGCGGCATTCATGCGACGATCGGCATCGATCTCGTCGCCATGTGCGTCAACGATCTCATCGTGCAGGGCGCCGAGCCTTTGTTCTTTCTCGACTATTATGCGACCGGCAAGCTCGATCCCGAACTCGGCGCGAGGATCGTCGAGGGCATAGCGCAAGGCTGCATCGAAGCCGGCGCCGCGCTGATCGGCGGCGAGACCGCCGAAATGCCCGGGCTCTATGCGAATCGCGATTATGATCTCGCGGGTTTTGCCGTCGGCGCCGTCGAGCGCGGCCGGCTGCTGCCAAAAAAGACCATCGCGCCGGGCGATGTCGTTCTCGGACTTCGCTCTTCGGGGCTCCATTCCAACGGCTTTTCGCTGGTCCGCAGGATCGTCGCCGAGACCGGGCTCAAGCTCCTCGATCCGGCTCCCTTCGCGCCGCAGATGACGCTCGCGGCAGCCCTACTCACGCCGACCCGGATCTATGTGCGCCCGATTCTGCGCATCTTGAATGCGAGCGATGCGGTCAAGGCCTTGGCGCACATCACGGGCGGCGGCTTTCCCGACAACCTGCCGCGCGTTCTACCGAAAGACCTCGGCATTCGCGTCGATCTTGCGGCAATTCCGGTGCCGCCGGTCTTTGCCTGGCTCGCCGCGCAAGGTCCGGTCACTGAGCCTGAGATGCTGCGGACCTTCAATTGCGGGATCGGCATGGCGGTCATTACCGCGCCGGCAAGCGCAAGCGCGCTCGAATCGGATTTGCGCGCCGCCGGCGAGGAGCCGATCGTTCTCGGCGAGGTGGTCGAAGGGTCCCTTACCTATTCCGGCCGGCTCGCGCTGTGATCCGGCGCAAACGCACGGCCATTTTGATTTCCGGCCGCGGCTCCAACATGCGCAGCCTGATCGAAGCGGCGGCCGATCCGCACTATCCCGCCGAAATCGTGCTTGTCCTCGCCAATCGGCCGGAAGCCGAAGGGCTCGGCTTTGCCAAGCAACATGGCATCGCGACCGCCGCCGTCGATCACAAGATCCATGCCGGGCGCGAGAGCTTCGAAGCGAGCGTGCAAGTGCTCCTCGAACTGCACCGCGTCGAACTCATCTGCCTCGCCGGCTTCATGCGGCTGCTGACGCCGTCATTCGTGCGAGTCTGGGAAGGCCGGCTGATCAACATCCACCCTGCCCTGCTGCCGGCCTACCGCGGCCTCCACACCCACGAACGGGCGCTCGCCGACGGCGTGAAGATCCACGGTTGCACCGTGCATTTCATCCTCCCGGCCATGGACGAGGGCCCGATCATCGCGCAGGCGGCGGTTGCCGTCCTCGACTCGGACACGCCGGAGACGCTGGGGCGCCGCGTTCTGGAGCAGGAGCATATCCTCTATCCGGCGGCGCTCGCCCTCGTAGCCAGCGAACGCCTGCGGATCTCAGGCAATAGAGTTCTGCTGGGCCAGCCGATGGTCGAACCGCCGCCCCTGCGGGTTCCACCGGTCACCTGAGCGCCCGCGGATGCGCAGCGCTCCATCTTCGGGCAGGGAGGGGCCGGACCTTTATGGCGTCCAGGCCTCGTAATCGCCGGTCGCGGGCGGCCGGACGCCGGCCGCCAAGGTCGAGCCCGGCGGACGCCAGGCTTCCGGCGTCCCGGTCAGATTGGGCAGATGCGGCAATTGCCAAGCGCGCGGCTCGTAGTCTTCATCCGGCGGCGGCACATCGACCGTGTGGTGCAACCAGCCATACCAGCCGGGCGGGGTCATCGAACCTTCGGCGATCCCGGCATAGATCACCCAGCGGCGTTCGAAGAGGAGCGCCGGGTCCTTCGCCCGGCCACGGGTACGATAATAGCGATTGCCGAACTGGTCCTGGCCGACCAGCTCGCCCTTCCACCACGTATAGAACAGCGTGTTGAGCGTCGCGCCGTTCCACCAGGTGAAGAATTGAAGGAGCCAGCGCATTTTTCTTGCCTCATGGGGATCGGTGCGGACTATGGCGAGGCCCGCTTGCCTTGTCCAGGCATAGCGGGGGGGGCCCGCTCCGACTCAGATTTGCCTGTTCGCGCCATTCCGCTGCGCGAAGCAAGGCCTCAATTGGGGCACCTAGGGATATGGCGCAAGACTCAGAGGCGAACTCCGGCTCGGACTTGCGCCGCCACTGCAGCCGTTCAACAATTCCGTCGCAGGGCTGGAATTTTTACGCTTTCCACAATATTTTGTGTTGAGGAACGTGACGGCTACTAGCTCTTGACGCGCGGAAATATCGCGCTAGGCTCTACTTCCCTTCTCGCGACACCCCAGGATCGAACTCATGCGAATCGAGCGGCGCTATACGACAGCAGAGACTTCGCCCTATGAGACGATCGAATTCCGCACGACCCGGAGCGAGATTCGCAATCCGGACGGCTCGACCGTCTTCGCGCTCGACGGAATCGAGGTGCCCACCGCCTGGAGCCAGGTCGCGGCCGATGTGCTCGCGCAGAAATATTTCCGCAAGGCCGGCATTCCGGCGAGGCTGAAGCCTGTCGAGGAGGCTGGCGTTCCGGCCTTCCTCTGGCGCCACGTCGCCGACGAGGAGGCGCTCGACCTGCTCCCCAAGCCCAAGCGATTCGGCTCGGAGAAATCCGCCCGCCAGGTCTTCGATCGCCTCGCCGGCGCCTGGACCTATTGGGGCTGGAAGGGCAAATATTTCGACGATGTCGAGGATGCCCGCGCCTTCTTCGACGAATTGCGCTTCATGCTGGCCAAGCAAATGGCGGCGCCGAATTCGCCGCAATGGTTCAACACCGGCCTGCATTGGGCGTACGGCATCAACGGCCCGAGCCAGGGCCATTATTTCGTCGATTTCGAAACCGGCAAGCTCGTCAAATCGAAATCGGCCTACGAGCACCCGCAGCCGCACGCCTGTTTCATCCAGTCGGTCGCCGACGATCTCGTCAACGAAGGCGGCATCATGGACCTTTGGGTGCGCGAGGCGCGGCTCTTCAAATATGGCTCCGGCACCGGCTCGAATTTCTCCAAGCTGCGCGGCGAGAACGAGGCTCTGTCGGGGGGCGGCAAATCCTCCGGCCTCATGTCGTTCCTGAAAATCGGCGACCGCGCCGCCGGCGCCATCAAGTCCGGCGGCACGACGCGGCGCGCCGCCAAAATGGTCGTGGTCGACGTCGATCACCCCGATATCGAGGCCTACATCGATTGGAAGGTGAAGGAGGAGGAAAAGGTCGCCGCCCTCGTCGCCGGCTCGAAGATCGTGAAAAAGGCGCTGAAGTCCATCCTGCGCGCCTGTGTCAATTGCGAAGGGCCGGGCGACGATTGCTTCAACCCGGAGATGAACCCGGCCCTGAAGAAGGAGATCAAGCTCGCGCGCAGAGCTTGCATGCCGGACGGCATGATCAAGAAGATCATCCAGTTCGCGCGCCAAGGCTATAAGGACATCGCCTTTCAGACGTTCACGACCGATTGGGATTCGGAAGCCTATCTCACGGTCTCCGGGCAGAACTCCAACAATTCGGTGCGCGTCACCGACGCCTTTCTGCGCGCCGTCGAGGAGGATGGCGACTGGACATTGACCCGTCGCCTCGACGGCAAGGCGCATAAGGTGATGAAGGCGCGCGAGCTTTGGGAGAAGATCGGCTATGCGGCTTGGGCCTCGGCCGATCCAGGCCTGCAATATCACACGACAATCAATGATTGGCACACCTGCCCGGCGGCCGGCCCGATCGTCGCCTCGAACCCGTGCTCCGAATATATGTTCCTCGACGACACGGCCTGCAATCTCGCCTCGTTGAACCTTCTGCCGTTCCGCGATCCCGAAACCAAGCAGTTCGACGTCGAGGCTTACGAACATGCGGTGCGGCTATGGACCGTCGTGCTCGAAATCTCGGTGCTGATGGCGCAGTTCCCGTCGAAGGAGATCGCGCGGCTCTCCTATGACTATCGCACGCTCGGCCTCGGCTACGCCAATATCGGCGGTCTCTTGATGTCCTCCGGCATCGCCTATGACTCCGATGAAGGCCGCGCCATCTGCGGCGCGCTTTCGGCGATCGTGACCGGCGTCGCCTATGCGACCTCGGCCGAAATGGCGCGCGAGCACGGCGCCTTCGCACATTTCGCCGAGAACAGAGAGGCGATGCTGCACGTGATGCGCAACCATCGCCGCGCCGCGCGGGGCGAGGCGTCAGGCTATGAATCGCTTGCCACCCTCCCAGTGCCGCTCGATCATGCGGCGCTCCCCGATGCTGCCCTCGGCCGGCATGCGATTGCCGCCTGGGACAAGGCGGTCGCGCTCGGCGAAGCGCATGGCTACCGCAATGCCCAGACGACGGTCGTGGCGCCCACCGGCACGATCGGGTTGGTGATGGATTGCGACACGACCGGCATCGAGCCGGACTTCGCCCTCGTCAAGTTCAAGAAGCTCGCCGGCGGCGGTTATTTCAAGATCATCAACCGCGCGGTGCCAGAAGGGCTGCGGGCGCTCGGCTATCGCGAATCCGAGATCGCCGAGATCGAGGTCTATGCGGTCGGCCATGCCTCGCTGCGCCAGGCACTGGCGATCAACCATTCGAGCCTGAAGGCGCGCGGCTTCATTGAGGCCAAGCTTGAAGAGCTCGAGAAAACGCTGGCCACGGCTTTCGACATCAAATTCGTCTTCAACAAATGGACGCTCGGCGCCGATTTCCTCGTCAACGCACTCAAAGTGCCGGAAGAGAAGCTCGACGATCCGAATTTCGATCTGCTCGCCTTCCTCGGCTTCTCGAAGGCGGATATCGAAGCCGCCAACATCCATGTCTGCGGCGCCATGACGGTCGAAGGCGCCCCGCATCTGAAGCTCGAACATTATTCCGTCTTCGATTGCGCCAATGCCTGCGGCCGAACCGGCAAGCGTTATCTCTCGGTCGAGAGCCACATCCGCATGCTGGCGGCGGCGCAGCCGTTCATTTCCGGCGCC
>Ga0116223_10003060_pt1 | contig 15286 bp, 15 predicted proteins | sample Sb_taG_3_FD_90092 | JGI IMG/M metagenome (GOLD analysis project Ga0116223, IMG submission 90092) | Peat soil microbial communities from Weissenstadt, Germany - Sb_50d_a_PC metaG | ecosystem: Environmental > Terrestrial > Soil > Wetlands > Peat | place: Germany: Weissenstadt | collected 2010-09-21 | reverse complement strand
GTCGCCCGATGGCCGTGCCGCTCGGAATCACTCCTCAGTTCTTCGAGCATGGCCGCCATATCGGTCGGCGCCGGCTGCTCGCCGAGATCGCCGCGCGCAAAGGCGAGGTAGGCCTCGAGCATGCCCGCCATTTCGTCGACGTCCTTCTTGATCGCTTCCACTTCCGGACTGTCGCCGAGCAAAGCGAGTTCGAGCTTGAAGCGGGTGAGGATCGTGCGCAGATCGTGCGATACGCCGGCGAGCATGGTCGTGCGTTGCTCGATCGCGCGCTCGATGCGGATCTTCATTTCCAGAAAGGCGGCCGCCGCGCGGCGGACTTCACGCGCGCCGCGCGGGCGGAAATTCGTCACCTCCCGGCCCTTGCCGAAGGCCTCGGCGGCGTCGGCGAGCCGCACGATCGGCCGGATCTGGTTGCGCAGGAACAGAATGGCGATGGTGAGAACGACCAGCGAGGTCACCACCATCCACAACAAGAATATCCATGAATTGAAGTCGTAGGCGTCGGCGCGCCGCGCAAAGACCCGCATGATCGTGTCGGGGAGCTTGATGCGGATTTCGACGATCGAAGAACGTCCGACCGTGTCGATCCAGAACGGCAGTCCGATCTGCTTGCGGATTTCGTCGGACAGTGTCGCGTCGAGCTGCGAGAAAAACGGTTTGGGGGCAAGCGGCGGCAATTGGGTCTCGGGGAGGAAATCGACGGCGAGGCCGAGCCGCTCCTGGGCAATGCGGCGGAGCTGGGCGCGATCGGCCCCTTGCGGATAGCTCTTATAGACGTCGATGAGGGTCGCGATTTCCCGCGTCACCGCCGACGACAGGTAATAATTGACCAGGCTCCACTGCCGCTCCACGAACATGAATGCGACCAGCGATTGCAGCACCACCATGGGCACGATGACGATGAGCAGCGCGCGCGCATAGAGCCCTTTCGGCAGCACCGTCTTGAGCCACAGCGTGAAGCGGCCCCAGCGACCGGAAATGGGAGCAGTGATCGAGCCGGCGGCCGTAGCGGCGGCGTTGGCGGCGGTCAGCAAGTGGCTCGCGGCGTTGCGCAACCGTCCGACACCTTCGTCAAGGCTGGTCATGGCGCCCCACCGTGCCTCATTGCGACGCCACCAGCCGATAGCCGAGGCCGCGCACGGTCTGCACGATCAGCGGATTGGCCGGGTCGCGTTCGATCTTGCGGCGCAACCGGTTGACCTGCACGTCCACGGTGCGTTCGCTGACGCTCTCGCCGTTGCCGGCCAGCGCCTGTCGCGGGACCGCCTCACCGACGCTTGCGGCAAGCACGCGCAGCATCTCGCGCTCGCGATCGGTAAGCCGAATGGTCTCTTCGCCGCGGCGCAATTCGCCGCGCGCGAGGTGAAACACGAAAGCGCCGAAGCGGACGGATTCAGCCGGCGGCGCGCTTGGCGGCCGCGCGCGCCGCAGGATGCTGCCGACGCGCAGCGAGAGTTCGCGCGGCTCGAAAGGCTTCGCCAGGTAATCATCCGCGCCGATTTCCAGGCCTTTGATGCGGCTCTCCTTCTCGTCACGCGCCGTCAGCATCAAGATCGGCACCGCCGACGCGGCGCGGATGGCGCGGGCCAATTCAAACCCGTTCTCGCCCGGCATCATCACATCGAGAATGAGAAGATCGAAGTTGAGGCCTTCGAGTTTGGCGCGCGCCTCGCGCGCGGTATCGGCGGTGGTGACGCGGTAGCCCTCGGCGACGAGGAAACGCAGCAGCAGCGCGCGGATGCGGCGATCGTCATCGACGACGAGCAAGTGGGGCGCGTCATCGGCCGGTTTCGCGGCGAGCGTCGTCATGACGCTTAATCTCGGCCGTTCGACTGCACGCGATCGGAGCGGGTAATCAGATCGAGCACCCGTTCGCGGTCGTCGGCATCGATCATACCGGCGAGAAAGCGCCGTGCCGTTTCGCGGGCGCCGGGCCCGAGCTCGTCAAGCACGCGCCCGATGCGCGCGGTCTGCAGCGCTGCGAGTTTCAGCGCCAGCGCCTGCCCCGCCGGGCTTACATAAAGGAGCCGCTGGCGGCGATCGTCGGCGCCCTCTTTTTGTATGACGTAGCCTTCATCGATCAGCTGCTTGAGCACGCGGCCGAGCGACTGTTTGGTGATTTTCAGAACATCCAGCAGCTCGGCGACCTTCATGCCGGGGTTGCGGTTGACGAAATGCAGCACGCGATGATGGGCGCGGCCGAAGCCGAGCCGGTCCAGCACCTGGTCCGGATCGCCGACGAAGTCGCGGTAAGCGAAGAACAGAAGCTCGATGAGATCCCAGTAAGGCTCCCGCGCCTCGGCTGCGGTTTCGACCGCGGCGGCGACGGAGCGGACCTTGTTCGGCGTTGTCAGACTGATGTCGGCCATTATGTCAGCTATATTGACATATTTCGCTTTGATTGTTACCCCAAAAGCGCAATGTCACGGTAGTCGATGTCACGGCAACATCGTGCCTGGTTCGCCCATCGCGCGAGGTTGCCCGGGCGCCGAAAGGCGCTTTCATAGGGCAGTAGCGACCATACCGGGAGTCGTCTCCCGACGCAAAAGCCCGCGGCCGAGCGCAAAAGGCCCAGCGAACGCGCGGCAAAAATTCGGCACGGAGCGGGCCGTCCATGCCCACGGAGGCAATGTCATGGCGGTGCCCTTCGACCAACGTCCCGACCTGGTCTGGTTCGACGGCAAGCTCATTCCCACCGCCGACTGCAAGATCAACGTGCTCACCCACGGTCTGCATTACGCCAGCGCCGTGTTCGAGGGCGAGCGCGCCTATGGCGGCGAGATTTTCAAGGGCACCGAGCATTCCGAACGGCTCAAGCGCTCGGCTGTGCTGATGGACTTCGAAATTCCCTACAGCGTCGCCGAGATCGATGCCGCCAAGCGCCTGGTCCTGGAGAAGAACAATCAGAAAGACGCCTACGTGCGCCCCATCGCCTGGCGCGGCTCGCAGCAGCTCGGCGTCTCGGCGCAGAACAACAAGATCCATCTCGCCATCGCCACCTGGGAATGGCCGAGCTATTTCGATCCCGCGCAACGGCTGAAGGGCATTCGGCTCGATCTCGCCGACTACCGCCGTCCCGATCCAAAAACGGCACCGGCGCTGGCCAAGGCGTCATGCCTCTACGCGATCTGCACCATCTCCAAGCATCGCGCCGAGCGGCGCGGCTTCGCCGACGCGATGATGCTGGACTGGCAAGGACGCGTCGCCGAATGCACCGGCGCCAATATCTTTTTCGTCAAGGACGGCAAAATCCACACGCCGATCGCCGATTGCTTCCTCTCCGGCATCACGCGCGCAACGGCGATCGCGCTGGCGCGCCGGCACAACATCGAGGTGATCGAGCGCCGCATCATGCCGGACGAGCTTGCCGGATTTTCCGAGTGCTTCATCACCGGCACCGCCGCCGAGGTGACCGCCGTTTCGCAGATCGCCGACTGGACCTTCACCCCCGGCCGCATCACCCAGCAACTGATGCACGATTATACCGCCGAGGTGCAGCCGAAGAGCAAAGCCGCGGCCGCGTAGGCGCGGTCGGTTCGATATCGCTCGATCACCCTGCCGCGCCGCATCGGCGGTGTTCGCGGCGAGAGGAACGCGGTAAGATGCGGTCGCAATGAATCAGACCGTCCGCCCGCGCATCGCCGCTTCCGCCTGTCCGCACGACTGTCCGTCGACCTGCGCGCTCGAAATCGAGATTTTCGGCGACCGCAGTATTGGCCGCGTACGCGGCGCGCACGACAATGCCTATACGGCGGGCGTCATCTGCGCCAAGGTCGCGCGCTATGCCGAGCGCGTGCATCATCCCGACCGGCTGAAGCAGCCGCTACGACGCATCGGCGCCAAGGGAAGCGGTCAATTCGCTCCGGTGTCCTGGGACGATGCGCTCGATATCGTCGCCGAAGGGTTTATCCGCGCCGAACAGGCGCACGGGCCCGAGGCGGTTTGGCCTTATCTCTACGCTGGCACGATGGGCTACGTCATGCGCGACGGAATCCATCGCCTGCGGCACGCCAAAAAATATTCCGGCTTCTTCTCCACCATCTGCGTCAATCCGGCGTGGACCGGTTTCATTGCCGGCACCGGCAAACTCGCCGGCGCCGATCCGCGCGAAATGGCGAAATCGGACCTGGTTGTGATTTGGGGCACGAACGCCGTGAACACCCAGGTCAATGTGATGACGCACGCGACGCACGCCCGCAAGGAGCGCGGCGCCAAGATCGTTGCCGTCGACATCTACATGAACGGAACGATGCGCCAAGCGGACCTTCCGGTGCTCATCCGCCCCGGCACCGACGGCGCGCTGGCTTGCGCGGTGATGCATTGCCTGTTCCGCGACGGCAACGCCGACTGGGACTATCTCGATCGGTACACCGACGCGCCGCGCGAGCTCGCCGAGCACGTGCGCACGCGCGATCCCCAATGGGCGTCGCGGATCGCCGGCTGCCCGGTCGAGACCATCGAGGCTTTTGCCCGTCTGGTCGGCGAGAACAAGCGCACCTACTTCCGGCTCGGCTACGGATTTTCGCGCTCGCGCAACGGCGCGATCAACATGCACGCGGCAAGCTGCATTGCGGCCGTCACCGGGGCGTGGCGCTACGAAGGCGGCGGCGCTTTCCATAACAACGGCGGCATCTTCCACCTGGACTCCAACTTGATCGAAGGCACCGACCTGCGCGATCCGTCCGTCCGCATGCTCGACCAGTCGCGCATCGGCGCCGTGCTGACCGGCGACGAAGATGCGCTGCGCGGCGGCCCGCCGGTCACCGCGATGCTCATCCAGAACACCAATCCGGTTTCGGTCGCGCCCGATCAGGAGACGGTCAAGCGCGGCTTCGCCCGCGACGATCTGTTCGTTTGCGTCCACGAGCAGTTCATGACCGACACGGCCAAGATGGCGGACGTGGTCCTGCCGGCAACGATGTTCGTCGAACACGACGATTTCTACACCGCCGGCGGCAGCCAATATATTCTGCTTGGGGCGAAGCTGATCGAACCGCCCGGCGAATGCCGGTCGAACCACCAGGTGATCTGCGCGCTCGCCGGGCGGCTTGGCGCCAGGCATCCCGGCTTCGCCATGTCGCCGCGCGAACTGATCGACGCGACATTGCAAAGATCCGGCTGGGGCACGCTGGCCGAGCTCGAGGCAAAGCGCTGGATCGATTGCCAGCCGGATTTTGCCGCGGCGCATTATCTCAACGGTTTCGCCTATCCGGACGGCAAGTTCCGCTTCAAGCCGGACTGGCCGAATGTGCCGTTCCGCCGCTGGCACCGGAATCATAAGGCGCCTTCCGTGCCGCAATTACCCGACCATTGGGAGGTGATCGAGGAAGCCGACACCGAGCATCCATTCCGTCTGGCGACCTCGCCGGCGCGCGGCTTCCTCAATTCAAGTTTCACTGAAACGCCGACCTCGCGCGCCAGCGAAAAGCGTCCCGAGGTGATGATCCATCCCGAAGATGCCGCCGCGCTCGCCGTCACCAACGGTGAAGAGGTCAGGCTCGGCAACCGGCGCGGCGCGGTGCGGCTGCATGCGCGGTTGTTCGAAGGCGTGCGCCGTGGCGTCCTGATCGCTGAATCGCTGTGGCCCAATTCCGCTTATGCCGACGGCCGCGGCATCAACACGCTGACCGGCGCCGACCCGATCGCGCCGTTCGGCGGCGCCGCATTCCATGACAACAAGGTGTGGCTGGAAAAGCTCGCGAACTGAGTTACTTCGCGGCTTCGCGCTCGGGCGGCCGCCCGGCCCAGCGCTGGACCGCGGCTTCATCGATGGCCTTGGCATCGATCCACGACGTTCCCGTGCGGGTTTGCACCTGCTTCCAGAACGGCGCGCGGGTCTTCAGATAATCTATGAGAAACGAAGCCGCGGCGAATGCCGCCTCGCGATGGCGCGACGCCGTCGCCACCAACACGATGACCTCGCCCGGCAGAATGCGCCCACAGCGATGAATGACCGTCACGCCCAAAAGCGGCCAGCGTGCACTCGCTTCCTCGACGTGGCGGGCGATTTCCGCTTCCGCCATGCCCGGATAATGTTCCAGCGTCAGCGCCCCGATCGGCTCGCCGCCCTCGTCGGCGCGACAAATGCCGGTGAAGGTGACGAGCGCGCCGATATCGGTGCGGCCGTGTGCCATCTGCGCCGCTTCGGCAGCGACGTCGAAGGGCTCGCGCTGAAGACGAATGAGCGTGGTCATCGGCATCGCGCCCTCAACCGCCGGTCATGGGTGGAAAGAACGCGATCTCGCTTGCGCCGGCGATCGCCGCGTCCGGCTGCACATGGCGGTGGTCGATGGCCGCGCGGATCACCTTGGCGTTCTCGAACGCGTGGGCATATTGTTCGTCGCGGCGCGCCAGCCAGGCCATGAGGTCGCCGACGGTCGCAATACCGGCCGGCGGATCGATTCGCTCTTCCGTTTTGCCCACGCGCTCGCGCACCCAGGCGAAGTAGAGAAGCTTCACGCATCCTCCCGGGTCAGGTGGTGCAGCCCCGCCTGTAGATAGTCCCACCCGGTGTAAAGCGTCAGCAATGCCGATAGCCATAACAGCATGATGCCTATCTTGGTGATCACCGGGACGACGGCGTCGCCGGCTTCGCCGGCGATGAGAAAGCCGACGGCGACGAGCTGCAAAGTCGTCTTCCATTTGGCGAGCCGCGTCACCGGCACGCTGACACGCAGCTCCGCCAGATATTCGCGCAGGCCCGAGACCAGGATCTCGCGGCAGAGGATGACGACGGCGGCAAACAACGCCCAGCCGTGGATGGTCTTCTCGGCGGCCAGCATCAACAGACAGGATGCGACCAGCAGCTTGTCGGCGATCGGGTCGAGCATGCGGCCCAGCGAAGATTGCTGGGCCCAGATGCGGGCAAAATAGCCGTCGAGAAAATCGGACACACCTGCAGCGATAAAAACGGCAAGCGCCACCCAGCGCAGCCAGAGATCGCCATGCAGGATGTTTTGCCAGAACATGCAGCTGACGACGATCGGTATGGCGACGATGCGGCCATAGGTCAGGATGTTGGGAAGCGCGAGCGGATGCGCGCGCAGCCGGCCGGTGCCCGTGGTCGTTGCGTTCATGCTGTTACCATAACGCCGCGAAGCCTCGCCTGACAGGGGCTAACGTCGCATGCCTGCCGCGCGGCATCCGCGTCAAAAGCCCCTGCCCGCCGATGACACTGAGGTTCGATCACGTAGTTCCCTCGTGGAAGAATTCGTAGATGCGCCGCGCCGTTTCGGCGCTGATACCATCGACATGCATCAGATCCGTGACCGAGGCGCGCTCGATCGCCTTGAGCGTGCCGAAGTGGTGGAGCAACGCGCGCTTTCGCGTCGGCCCGATACCGGCGATCTCCTGCAGGCCCGATTCGCGCAGATCTCGCTTGCGGCGCGTCCGATGCGATCCGATCGCGAAGCGATGCGCCTCGTCGCGCAACCGCTCGACGAAGTAAAGCACCGGGTCGCGCGGCGGCAGCTTGAACGAGTCGCGACCCGGAATAAAGAACGTCTCCCGGCCGGCATCGCGGTCCGGCCCCTTGGCGATGGCGGCGAGCGGAACCTCGATGCCGAGCTGGGCAAAGACGTCCCGCGCCGCATTGAGCTGGCCCTGCCCGCCGTCGATCAGCACGAGATCCGGCCACGGCGATTCGCCATCTTCCAGGTCCAGCGGCGCAGCCCCCTCACCCGGCTCGCCGCTTTGCGGCTCGCCACCCTTTCCGACAAGGGGAGAGGGCGCGTCACGCGGCGTTTCGGCGAGCAGCCGTTTGAACCGGCGCGTGAGCACTTCGCGCATCATGGCAAAATCGTCGCCGGGCGTAAGCTCCGCCGAGCGAATGTTGAACTTGCGATAGTCACGTTTGCGGAAACCCTCCGCGCCGGCGACGATCATGGCACCGACCGCATTAGAGCCTTGGATGTGGCTGTTGTCGTAGACTTCGATGCGCCGGGGCACCTGCTTGAGGCCGAAGGTTTCGGCGAGTTGGCGCAAGAGGCGCTGCTGGGAAGACGTCTCGGCAAGCTTGCGGCCGAGCGCCTCACGCGCATTGGCGAGCGCGTGCTCGATCAAATCTTTCTTTTCGCCGCGGCGCGGCACCACCACCTCGATTTTGTGTCCGCTCTTGGTGGCGAGCGCCTCGGCCAAGAGCCCGCGGTCGTCGATGTCATGGGAAATAAGGACCAGCCGCGGGCATGGCTTGTCGTCGTAGAACTGGGCGAGGAATGCGCCGAGGATTTCGCCGGGCGATATCGACTGGTCGGCTCTGGGGAAATAAGCGCGGTTACCCCAGTTCTGCCCGGTGCGGAAGAAGAACACCTCCACGCAGGCAAAGCCGCCCTGCTGATGCAGGGCAAACACGTCGGCTTCCTCCACGCCGCGCGGATTGACGCCTTGATGCGACTGGATCGCCGACAGCGCCGCCAGGCGATCGCGATAGACGGCGGCGCGCTCGAAATCGAGCGCGCGAGACGCCTGCTCCATCGCGCCGGCCAGCTCATCCTTGACTGCCTTGCTGCGCCCGGAGAGGAATGCGTTCGCTTCGCGCACCAGTGCCGCATATTCGTTGAAATCGATCTCGTTGGTGCAAGGCGCCGAGCAGCGCTTGATTTGATAGAGCAGGCAGGGCCGGGTGCGGCTCTCGAAGAACGGATTGCTGCACGACCGCAGCAGAAACGCCCGCTGCAGCGCGTTGATGGTGCGGTTGACCGCCCAGACTGAAGCGAACGGCCCGTAATAATGCCCCGGCCGCGTGCGCGCGCCGCGATGCTTGAGGATTTGCGGCGCCCAGTGGTCCGAGGTGATGAGGATGTAGGGGAACGATTTATCGTCGCGCAGCAGCACGTTGAAGCGCGGCCGCAGGCGCTTGATCAGATTGGCCTCGAGCAGCAGCGCCTCGGTCTCGGTGCGGGTGACGACGAATTCGAGCGCGCGCGTCGAGGCCAGCATGCGCTCGATGCGGGTGTCGAGGCCGGTCGAACGGGCATAGGCGGCAACGCGTTTCTTGATGTTCTTGGCTTTGCCGACATAGAGCACGTCACCGCGCGCATCGATCATGCGATAGACACCGGGCTGCGACGGCGCGTGCTTGACGGCACCGAGAATGGCCGCGCGGCCGGCGGCAAGCGAACTCTCCGCCTGATCCGCTCGATCTTCGCCCTCGGCTTCGTCGGTGGGCAAAAGGCTTGCCTCCTCGTCCTCCTCGACGATCTCAATCTCGGGCTCGATGTCTTTCTTCGGAACGCTCATGTTGACCGGCTTGCGGAAAAATCTGCGGCGGCTACCGGAAGATTTCCGGCAAAGGACGCGGCGCGCGAGCGGAACGTAGGGTTTGCGGCGGCACAGGGCCAGAGCGGGCCCGGGCGGCGGAGCGCAGATGAGCCTGCCCCGAACGGGCGGGGTGACGGCGGTAGTGCCATGCCGTGGGGCGCCGTTTCTACAGAATCTTTTAAGGATAACAGCTTGGTATCCTTAGCATTTCACCAACGGTTAACTTCGAAATCGCGATAAATCCCTGACCGGGACGGGCCCTGTCCTCGACCGGGCGCGCTCCTTTCTTTGCCGCGCTTCCCGTCCGACCTTTGGAAAGCCGGTATGAGACCAGTTCTGGGTTTGGCGATCCTGCTGACGATGACGGGCGCCGTTGCGGCCGCCGAATATTATGCGCCTTCGCCGCTCGGTCCCTACAGCTGGATCGGTCCCTATATCGGGGCGAATGCGGCCTACGAATGGGGCTGGGTCAGCAACGCTGCGCCGCAGCCCTCCGGCCTCGCCGGAGGAATCGAGGGCGGCTACAATTGGCAGCGCGGCCAGTTCGTTTTCGGCGCCGAGGCGGATGTCAATTTGTCCGCCGCGGACGCGACGGTCGGGCCGATTGAATTCTCCAGTCCATGGTTCGCCACAATGCGAGGACGCGGCGGCGTCACCTTCGGCAACGTCCTCATCTTTGGCACCGCCGGCCTCGGTTACGGCGACCTGCGCGCCTATACAGGCTTGAACGAATCTCACGCCAACCTCGGCCTGGTAGCCGGCGCCGGCGTCGAAGTCGGCTTTACCCAACACTGGTCGGCCAAGGCCGAGTGGCTCTATCTCGATCTTGCCGGCAGCAATTACGCGGCGACGGGCGTCAACAACGGCTTGAGCGCCAATCTGCTGCGCTTCGGGGTCAACTACCGCTTCTGAGCGATCATCGGCGGCGCGGCGCCCGGCGGGAGATCGGTTGCGGCCGAAGTTCCTATACTTTGATTTTGCCAAAATTATAGATCGTTTAACCATCTTTGCGTCTGCCTTAAGACATAATTGACTATAAACGTGACGGAGCTAAGTCATTTCTCGCCACAATATTGTCCTGAAAGAGAAATGCCGTGTGGCCTTCCTGCACTAGACCAAAAATCCATCGCGAATACTATCCGAGGACCTAATCGCAATGGAGGTCTAGTGATGAAGCGTTTCGTGCTTGCGGGGCTCGGCTTGATCGCGTTGGCGGGCGCGGCAATAGCGGCCGATCTGCCCCCCGCTCCGGGCAATTACTATAAGGCGCCGGCCTTTGTGCCGCCGCCCTATAGCTGGACCGGCTTCTATGTCGGCGTGAATGGCGGCGGAGCATTCGGACAGTCAACCTGGGATACCGCCGGCAGCTACAATTTGACCGGCGGCCTCGTCGGCGGCACCGCCGGCTACAATTACCAATACGGCCAGGCGGTCTTCGGTCTCGAAGGCGACATCGACTGGAGCAGCATCCGCGGATCGACCACGACCGCCGGCTGCCCTGCGGGCTGCACCACCAACGACTCGTGGCTCTCAACGCTGCGCGGGCGCGTCGGTTATGCAGCCGGCCGGTTCATGCCCTACATCACCGGCGGCGGCGCGTTCGGCAACATCAACGCCTCGACACCGGGCGGCGGCGGCAGCATCACCAACCCCGGCTGGACGCTGGGCGCCGGCCTTGAATTCGCCATCGCCGGCAACTGGACGGCCAAGGCCGAATATCTTTACGTCGATCTTGGCAAGTTCAATTGCGGCATCGGCTGCGGCGCCGCGACCGACAATGTCTCGTTCAACACCAGCCTGATCCGCGGCGGCTTCAACTATCGTTTCTAGGACTAGCTTCCAAGATTCTTGCCGTCGCGCAGACACGTTGCAAAACGCCCCGGGCCTAATCGCCCGGGGCTTTTTGTTACTGCAAGAGGTTGGAGCGGCGGCGGCAACAGCCGCGCGCCCTACGCCTTCGGAGCGGTCGCGGCAAATGCCGGAACGCGTGCGGCAAACCCATCGAGCCAGGCGACAAGCCGTGGATGATCGCCGCGCCAAGCGCCGCCGAAGCGGAAATCGCGATAGCCGAGCGCGCAGGCGAGCGCGATCTGCCCGACATGGGGCAGGCCGGGAGCGGGATCGAGCGCCGGCGGCACCGCTTCCAGCGCAGCCAGCGCACGCTCGACTTTGCCGGCCTGGTGATCGAGCCATTTCGTCTCGTGCTTTTCGGACGGCCGCCAGCGACCTTCATAGATCGTCAGGATCGAGGCATCGAGAATGCCGTCGCACAGCGCCTGCAAGCGCAACGCGGCGAAGCGGTGTCGAGCTTCGCGCGGGATGATTTTGCCGCCGCCGGCGTAATGGTCGAGGTATTCGAGGATCACCCGCGAATCGTAAAGCGCGCCGACGTCGTCGGTGATCAGCACGGGAATCTTGCCGAGCGGATTTTGCCCGCGCACGGTGTCGCGCGGATCCATCGTGTCGGCGGGCTCGATCTTGACGTCGCCGACGCCGAGCACGGACAAGGCGATCGCTACCTTGCGGCCGAATGGAGAGGGCAAAGCGGAACGCAGGATCATCATGACAAAATCGCCGGTTGCGCGGTTCATAGCCGCAATGCTGGAACTTCCGGCGCTGCGCCTTTGCAACGCCGTTCGCATCATCGTTCTTAGTGGAGCATGACCGTTTTCGGAAATCCGGGTCCCGTTTCCCGGATCATGCACCTAGCCGGTGACGACCAGATTGACCGCCTTCGGACCCTTGCCCTTCTTGTCGGGTTCGACATCGAAGCTGATGCGCTGCCCCTCGATCAGCGACTTCAGCCCGGCGCGTTCGACCGCGGTGATGTGCACGAACACATCACGCCCCCCATCGTCGGGCTTGATAAACCCGTATCCGCGCTCGCCATTGAAAAATTTGACCGTACCGGTCATTGCCATAGGGCAACTCCTTCCCCGTACTTGCTTCACCGCCGGCCCCCACGGCGCGACGGTTTGGCCGGACATCCACACGGGCAAGGCTTCAGCCGCATACGGCGGCCTCAGTCACTCCGCCGGCCCCCCACAGGAGGCGGAACGTCTAAGCCAGCAAGAGTCAATTAGACCAATTTTTGCGTGTGGAAAAGTGGTCGGCTACCGGCGGTCCGCCGGGGCGCCGCCGGCCCGGCGTTCGCCGGCCAGCCGGTCGGTCCGCACCACGACCTCCGGCGACAATATGCGGGCCAGCGCGGGCATGAAGCTTCGCAAATCCCGCTCCAGCGTGAAGGGCGGATTGACCGCGATCAGGCCGGAGCCGACCAGGCCTGCGCCGGCGCGCGGGAGGCCAAGCGTCAGCTCGGAGCGGAGCAGATCGGGTATGCCGAGCCGCTTGAGCCGCTGTGCCAGCGCGTCCGGCGCCTCCCGCTCCTTGATCGGGTACCACAACAGATAGATGCCGTTTGGCCATTTCCGGTAGGCGGCGGCAAGCGCGTTCGACAAAAGCGCGAAATCAGCCGTGTCCTCGAAGGGCGGGTCGATGAGGACAAGACCGCGGCGCTCTTTGGGCGGCACATTGGCCCCGAGCGCGGTCCAGCCGTCGATCGAAATCGCCTTGGCGCGAGCGTCACCGCGCAGCGCGTTGGCGAGCGCAGCGCCGGCGCGCGGCTCGAGTTCGCAGGCGATGAGGCGGTCCTGCGGCCGCAGCAGATGTTGCGCAATGAGCGGTGAGCCGGGATAGGCCCGCAGCCTGCCGTCGGGATTGAGCGCGGCGACCGCCTCGAGATAGGGCGAAAGAAGCGGCGGCGTTGCTCCCTCCCTCGCCGCCTGCCAAACCCGGCCGATCCCCGCCTGCCACTCGCCGCCGCGGCTCGCCTCCGGCGCCAACAGGTCGTAGCGGCCCGAGCCGGCATGCGTATCGATGACCCGAAAGGGCGCGGGCTTGGCGCGCAGATAAACAAGGATGCGCGCCAACACGCTGTGCTTGTGAACATCGGCGAAATTGCCGGCGTGGAAGGCGTGGCGATAATTCATCGCCTCAGAACTAACAACGTCGCAGGCCTGCCTTCAATGATGGGGCGCCGCGAAGCTTAGCCGCCGCGCTGCGGCGGCATGAGCAATTGGTCCCGCGTGCAGCTGCGCCGGGCAATCTCGGCGCAATCGTGGAACTTAAGCTCCTTGGAAAGGCAGATTCTCACCTCGGTCAACCGCTTCTTGTCGCAACCGATCGCCATGCCGTTGCGCGACAGCTCCGGATTGGCTTTGACGAAAGCCTCCTCGGCCGCGACCGGCGTGACGTTCAGCGGTTCTTCCAGATCGACATATTCGGGCGGGATTTTCACCACCGCGCGCGCTTTGCGCACGACTTCGAAATAGGCGCGCGCCGGAAGCCCCGAGCAGGTGCCGTGCTTGTCCCATTCGTTGAACACCAGATGCGGCGCCGGCATCAGATCGAGCATGGAGGATACGATGCTGCGATCGAGGCGCGGCGCGGGCACCTGGCAATATTCCGGAAATCCCCGATCGTATTGCGGCCACAGCCCGTGGACGACGAATGAATAGGGCCGCGCGCCGCATTGGAGCGTCGGCCCCCGGCTGCTGTCGCGCTCGACTGCGGCCGCGCAGAAGGACGGCGACCAGGACAGCGACAGGACGTAGAAATCGAATTGCCCGGGCGCATTTTGCCGCGCGTCCTGCGCCGGCGCTTGCGGCAAAGCGGCGAATAACAGCAACGCCGCTAACGCGGGTGCAAAACCAAACCTGATCATGTGAACCCCAAACGCGACCAACTATCATACATCGGATTTTTTGGTACAAAGCAAGAACAAACTGTGAATGAAAGAAGCATCCGGTGCACAGGTGCTGGCCCTTTTTGATCTGGGCTCAAACAGGTGGCCCCTTTTGAGTTTGAGAGTGGCCCTTTTTGACTTGCCACAGACTTCCGAAGCCATGGCCGGATTTGATCGAGGTCAAAGCCGCCTCGGATCATGACGCTAAGGTGAAATCCGGCTTGGGAATTACGGGGGTAGTCCCAAAGCTGGCGGCCTTGGCCGAACCGGAATAACTTTAGTTGGCGTATCTCTTTTCGGCTCCGGCCTTGGCCGCCTTTCAGTCTCCCCCGCAGCCGGTCTGATTTGTCAGTGGTCAATTTTGACCAGCAAATTCCAGCGCATCAGATTTTTATCCGGTTGTGTTTTGTCTTTTTGCCTTCCGCAGCATCTTTATCCGGCTGCATCATTTCCAAAATGCCCTGATATTTTTCGAGCATCGTGCGGAGCTTCTTCAATCCATCCAGATCGACTGATGCTTGAATATCGAGACGGTCGCCGTTCATAACGACGCGCACGGGCGCAATAGGCGTGGCAAGTGGCGGTGTGCCCTGCTTTGGCGGTGTATGGACTTGCGGCGTCACTGGCAACTTCTCCGACTGTGGTTGCGAAGCGGCACTATACTCCACTCCGCCCCCAGCGACAAAGCGTAAAGTGTCGAGATAAGACTTTGCCGCCGTCTCCGCGGCGTCGCCCGCGAACTTCCGCTTGATGAGCCAAAATTTTAGGTTGTCCGGACTCGGCGGGGTCGGAAACTCAGCGCGGATTTCTTGATACAGCTTGGGCTTGGCGGCCAATGCGCCAACAGCGGTGCGACGTTCGGGAGAATCTTCCGGTGCCATCAATGCTGCTACTGCATCATCACTAACCCGTAGCTCGTCACCTTGCCCCTCAACCAGCCCATAAGCCCGCAATGTGCCGATTTTGGAGAACGCTGGCCCGCTAAGGCTCTCATGACCGAGATGCTTGGCGAGCGCGGCCTGAGACATTTTGTTGCGATTGTCTTTCTCGAATGCGGTGCGCGCAGCGGCCAAGGCTTCACCCAGCCCTATGCGCGGATAATTTGGGCTTTTGACCTTGGCCATTGGCGGAGTCCTCCGATGACCCCGTATATGCACCGCCCTGCCAGATAAATCAAGAGAAAAAATTTAACTCCTATCCCGTTATTTAACTTGACGACTTATAGTTAAATATTGCACATTGCCGCTTGCAATGGAGAAAGTCCCATGAATGGCAGGGTTCCAG
>Ga0116223_10003057_pt1 | contig 15295 bp, 10 predicted proteins | sample Sb_taG_3_FD_90092 | JGI IMG/M metagenome (GOLD analysis project Ga0116223, IMG submission 90092) | Peat soil microbial communities from Weissenstadt, Germany - Sb_50d_a_PC metaG | ecosystem: Environmental > Terrestrial > Soil > Wetlands > Peat | place: Germany: Weissenstadt | collected 2010-09-21 | reverse complement strand
GCTTCGAGAATGCCGCTGACCTGATCGACCCAAGGCATCGTCACCGCAGTGCCGGTTTCAAGCACGACCACAGTGTGCGGATTCGCCGCCGCGACCTTCGCGATCAGTTCATCTTGATGTTCAGGAAGCGACAGGCTATCCAGGTCCATCCCTTCGCTCTCCCACTGGTAGGCGAAGATGATGGCGACATCAGCGGTCTTGGCCAGCGCCGCGGCTGCGGCAACATCCGCGCCCGAGTCAAATTGCACGGTCGCTCCCGGCGCCTTCGCGCAAATCGCCTTCAGCGGCGAAGTGGGAAACCAGATCTTCTCCAGCCATCGCGTCTGGCCTTTGCCCGGAGGCATGATCGCGTTTCCGCCCGGAGGATCGACCTGCGCCGAACCGCCGCCCGAAATCATTCCCACGTCTGCATGCGGGCCGATCACAGCGATGCTGTGAATCTTCGACGCATCGAGCGGAAGCTGCGCGTGATCATTCTTCAGCAGCACCGTGCTCTGCTCGGCGATCTTCTGCGCCACTTCGAGGCCGCCCTCGACGTCCACCACACTCCTCTGCGGCGCATCGTCGATCACGCCCGTAGCAAACATAGCCCGCAGGATGCGATGCACGTGGTCATCTAATTCCGTCGCCGGAACCTTGCCCGACTCGACCGCTTTCTTCAACTCTTCGCCATAGAAGATCCAGCCTGGCTCTTCATGGTCAAGACCAGCAGCCGAGGCTTTCTCCGTGCTGTGTGTACCTTGCCAGTCCGAGAGCACAAATCCCTTGAAGTTCCAGTCCTTCTTCAGCAGATCAGTCAGCAAATACTTGTTTTCGCAGGCGTAGTCGCCATTCACCCGGTTGTAGGAGCACATCACTGCCGCTGCGTCCGATTCCTGCAATCCGATCTCAAACGCCAGCAGGTCGCTCTCTCGCGCCGCGCGCTTGTCGATGTTCACGTTGACGGCATTGCGGCCGCTCTCCTGATCATTGAGCGCGTAATGCTTGATGTCGCCAAGCACATGCTGCGCCTGCAGTCCCTTCATCACCGATCCCACCATCTTTCCCGCCAGTATGGGATCCTCGCCCAGATATTCGAACGTGCGCCCATTGCGCGGTTCGCGCGTGAGATTGGTGCCTCCACCGAGCGACATGTTATAGCCCTGGGCGCGCAGCTCACGGCCAATCAATGCTCCATATTCGTAAGCCGCATCCAGATCCCAACTCGCCGCTCCCGCCACGTCAGCGGGCAGCGCGGTCGAGTAACGGCCATTCTCGCCACTGCTCCGGACGCCGTAAGCCGCGTCCGACATCTGAATGGCAGGAATGCCCAGGCGCGGGATGCCCGGCACAAATCCCGCACCACCATTCGAGTGCACGGCTAGCGGGCTCATTGGACTGAGCCCTTCCATGCCCGTTCCGTGCAGCAGCGTGATCTTCTCGTCGAGCGTCATCTCTTTCACCACCATCGCCGCGCGCTCGTCGGGTGACAGGCTGGAATTTGACCAGGCATGCGCCTTGCTGCCGGGCTGCGCCCACGTGGTCGACCCAGCCAGACTTAGGATCAGTAGAGTGAGAGTGGACAGGGAGGTGCGGAGAGAGAGTCGTTGCTGCAGGGGCATCGTGGCTCCTCGGGTGAACGTGTCTACCAAATCGTTAATGTTACGCCTTTTTGCAGAATTCTTGCCGGTTAATTTTGCCGAATCCGGATTCTTACTGTCCTTTTGTATAGGCGAACAGATGGCGAAACTAGTAGCAGGCAGCCCGGGGCTTTACACTAAAAGAGTGAAGATCGCGCTCGGCCAAATCAATCCCACGGTCGGAGATTTCTCCGGCAACGCCTCGAAGATTATTGATTTCTCCGGGCGCGCCCAGGCCGCTGGCGCCGGCCTGATTCTGTTCCCGGAACTGTCGGTGTGCGGCTATCCTCCGCGTGACCTGGTCGAGCGGCCTTCTTTTGTCGCGCGCAATCGTGAGACCGTCGAAAGGATTGCCTCTGAAACCCAGGGAATCGCCGTGATCTGCGGGTCAGTCACGCCTGCCCACTCCGACACCGGCAAGTCCGCCATGAATTCCGCCGCCCTCCTCATGGACGGCAAGGTCGCCTTTGTCCAATCAAAGATGTTGCTGCCCACCTACGACGTCTTCGACGAGATGCGCACCTTCGCTCCCGCCAAGAGTCAGGAATTGTTTTCGTTCTGCGGTAATCGTATGGCGCTCACCATTTGTGAAGACGCCTGGAATGACAAGCGCTTCTGGCGCAAGCAACTCTACACCGTCGATCCCGTGGAATCCCTCATTCAGGCGGGCGGGAATTTCGTGCTGAACATTTCCGGCTCTCCGTTCTGGATTGGCAAGCGGGAGTTCCGCCGCGACATGCTGGCCAGCATCGCCCGCCAGCACAAGGTTCCGGTCGTGCTGGTCAACCAGGTCGGCGGCAACGATAGTCTCGTGTTCGACGGTTCCAGCCTCGTGCTCAATCGCGAAGGCCACGTCATTGCGCAGGGAAAGTCGTTCGAGGAAGACCTGATCTACTTCGACTCTCAGACTCTGTCCGGCGAGATGCACGAACAGATTGCAGGTGAGGAAGCCAGCGTCTATTCCGCGCTGGTGCTGGGCACCCGCGACTACATGCACAAATGCGGATTTCGGAAAGCGATTATCGGCCTGAGCGGCGGCATTGATTCCGCCCTCACCGCAGTCGTCGCCGCCGATGCCGTCGGGCCGGAAAATGTGATTGGCGTCGGTATGCCCGGCCCCTATTCGTCGCAAGGCTCCATCGACGACGCCCGTTCCCTGGCCAGGAATCTTGGAATCCGTTTCGAGTTGCTCTCCATCAATCCCGCCTACCAGGCCTATCGCCAGACGCTGCACGATGTGTTCTCCGGACAGAAAGAAGACGTCACCGAAGAAAATATTCAGGCGCGCGCCCGGGGCACATTGCTGATGGCGCTCTCCAACAAATTCGGAGCGATCGTACTCTCCACCGGCAACAAGAGCGAATTGGGAGTCGGCTACTGCACACTCTACGGCGACATGGTTGGCGGCCTGGCGGTCATCTCCGACGTCCCCAAGACGCTGGTGTACCGGCTCAGTCACTATGTGAATTCGCGGCGCGCCGTGATTCCGCAGGCCACGCTGGAAAAGCCGCCCTCTGCGGAATTACGCCCCGACCAGAAAGATAGCGACTCGCTGCCGCCCTACGAAATTCTGGACGCCGTACTTGAAGATTACGTGGAGGACTCGCATCCAGCGGAACAGATTGCCGCCGATCGCGGGTTCGACATTGCAGTGGTGAGGCGCGTGATCCGCATGGTCGATCGCGCCGAATACAAACGTCAGCAGGCTGCGCCCGGTCTCAAGATCTCTCCCAAAGCCTTCGGCTACGGACGCCGCTTCCCGATTGCCGCGAAGTCCGAGGCTTGAAGTGTTAATGCAGTTTGTTGGAAACGCGATTTTGGGTGGCGCAGTGCTTTGAGCGCTGCGATACAAGGTTTTCTTTTCTGTCCGGGCTTCAGCCGCTGAGGTTATCCTGAATTTCAAGTATCCTGATAGATCGCGTTCCTCAATATCCTAGGACTGAATGTGAAAGGAACCATGCGTAAGTTTCTGCACTCGATTTGTCTTCTTATTCTGGCCGGCACTCTGGCCGCGGCCCAAACCACAGCGACCAAGCCCGCCCCCGCCAAAAAACCCGCCCCACCGAAGCCTGCGGAGAGCGCGACGGGCGCTCTCCCCTCGGAAGCTACGGTTGATTCCTTTCTGCATCAGCAGTTTGGCTACGAAGCGGACTTGACTTGGAAAATCTCCAGCATCAAACCTTCGCCGGTCCCACAACTGGCCGAGGTCACCGTCGTTCTCGCCAGCCCGCAGGGCCAGCAACAGAGCCGCTTCTACGTCGCTCCCGATGGCCAGCACGCCTTGGTCGGCGAAATTATCCCGTTCGGCGCCAAGCCCTTTGATCCCGCAAAAAAGCTGCTGGAGAAGGGCATCACCGGCCCCGAGCGCGGACCCAAGGATGCCCCGGTCACCATCGTCGAATTCGGAGACCTGCAGTGTCCCGCCTGCAAAGCGGCGCAGCCCACGATCGAAGGGCTCGTTGCAGCGGAGCCTAACGCCCGTTTCGTGTTTCAGAACTTTCCCCTGGAGATGCACAATTGGGCGGCCAAGGGCGCAGCGTATGCCGACTGTGTCGGCCGTGCTTCCAACGATGCGTTCTGGAAGTTCATCTCGAAAACCTATGAAACCCAATCCGACATCACCGCCGAGAACGCGGACGAGAAGCTCACCGCCATCGCCGATGGTGCCGGCGTAAAAGGCGCCGACATCGCCGCCTGCGCCGTCAAGCCCGAGACCAAGGCTCGCGTAAACGCGTCGATGGCCCTGGGTAAGTCGGTCGACGTCACTGGCACTCCCACGCTCTTCATCAATGGACGCAAAGTCGGAAGCTTCGATGCGCGCATGTCCGATGTCTACAAGAGCCTGGTCGAGTTCGCCGCGAAGGAGGCAAAGTAGCTCGGCAGGTGCGGGTGTGAGATTGTGGGGACGAGGTCCATAAGCGCTAACTAAGCAGGGCGGGCTAGAAGTCGACCCACCCGGCCGCTTTCTGGGGCGGTAACTTCCGAGTAGCCGACAATCCGAAAGCTATCCCGTTCCGTGTCTCGAATTCACGAGGCCGGAGTAGTCACTTCTTAAAGAAAGCGCATTATCCAGGAGTTGCAGTCCGTATGACACAACTTCAAGCACGTTTTTCATGATGCAAGTGCAAAAAGGGTTGTACAGATGCACAGGCAACAGATCCTCGGCTCGGGGATAATCCTTGGCGCAATTCTTGTGCTTTCATTCGTCGCCGCTGGTGTCATGCAGCACCGCGCGAGCGCTCAAGGCTCTGGAACTGGCCTGCTCTGGACAGACGTCGCTCTACTGGCCGTATACGGGTTTGCAGGAATGATCGTCTGGACGCAAAGCTCCCCTAGCGCGATCACTGCGGCGATGGTCGGGGCGCAGATCGGCCTGGCCGTTGGTGCTGTGCAGATCGCGAATCACCTGATTGAGGCGTTTGTTCCGACCAGACCGTTCGCTCTGGTTATCAGCCCCGTGTTGCTGACGCTCGCCTTGTTAGGTACGGCAGGTGCGGCGGCGTGGGAACGAACCGGATCGCTGGCGCTGTCGGTGGTCAGCGGAGTTTGCTGTGCCATTGTAGCGACGCTCATCACACTCTGCTTCGCGATCTCCTTTAATCTGCTTTTCGCGGCACTTGTGGACTTGCAATTGCGCGAGGCTTTTGCCGCCAGCGGCATGATCGATCGAGCGGGCTTCCGGGTAAGGAATATCCTGGAAGCGTCATCGGAAATACTTGTTCGTATGCCTCTCTTAGCGATCTGCTTGTCTTTTGCTGGGGCCATCATCCAAGCATGGATGAGCCGCGAATCCCGGCGCGCGCTTGTACTGGCAGCCAGATTCCTGGCCCCGTTTGTGTTTGCATTAGGTGCGGCCGCGCTGTGGCACGCCAACGCGATCGAACGCGCTGCGCGACCACCCTTTGTGTTATCAGGAGTCCTGCTTACCGGAATTGCTCTGTGTGCTGCGTATCCGATTTGGTCGGCCTGCTACGGTTCGACGAGCAGGTCTAGGACTGCTGGGAACTCCTGAACGTCTTTTGTCCCGAGTCATGGGCAACCCGGAAGCAACCCCTTAAGTTAGCGCTTACGGGGCTGAGGTCCGAGGTCCGACGTCGCTCTCTTCTACTTCTCGCACCACCATATCTCCGGGTTCGTCCGGTTGAAATTCGCCACGCTCTTCATCAATGGACGCGAAGTCGGAAGCTTGGATGCGCGCATGTCGGACGTGTACAAGAGCCTGGTCGATTTTGCCGCGAAAGAGGCAAAGTAGGTCGCCGTTCGGCTTCCGGAACTAATCGCACGCAGATGGCTCAGTTTGTGGCGTAGAGCCGAAAGCCGAGAGCCGAGAGCCGATTCCTATTTCTCGCTCAACCATATCTCCGGGTTCGTCCGGTTGAAATTCGCGAGTACGTGCGGCGTTATGACGATCATGAGCTCGTCGCTATCCGATTCCTTGGTATTGTTCACCATCGCCTGATTCAAGATCGGCAAGAATCCAAGCCCTGGGATCCCGCTCATGGAGCGCGTATCGGTCTGCGACACTTCACCGGCTACGACCGCCGGCTCGCCATCGTTCAGGTTGATGCTCCCTTTATATTCCCGGTTCGAGATCACCGGAACTCCGTTGCTCGATTGTCCGGTGAGCGAGCGTACTTGCAATTCGAGCTGCAAGCTGACCGAATCATCGCCATGGATCGTCGGCTTCACCTTCAGGTTCAATCCCAGATCTTCATAGCTGACGGAAGGGAAGGGCGGAACATACGTCTGATTCCCCAGAACCGCCGAAATCGCCGCCGAGTTATAAATCGGTGCGTAGCTTGCATTCAGAATCGGATACTTCTCTCCCAGATGGAATGTGGCGTCGTTGCCCTGGCTGGCGCGCATTGTCATGTTCTCCAGGCTGCGCACCCACGACTCGTTTACCGAAAGGTTGGCGGCAAACTGGTCAAGACTCACGCCACTGAAGGTGAGGCCTCCGCCGAACGTGGCCAGCGGCTGGCTGAAGATGGAATTCCCCTGTCCTCCCAGTTGCGCCAAAAGTCCCGACAGAGCCGAACTGCCCGCCTGGTTGATTCCACCCGACGCGATCAACTGGTTGATAAGCTGAGAAATACTCTGCCCCCCAAGCCCCACCAGCGCCACCGCCGGAATGTTGTACATGTTGAAAGTGTTGGGAATGTGGACTCCCATGTTCCGCGTGAGCTGGTGGTTGATCTGGTAGACCCGAACATCGAGCATGACCTGCGGCCGCGGGTTGCCCAGTTGTTCCATCAACTTGGAGCAGGCCTCGAGGAGGGGTTGCGGCCCGCGCACTTCCACCGTGTCTGCGGCCTGTCCCGAGCTGACGAAGCGCAGATCGAACATCGTGCGCATCGTGGTCACCAGGTCGGTCGTTTCCTGCGGCGAGGAATGCGCCGGCAGAATGAAAGTCCGCAGCGACATGCGGTCGAACTGCTTGTGATTTTCAGGGCTGTCGGCGGCGATCAGCAACTGGTGCGCGTCTAGGGCCGCCCACATCGTCTTACTGACTTGGCACGCCAGCTTCAGCGCGGTGAAGAAGTCCACGTCGTCCACGTTGAACCGCACCTGCCGGGCTTGCACCGAATCGTCAAACTGCAGGCTCACTCCGAATGCCTCGGAGAGTTCGGCGAACAGTCCGCGAGATTCCCCGCTGTAATGGAATGTGGCCCGGCCATCCCTCGGCTCAAGGTGGATTTCGCCGGAATCCGCCACTCGCACAGGCAGCGCTTGAGGCAGCGCTGGCGCCAGCTCCCGGCTGGCTTCTGCCACGCGCTCCCGCACGAACTGGTTGTCCACATCGAGATCGAGCGCCTTACGAAACTCCGCCGCTGCCTGGGCGCGCGCATTTTCCAGCATCAGAATATTTCCACGCTGCACGTGGTTGAAGACCAGTTGTGCCTTCACCACTTCGCGCGCCGTCAAAAACTGCATGTTCTGGGGAACCAGACGCGCGGCGGTGTCAAACTGGGCGAAGGCCTCTTCCGTGCGTCGCTGGTCCTGCAGCTTCACGCCCTTGGCGAAAACCGTCCGTGCTTCCTTGAGGTCCCTCTTCGAAACGATGCAGTTGACCCCGCCCGGAATTCCGTTCCCGCAGGCAATGGCCGGTACCGAGGCAGGAGCAGAAGATGCGTCGTCGCCGGCGGCGAATGCCGACACCGGCATCGCTGCCAGAAGTCCCACCGCTATGATGAATGCTGTCCGCCGCATCTCTCGTGATTCTAACGTGGTTTGGTCAGGAAGGGCACAGGCCAACAGGACCTCGTACCTTCGGGTTCAATAGCCCCCGGGGAGAGAACGAGAGTCCAGCGCACCCTTGCACGCATTCGTAGAGACGTAGCTTGCTGCGTCTCCTCTCGCCAGATGCTGGTTGCCGGCGGCGCCGGCGGGGTGGGAAGGCTTACATCGCGCGGTATACTAAAGGGCAGCAGTTGCCAGCTGTCTCCGTACATGCTGGCAACTCGTCGCGGCGCCTGCGCATCCGTCAGGAGTGGATTGATGTAAATTCCTACCCAAAGATTTCGACAAGATCGCATGTCGGAGTCGAGGTGGCGATATGACCAATCGGTCGATTCTAGCGTTAATCCTGGTTCTCACTTTCGGAGCTCTCACTTTCGGCCTTACCACCATAAGCTGCGGAGCTGGGAATCACCTGGTTTCCATCGCAGTCTCCCCGAATCCCGCGAATCTCAACGCCCCGTCAACGCTGCAACTCAAGGCCCTCGGCAAGTATAGTAACGGGACGACGCAGGTTCTTTCCTCCGCGACCTGGACGCTGTCATCCCCGCCCCCGTTCGTCACATTGGACAAGAGCGGTTTGGTGACCTGCTCCGGCGGGGGTGGCCCGGTGTCTGGATCTGCCAGGGTGATCGCGTCCTTCGCAGGTTTGTCGGGCAGTGCGATGCTCGTTTGTACGGGTCCAGGCGTATAAACGTCCGCATCCGTGGCGAGCATGCTGACGTTTCAACTCAGCATCAGCCGCTCAATTGAGCGTGCCTTGCCAGTCTGCTCGTCGCAATCAATCACCACCGCGCACAGGCGCGCATCGCCCGTGGCGGGCTCGAACCGGACCGGCATTCCGTTCAGGAATTTGCCCACCACCAGTTCCTTCTTCACTCCAATCACGCCGTCGTACGGCCCGGTCATGCCCACGTCGGTGACGTAAGCGGTCCCGTTGGGCAGAACCCGCTCATCCGCCGTCGGCACATGAGTGTGCGTGCCCACCACCGCAGTGACCCGTCCGTCCAGATACCACCCCATCGAAATCTTCTCCGACGTTGCCTCGGCGTGGATATCCACCAGAATCACCTTGGCCTGAATCTTCTGCAGAAGCCGGTCCGCGGTGCGAAACGGATCGTCATTCGAGGCCATGAACACGCGCCCCTGCAGGTTGACGACCGCATACGGAATTCTTCCCTTGAACCCCTCATACACCCCCGACCCCGGCATGTCCGCGGGATAATTCGCGGGACGCAGCACGCGCCGCGCCGGCCCGTGCCCATTGCCCTCGACCATCTGAAAGTAGTCGATGATTTCGCGCTTGTCCCACACGTGGTTTCCGGTGGTAATCACATCGATGTTGAGTTCGAAGAGTTCCTCAGCCAGCGCCGGAGTGATTCCAAAACCCGCTGCCGAGTTCTCTCCATTCGCAATGATCAGATTGATGGCGTGGTCACGGACGATCCCCGGCAGCTTGTCTTTGACAATGGTGCGTCCCGGCCGTCCGAAAATATCGCCAATGAAAAGAATTCGCATGAATATCAAAGGCCAAAATTCGATGGTAACACGGGCTCGGGGTCACCCTTGGCCACTTCGAGGGGCGTCATCCTGACCGCAGCCGTTCTTCAGGCGGAGGGAAGAGCCTGCCCTGAGCGAAGCCGAAGGGATCTCGCGCGCAGCAGAACTGCACCTGCAGGCGAGAGATCAGTGCGGCAGCTTGGGAAGTTCGGCGCGCGCAAGCACAGAGCCCCACGCGTCCAGCACATAGACATCAGTCCACTGCGCTGGCTTCGGGCGCACCGAGGTGTCTCCCAGAGTGAATGTGACGGTGGTCCGGGGCGAAGTGCAGCCGGTCAACTGCCTCGCGTCGGTGTCAGACCCCGGCTGGTCCGGAAGCCGCTTCCGCGCCGTCCCACGCTGCGATGCGCTGAGAACAACTTCCACCGCGCCCGCCAGGTTCTGGCACCGCATGGGGACCCGGATTTGCCATTCTTTCTGACCGGTCTTTCGAACCGTCGGCCCTTCCGCAAACACGACCACCGGCGGATTTCCCCCTGGCGAGTCATACCACTCGGGCCAGCGGCGCGCAAATTCAATGCTCGCGGCAACATAGGCACGGCTGAGATCGTGGTCGCGCTCTTCCCAGCAGGGATGCATCGCGTAAATCGACCGGGTGTTCGTTCCCAAGCCTCGAGCGTGCAACAAATGATGCAGCGCGGGGACGAAGTCGGGATGATAGCCGGCATGAGCCATCATCATCAAACCTTCCCGGTCGGCTTCCAGTTCCATCTGCCGACCGAATCGCCCCATGTCAGCGCTGGCCTTCTCCGAGTCTTGCCACGAAGCCGAAGGCTGACGCGGGTCGCCCAGAACGATCCCAACACCACCGGCGTTCTCCAGGTATTTCTGGTACAGATAGCGCCGCGCCCAGTCGCGGCGGACCACGTGCGCGATCTCGTGCGACAGGATGGCCGCCCACAATCCGGCGCTCGGACCGGCCAGCCGCGCCAGACCACTTTCTACATAGACCGTTCCGTCGGGTGAGGAATACGCGTTGAGCTGATCGTCGTCGACAATCCGCAACTGCCACGCGAACTTGGTGCGGAATTCCGCCAGAACCTGCTCCACCAGTCGGTCGAAAACCAGGCTGCCCGTTGCATATCGCCCCGAAGCCGCAACGCTTTGCGCCATGAGTTGAGGCCGCAATCGCGCAGCGGATTCCATATCGAGTTTGAACTGGGAGGGTACTTCAGGAATGTCGATGGCCTGCTGACCAGCCACCGAAACAGTGATCAGCAAATAGAGCCCTATCGCGCAAGAACAAATATATTTGGCCGAGCTACGGTCCACGAGGCTCCTCCGCGGAGATCACTCTTACTCTTGATTATGCTCCCTTGGCGGAGCCGCACAACTAAAAAGTGTAACCGGATCGTGGTCGCCTCAGTTTCGGGATTCCAGTTCCGCGGTGCGCAGGAAGTCGTAGTTTCCCGCGGGATTCAGTTTCAGATTGCGCACCCGGCGCGTGTGCACCAACACGTTGTCGAAATACCATAAATTGACGTACGGCACCTCATCCGCCAAAATGCGCTGCACCTCGGCGTACAGCGGCTTGCGCACCTTGGGATCGATCTCGCGCCGGGCTTTATCAATCAAAGCGTCCAACGCGGGATTCGAATAGTACCCGCGGTTGGCCCCGTTCGGCGGGAACTTCGCCGAATGAAACGCATATTCGAAAATGTCGGGATCTTCATTGCCCCCGATCCAGCGCAGCGAGTAGATCTGAAATGCCCCGTGCTGCACGTCCGCAAAGAACGTGGCGAATTCGAAGCTGCGAATATCGAGCGCGATCCCCACTTCGCGCAACTGCTGCTGCATCACCGCCACCATCAGACGCGTGTTCTCGTCCGTGGACGTCTTCATGGCCAGGTGAAAGCGCACCCCGTTCACCGCCGGATATCCCGCCGCATCGAGTAACTGGTTCGCCCGGTTGGGATTGTGCTCGTAAGCGGGCACGCTTCCGTTGTAGGCCCAACTCTGCGGCGGCAGCACACTGCGCGCCGGTTGCGCTTGCCCACGCCACAGGTATTCGATCATCGGCTGCCGGTCGAGAGCGTACGCAATGGCCTGCCGCACCCGCGCATCTTTCAGAATCGGATCACGCAGGTTGAATCCCATATATGCCAGCCGCGTCCCGGCCGCGCGCTCCACCAAGAGATCAGGTTCGCGCGCCAGCGTATACACGGTATCGGGCGTCAGCGAATTGATATCGACATCGCCGCTGCCCTTGCGCAGTTCAAGGGCCCGCGTGGTAGCGTCGGGCACCACCGCAAACCGCACCCGCGCAAGTTTCGCACGCTCGCCCCAATAGTCGTCGTTGCGCTCAACCATCACTTCCCGGTCGGTCTCCGCACTCACGAACTTGAACGGCCCCGAGCCGATGGGATGAATCGTCATTTCATCTCCACTGCCTTCCGGCACAATCCCCATCGCGCCATCCGACAGATTCCACAGCAAGGTCGCGTCCTGCTCCTTCATATGGAAAATCACCGTGGCATCATCCGGCGCGTCGATGTGGTCCACGAAGCGGTAGACTGCCGCTTTCGTGCTGCGAATCTTGCCCTGCAGCAGCGAATCGAACGTCCACTTCACATCGCGCGAAGTCAGCGCGCGCTCGTCATGAAACTTAACGCCACGATGAAGATGAAAAACGTAAGTGAGAGGATCAGGAATCTCCCAGCGCTCAGCCAGCCCGGGAGCCACGTTCAGATCGTCCCCGCGCGACAACAGATCGTCAAAGATCAGGTTGTCGATCCGTTCCGACTGCGCGTCAATTCCCACCCGCGGATCAAGATTCGTTGGGCTCGACTCGATAATCATGACCAGCGTGTTGGGATCGGGCTTGGCCGAGCAGGAAAGGAGCGGCAAGATCGCGACCACGCAGAGCAGCACGACGAGTCCACGGCGTCGGACCTTACGCATACGAGATCTTCCCCAGCACCGCTGCTCGCTTCGCGCCCGTGGCCGATGGCACATTCGAAGCCCGCCGGTGCCAAGTCTCATACGCCAGCACGGCAAACGCCACCGCTTCCTTCGCCTCCGAAGGCAAGCCGAACTCGTCGGAGAATCGCAGTTGTACCCCAAGCGGCGCGAGGCCTTCCGCCAGCATGCCAACCAGGGTGGCATTCCGGGCGCCGCCGCCGGAAAGAATCATTTCGCGAAAAACATTCTTAGCGGGTGAACCGAATTTTCCCAGCACGAATCGCCGCACCGCATCCGCGATCGACCGCGCCGTCAGGGCGGTGGCCGTCGTCACCGCGTCTTGCTTGCGAGCGCGCCCACATTGCCGCAGAAACCTCCCCACAAATTCCCGCCCGAATTCCTCGCGCCCCGCCGTCTTCGGAGGTTTCGCCCGGAAGAACTTGCTCCGCAGGGTTTCCTCGAGAACCGATTCCAGCACCTTCCCTGAAGCCGCAATCTTCCCCCCGCGATCAAACGCCCGGCCCAACAGCGACTCAGTCACTGCGTCGATCACCATGTTGCCCGGGCCGGTATCGAACGCGAACACGCGGCTGGCATCGGCCCCCACAGGAATCGCCGTGAGATTCGCAATGCCTCCAATATTCTGCACAATGCGGCCGAACTTCGCGTCGCGGAAGAGCAGGTAGTCGAGATACGGAACTAGCGGTGCTCCTTTGCCTCCCGCCGCCATATCCGCCGGACGAAAATCTGAAACCACAGGCGCGCCCACCCGCGTCGCAATCAACGCAGCCTCTCCGGTCTGCCAGGTCGCGGCCACTCTGCGGCCCAGAAATGTTTGCGTCTCGCCCTGATGGTACAAAGTCTGTCCATGGCAGCCCACCAGATCAGCCTTCACGCGAAACTGCCGCTCTGTAGCCAGCACCGCGTCCGCATACAGCTCGCCCAAAAGAAAGTTAAGTCGCGCCAGATCGGCCACGCTGGCCCGATTCGCATTCATCGCCGAAAGCACAGCAGCACGCACCTTGGCCGAATAAGAGTACTCCGCATGTCCCAAAAGTTGGAAGATGTGGCGCGGGCGCCCCCGCCCGCGTATGCTGGTGGCCAAAGTGGACGTTTCGCGGAAGCCCCTCGACTCGTGCAGCGAGCCGATCCGCACCAGCGCCACATTAATCCCGTCCGCCGACGTCCCGCTCATCACCCCGGCCACAATCATCGCTTTGTCGCTCATGATCGCGACCGCCGCTTGTCCGCCTGACGGCTGAAAGGTTCGAGCCGCACCTGCTCGCCAAACTCCCACAACCGCCGCGTCAACTTCTCAACCATCGCGCCCGAAGGTCCCTGTGTGGTGCGGGCACTGCTGCCCGCAGGTGTTTTCTTAAACGCCAGCCCGTGCCGGGCCGCCTCCGCCACGCGCCGTGCAAACTTCGAATCCTGTTCCGCCTTCTTGACCAGCGCTTCATACGCCTGAAGAATGTAATCCTCCCGATGGCAGATCAGGCACAGATCGCCGCCCGCCCGCACAAACTCCACCGCCGCCTCGCCGACCGGCGCCGCCGCCAGCACCCCGCCCATCTCCAGATCGTCCGACACGATCAGGTTCCGGTAGCCAATCTTTTTACGCAGAATGTCCGTGATCCAAACCTTCGACAGCGACGCCGGAGTTCGATCCCGCGTGACCTGCGGATACGCCGCGTGCGAAATCATCAACAGCGGCAGTTGCCGGCGCAGCCTCCGGTACGGAAGCAGGTCCTCGGCCCACAGCTTCGGCAACGGCTTTTCGATCACCGGCAGTTCAAGATGACTGTCGAGCTTGCCCTCGCCGAGCCCAGGGAAGTGCTTGCCGCATCCCAGCACGTTCGCATCCTGAAGCCCTGCCAGAAACTCACGAGCGTAAACCACGGTCTCACTCGGATCCGCCGACACCGCCCGCGACCCCAGCACGCTCCGCGACGCCTCAAACGCCAGATCCAACACGGGCGCAAAGTCGACGTTGAATCCCAGCGCGCGGCAGTTCGCGCCGATGATTTCCCCGTGCCTGCGATAAAGCTCGTGGTCGCCAGTCCCGAAAACATCCGCCGCCGAAGGCGTGGCTCCGAGCGCATCGCGAAAGCGGTCCACCGTCCCGCCCTCAAGATCAACGCAGGTGAACAGCGGGGTGGCCACGCACTTCTGGCATTCACGCAGCAGTCGCCACGTCTGTTCCGCTCCCTCAATATTCCGTGCGAACAGGACGACCCCAGCCGGCTGCAGCCGCGTCAGCAGGGAACTGACCCGCGGCGTGATGTCCGCGCCGTCAAAGCCAACGACCAATAATTGCCCGATCTGTTCGACACCGCGAGCCTTGCGTCGGTCCGTCATTAGTTGGATTGGAATTTCCTCTGTGTCCTCTGTGGTTAAACCTCTTTCTTCAACTCCGCCAGCAAATTCAGCGCCTCCAGCGGCGTCAGCCGGTTCAAGTCCACCTCCCTCAATTTCTCCAAAACCGGCTGCGACAGTGGCGTAAAAATCGTCAACTGTGGAGGCGGAGGCGAAGCCCCCGGAGAAAGATGCGCCGTCGCCTGCGCCTCCGCGAACTCGTGTTCAGCCAGCACCTCCCGCGCCCGCAACACAACTTCGTTCGGCAATCCCGCCAACTTGGCCACTTCGATCCCGTAACTGCGATCGGCCGCACCCGGCTCGACCTTGCGCAAGAATACAATCCCGCCGCCCGTCTCCTTGACCGACACGTGATAATTCTTCACGCCCGACAATTGCTCGGCCAGTTCGGTCAACTCAAAATAGTGCGTCGCAAACAAAGTCTTGGCCCGCACTCGCGCGTGCAGATATTCCACCGCAGCCCATGCGATGGCCAGCCCGTCATAGGTGGAGGTGCCGCGCCCAACTTCATCCAGCAGAATCAGCGACCGCGCGGTTGCCGTATGCAGGATCGCCGCCGTCTCCGTCATCTCCACCATAAACGTCGAGCGCCCGCGCGCCAG
>Ga0116223_10003054_pt1 | contig 15303 bp, 13 predicted proteins | sample Sb_taG_3_FD_90092 | JGI IMG/M metagenome (GOLD analysis project Ga0116223, IMG submission 90092) | Peat soil microbial communities from Weissenstadt, Germany - Sb_50d_a_PC metaG | ecosystem: Environmental > Terrestrial > Soil > Wetlands > Peat | place: Germany: Weissenstadt | collected 2010-09-21 | reverse complement strand
TGACCAGCGTTTAGAGCGGCAGCCTTGGAGAAGTCTCTCTCAGCAGACTGAAAATCCCGTGAAATCATAAAAGTCGTGCCACGCATAAGTAAAACGCTCGGGTCGTCTGGGGAGCGTTCCAATGATTTTGTGAAATCACTTATCGCTGCGCCATAACGGCCGATGGCAAGATTTGTCGCACCACGCCTGACGTAGAGTTCAGAATCACTGGGGTAAAAACGAATTGCCTCCGTGTAGCCCTGTATGGCCCTATCAGGGTTTGACTTTTCGATCGAACGCAGGCGCTTTGGTGCCGTACTTGCATAGTACTCTCCGAACGCGACACCCGAAAGCAGAGCAAAAAAGGCAACGGTCGCGGCCCACCACAGCAGACGACCATGCCACCCCTTCCTCATGACTTGCGTGAATGTCAAAACGGCAAAGATGACACCTAGCAGTTCGATACATTTCATCAACGTTCCGATTCCAGTCACGGTTGTCTCCTTTTCGTCCCTTGCAACACTTGCTTGAAGAGCGCTACAGCACCGAATCCCGCGATCATGGCCTTTCCTGGATCTGGCGGATCGTAATAGAACGCCAAGGCTGTTCCAAAAACGACGACAAGGCAGAAATCGACCCTTTCATAGGCCTGATCAGACCAAGTTGGGAATAATCGTTTGAGCTTAACTATTGCACTCGGCGAATTTTGCGTGAACAGCGCAGCGCCCAAACATCCCAAAAAGACATAGCACAACCTGAACCAAAACTCCATTTGCAGATAATGATAACGTCGTGCACCTGGCAATATCCAGGGGATTGGTCTTGCGCGGCGAGGGTTGAATAGGGAACAACATACCTTGACCTATTGGCTTCCCTTCCGGCGAAAGGGCTAACGTGTTCACCCCAAAGGCCCAAATGTTTTTCAAATCGTGTGAATTGCAAATTGCAATAGCCTCAAATTGCAATCTGCAATCAACGCACTTTTAGGACACTACCCCTTACCCCATAAACCGCCCCCGCCGCCCGCCCTGCCCCAGCGGCAACCCATACCCCACCAAACAAAACTGATCCAAAGCGAACAGCACCACCGACTCCACCCCCGCCCCCAGCGCCAGCCGCCGTTCCTTGTCCCACGGCGTCGTGTAGTCCCCAATCCCCACTAGGTGGCTGCTCTTCGACGCCGGAAATCCCAGCCCCATCGGCAGCCCAATCGACTGCCGCGCAAGGTCCAGGTTCCGGTCCCCCGTGTAGGTGAAGTTCTCCGTCTTCAGACACGCCAGGTTCGCCGGCGTCCAGGCCGCAGTCGGGAAGTTGATCAGTTTATTCAGCGCCGTATTGTTCGTGTCCGGCGGATACAACACCTCGAATTGCGCGGTCGCGTGGCTCTGCCGCACAAAGCTCATGATCGCCTGCGTGAACGCCCCGATCAGCCCCGGCAAAAACACGCACTCCTGCGCATACGCCGCCGGGTCCGCATTCTGGCTCGCTATCACCCCCATCGGCCGCCCGTTGGCCGCCTGGAACGCGCTCTCGGTGTACGCGTCGTAAAATGGCATGCTGAGGGAGTCGGCGAAATACCACCACTGGACCTCGCCGAACTGCAGATAAGGTGTCACCCCCGCGGTGGCCATTACGTTCGCCATGTCCAGGTAGACCTGCTGCCAGAATGCCGTGCTGGCCGGCGAGAAGTTCGTCTGCAGCGCCGGCGTGTTCACCCAGCAAGGCCCGTCCGTGTATCTCTGCGCAATCCCGGTTGCCAGGCTGTCATCGCCGTTCCCCAGTTCCATACTGAATGAGGCCGCCACTCCGATCCCGTATCCCTTCAGCGCCTGAAAGAAGCTCAGGCTCCAGTCGCGCGCCGCGCGATTCATCCGCGGCGCCACGCCCAGATCGGTCAGCCACTTGCCCGTGCCCCCGCCGCTCAGCGTCGTGCCGCTTGCCGTCACCGTGAACTGACCGCTGCCCGTGCTCGCCGCCAAGGTGATTCCGTTGCCGTCCGTCCCCATCGAACGCGCGGTGATCGTCAGCGTCGCGCCATTGGCCTGCGCCCAGACCGCCGAAGAGCCCGCCGCGATCCACAGCTCGAAACACTTCGCGATACTCTCCGGAGTGTCGCCGATCAGGTTCAAATGCGAAATCACGCTCCCCGCCAGCGTAATCTCGGTCGTGCCGCCAAACTGCGGCGTCCCCGAAAACGTAATCGTGCCCGTGGCATATTGGTTCGCCGGACACAACAGCTCGTAGAACCACAAGGCGCCGGCGTAGTGATTGGCGCGCCCCTTGAACCCCAGCGTGTCGATCAGCCAAGCCGTCCGTTCCGGGGCGATTGCCAGCGAGTGGTTCGTGTCCCAGTCGGTCGCCAGCGTTGTGGTCGGCGATACGGCGAACACCGGCAGCGTCGCCGTCGGAACCGCGATCTCCAGAAAATCGAAATAGACATCTGTTCCGTTGGTCCCGCTGTAAGTCACTGTGACGGTATGCGGCCCAGTTCCCTGAAACTGTCCGAGCGGTACCCGAATCAGAACGTCCTCGAGCGCCCTCTGCAAAGCGACGATGATTGCCGCGTTCGCATCCACCAGCACCGTGATCTGACCGCCGTTGTCGCAGTACCTCGTCCCCAGGTATAGCGTGTGTGCATAGGGCACAGTATAGGTGCACTGCAGCCGGGCCCCCGCCGTCGCAGTGTGCCGGATCGATCCCCCCGAGTAGTTCCCGCGCTCCTCCACCCACGTGCCCGTGTACACCACTTCCGGCGCACCGTCTTCGATCCTCCGGCTGCCCACGCCCGCCACGCTGTACAGCAGGTTGCTACCCGTCGGCTGCCAGTTCGCCGCGACTACCGAGAACTCGCTCCTCTGAAAATTCCCGGCCTGCCAGTCCGCCGCCCACGTCCACCGCAGCTTGCGCACATTGGTAGTGTTGACCTTGTGGCCGTCGTCGCCCGTCAGATTGCTGAAGTCCAGGTTTACCTGCCACTCGGCGGGCGAGATCCCCCCCGTGAACATCCCCCACCAGGGCGACCACTGCTCCGTCCCCGCGCCATGCACCGTTCCGTACACTCCCACCCGGTTTCCGTTCGACCCCGGCGCGCCGTTATACGTCAGCGTGATCGACGCGCCGCTCGCGCTGGCCGTCAGTCCGCCGGTGGTGTTCGAATTGATGAAACCGGCCAGCCCCGCCACCGCGCTCGCCAGGGTGTCGCCCGCCGCAATCTGGTAGTTCGAGTGTTGATCGAGCCACGCCAGCTCGATATAGTCGCCCGCCGTCAGCGTGCCCTGTAACTGGAACTGCACGGTGGGCTGCGTGCAACTCCCCACCGCCGTCGCGTACTGCTTCAGCGGAACGCGATGAAAGTTCTCGACTCCGCCCGATTCCTCCCAGATTCTCAAGTAAGACCACCCGATCGAATCGTAGGTCGTCGAGTCCATCGGGACGCAGTTCGTGCGAGCTTCCTGGTAGCTGAGCTGCACTCCGCTCAAGTCTCCATCCGGCAGCTTGCGCAGCGAGGGATGCTCGAACACGTCATCGCGGTTCCATTCCACCACCACCCAATCGAACTGTTGCCGCCAGCATCCCGACACCGTGAATCCGCTCGCACTGGTGGCGCTCAGCGCCGCCACCGCCGAAGGCTCCTGAAAGTAACATTGCAGGTCCCGATCCGGCTGCAATTTAGTAAGTTGCTCCGCCATCACAGCCTCACCAGCACTGTCAAATCGGCCCCCGGATTCACTGTCCCCACCGACAACACCGACAGCGTCAACTGCGCCCCCGATGCCAGCGGCGGCAGTGTCGTCCCCGCCACGCTGTTGGACACGATCATCCCCGCCGCGAACGTCAGCGTGCAATACGCCGCCCCGTTCACGTTCAACTGCAGTTGGACCTGCGCGTCGGCCGCCGTTCCCAGAATCGCGAACACGTCCCGCACCGCGTGCGACGCATCTACCACGATGGCCGGCGCCACCGATTGATCCACCGCCAGGAACCCGTCCACCTGGATCGAATACTGGCCGCCCGACAGCGTTCTGAGGCCGCCGTCGTCGTTGTGCGTCAGGAAAATGCTGCCCGCCGGGCTGTTCCCTATGTCGTTGGTGACCACCAGTTCGGCACTCGCCACCCGCACATCCGGCAGCGGAATCGGGAAGGTCCAACTCCCGCTGTACGGGCTGCCGAAGAAATCCGGCGGGAATGGCGCAATCACGGTCGCGTTCGCCAACGTGTATACCGGCGTCGCGGCAGCGTGTGCCGCCGCCGTCGTGCCGTCGATTCCCCGCGTCACACTGTACTCGGTCCCGCTGTTCTGCACCGCCGTTACTTCGAGCACTTCGGCTTCGAGCTGAAGGAAGCCCCCCACCTGCGCCGTTCCCGCGGAACTTAGAGTCAGCGTCTGGTCGCCTACCGCCATGGCGTTCGCCAGCGCCAGCGCCGGCTTCCCCTGCAACTCGTCCCAGTAGTGCATCGTCAAAGTGCCTGACGATATCGAGGCCGTGTTGGTCAAGCTCGTAAACGAGACGCCGCTCAGGATCGCCGTCCCGCCGCCCGGGTCGGCTCCTATTCCAAAAAGGGGCGCGGGTGGAACGTCGGTATCGCCGCTGCCGCCGGCGCTGCCGCCAATCTGCCACCGCGTCACAGTCGATAATTCCGCCGTCGATTCCACATCGTTCACGTTGGCCGCCCTCCCGCTAAGCTGCACCGTTTCCCCCGCTTGATTCGGGACACCGAACTGCACCGGGCTGCTCTTCGCCAGCGCGCCGAACTTCCAGCCGTTCTCCGCCACCGCGAAGAAGCTGGTGGCATCCGGCTCAACCACCCACGCCGGCGATACCGTCAACGTGGTCGCCGTGTTCGCGGAGATGGTCTGCTCCTGTCCCGCCCCGTGCCCCCGCGTAATGCGCGCGATCATGCCCCGGTATTGGTTCACCGCCATCTGCAAGGTCGCGTTCCCCGCGGTGGTCGAAGAATGCACCGTCACCGCGATCTCCGGCTGCAGTTCCATGCGCCAATAGAAATTCGCGTGGTCGAAATTCGGATCGGGCGCCGCGATCAACTGGTTCGCAAAGCCCGTGTCCGTGAACTGGGCGGCCAGGGCCTGATTGGAAGCCACTCGAAAAATCTGCGCCGGCGTGACGCCCCGATACACGTTGAACGTGGCTGTCCCCGCGGCAAAGCTCAGCCCGGAGAGCGTCACGCTGCTTCCATTGCTCAACGTGGTGGCCGTGACGATGAACGACAGCCCACTCTCTCCGCCCGCGCTGTCCTTTCCCGAGACGCCGTAGTAAAACGTCTGCCCACCTGCCAGCGTGCCGCCCGTCCCGAGCGTCGCCGCCAGGCTCACCAGCGGCACCCCCAAACTGCAAGCCTGCGCGATGGCCGGCGAGACGAAGCTTACCGTCACACTCGCCTCTACCGTGCCATCGCTTGCGGTGGCCGCCGACTCCACCACCCCGAACTGGAGGACTCCGTTGCCATCCAGCACCGTGCCCATCAGCGGCCGGGGCAAGCCGACTCCGGCGTTTCCCTGCTGGACTGCTCCAGAGGGCGAAGTCGACTGCCCGTTCGTGTCCGCGTACCACGCATCGTCGTGGATTTGCGCCGTGATCGTGGACGTGCGGTAATTCGTCGCCGGCGAGATTTTCTGAACGCGAAACGGCTGGCGATTGAAACCTTCCTTCAGGTACGTCACGGTGATGATGTCGCCCGGCCGGATTCCGAAGGCCTTCACGCTGGTTTCGAACTGGATGTAGGTGTTTCCGCGAATCGATTTGTCGAGCGTGAACTTCAGGATCCGCCCCGCTTGGTCGTAATTCGGTATTCCCAGCGCCGTGAGCGTGGCCGAAATTTCCTGGCCCGTCAACGCCGTGTCGTCCGGATCCACCATCTGGTAGCTGTCCTGCTGGTACCCGTTGAACGCGTCTTGAAACTCCATCGTGAGCAGGTTGGGAGTGTCCGCGATGCCGCGCGACGTCACCGTCACGCTGGGCGCTCCGCTCCCCAGGCGCATGATTCCCGAGAAGCCATTGCTGCCATCGCCGAATTCGTAGCTCGGCCAGCCTCCGTTCAACACCGCCTGGCTGTTGGACCAATCCGGCTTCGTTGGGCGTTCGAGCGCCGCCGTATTCTCCACTTGCAGTTGCAGTACTCCGCCCGGGCCATAAGTAAGGTAGAGCCGCGCCGCGTTGCGCACTCCGCGGACCACGTCCCCGCCGCTGCGCCGCGTCTGCAAAACGAGATTGCACTGGAATCGCGGAATTGTGATCGGGTTGCCGTTCAGGTCCGTCGAGGCGATCGTCTGATCGCAATAGGCCGCCACCGCCGCAAAGCTCAGGAGATCGATTTCCGCCGCGGCCCAGCCGGTCTGCCGCAGAATATCCAGCAGGATCCACGCGGGATTGCTCGAAAACTGGTCGCTGGTGTACGTCCCGTCCGCCGCGTAGACCGGCACCTGAAGACCCTGCACCAGCACCTGCACGTCGGGTAGCGAGACCCCACTGCTGATGCTGTTCGGCACCACCACCGAAAGGTACGCCATGCTGCCGTAGGGGTCTCCGGCCGGCTGCCCGGTCGCGTCGGTGAAGTTCGGGTCGAACGCGCCGTCCCGTGTGCCCAGGGTTTCGACGTTGTACCAGCCGGTCCCCGTCATGTTCGTGCCCGAGACACCTAGCGGAATCTGGTAGCCATTCACCAGCACCGTCAGGACGCCCGTCATCACGCCGATTCCCAGCAGCACTTCCATCCGGGTGAGGTTGCCGTCATTGCGCGCGAAGACCACCAGCGGCCGATACCATGCCGTGCCGTACACCATGGGGACGAAATCGTTATAGCGCGCCTGGCTCACCGAGACGGCCGAAGTGGACCAGTCCTTCCCGTACGCGCGCACGGCAATCGACGGAGGCACGAACTCCAGCCCGCCAAACCGCGTTGTCATGCCGCGCGCCTGGCAGTCCGATCGCGTGTACCCGCAAGAGGTGAACGGCGCGCCGTTGTTCAGGCTGCCCTGTCCTCCAGTCTCCCCGGGGGAATAGCCGCAGCGGTAATAGAGCGAGTACTTGCCGTTCGCCCCTCCGTTGACCGCCTCGGCCCGCTGGCTCTCCGTCGCTGGGAATTCCCACGGGCATCGGCGTTGAATGCGCACCGGCGGAAGCAGCAGCCGTTGCAGGTTCATGCGGTTCGTGGCGGTCAGCCGGAGTGTCGATTCCTTGATTTCATCCGGCGGGTTGCAGATTCCCTGAAACACCACCACCCGATCCGTCAACGGCACGTTGTTCCGCAGGTCGTAGAACAGAAACCCGACCGTCAGCATCGCGCCTTTCCATCCGGTGGCGCGCTCGATTTCCGAGAAGTGTGAATCGGCATTCGCCAGCACGAGCGAGATCTTCGGACTTCCGTCCACTCCCTGGTCGGACGCGGTCTGGATGTCAAAGCTGCTGTGCTGGAGGACGCGGGCGGCGTACGTCGTCGTCCCCACCGTCACTTTGTGCGTGCTCCACGATTCCGTCTGCCCGTTGGCCAGCACGCAGTCGAACACCAGCAGCGGCGTATCCGTGACCGCTTGCTCTTTCAGACTAAAGCTGCTCTGCAACGATCCGCCCATGACCGGTCTCTCCCTTCACACCAGATTCCCTGCTCGCGTGGACCGCTCCCTGACGGTCGCGGCTCTGACGGCTGCGGCTCTGGTCCCGATTCTGAGCCGCGACCGTCAGGGAGCGATCCCCACGAGCTTCTGTCTCCTGACTTCTGACTCCTGACTCCTTCTTCACAAGTGCTTCGCATAGTAAACATTCACCTTGCACGAATGCCGATTTACGTCCGTGGACGTGATCGTGAGGAGGTCATCCCGCAGCCGCGCGTTTTCGTAGACGCCGCCCGTGGTAGACGCTTTGTAGACCGATGCCGCGGCCTGCGGCTCCGCCTGCACGCCGTACACGTCGAGAGCCCCTCCCGCCGGCAACTCCAAGCCGAAGCTGATGGACGCCCGTGTGGGGTCTCCCGAAGCCGCAAAAACGATCCGCGTCCAACCGGTGGTGACCGCCTGGCTGGCCCGCTGGGCGCCGAGCAGCATCGTCGCTGTCGAGGCCTGCGCCGATCGCACGTAAGCGCTCAGGCAGTACAGATATCCGGCCGGCGCGGAGATGGTCTGCGAGATGTTCTGCGCGCCGCCGCCCGTATTGCTGAGATGCCATGCGTTGGTCCCTCCCAGCGGGTCCGCAATGCCTCCCGCGACCGTAAGCAGCGGCCCCGGAACCCACACGGCGTTGTCCAGGTGGTCGGTCCACGCCAGCAGGTTGGATATCGGGTCCAGAAACGTGAATGCGTTCAGCGTGCCTTCGGCCGCCGTGAAGAACTGCTGGAGCGTGGCCAGCTCGGCGTCCGAGAGCTGCGCGTACTGCAAACTCCATTCCGTATATTCTCCGGGCGCATCCGCGAGCTTGATCCAGCTCCCGTCCGCCGCGGCGTTCACCACGGTCCGCAGGTGGCGCTGCTTCTTCACCGGGAACTGGCTCATGGCCCCGGTGCCGAGCTGTGGGTATACCAGCATAGCTATCCTCGGTTCTCCATTACCGTCAACGACGTCGTGCCGCTCATTTCCGCCACCGACGTCACGTCCAATTCGTCCGATGCCAGGCTGCAGTTCGCGTACACCGTCCCGTCCCAGGGATCGGTGAATGCGAAGCTGCCGAACGCTCCCTGGTTGGCGGCGAAGAACGCGTCCAGCGCCGCGGTCTCGCCTTCATCGAGCTGGCTCAGCGAGATTTGCCACCGATGCAACGGGCCCGCGGCATCCCGGTAACGCTGCTCCGTTCCATCCAGGAACCGCAGCGCCTGGTTCTGAAACCGCAGAACCTTGGTTGCCGGGTACTGCGCCACGGCGTTGGTTTTGAGATTGGGAAAGGTCGCCATGGTCAGAGATCGCTCACCACATCGTTAATCGAGTTCGAGTTGAGCATCGCGTCCCGGACCGCGGCGGCAATATCGCTGCTGCGGTCCAGGAACGAGCGCGCGTCCATCGCCTGCACATTCACTGTGATCTGCGGCGACGTAGCGCTGCCGGATGGACTGCTGCCGCTACCGGACGAACTGCCGCCGCTGCTGTCGCCGTAGGTTCTCGGTGTCCCCATCTGTCCGAAGTCGACGGGGCTGATGCCCGATCCCGTGTCCGCACCCTCATACCCGATGGAGGCCGGCATCGCATATTTCTCCAATGCCGGCGTCGACGAATCGCCGCCCCCGAACAAACCCAGTAGTCCGCCGATCAGGGGAACCAGCCCGAGCCCGCTCTCCAGAACGGTCGAGGCGATGGATTCGAGCGTGTTGCCGCCTGAGCTCCCCGAACTCCCCGAGCTCCCGGAGCTCCCCGAAGCCGCTCCCGCGACCGCACCAACCAGGGGCACCGATCCAAAAACGCTCTGCAGTAACGTAGCAGTCATCGACTCTGAAGTGCTGCCAGTAGCGGTGGTCGTAGTAGGCGCGACATTTGCCCCCGGGTCATTGACCGCGGGAAGTGTGTCGCTCGGCCCGGCAGCCGTCGTCAACGGTTCGGTTGCCGGGCTAACCGGCGAAACAGTCTGCGGCACGACCATGGGGATCAGCTCCGCCATGCCGATGCCCGCCGCGGGATCCGGCAAGGGGCCCGGAGCCGGTTGCCCAGCCGGCTCCGAACCCGCCGCCACGGTGCCCATGTTCACCGTGGAACTCATCACCTGTGCGATATCGCTGACAGAGCTCGCCAGCTCCTCGCTGGCGTCGATGAACGGATCCAGGCCCGACGCCTGGCCGCCCGTTATGGCAGTGCCCGATATGGCAGCGAAAGTCTCATAGAGCTTGTCTTGTGTTGTGTTGGCCATCGTTCATCTCCGTGGCAAGCGCCTTCTCCAAAATCAAAAATGCTTCTACCTGCTTCGCGGTCAGTTCCGCAAAGTTCATCCCGCCGAGCCGCCGCCGCACGAAAAACTCCTCCACCAGCGTCTGGCTCTCGGCGGTGATATAAGACTTGGGGCAGGTTCGGAGCGAGACCTGGCGTCTCACCCACACCAAGGGCGCGCCCGGGTCCTCGGCCCCGCCGCCGGGCAGCCACCCGCACCGCCGCTTCATTTCCAGGCCGGACTTCCGGCAGGCGTCGCAATTCCACCCGGCTTGGTTGGAATACTGAAAATGGAATGCGACTAGGAGTTTTTTCGTTGCGCTTCGGTGAGGCCGGTTTCCGCCCGCACCGCCGATAGAGCTTCGCGGAACAGATCCTCGGGACCGGTCTCCGCCAGCGACTCGGGTGAGGCCTCGCTGCCATCCAACTCGAGGCCCGACACCGCCCGCAGGCCCCAGGCCAGGAACAGCCGGTCGATCTCAGCCTGGAGCATCGCCCGATCCATCCGGTCGCCGGGCTCCTTGCCGGCTTCCAGGAACTCCATGCGGCGGGCCAATTCGCGGACCCTGCGCATCAACTCGACGCGCCTGCCGAACGACATCCGCGCGACTGCGAACGTCACCCCCGGAGCCACCTGCGACTCCACCAGCGTCACACTTTCGTAAGTCATTCGTGAACCTCTCGTGTCTGCCCTGGAGCGGCAGCTACCCGAACGCCACCGAAATCTCGTTGTCCACCGTGCCCTGCGCGCGCGACGAGCGGAACTTCCATTGCAACCGGTTCTCGCCATCGTCGAACTCCGGCACTTCGGGAATCACGCTCGTCAGGTACACGCCCATCACCTGGCCTGCGAGTTGGCCCAACTGAAGCATGACGCTGATGGGCGAACGCTGCCGGGCCGCCTGGTACAGACCCGCGGTCGCTGCGTCGTCCTGGCTGAAGAGATCGAACGCCGCGGTCACCGACCGTTGGCCCGGCGCAATAGCGCGCGGGAAGCTCGAGCCGAACTCCTTGGCCCGCGTATCGAGGGCGTTCTTCACGACCACCGATGCGCTGGTAATCGTCAGGAATTGGGTAGGCGAAGTCCCCAGCCACACCTGCCCGAGATTTCCCGGCACCACCGAAAAATTGAAAGCGCTGAGTGCCGGCTCCTGGGGAAAGCTCTGGAGCTGCCCGACGCTGCCACCGGAAAAGCTGCTGCTGTCCACTACGTCCTGCGCCAGGCCCTTGAAGTGCACCTCATGGTAGTCGCCGTTCAACAGGATCTCCATTTGGTCGACGGCGGCCCCGCAAAGCAGCCTTTGCACCGCGGTCGAGGGGCTCCAGAAATCGAAGATGCTCGCGCTCGGCAATTCCGTCGCGGGAACGTACGTCAGCGCGACCCCCACCTGCGCGCCGGTCGCCGGCGGAATGGTAAACGGCGCGTTCAACTGCACCGTATCAGGATCCACGATGGCCGAGACGAAACGGATTTCGCCCCCCGACACCACCGCCTGCCCCGCGCTCAGCCCGTGAGCCGCGGCGAACGCGAGCCTTCCGACACCGCTGGTGGACGCCACGGTCCCGCCGGCGAAACTCAAGGGCGTTCCGCCCAGCGCCGCCTGGACCATCGGACCGTAGGCCGGACTGCTGGTGGGCGAAGGCTGCCAACTGGTCAGGTAGGTGTGCAGCTCAAAATTCGTGCGCCGCCTGCCGCCTGCCGGCAGACCGGCAAACGTCCGGCTGCCCGTCTTGTCTTTGCGGTCCTTCATATCGAGCTGCTGTTGCACCGTCAGCTTGAGGGCGGGGATCCGGTTGCCCGAGGTGATCGACCCGACCGTGCCATACGATGTCTCCAGCGCCGTGTAGAACCGGTTTTCGTTAGAGGATATGTACGCCATAGCTAACTCCTGCTCACTCCAATTTCGAAGGTGACCTTGGCCACCTGGATAAAGTTCCTTCCACCTTTTTTGATGGGCCCGAACGAGACGTCATACGCGCCGCCATAAAACATGCCGTCGCCCCAGTCCCCGCGGCCCGAGTTCAAAGTCTGCATCACCGCATCGGCGTAAAGCTCCACCGCGTCCTGCAAGCCGTCGAGCTGGTCCTGCGAATGCCGCACCTCGATGGCCATCTGAGCCGTACCGGAGAATGTCCGGAATTTCTCGACCAGCGTATTCGAGATCTTCTCGCAATACACGTTGACCAATGGATACTGGACGATGTTGGCCTTTTCCGCCACATCCGCCGCCACGTTCTGCGAGCGCACCTGCGCTGCGCCCAACTGGCCGGCCGGCGCGCCGCCTGGTTCGACCAGCGCCGCCAGACCCGAGTTCACGCCCGCCGAGCCGGTGATCATCTGGATGACCTGGCTGGTTACCGAATTTCCGATGGTCGTCATCATCCCCTCTGAATCATGCGCGGCACCGGCTTGATGTAGCTGGGAGCCTGTCCCGAGCCGGGCGCGCGTCCGCTGGTAGTCAGTGTGCCCGGCTGCAGCCACGTCTGGCCGGGCGCGAGCGGCGACGCGTTTTGCAGCGACATCGTCTCCGGAGCTGTGCCCACGTAGACATTCCACGCGGTTGCGTAGCGTGGCGGGCTTCCGGGCTGGATCAAAAGCGTGCCCGCGGAAGTCGCGACGGCTGCCGCCACGGCGCTGGCGCCTTCCTCACCCTGCGCGTTGATCCACGAAAGGGTGACATAGTAAGTAGCATCGGGCAGCGGAAGGCTTCCAGCCGCGCACGGCGCCGCCACGACGTTGGGAATTGCGGGTTGTGCGACCGGGCAGCCCGCGATGCCGAGTCCGATTTGGATCACCTTCTCGTACGCCGAGCCGCCCATCGCATGGAACTGGTCGCGTTTCCCCGCGTACCGGTCGTTCAACTGGTTGTTATAGGCGTCGGCGTAGACCAGTTCCAGGGAGCGGAGCGTGTGCCACAGCTTCAGAGCCGGTGTGACCACCACGCATCCGATATCGGGTTGCGGAGCGAGCCAGAAGGCCTGATCGACGTAGGTCAACTGGTTGAGCAGGGTGGTGATCTCCAGGGCGAGTTCATCCTGTGCCAGACCAATCTTCTGCGTCACGTCGATGCCCTCGGTGCTCGCCACGTTGAGTAATTGCGTGTCCCGCGCAGTCAGATCGAGGATGCACGAGACCGGACCATCGGTGAACAAGGCCATGGTATTCGCCTAGCCCTTCGAGGGCGAGAGTTCCCTCAACGTTTGCATCTCGTCGGTGGTGAGCACGGCAAACTGCACTTTGGCCGCCGTCGCCACCTGCTCGGCGAGCCGCTTGGCCGCCGCCTGCTCTTGGCGGAAGGCAGCGCTCTCTTCGGCGCTGGCCAGGCGCGCGAGTCCCTCCACGAGCATCTTCGCGGCAATGGCCCGGGTCACCTCGTTGAGGATTCCATCCTTGCCGCCATCGGCGGTTTCCTTGCTGACCACCACGGGAAAGGCGTCCGCAATCTTCGACGACGCTTCACGAATTTTCTGATAATAGAGTCTCAAGTCCATGTCGGTTCTCCTTGGTGAATTTGTTGCCAGGGGCGAGGAACCTCGCCCCTGGGTCAAGTCATGGGTTAGGTGTACATCTGGACGCCCGACGTGTTGCGCAAAATGCCGCAGCCGTAGAGCACATCCACTGTGAACTGTTGCGCGAGGGTATTGGGTTGATAGCTCATCACCACGCGCATCCCGAAGTTGCCAAGCTCGGCGTATTCGGCGATGGCGCCGGTCCCCGGCAAGGGTTGCGGCAGCCGGCGGATCACCAGGCCGATGGCATCCCGCGCGAACGCCAGGTTGTGCGTCGTCACCGGGCTCGATCCCGTTTTCGGCACGAACTGCGAACGGAATACGAAGAAGTCTTTGATCTTGCCGACGGTTCCTTCGATCAGGGCCTTCACTCCGGCGTCGCCCGCGGTCTGGAATTCGCTGAACCGCGGAATCTGCCGCCAGGCGGAATAGGTTGCCGCGTCGCAGACGATGAACTTCTGGTCGCTGGCCGGAATCTTCGACAGAAACAGCGCGGTTTCCGCCGAGTCGATGACGGGTTCGGTGATGGGCGTGCCTGGCGTGCCCACCGGCGTGTTGGCCGTGAAGCCGGCGTAAAGGTTCAGAAGGTCGCTTTCCACCCTCTGGGCGATGGCGGCCACGCACGGCTGCATGTAGATCTTCAGCAGGTCGGGGATCGCCAACACCTTGGTTACATCCGGAATCTGGAAGGTTGCTTCAGCGTGCGTGTTGAGCACGATTTGGGCGTTGCCCAGGCTCGGATTCTGCGTTTGCACCGTTCCACCCTCGAGGATGTTATTAGCCACCATGACGGGTGGGATCGGCACGTTGACCGTGTCGCCGGCATGCGCCAGGACCGGCTCGTAATCGCGATTCACCAGGTTCCCCATGATGAGGTTCCCGACCAGCACCGGCAATGCGTCGGCCGCCACCAGTTTCACAATCGCGTTTGCGACATTTGCTGAGGTAATTGCTGCCATTTGTTCTCCTTTGTTTGTCAATCGCCGGCGGCAAGACCCGCTGGCGTTACTTTCCTACATTCCCCGAAGGGTCTGCGACGCCACGCGCACGATCTCCTCTCGTACGCGCTGCATCTCTTCCGCGCTCATACCCGGGCGGATCTGTTCGATACTCACCGTTTCCCGGCCGCCTGACGGGGCCTTCAGGGTGACCGTCATCCCGGTTCCCCCTGCAATGCGGGCCGGCAGAAACTCCGGATTCTCGCTGACGAAAGCGGTGAGATAATCCTTCAACGGCATCTCACCGCTCTCGCCGCGAGCCACCAGCCGTCCGTCCTCGGCGCGCGTGATTCCGTCCTGCACCGCCTTGAACGCCAGGTCGATCTTGGCCACGCCGAGACGCTGCAGTTCGGCTCTAACCGCCGAACTGCGCTCCGCCTCGGCTGCCATCTGGCGGCTGTGCTTGTTCTCTTCCACAAGCTCGTTGAGCCTGCGTTCCATTTGTTCCCGGCGCTTGCGCTCCTCCACGAGCTCGGCCTTGTAAGCCGGCTCGCTTTTGGACTGCTCAGCGCTGGAGTACTCCTGGATCGCCTGCCGCACAATTGCTTGAATGTCGATTTCTTCCATAGGCCTCCTAAAAGGGGCCAGGGGTCAGGGGTCGGGGGTCAGGGAAACGCAGTCACGCGCCCCGGCCCCGACCCCCAAAGACGGGGGGTACCCCGCCTGACCCCTGGCCCCTGCTTTTGTTGCTACCGGTCGATTTCCTCGGCGACCTGGTTCTTGATTTCCTGGCGCGCGTCGGCGAGGTACTTGAATGCCAGGGTCTTGAAGACTTGCTTCTTCAAGGTCTCTGAGCCGATCCCCAGGTCCAGCAGCTTTTTGGCGTCGTCGAGCTCACCGCCGAAATCGTCGATGTCGAACTCGTCGAGCCCGGATACCTCGATCGCGATTTCGTCCTGCCGGGCCGCGGCGATGGCTCCCAACACCTGCTTCAAGGTGTCTTTCACGACATCGCCGTAC
>Ga0116223_10003050_pt1 | contig 15308 bp, 10 predicted proteins | sample Sb_taG_3_FD_90092 | JGI IMG/M metagenome (GOLD analysis project Ga0116223, IMG submission 90092) | Peat soil microbial communities from Weissenstadt, Germany - Sb_50d_a_PC metaG | ecosystem: Environmental > Terrestrial > Soil > Wetlands > Peat | place: Germany: Weissenstadt | collected 2010-09-21 | reverse complement strand
GCCCGATTTCTTGCGCAGAATGGGAACGTTATGCCCGGCGTTGACATAAGCCACGTTTCCGGTCGCCGGATCCAGCTCGGCAAGAAAAGCGGTGGTGAAGCGATTTCCGCCTGCGCTGTTCGAGCAGGCATAGCGATTCACGCCGGCCACCAGTTCGGCCAGCGCGACGCCGCTCGTCGACAACGTCCGCAGACTAGCCTGGAAGGTCGCCATCAGCATCGCCGCCGGAATACTCTTTCCCGCCACATCGGCCACCACAAACAGAATGCGGTCGGCGCTCGGTTCCCGCCCCGGCCGCAGGATCACATCGTAGTAATCGCCCGCCACCGTGTTTGCCGGACGCGTCGCATAAGCAATCTGGTATCCCGGAATCTGCAGCGGCGCGCCCGGCAACAACCACGCTTGAATATCCTTGGCGATCTCCAGATCGCGCTTCATCACCACCCGATCCGCCAGCTCCAGCAGCAAGACGACGAACATCAACAGCCCGCCCCAGAAATGCAAGTCCAGTCCCTGGACCTCGACATGTTTGTCGCCGTTGATGTAAGTAAACCCGCCGCCAGGAAAGAACAGCAGAATCAGCGCCAGCAGCAGCAGCACGCGGCGCGCCGGGGTCAGCTTTTCCAGGATCGCCCAGAACAGCGCCTTCGCGATTTGCCAGCCCCGACGTGGTAGGGACCCTTTCGTCTGCAGATCGTCCAGCCCTGCCGAGTAGAGCCGGTAGCTCGAGCGCGCATCTTTTTCAAACTGCGACCAGAGCTGGCTCACGGCCAGCCCCTCGCTCACCCGAAGCCAGAACTGCCGAGCGCTCTTGAATCGGGGTCGCGGCGAAACCGTCTGCTTAGAGGAAGCCATGTCGGAGCCAACATTATAGGCTGGCGCCCGCTTACGGATGCTCGCTCTGTTCCGGAACCAGCCCCGGCGGCGGCGCTGGAATCGCAATGTCCAGTTTGTTCACCGCCCCGAGCGATGACAATGGCTTGTCGAATTCGCTCACGTTGCCCACCACCAGTACTGCCATCTGCTCGCGGTGGATGTACTTCGCCGCTACCAGCGCTACGTCTTCCTTCGTAACTCCTTCGATCCCTTTCTGAAAGTTCTCCAGAAAATCCAACGGATAGCCGTAAAACTCGTACGCCATTTTTTCCTGCAAAACCTTCGCCGGTGAATCGAAATGGAAGACAAAAGAATTCAGAATGGCGTCCTTGGCGCGCTTGATCTCCGCATCGTTGATGGGACGCTTGGCGAGATCGGCGATCTCCTCATCGAGCGCCTGAATGGATTCGATGGTGGTCTTGCTCTTCGTCATCACCATCAGCCGCAGCATTCCGGGATGATCCCAGCCCGCGCCCACTCCGCCGCCGACTCCGTAGGCGAGCCCTTTGGTGGTTCGAATGTCGTTAAATAACCGCGACGAAAATCCTCCGCCGAAAGCCTCGTTGAGCACCGAGGTCGCGAAATAATCCGTAGTGTGGCGCGTAATGCCCAGCGCCACCATTTCAATGGTGCTCTGATTCACGTCGGTCTTGTCGACCTCGTAATACCCTGGTTTTGCAGGATCAGGCCTCGCGGGCTCCGCATCCTTCGCCCACGGTCCCTTGGGCCAGGACCCGAAAGCCTCGCGCAGACGGGCTTCCATCTTCGCCGAGTCGAAGTCTCCGACCACGCCCAGGATGATGTTGTTCGGGTGAACGTACTTGCCATGCCACTCGACCAGATCCTGACGCGTGATCGCCGCCACCGTTCGATACTCGGGCACTCGCGCATACGGATTGTTTGCGCCGTACACCAGCTTCGCCGCTTCCCGTCCCGCGATCTGCCCAGGATCGTCATTGCGCCGCGAGATGCCGTCATACATCCCCTTCTGCGCAATTCCAATTTTGCCGGCGCGGAACTCCGGATTCTTCAGCACATCCTCGAACACGCGAAACACGTCGTCGAAATCTTCTTTCAAACACGACCAACTCACGCTGGTCGAGTCGATGCGTCCACCGGTCTCGACCTTGGCGGCGCGCTGCTCCAAGTAGTCGTCCAGTTGGTCGCCAGTCTGGGACTTGGTGCCGCCGGTGCGCCACACGTCGCCATAAATATCGGTCAGCCCCGTCTTGTTTGCCGGAACCGAGCGCTCGCCGCCGCGAATGCGAGCGATGCCGTCAATGGTCGGCAACTCGTGGTCTTCCTGAAGAAAAACCACCATGCCATTCGGAAACACGATGCGCTTCGGCTGCGGCGGATGAAACGCCGGCAACTTCGGAATCGGTATTTGCTGCCAGGCCTGCGCCTGCGCCCAAAGCTGCACATCAAAATTGCCGCTCAAGAAAGTAATGACAATGACGAGGACGACAGCAAAGAAGGATAAGTTTGCGCGCTTCACTGTCCACCTCCTTGCGGCCCGGCGCCAGTTCCAGGCGGCGCGCCGGCAAACTCGATGATCCCCACCGTCCGGTTATCGGGCGTAAACGTCTGATTCGCGACCCGGCGGATATCCGCCTTGGTAACTTTTTCGATCCGGTCGACCGAGCGGAAAAGCTCCCGCCAATCGTCATAGCGCGCCTGATCGAGGCCGAGCGCGAACGCCAGACCCTCATTCGATCCGAGCGAGCGGATCAGGTTGGCTTTGGCTCGCGTCTTGATCATTCTTAGCTCTTCATCCGAAATGTCTTCTTTCTTCAGCCGTTCAATCTCCACATGAATCGCATCGCCCACTTCCTGCGGCGTGTGGCCCGGGATCGGGGTGGCGTAAAACGCGAACAGATGCGGATATTTGTTTCCCGGCATGCCGGTGAATCCGGCTGCATCCGACGCGATCTGCTTGTCGCGAACCAGCGCCCGGTAGAGGCGCGAGGTGCGTCCATTCGACATCAGGTCGGTGATCGCGTCGTAGACCTGGTCATCCGGGCTGCGGTAATCGGGCCGGTGATAGCCTTCTAGATAAATCGGCTGCGTCTGCTCGTGCAGCACGACCGTCCGCTCGGAATTCTGCGCCGGCTCGGTTGTCGTCGCCGTGTCGGGCTTGGGACGCGCCGGAATCCGCGAGAAATATTTTTCGACTATCGGCATGGTTTCCGAAGCTTTTACGTCTCCAACCACGGAGACCACCATGTTCGAGGGCACATAGTACTTATCGAAGAAAATCTGCGCGTCGCTCGCCGAGAAAGAATTCAAGTCCGAGATCCATCCGATGGTCGGCCGGTGATAAGGATGGGCTGCGAATGCCTCTTCCGTGAATTGCTCGAGCAATCGCCCGATGGGATTGCTGTCAACCCGCATGCGGCGCTCTTCGATCACCACGTTACGCTCTTTGTAAAACTGCCGCATCACGGGATGCAGAAAGCGCTCCGATTCCAGATAGGCCCACAATTCCAGCCGGTTGATGGGGAACGAGTAGAAATATTGGGTCTCGTCCCAACTGGTGGAGGCGTTCATGTCCTCCCCACCTTCGCCTTCGACGATCTTGCCGAACTCGTTGTTGTAAGGCGCGGAGAACTTGTCGGCGGCCGCAATCGCGTCCTTCCAGCTTTGCTCGAGCTGCTTGAGCTTCTGTTCGTCGCGTCCCACCGGCTTGTCGCGCTCGGCAATGTAGGCGGCATAAGCCTCTTCGACTTTCGCCAGCGCAACTTTTTCGCCGGCATAGTCGCGCGTCCCAATCGTGTCCGTCCCCTTGAAGGCCATGTGCTCGAACATGTGCGCGAGGCCAGTCTTGTCCATAGGATCCTGCACCGATCCCGCGTCCACATGCGTGAAAAACGAAAAGACCGGAGCCTCGGGCCGCTCGCAGATGATAATGGTGAGCCCATTGGCCAGCTTCTTAACGGTAGTGCGTTTCTCAAAAGAGCCCAGATCTTGCCCGAGAGCAAGCGAGCAGAGCACGAAACAGACAACAATTGTTTGTATAGAAGTTAAGCGGGATTTCATTCAGCCTCCACGACGCAACACCAAAAATTCGAAGTTACGTGGAGGCAGGGAAGATTGTCAAACGGCGGCCTGCGCGCTTGGTTGCGCGCCAACTATACTGGAGGCCGTTTTGAAGTCGTAGCTCGTAGCTCGCAACTAGAAGCTCGCGCCACTCCATGTCCACGCCCACCATCGTCGAAGTCGAGGGCCGCAAGCTCAAGCTTTCGAATCTTGAGAAGGTCCTCTATCCCGCCACCGGTTTCACTAAGGGGCAGGTGGTGGATTTCTACGTCCGCATTGCCCCCGTGCTGGTGCCGCATCTCGCCGGACGGCCACTCACCATGAAGCGCTATCCCGAAGGCGTAGGCGACGACCAGGAATATTTCTTCAAAAAGAACGCGCCCATGCATCGGCCCGACTGGGTGAAGACCGCGCCCATCTGGAGCGAGAGCAACCACCGCACCATCCATTTCATTCTTGCCAACGATTTGCCCACGCTGGTGTGGATCGCGAACCTGGCCTCGATTGAACTGCATCCGTCGCTCTCGCTGGCCGCCGACATTCGGACGCCGACCGCGATTGTTTTTGATCTTGACCCTGGACCTCCGGCGAACATTGTGCAGTGCGCGCAGGTTGGCCTCTGGGTGCGCGAAATTTTCGATCACTTCGGGCTGCAGAGCTTTCCAAAAACCTCCGGCTCGAAGGGGCTGCAGATCTATATCCCGTTAAATCCGGTCCCGTTGCATACGAAAACCAGTTACGAGCAGACGAAATCTTTCGCCCACGCAGTGGCGCGTCTGCTGGAGCAGGAGCATCCCGAACTCGTTGTCTCTGATATGAAGAAGGCTGTGCGCACCAATAAGGTATTCGTCGACTGGAGCCAGAACGACGAGCACAAGACGACGATCTCGGTTTACTCTCTGCGCGCGCGCGAGCAGCCGACGGTGTCGACGCCGGTTTTGTGGGACGAAGTCGAGCAGGCGCTGAAGAAAAAAGATGCGGGGCGACTGGTGTTCGAAGCGAAAGACGTGCTCGCGCGCGTGGAGAAGATGGGCGACCTGTTCGATCCCGTGCTGAAACTGCAGCAGAAGCTGCCGCAGTTGGCCGGAGTATCTGCCGCATCGGAAAAAGAAGAGGACGAAGGCATCAGCGTCGCAGCCCAGGCCGAAGCGCGGCCGCGCCCAGAGACGAAGAGGAAGACGAAGAGGAAGACGAAGACGAAAGGGAAGCCATCCGCAGAAGAGCGGCGCAAGTTATAATTCCGGCTTGCGCTTGACTGAGCCGGGCGCTCCCAAACCACATGGCGCACCTCTACGTTGGCACCTCCGGATGGGCTTATCCGACATGGAAGCCCGCTTTCTATCCGGAAAAACTCGCGCAGAAGAAATTTCTAAACTTCTACGCATCGAAATTGAATGCCGTCGAAGTCAACTACACCTTTCGCCAGTTGGTCAAAGAGACCACCGTCCAGAACTGGATCGCCGAAACGCCCGAGCATTTTCGCTTCACCATCAAGGCGCACCAGGTGCTAACCCACATCAAGCGCCTGAAGAGCGCGGAAGAATTCCTGACGCGCTTTCTCGGTACGCTGGAGGCCTTGGAGCGCGCCGGACGCCTCGGCCCGTTGCTCTTTCAGCTGCCGCCGAATTTCAAGGCGGATCAGGCGGTGCTTTCCGAGTTTCTGAAAAGCTTGCCGCGAAGTGTGCGCGCGGCGTTCGAGTTCCGCCACGAATCCTGGTTCAGCGACGCCACCTGGGACACGCTGCGCCAGCGCAACATCGCGCTCTGTGTGGCCGAAACCGAAGAACGCGACACTCCCGACGTAGTCACCGCCGGTTTTGCTTACTACCGTTACCGCAAACCCACCTACACCGCCGAAGAACGCCAAGCGATTGGCGCCCGCATCCATGAGCATCTCGCCGCGGGCCGCGATGTCTTCGCCTACTTCAAGCACGAAGAGACTCCCGAGGGGGCGCTGTATGCGGTGGATTTGCTGCGAACTGGGGGCGAGGCGAAGGGATAGAACCGATCTGGCGATCTCATAAATGTTTTCAGAGGACGAGCGCTTAAAACCCGCACTATCCGCCCGCATCCTGTTCGTTACTTCTCGGGTTCCGCCTGACCTCCCATACTTAGCTCATGGCCTCGGATGCCAATGCCCGGACGCTCTCTGCCTTTCTCGACTATCTGCGGGTCGAGCGCGGCTCGGCGAAGTTGACGATTGCCGCTTACAGCAGCGACCTCGCGCAGTTCGCGGAGTTTCTGGAGAAGCGCCGCGTGGTCCTGAACCGAGCGCAGCGCGAAGATGTACGTGAATACATCCAGGAATTGTTTTCCAACCAACTCGACGGGCGCTCGGTGGGACGGAAGCTTTCGGCCATCCGGCATCTTTACCGGCATTTGCTGCTCGATGGAAAGATCGACAAGGATCCGACTCTGAACATCGACTTGCCGAAGCAGTGGAAGGCGCTGCCAAAAGCACTGAGCCGCGACGAAGTCGGAGCCATGCTGGCCGAGACGAAGCTGGCCGAGACGCCTCCGCGCAATGAAACGCTGCGCGCTCGTGCTCTCGCGCTCCGCGATCATGCCATGCTCGAGCTTCTTTATGCCGCGGGCGTGCGTGTTTCCGAAGTGGCCGACGCGCGTCTGGAAGACCTGAAGCTTGAAATGGGATACATCCTGGTCCGCGGCAAGGGCGACAAAGAGCGCATGGTGCCGCTCGGAGTGCCGGCCCAGCGGGCATTACAGCAATATCTGAAAAACGGCAGGGAAGTGATCGCTAAGAAAAGAAGTTCGCCGCTCTTGTTCCTAGGCACAGGAGGCCGGCGCTTGACACGTCAGCGCCTCTGGCAGTTGGTCGGGACGGCGGGTCTCGCTTCGGGACTTGCTTCAGGACGACACGCCAGTCCGCACATGCTGCGGCACTCCTGCGCGACGCATATGGTGGAGAATGGGGCCGACCTGCGCACGGTCCAGACCATCCTCGGCCACGCCGACATTTCGACGACGCAGATTTATACGCACGTTGCCCTCGACCGGCTGAAGAGCGTGTACGCGAAGCATCATCCGCGGGCGAAAGCGAGGAACCATTTGTAATTGGTAATTTGTAATTGGTAATTTGAACACCATTCCGGCGCGATACTCGCGTTTCGGTCTTGACCTGATTTTCAAATTACAAATTACAAATCACCAATTACAAATTTCTTCGCATGAGCGTGGCCGCTAACAACTCGCGCACCATCGTCGAACGCGCCACCGACGACTTCCTCCGCCACTTGCGGGAGCGCAATGCCTCGGCGCACACCATCAAGGCTTACACCGGAGACCTCGACAACTTTGCAGCCTACATAGGTCCGAGAATGGGCTCGCGCGCCTGGAAGACGATCGACCACATCGCGATCCGCGGCTTCCTCTCGCATCTGTACGACAAAGGATTGAGCAAAACTTCCGTCGCCCGCGCGCTGGCCGCGGTGCGGTCGCTTTATCGCTGGCTGGCGCAGGAAGGGGTGGTCGAGCAGAATCCGGCGAAGCTGGTTTCCACGCCACGGCTGCCGAAGAAACTGCCGCGCGTTCCGACGATTGAGGAAATGAATTTTGTGCTCGACGGCAAAATGCCGGAGGTGGCATCGTTTCCCGAGCGCGATCGTCTGATGTTCGAACTGCTCTACGGCTGCGGCATTCGCAACTCGGAGCTGGTGGGCATCAATCTCGATGACATCAGCCTGAGCAACGAGGCGATTCTGATTCGCGGCAAAGGGAAGAAGGAACGTTACGTCCCCTTCGGAGGGTCGGCGCTCGGGGCGCTGGCCGTCTACCTGCCGTGGCGGCAACAGCTGCTCGCCACTCTGAGGAATACGCTGAAAAAGACGATGCCAGCGAAAGGCATGCCCGCGCTGCTCGTCAACCAGCGCGGTGGACGGCTTACGACGCGCAGCGTGGGACGCATCGTCAAGCGCATCGCGGTGGCCAAGGGACTGTCGCCAGAGGTCCATCCGCATACTCTGCGTCACGCCTTCGGCACGCACATGCTGGAAGAGGGAGCGGACCTGCGCGCCATCCAGGAACTGCTCGGGCATGAGCGGCTGGCGACTACGCAGCGCTACACGCAGCTTTCGGTCAAACACATGATGGACGTCTACGATCAGACTCACCCGCGCGCGAAGTGACGGGCGGTGGGTCAGTTTCCGGAAACTGATCCACGACCACGTGACGGCGTTCCTTGCGCGTTGCTGCCCTGGCATGAGATAGTACCCCGTTTCGACCTTCGACCAGCTAACGGTGTCATGATCCGTCTTCTTCCGCGCGAAACCAAGTTTTTCGATTTGTTTGCCGAGCTTTCCACCCACATGAATGAGGGTGCGCGCTTGTTGCACAGCATTCTGGAAGATCCCCACGACCTGGAAGCCCGCGTCGACCAGATGCAAGCCATAGAGCATCGGGGCGACAAGGCGACCCACGCCATCATGACCAAACTGAACCAGAGCTTTATTACGCCTTTCGACCGCGAAGACATTCATCGGCTGGCGTCTTCGCTGGACGACGTTCTCGACTTCATGAATACGGCTGCCACACGCCTGGTGATGTATAAAATCGCGCAGCCCACGGCGGCGGCGGCGGAGTTGGCGGGAATCCTGGTGCTGCAAAGCGAAGAACTGGCGCGCGGGGTTTCGCTGCTGGAGAAAAATGGCCAAGTGATGCAGCACTGCGACGAGGTCAACCGGCTCGAGGACGAAGCCGATCAAGTCAGCCGCAAGGCCATTGGAGAGCTGTTCGAACACGAGAAAGATCCCATCCAACTGATCAAGATGAAAGAACTCTATGAAGTGCTCGAAATGGCAACCGACAAGGCCGAAGATGCGGCCAACGTATTGGAAGCGATCGTGCTGAAGAGCGCGTAGGTTCAACCCTATCCCGATGCCACCGCCGCCAAGGAGCGAACCCAGGTGAACGTGGAAGTCCTGCTGGTAGTGATTACGGTTCTGGTCGCTCTGATTTTCGACTTCTTCAATGGGTTTCACGATGCGGCCAACAGCATCGCTACGGTTGTTTCGACGCGTGTTCTCTCTCCCAAGCTGGCGGTGGTGTGGGCGGCGGTATTCAACTTCCTGGCCGCTTTTCTGCTGGGCACTGCGGTGGCCAACACGATCGGCCGCGGCATGATTCGACTCGATGCAGTGGATCAGTACGTGGTGCTGGCGGCGTTGTTCGGCGCCATTGTTTGGGATCTGCTGACGTGGTGGTGGGGTCTGCCCACTTCATCGTCACACGCGTTAATCGGTGGATACGCTGGCGCCGCCATGACGCATGAGGCACTTCATGTCGGATGGCGTTCCGCGCCATCGGTGATCATCGCCGCCGGGTGGTACAAGACTCTGATCTTCATTATGGTCGCACCCATCATGGGACTGGTCATGGGCTTCACGTTCATGGTTGCCGTTTATTGGCTAATGAGAAACAAAGCGCCGCAACCGGTCGACAAGTGGTTCCGCAAACTGCAACTTCTCTCGGCAGCCGCCTATAGCCTGGGACACGGCGGCAACGACGCGCAAAAAACCATGGGCATCGTCGCCGGCGCTCTCTATACCGCCGGATTCATGAGCAAGGAAGACATGCTCGGCAGCTGGGGACACCTGCACTGGCCCATCATCCTCGCGGCTCATGCCGCCATCGCCGCCGGAACTTATTTTGGAGGCTGGCGCATTGTGCACACCATGGGGCAGAAGATCACGAAGCTGAAACCGGTTGGCGGTTTTTGCGCCGAGAGTGCCGGAGCCATCACTCTGTTCGCGACTGCCCTGGCCGGAATTCCAGTGAGCACGACCCACACCATTACCGGGGCCATTGTGGGCGTGGGTGCTGTCAACCGGTTGTCGGCAGTGCGTTGGGGGGTTGCGACGCGAATTGTGTGGGCCTGGCTGGTCACCATTCCCGCGGCGGCGGTCATGTCCGCCGCGACTTTTTGCTTGATCCGGTTTTTTCTGCGGCAGGCGTGAGTTTCCCGGGTACGTGGATCCAGTCCGGTTCCTGACATTTCCGCCGAGTCACGGTAAAAAACCTCATTACCCCGGTAACTTTGCGCGGGCGTGCCCTTGCTCCAACATGGCAGCAGGGAGTTCCGTGCTCGCGCAAGGGGCTTTCACAAATCGCGGATTTTCAGGTCGAGCCTCAAAGCCTGGACGATCGGGACAATGAAGATGAGTAAAATCGCCAAGGAAAGTATTCTGCTGCTATCGCTGTTCCTGATTGCGGCGACGGTGCAATTCTTCGCCGAGTCGCTGCCCATGGCTCTCTGCTTTTATTTTCTGCCGACTTTGTACTCGGCCTACCACTTCGGACGCCGGCACGCGACTCTCACCGCCTTCGCCTGCGTATTCCTGGTCGTTCTGCTGGACTTCCTTAACAATATGGTACCCGGACATCGGGTGCTGACGCTGCCAGGGGAGCGGCTCTTCAACTTCGCCATCTGGGCGGGGAGTTTGGCGGTTGTCGGCTACGTGATGGGTACGCTTTACGAGCGCAAGGAGGCGATGACCGCCGACATCCGGGAAAGTTTCAGCGGCCTGCTGCTGGTTCTGCAACACGTCATGGCCAATGAGAAGCTCGGCAGCGGCGAAAACCAGCGTGTGGTGCAGGCGTCAACCAGAATGGCCGAGGCGATGGGCCTGGGTTCCGATCGCGTCGAGTTGCTGCGGTCGGCAGTGTTGCTGCGGGATCTGAGCAAGCTCGGCATCAGCAACGACATTCTCTACAAAGCCGCGGACATGAGCCGCGACGAAGTGGTTGCCAGTTTCCGCAAGCCCCGCAAGGCCGATGCGCGCACCCAGGCCGTCGGGAATGCGCTGCGGCGGGTGATCCCGATCATCGTCGCGCAGCAGATTTTGCAGGATCAGGGAGCGCGTTCGGTCAACGTTCCGATCGAGGCTCACATTCTGGCCGTGGCCGATGCCTACCAAAAATTGATCAGCGGCGCTGCCGGCAAATCTCTCTCGCCTCACCAGGCCGAAGAGGAGATTGTGGCGGGGGCTGGCCAGAAGTTCCACGCCGGTGTTGTGGACGCCTTCACGAAGGTTTTGGGCGGGCAAGCTAAGAGCGCGGGCGCATAAAACCACGGGTAGACAAAGTTAACGAGGTGCGGTTTCAGCCAGCGCCGAATTCTTCGATTCAGATTCCGGTCGGCTCGAGTTTTTTCCGCGCAATTCTTTTTTTCTCAATTCTTGCCACATCGCCACCACTCTGGTTTTCAGCTCGGAAGTCAGCTGCTCGTACGCGGCCTCGCTCGCCTCATTCAGTGGCGGAGGTTGAATCGGCTTGCCGAATGCCAGTTGCAAATCGGTGAACTTGGGGAACTTTTTGTGACGCGGCCAGGCTTCGTAGAAGCCCTCGATCGCGACCGGGACAATCGGAGCTTGCGTGTGAATCGAGAGGATCGCGGCACCCTTGCGGAATACTCTCGGGTTGCCGTCGTTCGTGCGTTCGCCCTCGGGATACAGAACGAGAATGTGTCCCTGGCTGAGGCCATAAGCTCCGGCACGCATGGCTGACACCAGGTTCGTGTCCGGATCGAGGATCACCACGCGAAGCCATCGTGCCAGTCGCCGCAAGAATCCTTTACCGAAGATGTCGCTCGTGCCCAGCGCAAAGGTATCGCGAAACAGGCGCCACGGCAGTGCCCCGGCCATCACCATCGGATCGATATAGCTCTCGTGATTCGAACAGAGCAGGTACGGGCCCTTTTCGGGCAGATTTTCGAGTCCGCGCATTCTTAAGTGAAAGCAGTCGAGCGCGAAAAGATAAATCAATTTCCCCAGCAGAAAGAAAAAGACTTCAGCGAAAATATTGTGGCGCGCCAGCGCGAGAACCTCGGGATCGGTCGATAGCTCGTTCAAAGAAGGCTCGCTCAAGATCGTCGACCAAGCCGGTGCCGCCGCGCTGGCTTGGCCCTCGCCGCGGCTCGCGCTGGCAAGAACGGCATCGACCAGGTCGCGCACCGAGTAAATTTCCGCCAGTTGCGCCTCGGGCACTTCGCCGCCAAGCTGCTGCTCTAGCGCGGTCAGCAATTCAATGCGCTGCATGGAATCGAGTGCCAAATCGAGCTCCAGATTGTGGGTGGGACGAATCGCCTCGAGCTGGCTGCGCGAAGACTCCCGCGACGATTCCTGAACTATGGCGAGGGCGCGCCTTACGTCCTCCCGCTCCATCCACAATTGCTCGTTGTTGGTTAGCGGCTTCTCTTTCTCCATGCCAACGTCCGATTCGCGGCCGCCGTCGTTTTGTTTCAGCTCCCGAACCTTCTTCTCAATCTGGAAGCGTTTTAACTTGCGCGTCGTCGTGCGCGGCAGGTCATCCTGCCAGATGTCGTAACTGCCCAGACGTTTGGTGGAAGCGATCTTGTGGGAAAGCGCTTCAATCTCGAGGCGGATCGCCTCTTTTGAGTTGACGATCTTGCGCTCGCGCAGCAGTTCGAAGTTGGGCACGACCACGGCATGCAGCCGCTCGGACGTCGGATCACCCGGGCGCGCCTCCCATGCCATCACGCAAATTTCTTTCACGCACGGCGCCCGGAGGTAGTGCGCCTCGATCTCCTCCGGATACACATTTTTTGCATTGGCGAGCACGATGATTTCCTTGCGCCGCCCAGTGATGAACAGATTGCCGCCGGAATCGAAGTAGCCGAGATCGCCGGTGTAGAGCCAGCCGTCGCGCAGCACCTCCGCCGTGGCCTCCGGACGATTCCAATATCCCTTCATGACGAGTGCTCCGCGGATCATAATCTCACCCACGGGCGTCGCGCCTTCTTCCACCGGTTGCGGGTCCAGAATCTTGGCTTCGACCCCAGGAAAAGGCCGGCCGACCGAGCCAAATACAATAACGTGCCCCGGAGGGTTGATGAAGGCGCCGCCTGAGGTTTCCGTCAAGCCGTACGCATTCAGAACATCGATGCCAAAGGCGTAAAAGTCGCGGGCGATGGCCGGATCGAATCGCGAACCGCCGGTTATCAGATAGCGCATGCGAGCGCCGAAGGTGGCGTGAATCTTTCCAAAGAAAAGTTTGCCCGCGTTGACTCCGACTCGCCGCAGCAAGCGGTTCAACCCCATCAGCGTGTGTACCAGCGACAGCGTGAACTTGCCGCGTTTGTGCAGTTCTTTGAAAATGCGCTCGTGAATCAGGTAAAAGAACTGGGGTACAACGCAAAACACGGTGATGTTGCGGTTCTGCAAAGCGCGCAGCAATTCGGTGGTGTTAAGCGTTTCCAGATACACGACGCGCGCGCCGTTGAATAGAGGCAGGAAAAGGTTCGCCATCTGCGCGAGAACGTGAAACATCGGGAGAATTCCCAGCAGCGCATCCTCAGGACCAATCTTCATTATCGCGAGCACCGAATTCGCCTCGCCGATGAGGTTGGCGTGAGTGAGCATGACGCCCTTTGGATCGGCCGTGGTGCCCGAGGTGTAGAGCAGCGCCGCCAGGTCGTCCTCAGCGGGGACGATGGGCTGAAAGCCAGCGGGGCCGGCGGCGAAGATGGAATCGAGATCTGCGGCGAGCGTGGGTGCGAGGCTGGGTGCGCTCGCTTCAGTTGGTGTGAGGTTCTGTTCGGCGGCCGCTGACGTCATCACTAGACCTATGCCGAGTCCCTCGACCGCTTCCACGGCCACCGGAAGATACTTCACGTCGCAGAACAACAGGGACGCTCCGCTGTCGATCAACAACTTCTTCACCTCATCGGCGTGGAAAGCCGTGTCGAGCGGAACCGCCGTGCGGCCGGCGGCGATGATCCCTAAATAGGCCGCCACCCACCGCGGATGGTTCGCCGCCAGAATCGCAACGCGCGCGTCGCGCGGCACGCGAGTCGAGAGCCAGCGCGCCACGCTCTCCGACATCCGCGTCAATTCCGCGAAGGTGACACGCTCAACCGTTTGCTGCCGTTGAATCTCAAGGGCAATGTTGTCGGGGAACTTGTGGGCCGATTCCTGGAATCGCTGGTAGAAAGTGGGCATAGGTCGAAGGTGAATATACTAAAGACGGCTGGGGAAAACTAGGAACCGCGCCGATCTTACGAGCACGAGCCCGCAGCTTCTTTCGTGTTGTCCGTCCTTCGCCGTCCCTGCCGCATCTAATGTGCTAGGCTTTAAGTCATACTGTGGGACGCGTGTCCTCTGAAGGATTTCTGTTTTGATCAACACTTTATTAGGCAAGATTTTCGGGACGAAGAACGAGCGCGAGGTCAAGCGCTTGCAGCCTCGTGTGGAGGCTATCAACGCGCTTGAGCCGGAGATACAGAAGCTCTCCGACGAGCAACTCCGTGGCAAGTCGGCGGAGTTTCGCGCCCGTATTCAGGAGCGTCTCAGCTCGATCGTCGACGAGCCGGAGGCAGATCCCGACCGCCAGAAGGAAATCGAAGCGGAGCGCAGCGAGCTGCTCAAGGGCGTTCTCGACGAGTTGCTTGACGAAGCGTTTGCCGTTGTCCGCGAAGCCGGACGGCGCGTGCTCAACATGCGGCACTTTGACGTGCAGTTGATCGGCGGCATGGTTCTGCACGAAGGCAAGATCGCCGAAATGAAGACCGGTGAGGGCAAAACGCTGGTCGCTACGCTCCCGGTGTATCTGAACGCGCTGAGTGGACGCGGCGTGCACGTGGTCACGGTCAATGACTACCTGGCCAAGCGCGACTCGGAATGGATGGGAAAGCTCTACAGTTTTCTCGGTCTTAGTGTTGGCGTCATCGTCCACGACCTTGATGACGAGCAGCGCCGCGCCGCCTACGCAGCGGACGTGACCTACGGCACCAACAACGAATTCGGTTTCGACTATCTGCGCGACAACATGAAGTTCGACCTGCATGATTGCGTGCAGCGCGTGCACCACTTTGCCATCGTCGACGAAGTCGATTCCATCCTCATCGACGAAGCCCGCACGCCGCTCATCATTTCGGGCGCGAGCGAAGAGTCCACGGACAAGTACTACAAGGTGAATCGCATTATCCCCAAGCTCGAAAAGGGAGAAGAAATAGATACCCAGCCGGGCGAGCCCAAAATCATGACCGGGGACTATGTGGTCGACGAAAAACACCGCAACGTTACGGTCAGCGACGACGGCTGGGAAAAAGTCGAGAAGCTGCTGGGGATCGGCAACATCGCCGACCCGGAAAACTGGGCGCTGAAGCATCACGTGGAGACTGCCGTCAAAGCGCATGCGCTATACCGGAAAGACGTCGAATACGTAGTGAAAGACGGCGAAGTACTGATTGTGGACGAATTCACCGGGCGCCTGATGCCGGGCCGCCGCTGGTCCGACGGTCTGCACCAGGCGATCGAAGCCAAGGAGAATGTGAAGATCGAACGCGAGAATCAAACCCTCGCCACCATCACGTTCCAGAACTATTTCCGCATGTATAAAAAGCTGGCGGGCATGACGGG
>Ga0116223_10003048_pt1 | contig 15312 bp, 8 predicted proteins | sample Sb_taG_3_FD_90092 | JGI IMG/M metagenome (GOLD analysis project Ga0116223, IMG submission 90092) | Peat soil microbial communities from Weissenstadt, Germany - Sb_50d_a_PC metaG | ecosystem: Environmental > Terrestrial > Soil > Wetlands > Peat | place: Germany: Weissenstadt | collected 2010-09-21 | reverse complement strand
TGGCTTGCCGGGTGGCGGGCTCAATATCGCGTATGAGGCGATCGACCGGCATGTCCTGGCGGGTCGCGGGCAGAAGTTGGCGCTGCGCTGGATTGGTCGCAACGATCAAATACATGACTACAGCTACGCGGCGCTCGGCGCGGCGACGAACCGTTTTGCGAACGTCCTGGCACAGCGTGGGGTAGCGAAAGGAGATCGCGTTTTCTCCTTGCTCGGCCGGGTGCCCGAACTTTACATCGGCGCTTTCGGCACACTCAAGAACGGCAGCGTCTTTTCGCCGCTGTTTTCGGCGTTCGGGCCGGAGCCGATCAAAGCCCGCATGACGATCGGCAGTGCCAAGGCGCTTATTACGTCTGAGGCATTTTACCGGCGGAAGATCGAGCCCTGGCGAAAGGAACTCGCAAGTTTAGAGCATGTCTTTCTGACTGAGTGTTCAGGCACCCTTCCAGATGGCACGATCGAGCTGGCCGCAGCATTGGCGCAAGCGCCGGATTCGTTCGAGATCGTAGGGACGAGTTCCGAAGACATGGCCTTGCTGCACTTTACAAGCGGAACGACCGGACGGCCCAAGGGTGTTGTGCACGTGCATGAGGCGGTCGTCGCTCATCATATCACCGGACGGCTCGCGCTCGATCTGCATTCGGATGACACCTTTTGGTGCACGGCCGACCCGGGCTGGGTCACGGGGACATCCTACGGCATCGTCTCTCCGCTTACCAACGGGGCGACCATGATCGTCGACCAGGCCGAATTCGACGCGGAACGCTGGTACCGCATCCTGCAGGAGCAGAAGGTCTCTGTTTGGTACACGGCGCCGACGGCCATCCGCATGTTGATGAAGGTGGGGGCCGAGGTCACCAAGCGGTTTGACTTGTCCAAGCTGCGTCTGATGGCGAGCGTCGGCGAGCCGCTCAACCCGGAGGCCGTGGTTTGGGGCGTCGAGGCCTTCGGCAAACCGTTCCATGACAACTGGTGGCAGACCGAGACCGGCGGAATCATGATCTCCAACTATCCGTCGATGGACGTCAAGCCGGGCTCGATGGGCCGCCCATTGCCTGGTATCGCGGCCGGCGTCGTTGAGCGCATCGAAGATGGCACGGTTCGCGAAATCACGAAGCCGATGGCGATGGGCGAACTCGCGCTGCGCCCGGGCTGGCCGTCGATGATGCGCGCTTATCTCAACGAGGACGAACGCTACCGGAAGTGTTTCGCCGGCGGCTGGTATCTTACCGGCGACCTCGCGATGCGCGACGACGAGGGTTATTACTGGTTTGTTGGTCGGGCTGATGACGTGATCAAGAGTGCCGGCCATCTCATCGGTCCGTTCGAAGTCGAAAGCGCGCTGATGGAGCATCCCGCCGTTGCCGAGGCAGGCGTGATCGGTATTCCCGAACCGACCATCGGCGAAATGGTCAAGGCCTATGTCGCGCTCAAGGACGGTTTCAAGCCCAGCGAGGCGCTGCGCAAGGAATTGCTTGGCCATGCGCGCCAACGTCTCGGCCCGGCAGTTGCGCCGAAGGACATCGCTTTCCGCCAGAATTTGCCGAAGACGCGCAGCGGCAAGATCATGCGCCGCTTGCTCAAGGCCCGTGAGCTGGGCCTTCCGGAGGGCGACATCTCGACGCTCGAAAGCGAGGAGCGATGACGGTGCCAACTGACAAGCCGCGCTTGTCGCGCGATCATATGCTGGACTTGCTGAAGCAGATGATCCGTATCCGTCGTTTCGAGGACAAGTGCGCAGAGCTCTACACGCAGGAAAAGATCAGGGGCTTTCTGCACCTTTACGACGGTGAGGAAGCGATTGCCGTCGGCGTTATACCGGTGCTCGAGAAGCGTGATCGAATCGTAGCTACCTACCGCGAGCATGGGCAGGCGTTGGTGCGCGGCGTGCCGATGACCACGGCGCTTGCGGAGATGTACGGAAAACAGGAAGGCTGCAGCCACGGACGCGGCGGCTCCATGCACCTGTTTGATCGAGCAACAAACTTCTATGGCGGCAATGCCATTGTGGGTGGCGGGCTGCCGTTGTCAATTGGGCTCGCGCTCGCCGATCGTATGCGGGGCAGCGACATCGTGACGACCTGTTTCTTCGGCGACGGCGCTGTTGCCGAAGGTGAATTTCACGAAACCATGAATCTGGCCGCACTGTGGGGCCTGCCGGTCCTGTTCGTGTGCGAAAACAATCTTTACGCCATGGGAACGGCCTTGGCTCTTTCGGAATCGGAGACCGACATCCAGCGCAAAGCGGCCTGCTACCGGATCGCTTCGGAGACAGTCGACGGCATGGATGTCATCGCCGTCGAGGCTGCCGCCCGTCGGGCGGTGCATGCCGTGCGCGAGAGCCGTAAGCCCTATTTCCTGGAATGCCGGACTTACCGGCTACGCGCACATTCGATGTTCGATGCTCAGCTCTATCGCGACAAGGCCGAGATCGAGGCCTGGCGGCACAAGGATCCGATTGTGCGTTTTCAGGTATGGCTGGAGGCCAATCACATGGTTCATGCGGACGACTTGACGCGTATCGAGGCCGACGTGGCGGCGGAGATCACCGAGGCCGTCGCTTTCGCCGAGGCCGGAACGTGGGAGCCGGTCGAGCAGCTCACCAGATTTGCCTACGCAGATAAAGCGAGCGAGCCCGTCAGCGAGGTCCTATGGAACAAGTGACGATACAGCCCGCAGTGACCGAGATCACCTATCGCGACGCGATGCGCGAGGCTATTCGCGATGCATGTCGGCGCGACGAACGTGTCTTCTTGATGGGTGAGGATGTTGGCCGCTATGGCGGCTGCTACGCGGTAAGCAAGGGTCTCCTGGCCGAATTCGGTCCCGAGCGGATCCGCGATACGCCGCTGTCGGAATCCGGCTTCACTGGCGCCGGGATCGGTGCGGCGATGGCCGGCATGCGCCCAATCGTCGAGTTGATGACGGTGAATTTCAGCCTCCTCGCGCTCGACCAAATTCTCAATAACGCCGCCACGGTGCGCCACATGTCGGGAAATCAGTTCGGCGTGCCGCTCGTCATCCGCATGGCGACCGGGGCCGGTCGCCAAGTGGCAGCCCAGCACTCGCACAGCCTCGAGGGTTGGTACGCGCATATCCCCGGGATCAAGGTGCTCGCACCGGCGACCGTGGAAGATGCGCGTGGCATGTTGTGGACGGCGCTTCAGGAGCCTGATCCGGTGCTGATCTTTGAAAACGTCATGCTTTACAACATGACGGGCAAGTTGGCTCAGGACGCCGGCCCGGTTGATATCGACAAGGCCTCAGTTCGGCGTCCCGGGCGCGATATTTCGCTCATCACCTATGGCGGATCCTTGTGGAAGACGCTGGAAGCGGCTGCCGCGCTCGCCGGCGAGAACATCGATGCCGAGGTGATCGATTTACGCAGCCTGAGGCCGCTTGACGACGCGACCATCATGACTTCGGTCGCCAAGACCCGCCGGGCGGTTATCGTCGACGAAGGCTGGCGCAGCGGCAGCCTGTCGGCAGAAATCGGCATGCGTATCGTTGAACAGGCGTTCTGGGAACTCGACGCTCCAATCGGCCGCGTGTGCAGCGCGGAGGTGCCGATTCCGTATGCCCGCCACCTCGAGAGCGCGGCGATCCCGCAGGTGCCTGGGATTGTCGCGGCCGCCAAGGCTGCACTTCGAAAATCGTAGAGGAAACGCCGTGGATTTCCGCATGCCTTCCCTCGGTGCCGATATGGAAGCAGGTACGCTGGTGGAATGGCTGGTCAAGCCCGGCGATCAGGTCAAACGTGGCGACGTCGTCGCCGTGGTCGAGACGCAGAAAGGTGCGATCGAGATCGAAGTCTTCGAGGCCGGCAAGATCGAACAGATTCTTGTTGGACTTAACACCAAGGTGGCGGTCGGGACCCCGCTGGCGCGAATTCGAACCGAACTCGAAGGACCACTCGGCGCTGTCACAGCCGCTCCGTCGCCGGCAGCGCCGGCCATCCCGCTCGCGCCGCCGCCTTTGGTGCGGGCACCCGTTGCGCCGCCTCCGCCCGTCGCGCGAGGTGCCGCACGCGCGCGCGTATCGCCGGCCGCGCGGCGGCTCGCCGAGACGCATGCGATCGATCTCTCGACGGTGACCGGAAGCGGCCCGGTGGGGGAGATCATTTATTCAGATGTCGAGCGCCGTCTCGGCCAGGCCGTCGCTCCGCCGGAAAAGAAGCGAGCCCCGTGGCTTGATCTCGACGCGATGCGAGCGGCCATTGCCGCCGCGATGGCGCGATCGAAGCGAGAGATTCCGCACTACTATCTCGAGCACCAGGTCGACGTCACGGTCTGCGAGCAATGGCTGACGCAAAGGAACGCGACGCTTTCGCCGGATAGCCGACTGCTGATCGGAGCGCTTACCATCAGGGCGGTCGCCCTGGCCGCGCGGCGTTTCCCGGCTTTCAACGGCTTTTACCGCGATGGCAAATTTGAACAGGCCGGCGCGGTGCATGCCGGCGTTGCAATCGCCATTCGCGGTGGAGGGTTGGCGGCGCCAGCGTTGCATGAAGCCTATCAAATCTCGGTCGACGAGCTGATGGCGGGCATGCGGGACCTCGTTCAACGTACCCGGGCCGGTCGCATTCGCAGTTCGGAGATTTCCGATCCGACAATCACCATTACGAGTCTTGGGGAACGTGGTGTGGAAGCGCTATACGGCATCATCTATCCGCCGCAGGTGGCGATTGTCGGTTTCGGCAAGATCGTGACGCGGCCATGGGTCGTCGATGGCGCCATCGGACCGCGCTCCGTGGTCACCATTACACTGTCTGCTGACCATCGCGTTAGTGACGGGCACGCGGGCGCGCTGTTCCTGGCCGAGATCGGCAGGCTGTTGCAGGAGCCAGACAAGTTATGAATGACCTCGATATTCGCAAGGTAGTGCAGGAAGAGCTCAACAATATCGCACCGGAGGTCGATCTGGCGACCGTCGATCCTGCCGGGGACTTGCGCGAAACGCTCGACATTGACTCCATGGATTTCCTGAATTTCATCACGGCGATCCACCATCGCCTTGGCGTGGAAATCCCCGAACTCGACTATCCGAAGCTTGTCACACTCGACGGGGCGGTCGCATATATTGCTGCCAAGCTCGGATCGAGCAAGATGTAAGAGGGAGGTTGCCAGCCGCCTGGCAGGTTGACATCACCAATCTGGTCGTCGGGATGCGACGGCGGAAAGCGGATGGCCGCCGTCGGGCATCCGGAGATTGGGGTTGGCAGTGCGCCCGATGAGCATAGCTCTATGGCGGGCGCTCAATACTAGCTGTTTCCTTTAGGAGCTACAGTCTGCCGAATGCCGCAGGAGATCGAACTCAAGCTTGCGGTTGATCCGCGCGACGTCCTGCGGCTGCGCGACAGCCCGATTTTGCGCGCGCCGAGCCTCAAGCACACGGCCCGCCAACGCCTTGTCAGCACCTATTACGACACTCCGTCCTTCTCGCTCCAGCGGAATGGCATCATACTCCGGGTGCGCAAGATCGGGCGCGAGCGCGTGCAGTCCGTCAAGATGAATGCAGCTGAGAGTGGGGGTCTCGCTCGACGTATCGAATTGGAGAGCTCGATCCGCAGCGACAGGCCCGACCTGATGCAGATCGTAGACCCAGATGTTCGCCGGTTGATCCAAGAACGCTGTGCCGACAACGACCTTGTCCCTATTTTTGCGACAGACGTGGTGCGCGAGACTTGGCTCCTTCATCTCGGCGGAAGCCGGATCGAATGTGCAATCGATCGCGGCATTATCGCGGCTGACGGAAGAAGAGCGCCGATCTGCGAAGTTGAGCTGGAGCTCAAGTCGGGGCAACCTGCGCGCCTCTTTCAGCTCGCGCATCGTCTTAATACCATTGTTCCATTGCGAATCGAAGCGGCAAGCAAGGCCGCCCGGGGTTATGATCTCGCCAATAATGCTGGGCTCACCGCCCCAACGGCTGTGCCTGTCCATATCGATCCAGCCATGAGCGTAAGAGACTCCTTCGCCGCTATTGCGCAGCCTTGTGTTGCTCACGTTCTGGCCAGCGTGGATTACGCCTACAAGAGCGATGATCCGGAAGGCATACATGAGCTTCGGGTCAGCATCCGTCGTATGCGTGCTACTTTTGCGGTATTCCGGGGTGCCATGCCGGAAAACTACCGCTTTCGTATCGAGGATGAGTTGCGGGTACTACAACGGAAGCTCAGCATGGCGCGCGAATGGGACGTCCTGGTAGAAGAGACGATTGCCAGCATGCCGAGACGGCTGCGAAAGCAGAGGTCTTCGGAAGAGTTAGTCCAGATTGCGCAGACCAAGCGCGTTGAAGGGCACGAGAGCGCTCGTGCAGTTCTGCGAAACCCTCACTATACAGACCTCTTGCTGCGGCTCGCATCCTGGATTGAGAGCCAATTCGGTTTTGGTGCACCGCCCACACGGGAGCGGAAGTGGAAACCCAATGTTCTTGCCGGACCGGCGCCGCGATTCGCCTCGGAAGTGATGCGCGCTTATCACGGAAAGGTGCGAAAGCTTGGTAGGAAGATTCGAAAACTCGATACAGCAGAGCTCCACAGGTTGCGCATTCGAATCAAGAGGCTACGGTACGCGGCGGAATTCTTCGGTAGCATTTGGCTGAGTCGGCGAACGAAACGCTATCTTTCCGCGCTCAAAGAGCTGCAACAGGTGCTGGGCGCATTGCACGACGCAACTGTAGCGGAAGAGTTAGTCGCCCACCTCAAGACGGCCGAAGCAGGCGATGCCAGGTTTGCGACTGCCCCAGTCAATCACTGGCTCATCAATTGCCAGCGACGTCGCCGCAAAGAGGCCATCGAGCTTTGGGGGAGGTTCGCAAAACGGAAATTGTTCTGGGAGAACACTTGATGCTGTCCGGTCCAATTCTGCGCCTGTTCGCCCGCCATCTGAAGGCAATCCTGATGGCGCCAGCGAACCGGGCGGAATTGGCGGTTTGCGCTACTCGATGATCGCGATCGTCGTATTTGCTATTCGTGGTTCTGCGGAGCGCGCTCGGGATTGCGGAATGTCGTAATCGCGGCTCCTGCCGACGTTCGCCGACTGCAACTAGTGTGAAAAGAGTATCGGTACCGGAGGCTTCGACATCATCGATTTGGTTGCCCCGCCCAGGATAAATTCGCGAAATCGGGAATGGCCATATGCGCCCATCACCAGCAAGTCAATCTTGTTAGCTGCCGTGAATTGCGTCAGGACGTCACCGATAGAGTTTCCGCCAGCGTCGACTTGGTCGACGGTAACGTTGATCCCGTGCCGCGACAAATGCACAGCGAGCTCGGATGTGGTCCGGGACGAACCAAAGGATTTCTCGTTCGTCACGCAGGCAATTCGTACTAATTTGGCGCGCTCAAGCAATGGAATTGCATCAGAGACAGCGCGAGCGGCCGTTCGACTGAAATCCCAGGCGACAGCGACTGCGTCGAGTTTGAATTCAGCGGAGATGGTCTCCGGAATAATAAGAACCGGACGGCCCGATTGAAAAACAACTGTTTCCGCATACCATTGGTCGACATAGTCTTCTGCCGGGACCGGAATCATGGTGAGATCTCTCAAGCGAGCGTATTCGGCCACCAAGTTCGGGATTTCGCCAACCAGTTCGTGTTCGTGGATTGCCTCGTGGGGCACACCAAGCCTTTCCGCTAGATCGTCGAAGGAAGCTAATAGGCTTTGTGCATTCTCTTTGCTCTTCTTCATCTCTTCGCCGGCCATTGCCGCGAAATTTATCAAAGAGTTATCCAACAAGCTGCCGGGCGCCTCGATTTTGGCGTCGGAAACAAAGGCAGTGATCCGACAATTCATGAATTCCGCGAACGACGCAGACCACTTGACCGCCTCAATAGCGGTCGGATTGGGGTAAGTAGTCAGGCCTAAAAGCACGTCCCTGATATGCATCGTTAACCCCCTCAGAGGTTTAGTGGGCAGGTCGTAACTCGCTCTTCAGTCGTCAGATGTTCAGACCGGTTGTGCTCGGTCGAATGGAATTATTTGCGTGAAACTTGCAGCGCCCGATTACGGATGCCGCAAGTTTGTCAACTTATGCAATCGTCAGGCGATCGTCGACGGACGAGACCCCGGCTGCCGACCACGCCGCGTTCTCAACCGCGCGACGTTCGTCCCAATTGTCGACCTTCCCTTCCAGTACGACCCTGTTACCATTTTGGACGGTTACGCGGATTGCCTTCGCTTCAACCTCCGCATGCCTCTTGAGCGCGGATTCGATTTTGCTCTTCACGTTCGAGGTGTCGACGCCGGGTTTAATGGCGATCTTGTTTGTCACACCGCGCACCCCGGATAACCTCCGCACGTCATCTTCGGCCGCTCTTCGTTGATAGTACCAGTCGACCGCCCCGTTAAGCGTGACCCAGCCGTTGTCCTGTACCAGAACGTCCACTGCGCCGGAAGGAATGTGAACATCCCAACTGATGATGTCGATCGCTCGCTTGGCGATCTGATCATCCGCGGTCTTATTCTGGTAGGGGTAACGCACCTCGATATTCTCGGCGACGGCATGGACGCCTTTGATGCGGCGCACCGCAGCAATCGCAGCAAGCTTTTCCGCATAGCTGTTGACGTGCCCGGTTAAGGTCACGACATTCTTTTCGACGACAACGCCGATATGTTCGCCGTTGAAGCTCGGATCGAATTCGAGCTCGTCAATGATGTCTTGCCGGAGTTGTGTGTCAGTCATGCTTACTCTCCTTGAGTAGAGCGCGTATTTGCACAACCATTCTTTCAGTTAGCGTCGCAACAACATTGATTCCGATCAAAACCGAGAGCTACGCAAGTTTGCTCGAAAATCGCAGCAATCTGCTGGACATCTGCTTAGGATCGATCTCCTTGCGTTGCGCGGAGCCGCGATCTTCGTATGGATCCAAGCTGGAGAGCTCGATCTCCCCGGCATGCTCAACTTGGGAGTGCTCGTCGATCCGCAAGGCTGACCAGCTAAGGGTAGGGCGGTTCGCCTGTGTCAGGGAAGATTCTTCTTTTTTGCCTGAGGAACCGGGCCACCGGAGCATTTGATGTAGATCAACGCCGCCGATCCTCTGCGATGAATAGATAACTGGAGTTCCGAACGTCCTAGTGAGGTACGGAATTCCTTGCAGCCCATTTGCGGTGAAATGCGATGATCACATTTAACGTTGTCAAAGAGCAGCACGGCTGGGCCATCCGGATGGATGAGCGCATGATGACGCCCTTCTGGTCGAGAGATTTGGCGATCCGCGAGGCGAACTGTTTGGCCCGCGCCATCCGCCGCCATGGCGAGTGCGCGGAAGTAATCGTCGAGGATGCCGTCCCGAGCGAGCCGCTTACGAAGACCACGGACGCAAGATCTGTCGCGGCTTGAGGCCGCTGCCGAAGGATGATGGGAGTGTGGCCAGCGGCTAGGCCCACGGTGAAGGGGCCGCGAGACCATGCTTGTCGAGATCGATGACTCCGGCCGACGTAGACCGCATCTCAAGAGTGCGCTGAGCTTGCGGCTTCGGCGATGGCTGCTGGCACGCGAACCAACATCGCCGTGGGACGACGGAGTTCCGATCCGGGCCGAGCTGTTTAGTGTCGAGCGGCTTGAAGAACACGCGCGCAGCCTTGCCACCGCGCAAGCCGTGATGCCCGACCACGTGAAGGGCCCCTCATTGACGGCGAGGCTTGCCGATAATGAGGCTCTGCTCCTGGCCGCTTACCGCGACGTCGCCAAGGCTGTCGATGCGGGGGCGACCATCACCCCCGCGGCCGAGTGGCTGATCGACAATTTTCATGTGGTGGAGAAGCAGATCCGGGAGGTCCGGGTCGATCTACCGCCGGGCTACTATCGGCAGCTGCCTAAGCTCGCCAGCGGACCCTTCGTGGGGTATCCGCGCGTGCTCGGCGTGGCTTGGGCGTACGTGGCCCATACCGACAGTCTCTTTGACCCGGAGATGCTGCGCCGTTACCTGCGCGCCTATCAGGAAGTGCAGCCGCTGAACATTGGCGAACTGTGGGCGGTGGCGACCACCCTGCGCATCGTGCTTGTCGAGAACCTCAGGCGGATCGCCGAGCGCGTCGTCGACAGCCGGGCCGGGCGCGGCGCCGCGGACGTCGTGGCGGACCGATTGCTGGGGACTGGCGGCCGTGTCGTCGAACCAGCCGAGGCCGTGCTTCCGCCGCACCCCCAGACAACGTTCCCAGACAGTTTTCTCATGCAGTTGGTCCATCGCTTGCGCGACCAGGATCCCAGCATTGCGCCGGCGTTGGAGTGGCTCGACGAGCAACTGGCCCGGCAGGAAACGACTGCCGAAGCCGTCGTCCGCGGTGAGCACCAGAGGCAGGTCGCCGGCAGCGTCACCGTGCGTAACATCATCACTAGCATGCGCCTCATCACCGACGTTGATTGGACGGAGCTGTTCGAGCGCGTCAGCCTGGTCGATGACGTCTTCAAGGCCGGCAGCGCCTTCGAGGATATGGATTTCCCGTCGCGCAATCTCTATCGCAATGCAGTCGAACACCTCGCACGCGGCTGTGAGCTCACCGAATTGGAGATAGCTCACGCGGCAGTGGAGATGGCGAGGCGCGTGTTCGAGGCGAGTGCCGATGACGTCCGCCTGACAGATCCCGGTTACTATTTGATCGCGGGCGGGCGAGCCAAGTTCGAAGCGGCGATCGGTTTCAGGTCGTCTCCGATGGGCTGGCCGCGACTCGCCTATCGCGCGCTGGGAATCGGCGGCTATGTCGGCTCCGGCGCGATGGTTGCAGCCGGCCTGCTGGCCGTCCCGCTGTATGTCGCCGCATCGGGTGGACTGGAGTGGAGATGGCTGCTGCCGCTCGGGATTCTCGGATTCGTCCCGGCGATCGACGTGGCCGTTGCGGTCGTCAACTACCTCATTACCCGAGGTTTCCGCGCCACCTTGCTGCCGGCGCTCGAACTGCGCGGCGGTATCTCCGCGGACCTGCGCACTCTTGTCGCCGTGCCGACGCTACTGACCTCGCTCAAAGAAATCGAGGAGCAGATCGGCCGGCTCGAGATCCACTACCTGGCAAGTGCTCAGGGCTATCTTCATTTCGCACTGCTGTCCGACTGGCGCGATGCGACAAGCGAGCACGAGGACGGTGATGATGAGCTGCTGACAGCTGCGAAAGATGGCATCGCGAGGCTGAACCAACTCTATGGACCTGCACCGGGCGGCGATCGTTTCCTGCTGTTGCATCGGCGGCGCGTGTGGAGCGAATGCGAAGGCTGCTATATGGGGTGGGAACGAAAGCGCGGGAAGCTGTGCGAACTCAATCGGCTCCTGCGGGGCGCCAAGGACACTACATTCGTGGCGTCCCCCACCGTGCCCAAGAATGTGCGCTACGTCATTACGCTCGATGCAGACACGCGGCTCCCGCGCGAGACGGTCGGACGGCTGATCGGCAAGATGGCGCATCCTCTAAACCGGCCGCGCTTTGACGCAGATCTAGGGCGAGTCGTCGAAGGCTACGGTATCTTGCAGCCGAGGGTCACGCCTTCACTGCCGGTGGGGCGCGAAGGCTCGCTCTTTCTGCGTGTGTTCTCCCGCGCAACCGGCATCGATCCCTACGCCGCAGCGGTCTCGGACGTATACCAAGACCTCTTCGGTGAGGGATCATATACGGGCAAAGGTATCTACGACGTGGACGCATTTGAGGCGGCGCTACACGGACGCGTGCCCGAGTCAACGCTCCTCAGCCACGATCTGTTCGAGGGGATATTCGCCCGCGCCGGCCTGGCCTCTGATGTCGAGGTGGTGGAGGATTTTCCTCCTCGCTATGACGTTGCCGCTCTTCGCCACCACCGCTGGGCGCGAGGCGATTGGCAGCTGCTGCCTTGGCTCTTCGGACGTGGGCCCAGACGGGCCGATCACCGGACGATGTCGGGGGTTCCCGCGATCGGCCGCTGGAAGATGCTCGATAACCTGCGGCGATCGCTGGCTGCGCCGGCGGTTGTTGTGGCCCTGATCGCAGGATGGGCCATGCCGCTTGAAGAAGCGGCGGTCTGGACCGGTTTCATTCTATCGACGATCATGCTGCCGCCACTTATTCCCGTGATCGCGGAGATCGCGCCGCGCCGCCCCGGCGTGACGCTGCGCAGTCATGTCCGGGCTCTGGGCGCGGACTTGCGCCTTGCGCTTATCCAGTCTGGCCTGATGATCGTCTTCCTGGCTCACCAGGCTTGGCTGATGGGTGACGCAATCGTTCGCACCCTGGTACGGCTCGCGATTACGCACCGCAACCTTCTCGAATGGGTCCCTGCGGCCCACGCGGCGTTCGGGCCGCGTCCACGGGCGCTGGGTTTCTACCGCCGAATGTCGGGGGCGTTGGTCATCGGTGCTATGGCCATTGCTGTAGCTTGGTTCTGGGGGCGGCAAACGTGGCCGTTGGCCGCCGTGTTTGCAAGCGCCTGGTTCGCCTCTCCGACCGTCGCACTTTGGGCGAGCGTGTCGCCTCGGGTCTTGGGTCGCCGTCCGCTGGCCGAGGCCGACGCGCATGGTTTGCGCCTGGTCGCCCGGAGGACGTGGCGCTTCTTCGAAGCATCGGTCACGCCGACCGACAACATGCTTCCGCCAGACAATTTGCAGGAAGCCCCAGAGTTGGTGGTAGCCCATCGCACATCGCCGACCAATGTCGGCCTCTATTTGTTGTCGGTAGCGTGCGCGCGGGACTTCGGATGGATCGGGACCCTTGAGGGTGTGGAGCGGCTCGAGGCGACGCTCGCGACCATGGGTCGGCTGACGAAATACCGGGGCCACTTCTTGAATTGGTACGATACACGAGATCTGCGTCCACTCGATCCGCAGTACGTGTCCTCGGTCGACAGCGGGAACCTTGCCGGACACCTGATCGCGCTCGCCAACGCATGCCATGAGTGGAGCACCTCGACCATGTCGGAGCGGCAGCGTATGCAAGGCGTGGCGGATGTTCTCGACCTGGTCGTGGATGAGGCCCACCGGTTGCGCGGCCTGCGCAAGTCCCAGGCGGTGTCATGGCGGCGGCTCGATGGCGAGATTGCACGACTGGCGTCCAGCCTGCTTGCGAGCGCCGGGGCCCTTGGTATCGAACAGCGGCTCGCGGAACTATCCGAACAGGCCGCGATTCTGGCCGACGCCGTTCATCAGACCGTTCTCGAAGAAAGCGACCAGGCGGGCGCGGACCTGCAGTTCTGGGCGGATGCAGTAGGTGCCTGCATAGAAAGTCACCGGCGCGATCTCAGCGCGACTAGCGCAGCCTCGCTGGAGGCGCGGCTGAAGTCGTTGGAGGAAGCCGCGCGGTTGACAGCGCTGTCGATGGAGTTCGACTTTCTGCTCGATCCCGACCGGCTGCTGCTCTGTATCGGATATAGGGTGCCTGAGGGCGAGCTCGATCCGCGCTGTTATGACCTTCTCGCCTCGGAGGCGAGGCTGGCAAGCTTCCTGGCCATCGCCAAGAGGGACGCACCGGCGCGCCATTGGTTCCGGCTGGGCCGTGCGGTGACTGCGGTAGCAAATGGCGCAGCACTGATCTCGTGGTCGGGCTCGATGTTCGAGTACCTGATGCCTTCCATCGTCATGAGGGCGCCAGCCGAGAGCTTGATCGAGCAGACCAATCGGCTGATTGTCCGCCGCCAGATCGAGTATGGAGCGACGATGCGGGCGCCGTGGGGCGTCTCGGAGTCCGCATACAACGCGCAAGATCTGGAGTTCACCTACCAATACTCTAACTTCGGCATTCCAGGTCTCGGCCTGAAGCGAGGGCTGGCGGACAATGCCGTGGTCGCTCCCTACGCCACCGCTCTGGCGAGCATGGTCGACCCTCAGGCCGCCGCGCAGAACTTCGAGCGGCTCGAGGCCTTCGGCGCCCGCGGCCGTTACGGTTTCTACGAGGCGCTGGACTTCACGCGAGCCCGGGTCCCGGACGGAGATCGCGTTGCCATTGTGCGCGCTTTCATGGCCCACCACCAAGGCATGACGATCAACGCGATCGCTGATGCCCTGCTGGACGGCGTGATGCGAAACCGCTTCCATGCCGAGCCGATCGTTCAGGCGACAGAGTTGCTTCTGCAGGAACGCGTACCACGCGAGGTCACGACGACTCCACCGTTGGTCTCGGATGTGATGTCGGCGGCCAGGATCCGCGAGATCGAAGGACCCGGCACCTGGCGAAAGGCCAGCCCGTACAGCGCTACGCCGGCCACGCAGCTGCTGTCGAATGGCCGCTACTCCGTGATGCTTACGGCGGCCGGGTCCGGCTACAGCGCCTGGCGCGACCTGGCTGTGACGCGCTGGCGAGAGGACGCCAGCTGCGACGATTGGGGCTCATACTTCTTCTTGAGGGAGATCGCGAGCGGCAAGGTCTGGTCGGCGACCTACCAGCCGATCGGTACCGAGCCTGAAGCGTACGAGGTCACCTACAACGAGGATCGCGCCGAGTACACGCGTCGGGACGGGGCGCTAGTGACCAACCTGGATGTGCTGGTTTCCGCCGAAGACGATGCGGAAGTGCGCCGCGTGACCATCTCCAACCTCGGCGACCAACTGCGCGAGATTGAGGTGACTTCCTACATCGAACTGGCTCTGGCACCGCAGGCCGCAGACGTGATGCACCCCGCGTTCTCGAAACTGTTCATTGAGACCGAGCATCTTTCTGGCCTCGGCGCCATATTGGCGACCAGGCGGCGGCGGGCGCCCACGGAGCCGGAGGTCTGGGCTGCGCACCTGGCGGTTGTCGACGGAATAGCGGCGGGCAAGCGCGAGTTCGAGACCGATCGCGCGCGGTTTCTGGGTCGCGGCGGCAATATTCGCGCGCCGGGCGCAGTGATGGGCGGCCGGCCACTCTCCGGCTCGATCGGTGCGGTGCTCGATCCGATCTTTGCCCTGCGCCGGCGGGTGCGGATCGCGCCGGGCGCGACGGCACGGATCGACTTCTGGACGATGGTCGCCTCCTCACGCCGGGAGATCCTCGATCTAGCCGACAAGCACCACGATATCGGCGCCTTCGAGCGCGCCGCGGCGCTCGCCTGGACGCAAGCCCAAGTGCAATTGCACCACCTCGGCATTACTCGCGGCGAGGCTGGGCAATACCAGCGTCTGGCGGGGCACCTCGTCTACGCGGCGCCCGTGCTGCGCGCACCGTCGGAAACCATCGAAAGCGGGAGTGGTGGGCAGCCGGGCTTGTGGGGCATGGGCATATCTGGCGATCTGCCGATCATCCTGGTCCGCATCTCCGACATCGATCAACTCAGTGTGGCGCGCGAGGCGCTCCAGGCGGTGGAATATTGGCGGATGAAACGGCTTGCGGTGGACTTGGTTATCATCAACGAGCTGGCCTCCTCCTACGTTCAGGATCTCCA